>Ga0180217_1001037_pt1 | contig 34150 bp, 13 predicted proteins | sample eDN3rd37CBELigOP_FD_128521 | JGI IMG/M metagenome (GOLD analysis project Ga0180217, IMG submission 128521) | Enriched Organic Plus compost microbial communities from Emeryville, California, USA - eDNA 3rd pass 37_C BE-Lig OP (version 2) (version 2) ... | reverse complement strand
TGAGATCGGATATTTGTGTTTCGAGATGACGTATCCCTATCTATTCACAAGTCGAGATTTTCTCTCTTCTCTCGATCAAGTCCATTCTCCTGATGTCGGTGGGGTCAGGTATACTAGCCACTATACTATCAGAGACGAGAGCTGTGTGCAGGGGGGCGCACTCGCCTCGCGGTCAGCGCTGTCTTCTAAAACCGTTCATAACGGATGAAAGCAAACGCAGCGAGTATTGATGGACAAAATTCGAGCAATCTCTCGCTGAGGCACCAAGGCTGGAAGGGGTGGCAAGAGTCTTCAAGCAAGCAAGCCTGCGTTCCGTCTCACATCCTTCTTCTCAGGTCTGGGCATGTCACGACCATTACACGACCATTACACGATCGATTACATGCAAAACATCGGCAGGAGGGGCGACTCAACCCGTCCTACGAGTAGCTCTAGTTGGAGTTATTGTTATCATGATTACAATACAAGTCGCGTATACTCACGCATTCAAACATCGCTGAGATCGTCTGCAGCGGTCACAACCCGCACCTCGACGCCCCCCTCTGAGTCAGACAAGGTATCCGGCGAACTAGCGCAGTACGTGCCGCTTGACGAGGCGTCTGTTGGCACTGCTGACGATTGCATTACTGCAAGGTGGAACAGCTCGGGCGAGTCAAGGAAGCCAACAAAGACTCCAAACATATACAACACAATGGCAGCAATGGCATCGACGACGTAGTGGTAACGCAGTGCAAGGGTAGCCACTGTAATGGTGACAGCCGCGACAAGCGTTACAACGCGATAGCGTGGGAAGCCAGCGGCGCGGGCCATCGTAACCGCCAGCCAAGAAAGACCACAATGACCCGACGGGAATGCTGAGAACGAATTGGCAGCGGCAGTCGCAGTGGCGCTCCGGAGGTAGTCTGCAAATAGCACGCCACGTACGGGATTCTTGTACCCATCCGCGATGAAGATACGCGGAGAAACGGCTGGGAAGAGCAGGTTCAGCAGGAAATTAAGCATATATGTGGAAACCCACGCAGACAAGAGGAGGATTAGCCTTCGCCACTGCTGGTGCTGAGTGAGAGGCGGCTGTCCAGGAACGTGAGGAACGTGGGTTTGCTTCCCTTGGTGGAAGTAGAGATAAGCCAAATAGAGGAGAAGTGCATTGCCCCAGAAGTAGTACGAGCAGTACGCGATTTGAAGCACTTCCGTTAGGCATCGCCCGAGGAATGATGTCACGCCAATCACGGGATCCGAATCAAGGAACAGAGACACCTGACCGCGCGGGAAGAAGCGACCAAGCAGTTGGGTATCGACTTCGAGGAAGAATCTGTCATACAGCAGCCCAAGTCCAAACTGTTGGAATCTGAAGCGGTTGACAGCATTAGAGCCTTCAAAATACAGCAGTGGCGAGAAGCCTAGCAGGAGAAACAACGCCAGTCGGGCGAGTGAAGGCTCCGACTGTACTCCGGTATTGTTGCGTGCGCGACCGAATGCGGAGTACTGACCCGTGCCTACAGCTGTGGGTAGCTCTGTGATATACATACAGTAGAAGCAACCAACAGCAGCCGCCCAAAGCGTGCACAGCATACCCGTCGTTGTGAAGAGACCCTGAGGATGGTAGCAGAGAAACACCATGTTCATGAAGGCTACGGACGTGCAGACGAACAAGAGTCGATGCTGGGCGACGTCATCGGTATTCCAGATGTAAACCAATGATCGGGTGTACTTGTTCTGATTCAGTATGCCACGGATCGCTGGAACCACGCCCATACCTGCTGTACCACTATTGGTCATGTTCGGCGCGGAATGCGTCGGCCGACGTTACCGCGGCTGGCGCAGGTTACGCAGTGGAAGCAGCTCACGCAACTCACGCAGCTCAGCAGCTTAGATGGTTCGAGCGATGCACGGAGGGTCTTACTTGGTCCACGACGCGTGTCTCAGTGAGAAGTGCGCGTGCGCAAGCCAAGTATCTAGAGCGAGAGAGATAAAATGAGTAATTACGAAGGAAGTATGTGAGTTTGTGGGATGATGCTCGGATCAAAGGGTTTGTCGCAGCATTTTGCATCGTTCTATGCGCGTGAAATACCCACGCACTACCCCGCACTCGTGACTTTCGACACTTATGCAAAGTTGGAGATAACTGAAAATTGGCGTGTGTATATGGGGTTGTGAATGGTAAGTTGGAACGCAGCAGGATAATGAGTTCGAATGCAAGTGAGTATAGGCCCTAACTTCGGCCATACTGCTTATTTTAAATCGCGATTACCACGAACTTACACCTGTCCCATTCCATGCTTCTCAGTGTGAACTCAGGTCGTGGAGACGTATCAGAGACCCTCGCGCGAGAACAGCCCATGGTTTCAGAGCCATCGCCGCAGCCCCTGGCTTAGCCTTGCCTGATCCAGAGCCTCCTAAAATCCCTCGTGATGCGGTTAACCAGATCACGAGTTGGCGACTACTCGAATGCACCATCAGGACACTGGACTCGATTGGTTCGGGTTAGATTGCTAGGTGTGTCCGTAAGGCGTTATAGATGCAGCCCAGGAGAAGTGCTAGTGCTGGGCAATCCAGGATGCATACGCTAGAGCGGGCCAATGGTAGACGGCGGACAACGAGGACTATGCGGCTGGTCACGTGGCGGACTGCAGCGACAGGTGACAGGTAATCCTTCTTCGGAGATGTATCGTGGGGGTATCCGAGTGAGACCAAACCCTTGCGACTTGTCGTGGGGCTGATCTAGCATGCTGACTGCATCGATCCCCTCGCTCCGACGAGTTTAGAGCGGCAGCCACCCCGATCCCAGCGAATCTTCAGCCCCGCAGTGGATGGCACAAAAAGAGAAAACCTGAAATGCTGTCAAATCCGTGGTCGCTGCAACATCTTTGCGCGGCGATATCTCGACGCGTCGGTGTGTGGCGCCGAAGTCCACGCCATCGTTGTAATCTTCACGTACGTAGCTTGCAGTTTGTTGTCCTAATTTATCCTAACACTCCCACCTAGCGTGCTATATTTGATGACAAAGTGCGTTCATACGCAGCAAATCATCCTCGATGCGCTCCATATGCGCTATTGGCAGCACACGGCTGATATCACCACTTGAATAGCCACACCTATCGCTCTCTTTCTGCGTTTTGATCACTCTGAACGCGCGTGATCACGCTCCTGGTCCTGCTGTGACCGCGCTTAGTGCGACAAGAGCAGGTAACGGGCCGAGCGACATGCCACTTGTTCTCACTTGGCGTGTCGTAGTGCAGTGGGAGCAGGGCTAACCGCCCAAGCAAGCCTATGGGATGTCGCACTCTGACTGCCAGTCCGCACACACCGAGTCGATTGATAAGCTCACGACTGCACTCATGTATCCGTATCCAGGGTCTAGCAATTCTCAAGCACTCTCCCTGCATTTCAGGGCTTCCTGCTTGCGCGGTCCAGAAGTCACAGGCATTTGCATCGCACAACATCGTGTGGGGCCGAGGTGTGTACAAGCCTGTCTTGTGATTTGACCCCAGGGTTAGTGACACTAAGAAGCTGCAGTTCGGGCTTCTCGTGCTATGTGCATAGAACCTCGAATCAAACACTTGCAGACACGGAAAGGCGTATAGTGAGAGATAGAAGATACCACGCAGAATTCGGGATGTATCCATTTTCTACTTCAAGTGCTAGCGCCCCTCCAGCTTCCGTAGTATCAACGGCTGTGCAAACGACAAATGTACATAGCACAGACGGTGCAACTACCAGTTCGGCACTGTTAGCGGCTACACAATCAACACCCGTAGCAGCAGCAGCAGCAGCCCCAATACCACATACCGCTCCAATAACCCCTTCTCAAACCAGGGCTATCCTACGCTTGTTGAGCGTGGTGAGGCCTGGGAACCGATCTGCCATTGCAAGTGCCCCTGAGGCCGTTCCTTTGCAGCTGAGCTTGCAATCGAACTTGCAACCCCCATTGATTGACCCGTCAGCTCTGCTAGGTTTGCTGGCGGCAGCTCAAAATGCTTCGCAATCCGCTGTCCCTTCAACCTCGATCGTGTGGAGTAGCGTGACAGATATGACAAAGCGATCTCCACATGTGTCTCCTAATCCTCGTTCTAATTCATCCCTTTCAGCTCACAGTGACTCCTCTCAATCCCAAACAGTACCAGTAAACGCCCCAGCACAGGCGATTGGGCATCCCAAGCTCTATTCACTACTCTACCAAGCTTTGCAGCCGCACCAAGAGCAACAACTCCCCCAACCCGAGTTACAAGCTCAAGCACAAACGCAACGTCAAGACTATGACTTGCATCATGTGCAAGACTCTCCGCCAAACGGCATAGCACGGTCCAGAATTTCCTTCATTGATTCCAATGCAGTTACCTTGCCTGACACTACCGTACAGACCACTGGCTTCTCCCAAATACTTAGATCGGAACAGTGCGGCCGTGATGACGGAACAGAGGGCTCTTTATCGAGGCGACCCACAGGCAGTCTGACAGCATCTCAGCGCCGACGTCATAAAGTGGGCGTTTGGTCCGATCCAGGAGAGGACGGGCGACTTGCATCTCGTGAGTTGCATGAACTGTTGGTCCCCGAGAAGCGTCCCAGGCAATCACTCACTCAGGTGGAGTTAGATGTCATCACGCGACTGTATTGTGAGGGAGCTTCGACGGCATTCGCCGCTCGCGTATTAGACGTGAGTGAGCGCACGATTCAGCGGATGTACAGGGACTTGGCTAACCAGCGGAGGCAGCTTGAGCGAAAGGCAAGCTTGCGGGGCTCGAATGCCCCAGCACCGCGTCAGCCAGCTTCCTTAGAGGCATCCTCTACTTCTTCGTTGTCATCAATTGAAGGAAATGGAACCCTGATTCTCAAACAAGAGTCTCGCCGAAACACCGGTTCGGACCAGACACCCCGATCCTCTGAAGATCTTCAGAGCGGGGAGACCTCGCGTGACGAGCACTTGACTGAAGAACCTGGTGAATCTGGGTCGGAGAGCGTGAGCGATACCGACAAAAGCGAAGGGTCCGAAGGCAACAGATCGAGTTATCGTTGGGCAGATGACATGCGCCTTGCTTTAGTTGCCAAGACCCGTGGAAGATCCAAAAAAGACTACAGCCATGTTGATTCTCTGATCAGACACCTCTTACTGCAGAATCCCAATATGAACGGTCAGGAGTTACGTGAGACTCTGCAGCGCGACTTTAACGTGTCAATTGCTCTCACACAAGTGTATGGTCGGCGACGCTTAATCCTCGAAGATAAGTCGTTCGTCAAACATCTCGAGCAAATCGAACAGTATGCGCAGCATGCAGCGGCATTGGATTTTCAGCCACAACTTGGGCAGCGACAAGAATCAGTGCAACTCCAGCTGCAGCAAACCCCTTTGCAGCCTTTCACGGTTAGGTTTCCAGCCAGCCAAGCTAATTCATCCTTCGCTTGTTCAGCCATAGCACCCCCGACTTCGCTGGTTGATCACTTTGTTCCGCAGGAATCAGAGGAGGATTCACATGCGCGCGTATCCATGTCTCGTGCCCCTGACAGACCAACTGACTCTGGTCGTGACTCTAGTCTTTCCCCGAGCAACAAACGTGTTGCGATTGACCCTACCCTCCGAATAATCTGAATAATTTCGATTCGTTCCCATACTTCTTAGACCATTGACAATTGTACCCCATCTTAGTAATCTTCTCAATGTTTTATGCTCCACTCTGACTCATGCCTTGAGTCAGTAGCTCTTCTACGTGTCACCCATCCGCGATGGTGGAGCTAACAATCGATTAGCTATCTCACATGAGTTATTCGTCATGGAATTAAGCACTGCATATGAAAGAATGTCCGCGCTGATCTGGCCAAAGTACTGGCAGAAATTTCAACGCCAGTGTGTATAGCCATCGTTGCGCTCCTATCAAAGCTTGAGCAGGCAATGTATGGAGCCGCAACGAGTAATTAGCTATCGCGTACGCATCTCATTAGGTATGGCTTCGCATGATTTCTTTATGGCAGAACGCAGTACAGAACTAATGAAAGTGTGTAGGACTGGCGCAGAATTTCATAAAACATGCTGTACCCGTCAAGATTGGGCTCGGGAGTACAGACAATACAAGAATAGCCGGATGACGCAAAGAACATTGAATTAACTCATTCATGGGGGGTGCCCTCGAAGGCTTTACTTTGACATAACGAAGTACGGTAATGCTCGTGAAAGTACAGGAGGTACACATACGCATCCAGAAAACTATTAGGAGTTCCAGACTAGGTACTAACAAAGTTATACAACACTATGAATACAGTAGCAAATTCCTTGATACTATGATGGTCTGCAGTTGCAACATTGGCTCACACGCACTGAACGTGTATCGTGTAGAGCTTGAATGTGCTCAATCAAACCGATCAGCGTTTGGATAGGTCGATCACGAACTGGGGAATGGGATGCGTTGGCTCTCGGTGATAGACAGTCCTAATGCGCTCGAGTGCCTTCTCATACAACTGCAAAGGTGTAGGTCGTTCCATGTGTGTTGTCTTGAAACCAGGTTTGGGTACTCGCCAATCCGGACCGTACAGCTCCTCCACAACGAATAGAGTATTCTTCGGGCATTGGGCAACCACGCCAGAGAACGGGCAAGGCACAGTAGGTAGTATGTCTTCAACTGGAAGGAAATAGCTATCATCCAAATCCACAAAGTCTTTGTCGTAGATGATGCGATTTTCATCCATGTCATAATCACGAACGTCAATATACCAAGTAGGTCCCCAATACGATGAAAAGATCCTCATAAAAACTCGGCGAGTTGTGTAGAGTGTAATTGGATCAAACCATCCGAGCGCCTGGTCTCGGTGAGCAACATAGAAGTTACAAACCCGCTCCCAATCCCGCCACACAAGATTGATTTTCTCCTTTTCGTGTGCGAACACACCGATATCAGCATCACTGTCGCCTGGAATTATTCCCTTGTTACGGAGGGCGCCCAATAACGAACCCTCATCCATAAACCAGGAGACTCCATGCCGGTCCAGGACTTCGATCATACACGGGAACATTTTCACGATATGGTCGAGACCATCAGTACTCCCGGGCGCGAGTGGAACGTAGTTGGCCAGCTTGGCACGCAGCCTGAGTGCGGTATAGCCATGCACGTTAAGTACGGCGAGGATCATGACCACCGCTAGGACGACCCACTTTAGCTTCCAATATTTCTCTTGAGGTAGAAGAGTCAAGTGGGATCGCGAAGGTGCAGCCATCCCTGAATCGTTAAGTTCGTCTTCACTCCACTCTTGCGTATGCAATGTGCTTCTTGCACTGTCTTTCTGGCCAGATTCGAGTGTCCCATTGATTTTAGACTTGCCAACGTCGTCTTCGTCGCCCAGAACTCGCACTGCGATGCCCTCCACGTCAGATGTGTCTTCACGCGCGTTGGTGTCGACCTTGCCGCTTGCTGGGACTCCTGTGTAGGACACCTCAGGTTGGCCCGTTGGGACCTGGGTCACGGCAAGATGGAATAACTCAGATGAGTCAAGGAAGCCGATAAACACTCCAAACTTGTACAAGACGATGGCAGCGATGATATCGACTGCATAGTTGTATCGAAGGAAGAGCGAGCCTATTGTGATGAGAACAGCTGCGACAAGGCTCGCAGTGTAGTATTGTCGAATCCCTACAGCACGAGCCATACTGACAGCGAGCCAGGAAAGACCGCAACGACCCGACGGGAACGCCGAGAACGTATTCGCAGCAAGAGCTGTAGTCATGCTACGAAGCATGTCACCAAAGAGAATACCTCTGATGGGATTCTCATAATAATCCGCAATGAAGACTCGTGGTGAGACCACAGGAAATCTCAGGCTTAATAGGAAATTAAGCATATGTGCAGAGACCCACGCAGACAAAAGCAAAACAAGTCTTCGCCACTGTTGGTTTGGAGTGAGGGATGGCTGCCCAGGAATTTGAACCTGCTTCCCCCGGAAATACATATACGCCAAGTATACAATCAAAGCATTGCCCCAGAAGTAGTAGGAAAAGTACGCAATCTCAAGTACTTCTGTCAAGCATCGACCGAGGAAAGACTTAACACCGATAAGAGGAGCTTGGTCTAAGAGAAGTGAAACCTGTCCTCGCGGGAAAAAGGCACCAAGCACTAGATTGTCGAGCTCGAGGAAGAGACGGTCAAAGAGTAATCCAAGCTTCTGATCTTCATATCTCGCGCGATTCACGGCATTTGAGCCGACAAAAAAGATCAGTGGCGAGAGTACTAAGAGGAGAAAGAGCGCAAAGCGGGTGGGCCATGGTTTGGAAAGTAGATTGTCGAGGAAGCTACCATCAACCGCATCGGCTCCAGACCCCGTGGAGGCTTCTTCGATGTAGAGATAATAATAATAGCCAACACCAACTGCCGCAAGTGTGCAAATCACACCCGTCAAGGAAAAGAGCCCGAGCGGATTCATGATCAAGCAAACCACACCCATGAATACAATGAAAGCTGCGGCAAATTGGAGCCTAAGGTGGGCTACGTCATCACCGTTCCACACCTGGAGCAGCATTCTTGTGTACTTGTGCTGATTCTGATGACCCATTGTGGGCATCGTGCCATTACTGCCGAGTCTGAGATTTGTCTCCGTCATGTTGACTCCGCTGAGACTACACTCCTGCTGCAAGGGGATAGCCTAATGCTCCGGAGGATGTATGGCCACACCTAACAAAACTCAGGAGGCCCTTTCCAGTGCAAGTTCGTGCCACAGAAGTTGTCCCTGGGTCACGGCACGTATCCGAATTCTCGCTCAAAGGCAAGTGGTGAGCTTCGGACGGAAAGGTCTAAATATTGCGGGATTTGTGGATTATGCACGGTTAACTCGGGATTTTTCATGAATATCACTGGTGCACTCGGCACACGACAGTATCGTTACTTCCATCTCAACACTGTAATCTCACCTTTTAGCACATAGAAGCGATTATGCGTTGCGAGTGACTTCATCCACCCGGCCGAGATATTTGAGGCTCCGGTTGCACCCGTTTGCATAACCGAAGAGTCTCATCCACGTAACTCTCTAATGGTGTTGATGGATCTCGCTTGATTCATGAGGGTAGTACAAGCCGACGTAGAGAAATATAATCTCACTCAAAACTTTGGGGAACACATCGAACGTGACTTCCTAGGCCTTCTTTCACTTTATGACACAATGCAGCGACACGGAGCAAGAAGGGCCAACACTATTACTTACTGTACAACAATATGATTACGCTAGCAAATGCTCTGATAATTAGTCTGCCTGACGTGCGGTCTAACGGATTGTCAATGCATCATCGGCTCATACACAGGTAAAAGGTTATTCGCTTATGCTTCGCCGTGGGGCAGGATTGAGCTTTGCTGATTAGCGTTTGGTGGCTTCGATAACCAAATCAGGAATAGGGCCTGGTATCTTTCGACCATATAAAGTTTTTGCACGCTCCATTGCGCGTTGGTATAGTTGTACCGGGGTTGGTCGGGCCATGTGAGTTGTCTTGAAACCAGGCTTAGGGACCCTCCAGTTGGGGCCATACAGTTCCTCTACGAGGTGAGTAGAGTTGCGTGGACATTGCGCTACAACGCCTGAGAACATACATGGCACCGTCGGCAGAATATCTTCGACAGGAACAATGTAAGTATCATCAACATTGAGGAAGTCCTGGTCATACAACATTCCGTTCTCATCGATATCGTACTCTCGCACATCAATGTACCAATTCGGTCCCCAATACGACGGGAAAATGCGCATCAGAAGGCGACGAGTCGTGTACAGCGTGATGGGGAATGCCAAACCTTTAGTATCATTTCGGTGAATGACATAGAAGTTACACACCTTCTCCCAGTCTCGTAGCAAGAGGGGAAACTTATCTTTGTCGCGGGCAAGGATAGCGATATCCGCGTCACCATCGCCGGGAATGGCACCCTGATTGCGGATGGCGCCCAACAACGATCCCTCATCAAGGAACCAGGTAACTTGATGTTGTTCCAGTACACTAATTACACATGGGAACATTGCGACCACATCATCAAGGCCTGTCGTACTGCCGTCGGAAAGCGGGATATACCGTCCAATTGTCTCACGCAACATGAGACCGATATAATAATGGACGTTAAAGAAGAGGAGAACCAGGATCGTGCCGAAGATGATCCACTTGCGCTTCCAGAGTCCGCCTTCAGCTAGAGTGGGTGTAGCTTCCGTTGGCACTCCAGTCCATTGGTTTCTGGAAACTGCCTCCTTGATAGACGAAGAGGATGACGACGAGGATGGCACAGAAGTAAGCGTGCCATCGAGGCTCTCATCCTCGCTGCATTCCTGCAGACTCCACTTACCACTCTCCGACCCTGCCGCGTCGCGATGAACTAAGAGTGAGGCCAGCCGCAGGGTTTCGTGGTTTTCGGGACGCGTGAGGGGAGAGTGCGGGGTCCGTTGACGGTCTTCGCGAGCCGGATAGTTAGTAAGTTCCGCAAGCTTGATTGTTCGTGGATCTGACCCCGGGTTATCCTCAGCCGGTGGCTGTGCAAGCCACCGCGAGGTCATCCTGACGGCCTAAAGTGCAATCGTTTGTTAAAATTCGAGACAAGGGTATAAGCTTCAGGCTTAATAATTTGACTATTAAGGCATAACCGGTTGTGCTCATCAGTTAGTAGAGATATTTCCCACACGCAATGAGTGGCAATGCCGAAAAACACGCTTTTTAATTTCCGCATTCTTGGCTTTCAAATACAAAAAACTCGTCCAAAGTTCCAAAATCTCTTCAGCTGGAGAATGCAGGAGGGTGAGCGCGCCTCTGCAGCTGTGCGAAGGACTCCTGAGTAATTGGGGTGAGAGAGATACAATAGTGGTATAGAAGCGTTTATGGATTACATATTAGAGCAAAGCAGGTGGAGATCTGTACAGCTTGAATGGATCTGGGAGATGTTGAGACTAATGTCACTTCGAGGCGGCTGGGAGTTTAGCCACGTTCCTCCATTTACATTTAAGAGAGTTTGGCAACGTGTGTGGGTTAGTTGACAAATTCGGAAACAACATTACATTACTTGACGTATACGCTTCTCTTGCCAGAGACAGCTAGGGATCAGAGAAACTAGGTTGAAAGTATCGCTGCTGTCTGGCTTCGAGGGCGTTTACGTGAGAGCCATGATACCGCTGTCCTGGATTCAGGGCAGCAGGGCAAAAGGTGGATATGCAAATACGGCTAAAGACACTAACTAACGCTCCGAGGCTTGCATCACGCAATCGGGAACAGGGTTCAATGCCTCGCGGCCATGAATAGTCTTTGCGCGTTCCATCGCGCGTTGATATAACTGGACTGGGGTCGGCCTTGCCATATGAGTTGTCTTAAAGCCAGGCTTGGGAGTTTTCCAGTCGGGGCCATATAGCTCCTCTACAATGTACGTGGAGTTCCGTGGACACTGCCCGGCAACACCTGAGAACATGCATGGCACCGTCGGAAGGACATCTTCAACAGGGACGACGTAGGTATCATCGACATTGAGGAAATCTTTGTCATATAGTATTCCATTCTCGTCAATATCATATTCTCGCACGTCAATGTACCAATTGGGCCCCCAGTACGATGGGAAGATCCGCATCAGGAGGCGGCGCGTTGTATACAAAGTGATTGCGCGCGCCAATCCTCGCGCATCGTCTCGATGAACAACATAGAAGTTACATACCTTCTCCCAGTCTCGCACCAGGAGCGGAACCTTGTCCTTGTCACGAGCAAGGATAGCAATATCTGCGTCGCCATCACCGGGAATGGCACCCTTGTTTCGAACGGCGCCCAACAATGATCCCTCATCAAGGAACCAGGTAACTTGATGTTGCTCCAGGACATTAATTACACATGGGAGCATTCCGACGACCTGATCGAGGCCCGTGGCACGCTCCGGGGAAAGCGGAGCAAACCGACCAATCATTTCACGCAACATTAGTCCAGTATACCAATGAGCGTCGAACAATACAAGGATGAGGATTGTGGCAATCGCTATCCACTTGTGCTTCCAGAGCTCATCTAGAAGGTGGGACTTCGTCTGTGGCAGTGACTGCGCCATCGCCCGAGGTCTGTTCGATGAGACAACCAGTGACGACGATGCCAGCCCAGTTTCACTACTCTCGTCTTCACTGGTCACTGGCGGATAGCGCTCATATGTGTCATGCGATTCGACTGGATCACTCTCGAGACCATGCCCTCGCGGACACCACTTCCGAATCGCATGGTCCTCCGCCAGTGAGTCAGTTTCTGTTTCGCCATTATCGAGCTCATCGAGCTCGATTGCCCTCGAGTCTGGGTCCAGCGTACCCACTCGTCGGAAGGTGGCGGACCGGGACAAGCGGGGCGTATTTCCAACCGAGGTCTTTGCGTATTTCATGTACGTGGAGTCATCCAGGCTCGAGGAGTCACTTATCAGTTTCTGATAAAGCACCTTAGCAGCTGCGATGAACATTAGCAGTAATGTGGGACTGACAAGAGTCCAGAAAATCGGCCGACCCTCCATGAAAGCTGAAACCTCATGGTGTGCTCGACGGGTCAGCCAGCTCGCACTGCTCATTCTTTTGGCGTACTTTTCAAGCGATTCAGCGCCAGGACGTAGCACGAGTGGGAAGGCCAAGCGTCGTGCGTGGGTGTTGAGCGCTTCACGAGTATACAGCTCAATACTTTCCGGTGAGAGTATTGCGTGCGCCCAGGTGTTCATATTTTTGATCATTTGCTGGACAGAGTGTTGGTTTTCGTCTGAATGAGCCCAGAGCAGAACCGTGTGCAAGCTATTCCAATGATAGTCAGTGGGGATGTAGTGTACCCAAGGCTGCAGTAAAGGAGTGTACCACTCCTTACACATACTCTCTTGGAGAACCAAGCCGACATTCAGGAAGACCTGGTTCTTAATGCGATCACCCCAGCCACAGTTGCCTTCCGCCGTTATCATTAGTTTGTACTGATTCCAGTTTTTCATGGGGATAAAGTTATTCTTCTCCAGTTGGGCGATACCAGCTTTTCGCATGTACGGTGGCATGTCGCCAAGCGCGACATCAAGCAGGGCATTGAGTGGCGAGACTCGCGGTGGTGGTGGTAGCAACATGTTTGCAAGTTCCGGTGATTTCAGGGTCAGATATCGATGCAAGAATGTGGCCGAATCGGAGGTCCCGGAAGTGTCTGAGAGTGTAGAGAGGTACCCAAGCCGATTTCGGCCACATAGCTTCCAATTAGCCTCCTTGGTGACTACATACGTTGTTGGGCCACCGTGCCTTACCGGTTGAGCACCAGGTGCTACATTTAGTTGCGAATGAGGCTTCAACTCAGCGGGTAACTTGGTCGCGGATGCGTGATATGGCCCTGTCCACTTCAAAGAATTATTGGAAGGCTGACGGCGGTCCTCCTTCGGATCGTAGGTGTACGGAACAGTAAAATCGTCTCTTGTCGCATAGCAGTAGCGGTATTCTCCCCGAAATATGGCTTGAGACTTGCGCTCGTGCCACGAGGGACTTGTCCGTGCAAGACTAGTATACGAATCAATAATATTTGCCCAGTTTTTGAACCCCTTCAGCCTGCGAATGTTCCAAATCGGCAGGCCGACGTTGCCAGCGCGATGTGCACAAGCCATGTGCCCAAAGGCCGAGCTGGGGCTATTGCCTGCACTGCGTAGGGGTTCACCTTCGATAAGCTGCACTGGCTCGAATGGATTCTGAGTGGTGGGATAGTCACGTACGCACAAGGCAAACTCATTATCCAGAAGCCAGAAGTCTTGTTCCAAGCTCATTCGCTTGCGTAGCACATCGCGCAATCCACGACTCCATGGGAAGCTTTGTTGAGTGAAGAGGTTCATTGTTGAGGCGGGAGGGACCTCACTCTCGGAGTTGACTTGCGAGTCCAGCAGGAACTGTAAATAGCGAAGAGTCTCCATTCGACGTTCTTCGTTATGGGAATACATCAAATATCGATGCTCATTGGGAGCAAGGACATATATCTGACCTCCAATGATCTGCACGATGATACAGTCACCTTCCGCTGTGATCGCGTTGTCAATGGCTTCTCGAGTCAATGGGAACTTTCCAGGTTCCGGTTTAGAAGGAACTTTCAGCCACGTGCGGTTTGTTTCCGTATCTGCCAGATTACGCATAACACGTACGACATCCTCACTATCAGGTGGAAGTACTTTTGGGACGACGGATCCAGGTTCCCTGATCATCGGCAGGCTATACTCAGGTCGAAAACCCTGACCCGTCTCAATCAACAGCGTCCCGTTATTCACGAAGCGCTGCATATCGGGAGGAAGAAAGGGTGCACTCGAGTTCCAGTCGTAGGAAAACGTTCTGATCTCTTCGTCATAATTCTCAGGCCTTAACCAGCGCTCAGTACGCGTTACATTCAATTCGTAGACCGCGGGGGCGTACCCATTCTCGGTTCTAACAGGAAGCAGACGTTTGACCGTCTCCCCTGCATATTGGCCTATGATATTAGGATAATGAGGGCCTAAGTATAGGAATACTAGCAAAAGATGGATCGCTAGCCACCGCCGCGCCCAGCAAGCAAGCCACTCGAGACCAGAGAACGACCTAACGCTCCAGAATTGCTCAAGCGACTGCCTAAGACTCAGGTTCCGTAGCGATTCTAAGGACCACTTCATCGCGTCGCCGATGTATTCGGGCCCCGCGCGTGGGACGCCCTCGTCTCACTTGGAGGATCTGGAGCGAGCGGTGATGAGGAAAGAGCAAACGGACGAACACCCGTGCCCGTGAGAACCCACCTCAGTCCAAATCGTTTGCTAGATCTTGTGAGCGGTAGGAAGTGACATGAAACCAGGAGGCATGTGAGGCCCATTCACACAACACACCAGCATCGATTGCCATTATAAGCATCGCATCGGGGCAGCAGCATCATTTCACACCGACTCCACACAGGACACGGATCCAGGCGAGTTGGCTTGAGATGGGAGTTGGAACTGGGCTTTGGGGGTGGATGCTGAGCGAAACAGCACTCAAGCCGGCCCTATCTCATCATAAAGACCACAGGTGATAACTTGTGTATGTCGTGCACTCCCGGCAATACCCCGAACTCAACCCTTATATCTCTCAAATGAGCCGAAGTTTAACCGTGTTGTGCGTCATCAGAGCGAGTTGTTTCGGGAAAGAGTTATAGTAGGGCGGATGGGTTCAGTAGGACCAACACGCAACATTCTGCGACTTGCAGGTTCCGGAGACTGCTCGAAGTTTGCACACCGCCACATTGACGATATGGGCTCTCCTGGAGGCTTCGCACCCAGACTACTCGTCACACCACCCGAGAAGGTAGGTATACATACCATCTAACAGCTTTTTCTAGTGATACACCTTGAAAGTTCCTTACTTTGGACGTCTCGTCGGTTCTTTACTTTGCCATCTAGGGGAGCTTTCCGCTCGATCACTTCGGGTTGTGCATCAACGAGGTCAAGGCATATCAAAAGGTACGTTTGATGGATGCTTCTCTTCCACAGTTATTGGTCGGACATGCTTCATGACGTGCAATCGCCCGCTGGGACGTATTTCCGGAACTCCGACTTGAATCACGCCGCTTACACTTTCGCCTTCTTACTGCGCTGACCCACATCTAGTGCTTGCAAGAGCATGATAACAACAACTCAGGGTGCCACGAGCTCGCTAAGCAGTACTTGCAATGCAGGATGGACCACAACCTCATGGCACGAGAGGACCTGAACAGCTTAGGTTTCGCAAAGCGTACGTGGGAATCGAATGCATGTTGAGTGCTGTAGTGAACGTAGAATAGCACGTGAAACTTGAGACATGGTTGCATATTGTATCGCTCATTCAGCTCACAAACCTTGCCTTGTTTCTGCTTCCCTAACCATCTAGCTTTGGTACCTGTAACGGAGGAAGAGCGAGCATCGTATCGAGACAGTATCCACATACGAGATCCGTCGAAGGAATACGTTCCTGGCCTTGGAAGGATACGAAGAATGAGCCATAACCACTAGTATCTGCGCATGCGCTGTTATTCTGTCGTTTCTTACCGCAAGACACGATTCAGGGAGCTTTAGCTCTTCTGTTCGGTTATACTAGGATTTTGATGATCGCTCAGTGTACCTCGACATGCTCGTTCATCCACAAATCAACACGAGATCCTTCCCTGTACAGCTCACATTAAGTTCTTCACTCATAAAGAATAAGGAAGTTGAACAAACTCCAGGGATGGGGTCTATTGTGCATATTCGAAAGACGCATTAATCATTTTAGTATGTGGTGGTCCCCTTATGGCTTCTAATTTCATCGGCGCCACTATGTCTTGGGCGATTACCCTGGAAGCGGTCAACTGTTAAGTGAGCATGAGCCCTCGAAAAATACAGAAGCGGCATCGCAAACGAGGTGACAAAGACATCATCCTCATCAAGATCATTTACGGAGAGCGAGGCATCGCTGGGAGGAGATAACTGGAAAAGGTTACGACGAGTGACGAAATATAGGAAACGGCTCATTCGCGGACCATACTCGGACAAGTAAGGCGTCAGGGCAATTGACCCCAACTTGGGCTGTGATAACACTTGAGGAGCGTTCTGATTCTTGACGAACTGTTTACGTCTCTCCAAATAAGCTTCAGCCAGGTGCAATTGTTGACTATCATTTAGATTTGATAGAGAACGAATGGGGACCAGATGATTTGACGACTGTACTGGGGCTACTAGCTTCTCAGACTCAATGCCTCCTCCATGTGCTTCGCCACTTGCACCCATTCGTCCGTCACAGCTCCTCTCACGCTCGTCCTCGAGACGAGCGATGGCGTCTTCCAATTCTACTTCAGCTTGGGCAGCTCGCCGATCTGGAAGGGCTCTGGTCACTGCAGAGCAATCTAAAGGTAGAGTTTTTTCGCGCGTTAGTGAGAAGGTGACGAATAAACGCCGCTGAGCTCGCGTGCTCGCTACATACAAAAGCCTTCGTTCTTCGTCCAACTGATCAAAGCACAGCGGAACGTTACGGGTGGGGCGTGCACTTTTCTGAATCGCGGCCTGGGAATACGTGTCAAGGTCGGATTCTAAAGCGGCACCGAAAGAACTCGCTTGTGATGAGGTGCTGTCCTGCTGTGCATCATTGCCTTTGTTCTTCAGAAACTCCTGGACAAAAGAGGTGGGGTTGTCGGGTGGACAAGTTGAATCAGCCAGCTGAGCCACGTCTCCTCGTGGAATCCGGCCATCATCAGCACCCACAACAATGACAACGGGCCATTCCAATCCTTTAGCACCGTGGATAGTTGAGATGGTGACACGAGAATCTCCCGTCGGATGGCGTGGCGTTGCTTCGGTAGATTCGTTTTCTTCATCAGGATCGAGCTCCATGAGGGCAATTTGCTCGTTAGGTATTGGAGATGATGCGTTTGATGCTGCGGGCGATTCGATGTTTCCGGTTAAGGTGTTGTCCAGTCTGGCCTCTTCAACAAATGAGAGCACGGCACTTGCTCGCTCCAGTATGGGCTGATCAGCGGGATCCAGCGTGAGATTGCTATTCCTGTCCAAATGTGCGTCGACGTCGGTCAGTGCAGGATCGGTCAAGGGACGAAGCGTTGCAAGGTAGCTGTAAAGTTCGCGGCTTGCTGAGAAACCTCCAAGGAGACTGCATGTAACAGTATGAGAGAGGGTAAGAGAAGCTAACTTGACAAATAACCCATTTGGTGTGGTTGGGTTCTTGCAGATATCATCCGAGGCGTCTTCAAATCCTGGTAATCCCCACTTAAATTGCGATTGCCGTCTTAGCAGGGCAATTGTAACACTTGACTGACGAAGCCATTCTTCGAAGAATCCTCGAGATAGATCCTGGACATCCATAGTCTTCGCTGACGAGTGAGTGCAGTGAACACTCTCAATCGACACGGTGTCGATACCTTTCAGCGGCCCCAAAGCTGGGACGATGGCTGCGAGTCTCTCACGATAGGCTTCTGCGAGCTTCGTCCCGATTGCGCCCTCACCACAACCAAGCACACCAAAGAATTGCTGGTCGACCTTCAGCTCGCATAACGCACGCAACGCATCAGCAATGGTTCCTATCTTGCCTTCTTCGTCTAGCTTCAAAGACGATGTAGAGAGGGGATCGCAACGCCTTAACAATTGAGGGACACTGTACGTCTCCATATACCCTTCTGCCAGGAGCTTAGTCGCGTAGAATTGGTCATGGTAGGCCGCATGTGCTCGGAACTGTTCAAGTCCTTCCAACGGACTCATCTCATCCCCAGCCAACTCCTCATCATGCTGATCCCCTGCTTGTTCTCCCATTTCTTCATCACCGTTCTCGTTTGCCTCCTCGTTGTCGTCTTCAGCAGCCTCACCCCCATCACCACTGTTCGCTAATCCCTTCTTCTTCCTTTTCTTCTGCCTTCTTTCCGCGGTAGCCTCCGCATCGGCCGTTAGATATTGACGGTAGCGCGTTAATTCGATAACGTAGTCCGAAACGACACTAGCAGGAAGCACATTGATACCTCCACCTGGAGAGCTCACAACTGGAGAATCCAAATACGGGTACCATCCAAAGAACCTTGATAGTGGGAGTCCCGCGCCTGATGGCTTATCAAGTTGAAGAGGACCCGCAGTAATAGGCCCACCATCGTCAGAGTCTTCGAGTTCCTGCATCACGGCTGTATCCCAAACTGGGGTAGCACCTAATCTGCAAAGCATCTCTCGTTCTCCAGAAGGCCCTTCCTGCGACCGGATGTGATTGACATCAGCTCTGACTTTCTCAGCGAGTCCTGAACCCGCGGGGCACCGTCTCTCGGGCATGAAGCGAAGTTCCAACGCTCTGACAGAAGGCGGAATCGAGAACAGAATACGTTGTCGGCCATCGGCGTGTTCGGAGGCTTGGTCAACATTGTCAGTAGCAAAAGTTGATGCCAATGATGCAGAGTGCAGAATTTGTCCCAATGAGCCATCAGCAACGAGTTCGTCGATCTCATTCAACAAAGGATCATATATTGCCCCTCCTTCAGATGCCAAAGTGCCGAAAAGGAAGCGTCTAATTCTGAGGATGGTAAGCGTGAACTGAAGCAACGCATCCCATTTTGCTCCTGCGAGCCGTGGAAAGCCGAGGCCTTCCAACTTCTGAAGATGGGACCGCTTTTGAGTTTGGTTACGGCATATGAAAGGAATGAGTTTGTCTAGCCATGATTCAAAAAGTGACTCGTCCATTATACTACTATCACTTGAAGGTAGATTTGCAGTGCCTTTAGTCTTCCTCATGGAGGCTTGAGAACGACTATCGCTTTTTCCTCGAGCCGGGTCTTGGTTTGCAGGTGCATTGCTGGTCAATGTGACTCCAAGCTTCATCCATGTGGACTTGTTTTCTTCTGGAACAGGCCTCGGCTTAGTCACTTTTGCCTGAGGCAGTTGATGGGGAGGAGGGCTCGTGCTACGACGCGAAGCGAGTAACTCTGGCGCCAACAGTGAAGTCTGATATTGAACCCTGCTTCCTGCGAGAGGGTGTGACGCTGTGGGGATGAAATGAACTCCTATCGGTCGAGACTCAACGTCACTCTGGCCGAGCTCTAGGTCGGAGTCCGTGGCAGTTTCTGACGTTGGCACGTCGCCGTTCGCCCGATCACAATCAGATACAGCCGTGCCAGCCGAATTGATATGTTCGATACGAGTATCTGCATGTCCTAGAGAGCCTGATGCAGCCTCCTCCGACGATCGAGGATCGGTGGTTGGGGTGCCAGGCGCTTGAGCCTCCGATGTGAACCAAAGCTTGATTGAGGCCTGGTCTCCAGGAGCCGTGAAAGACTTCTTGAGACCGGATGGCTGCTTCAGTTTGTTGGGATGCTTCGTTGACGACATGATGTCGGATTTTGCGACATTGGCCTTGGTTGTTGATACACGTGCTGTCGTCTTGGAGTGAATTGCACTGGATAATCTGTTCTGCACCTCTTTGGCAGAGACAATACCGGTATGCAAAGAGTCTTCAACGGCGGTCGCTTCGATGTCAGTCATTGTTCTCTCGGAAGCGTCACCGGAAACGGAATGACTACGCGCGGACTCGGCAAGACCTGCCATGATAGAATTGCCATCTCTGTGATTCGTTGACAAGGGTTCTTGCTGGTGAGCTTGGGTGTGCTCGGCCCAGTAGGATTTGAAGGCCTTAAGGTACTTCCGGCGCACTACAAGCGTATGCAAATCTGGATACACCTGGTCCAAGCTCCAGAGTAGCCTTTCGATATATGGCATATTCAAAGTCGTTCGCGCGGTTCCTGATGTGAAGAGCGGGCTTTCGCTAAGAAATGTAACGATACGTTCGACGGAGCTGGGGCCGAGCCCACGGTTGGGCACGTTAATTGCATAGGCGACGGCATGCAGATCATTCCCACCACACGCCAAGCTAAGATAACTTAGTAAAACACGAGTCTCGACAGCAGCAGCACTTCGACGTCCACCCACTACAATGTAGTTCATACTCCAGTCAGGATTGAGGAGTGATGCGTTGCTCAGCGCAGTTGAAGACGGAGCACGCGAGAGTATGGAGAAAAGGTGTGGTTCAAACCTCTGAATAAGGCTGAGAAATCGTTTCACTTCTGCATTTTGAGGAGTTGCTGGCATTTCACTTGCCGCATTCTGCTGATAGGACTGAATCAAGGACAGGTATTTGCCTACGATCTCCGAAGAATCAAATGAATCATGAGCGCCAAGAGTATTCAATTTAAGCGGCATTGGTACATCCAAGTCAATGGCGCGCTGAATAGTTTGTACATTCCGTTGGGTCTTCATTTCGTGTCGTCTTTGGAAACCAGCTACCTCAGCAATTTGACCTAGGCGTGGGGTTTCATACGGTGTGGCAGCCTGAACATGATCAGCAATATCATTTGCTAGCTGCTCGAGCCCAGATGGATCTATGCGAGGAGTTGCCGCAAGCTGTAGATATGGCCTCGTGGACGAAGTCAGTGTTCTGTCTGGGGCTGGATTGAACTTTGATGCATTCTCTAATCCCCAAAGTGAATTCAAATCTCGATCAGGCTTGCTGAGCTCAGCGAACACCTTTTGTAACAAACGTCCCGTTGCGACAGATCGGTACAAAATTGCGATATCATGCTGCTTGTACACATGATAGTATGGTTCCATTTCTTGCTCCTGTATCTCTTCTACCTGGCTGAGGGAGGAGGACTGATTTCGAAGGCTTCGCTTTGGTCGCCATCGAAGTTCTCCGACTGTAGTCAAGTGCTTGACCAGGAGCCATGCTACAATGGCCTCTTGCTCAGGTGCTAAGCATTCAATTATCCAGGGTTTGTGACCAGGGGGTGCCAGCGTCCATCCCAAGGCATTGGAGAGTTTCGTTTTTTTGCCAGTCGACGAGATTAGCTGTGAGACCGAGGGGATATCAATGAGTTGGTTCGCAAATGCCACAATCCTCGAGGTACTACGATAGTTTTGCCTTAGAGCATACTCCCTTGCTCCATCATACTCGTAAAAGATGGACTCCATAGAGCTCGGATCAGCGTAGCGCCAAAGGTAGATGCTTTGATTTGGATCACCGACCACAAACAAGGAACATTCTGATGAACCGAGTCTTTCCTTTCTGCGTTGTTGAGAGTTGACAGGCTCCAGAGCTGAACTCATATGCAGATCAGATTCGATCTCTTTCCAAACGGAGTCGTCCCAATCCATCAATAAAGCGGGTGAATCTGAGTGTACCGATGTCGGCAAGGGCGAGGAAGTAGTCGATACTGAAGAGCCGACTGCGGGGTTACAGGTATCTTGGGTTGATCTTAGTTGACAAGGCGGCAGGATTGCTTTGATCAGGATATACTGAAGTGTACTGGAGTCCTGTACCTCGTCCACAAGCAGGTGGCGGAAACGATGTCGCAACCACAGCTTCGCAGGCAAATACCCAGCACTCAGATGCAGGCCCTTTAGCAAAAGATCAGAAAAGTCGAGGGCATAGATCTTTGAGAGTTGTTGTTCATACCGTTGATACACAATTGCGGTTAATAGCAGGTAATACAGATTTTGCTTGCAATTCCGGAAGATGCTACGAATACCTTCGGTCTTCATCTCCATCAGTCGCCGAAGTGTACTCCACTGCTCCAACGGAATGGCGAGAGCAGGAGTCGGCTCCAGACTTTTGTCCCGCCCAAGTAGGCCGTAAACAAGCGATGTCCACTGATGCTCAGCACACTGGAGTGTGCTGTCAAGAGCACGTTTAATTATGCTTCGTAACCATGGTTGGTCATTCGACTCACTCACCTCCTCATCCCAATGATCATCTGAGTTCCCAAGAAAATCTTGGACATCCATAGGCTGTAGCGGGATCGAGACGATAGACTCCGAGCTGCTATTGGGATGAGACGGGGCCATAGTCATGCGCCTGTTTGTGAGCGAGACCTCGTGGGCTACAATACGAATGACCAGTAGAACTACAGTCAGTAGATCGAGAGCCCCAACGGCATGACTCTTAGCTGTGTCGATCGTCGCTTTGTAGTTGGATGCCATCTTTGGTGGAGTACACGAAGTGAGCCGGATCATTTCGATCTTAGGTAGCCATGAGAGAGACTCTGATTTTTCCAGCGACCACTGGAGATTCCACACAAAGTTCCCCAGTTGATTCGCAGACGAGGAGTGCGATGACTTTGATGGATGGTCCTGCCGTGATACAGCTATGGGTCCAAATATGAACGCAGGATCGATCATTGGCCGCTGCATCAATGCTCGATTCATGGATGAGCCTGCTAACGCCATCCACCTGACTTTGGCCTTAAACTCAACGTCTGCCAATTCCTTAACGGTAACACCGCGTTTCGACGCTTGCCCATCTACTTGTGAGTCACGATTTAAAATCGATTCAAAAGGATTGTTTGTGGTTACCTCAAGGCTAGAATCGTTAGCACTACCATGTTCCATCTCAAGCTGACCCTGGACAATCTTGCGCGCGTGCATCAACACTTCAGGGGTATACAGATTCTTGTACGCTGATGACCTACGCATACCATTCGACGGAGGCGGAGGCGGGGGCGTATCTATCCTCCTAGTGATCAAGAGGTCACACAACGTTGCAATGCTTGCAAGTGGACAAATTGCAGTTAGGTATGAAAGACATGCAAACTCCTCACGGTTGGAAGATGAAATCCGATTCATCAACTGCTGGCGGAGCCAGGAATTCGCACGCGGAAGTCCCCATTTCGACTGTAAGAATTCATCGGCGGGCCGCGCCACACCATACACTCGAAAAGCTTCCATTGAGTCGTTGGATTGAGTCAGGTCGGCAAGCAGAGCTAGTCCTCGAAGCAGGAGAATACATCCATCAATCATAAGACTCCACTCAGTTGATCCACGGTTCATCGGCATAAGACTCGCAGGCGTAACTGGCATGTACTCCTGAGTGACATGGGGATAGTTCTTAGGGATTCGCACGAGTGGAGAAAAGAGCGGAGGACTGACCTGAGACTCTTGTTGAATCACCTTTAGGCACTCGGAGATGATTTTCTCCTGCTCTCGCTCGTCAAGAATGCTGATCTGCACCAGAGCATCCTTGATGTGTTGTCCTCCTAGTTTGAACTCCTCTTGCTGATGGATATAAAAGCGCTGGGAGAGATCTTCGTGATCGATTTCTGAGTGATGCAGCAGTCCAATCAAGGCTAGAATATCCCCTTGATCCGGTTCGTAATCGCTCTTGGAGGAGTCGAGTTCCCCGTTGGGTAGCAGATCCAGTGACCCCTGGGATAAGTTCACCGCTAAAGAAGACTCTGATGACGAGCGTATCGAGGCTTCCCAAGGGGCTAGAACCCTCTTAAAGGTTAAAACCGGCTGGCTCGGACGTCCCTCAGCTGCAGGCGCGAGAACATGGGGAGGGAAAAGCAACTCACTGTGTGATGAAACCAGCACGCGACAAAATCCATGGAATGTGCGGACCCACGGACACCTCCATGGCTTCCCACGTGATGGTGCGAGAAGCTGAGTCATCTCAGCATTCAGAGATTCAAGCCTAGATGACATTTCGCGAGCGGCCCGATTCGTGAAGGTGACAGCGAGGATATGCCTGGGAGGAATGCACTTGACGTGGAGCAGGTACGCGATTCTATGTACAATACATCGAGTTTTGCCTGATCCTGGTCCCGCAATCACAACTGAAACGCCTTGCGGAGGAGCACAGACCGCTCTCCATTGCTCTTCATTGCAGCGATTTCGCAGAAAGGACTCCGCTATCTCGACCGACTGAGATTGCCCAACACTGCCTTGCCCCCATGCAGATTCCAAAACTTGCTGCGCCGTGGTTGTTGCGGTTGTGGAACTTGGTATCGTCCCGAGGGGCCGAAATGACCTGGGTGATATTCCATATGCGTTCGAATGCCAGTGCCGAGCAAATAAATAAGGATTCGTAGCAATTTGTCTCGCAGCCTCTGATGCAAGTGTTACCAATTCCTTGCGAAGAAGTGGTGAGCTATTTGTCGCTGCCGAAGCCCCAGGTCGATGAGGTATGTGCTCCTCTGCATCTGCGGGGGATGGGCTCTTAAATGGGGTGAAGGCCTTCATGCTGTGATACATTTTGTAATTGAGTAGCGTATGTACGGGTCGCTTCACGGCTGGGTGGATCTGGAGCTTCTTTAAGCCAGAGGAGGAATGCGTTCGCGAACCCGATACGTGTGGCTCAGGTTGACGTACTACCGAGGAACCGCGCAAACCCGATATCCTCGCACTATACACACCGACTTCCTTTCTCGGTGAGCTAGGCCTTTTCCGCTGTTCCTGTTGTTGCTGGGTGTTCTTTGGAATCATCTCGAGAGTTAATGAGGATGGGTCTGAGGATGTACTTAACGGCCCCTGGCTGTCCATATTTTCAAGTGAATCAAATATTGATGGCTGAAAATCAAGAAGTCCAGTGCTTTCGCATGCAGTTCCTTTGTGAGCACCTGCAGAAGGACCACATGCGACTAGAGGGTCTTGCTTCACTCGCTTTGGGGCACTAATACTATTTTCATGTAAGCGTTGCGAGTTCGGTAAACATGGGACACCGCAAGTAATAGAGTTTAGAGGGTTGTCATCAGTAGCCTTATCAGACTCCGGAGTGTATGGCCTCGGTGGCCGAAAGCCTGCGTAAATGCCTCTCCGAAGTCCAAGCGAAGGCTGCCCTTGCTGAGGATCATCTTTAGGAGGATTCAAGGGGCTGACTGAGGAGCTCGCTTGATGGGAAGGATTGCACGATCGATCCCTATGAGTTGGTACGTCATGCGTCTCCTTCACACCAGGGGTTCGAGACATTGCATCTCACAGGAACCAAAAATGAGGTTTTCGCGGCAAAGTTAATTTTCGCGATTTTCGGTGTAGTTTGGGTGTGTTCGAGTGGTATACCCCAGGAAAAAGCTACCTGTGGATCTGTAAACCTGTTGAGTGACTTGTCTCCGGATCCAAATGCGCCGATCGATAGATCTCAAGAGTTTGGAAAAGTTCTTGGCAGAGTTCAAAAAATGACTTGAATCACTCCAGTTATGAGTTCTCAACTGAGTAACGACAACGGCAGTGCGAAGCGAAGCAATGGATGGAGAATCAAGTGGGCTGCAGTATATCATGTAATATGTGTATGTGCTTTTGGGTGTAGTCGGCTGCCATTCGCGCGAACCGACTCCCCACAGTGTCGATACTATTGACAAAGGGCTCTACATCTAGAGTCGAAGTTAATCTTGTGCTGCGCCGCGATTTCACAAAACCACATTCGTCGCGCAGGCGGAACCATAAATCTAATATACATTGACTTGAAAAACTGTTCACGAATTGTTGTGCTCTCGGGCCTGTTGCGCTTAAGGTACGGTTCGACAAGATCCTCGAAGTACTGTCGGTAATGATCACTAGCAAAAACTTCACGGAGAAAGACTTCAAAGGGTCCAGCATACAGCGTATCGATCACACCGCCATCGCCTTCGAGAATCATCTTTTCATTTCCTTCAACTAGAATGCCTTGATACAGAAGCCAGCCGTACAGGTCTCGGAAGAAGTCCGCATTGTCCTCCGCGCCCATCTCTGGCATGCCCAGAACTCCAAACCCAATCCAGCGATTGTTTTCATGCATTTGGTCAATAACGTTCACTTGAACCTTTTCAAGGAATGTAAAGTCCGAGTCAAGGCGAATGACGTAGTCGAATGGTGTGATCTCAGGATGCTTGTACACATCGAGACCAAGGAAGTAGTTCATGCGAACAGCACGATTGAGTTGTGAGCGGCTCGCTGGCTCGTTTGTTGGAATGAGCTTGAGATCAAGTGGAGGGCCACGCTTTCTTGGCGTGAACTCGCTCTTAAGTTCTTCCAATGCCACCTGATCGATTTCGAGGTAGTCGAGATCATCCCCTTCAAGATGCTGGAAGAAGACTCGAATAGGGAACGGGTTATTGACCAGAAAGTTCGGCCCCCAGTTCTCAAGAAGTCGCCGGACATCATCAACAAGCGAATATGTTGCAGGAATCAGAGTTGTGATGACAGCCTTAGGATATATTCCAGGCGTCGCTGATTGCGAAGTCGTCTTGCCACATTTGATTTTCTTGGCGAAGGGCGAGAGGTACCAGTGAAGGCTCGGAACGTGGCTCTTCTTTTTTTTGTTCTTCGGATGCTTGATGTAGTACTCACCCCATAGTACTTTCCATCTGTTGTAGATATTCTCGCTTGTGGGCGGCATACGCAAGCTTGAGCTTGGATCCGGGTAGACAACTTTCATCGGCGTCATAAAAGTTCGAATATTGAAGGCAGGTTTAATTGGCGCGACGTACCCAACGGCACGGGAGTACCCAGCAGATGCAGGGATATGCGACGGACTAATCGGTCTGCTGGTATTTGTGCGTGGTGCACTGTGGTCTGACTTACCAGAGGAAGTGCCTTCAGTGGGACGCGCAGTGTCACGACCAGTGATCTTTGCATTCGTTACGTTCTGGCCAGATGGTTGTTCTGCAGGAGGAAGTGGCAACACATCACGCGCAGCTGGAGCTTCTCGGAGCTGGCTTGACCAACGTTCGATCAAAGATGACACAATGTCGTCAAATTGCACAGTTGCAGCACTCGTATTAATGTTCACAAGCCTTCCGCTCTCATGAATTAAATGGTGAATGGCGCTCTCGAGACCCAGCACGTTTCGCTGCAAGTCCTTGGTAAAGAGTTTGTGCAGACCCATTAACGCGAGCGCATTATTCTGTTCCTGACTTTGATACTGTTGAACGAGTGAAGCGGTCACGTACTCAGTGTAGGCCAGTCTTCCAAGTGTCACGACCAAGAGCAGGCTGACAATCAAACTTATGTATCTCCACAGACGAGACAGGCTGCGCTCTCGCTCAAGAGTTTCTCGGTAATCTTCAGAATGCTCCGGATTAGTGATCCCTCCTGAGTCGACAGATCCACCCCGGATTCGGGTACGAAGGGGAATTTCGCTCTGGTCAGAGCCACTCGTAACTTGGAGGTCGTCATCGCTTAAAGGCACGCTTTCTCCGTGAGAGCTATCTGCACTGTCATCTGGCGCGCCATCGTATGTCAGAATTGTAGCACGTTGCTCCAACACAGTTCTCTCGCCGGGTTCTCCTAACCCAGCCTCGAGATCGTCCCTCCGCTTAGGTGATGAATCCTTTCGGGATTCGCGTGAGGTCTGGTTTCTCATAGTCTCGTTACGACGCAGCTTAGTTCCTCATGACGAACCGGTAGATATACACTAGGAACTAGCGCACCCGCGAGAATTTACCAGTAAAGCTGCTTGTGTATACCCCAGAAGCTGTAGTGATCTTCGTCGAGCGCGTCCAAGGTATGGTTCGCGCCCAGAGATGAGGAGCGGCTAGAGTTTCTGCGAGTATCTGACGAACGTGCGTGAGTTGATTTGCAAAGCTTTAGTGATATGCGTGAATTCCACGGCTCGCACGTGCGTGCCTTGCGCTAAACCTATACGTTGGAAATATGGTCTTGGGCGAGATTTGAAATCGTTCCACCTGAGCGGCGCTTGAGTTCACTGGTGCTGAGAGCAGGCGGATTCAGACGGCGTGTCGACACCACGCATTCACAGCAAGCCACAAAACCTTATGTAATGAAATCTGTACTAAGTGCCCTACTCTATGCTCTATGTTTGCGATTAAGATTAAAAGCGAGTTGAGATAGACTCTGAAGCAGTGCTTATTAAAATCAAGATCAGGGCTCGAACTCGACCCTCTTACTCGAACATGCTTAGTGAGCCGTTGAGTAAGTACGTCAGGAGCAGAAGACTAGGAAATTATGATAGATTCAATGGAACTCAAGGTGTAAATTCAACTGAAGCGAACTAAAAGCACATGTACGCAAGTGAAAACACCACTGCACAACAACAGAAATGGATTTGGACGGAGTAGAAGTAGACATCGTGGCACAAAGAAACAGATAAGGCATGATGACAGGGCAGCGAGGACCGAAGACCTTGTGTCCTGCCTGCGTCATTACGAACGAAGGAGCCATATTGAGCAGTTCCGGGACGAAGAAAAGACGTGTAGCAAGAAGTGTAGCATTAAAATGCATGTGAAATCTGGGATTTCTCGGAGGTTGATGGGGATCGTAGAATCGACGCTTGTACCATTTGTTCTCTTTGAGAACGCATTCGTCAATGACTGGTCAATGAACAAGTCGATTGAGGTCAAGTCTCACTGCCTGAGCCTAATCAAACTAGAGATAGTCCTCAGACACAAGAGAAACAGCAGGTACAGGCGTCCGTGATGATCGACAAGGTGCTTCCGCAACTGAGAAACGACCTTCTCAGTGATGAATCGGTGAGCACTTCAGAGCACGATCTGGACGGACTGAGGATGAAAAGCTAAGCAAAGACGCTTATACGTAACAATGAAGCTTGGTGAAGAATCTCCGCATCTGAAAAATGAATTTGTCGGTGATTGATCGGAAATACATCCAAATAGATACCCGGCTAGGTACGCCGGGGTTGAGCTAAGTAGGCAAGAACGCAACACATCGAGCAACTAGATGAAGAAATTGCAGCGCTAAGCTCCAGATGCCAATGTTTGTTGAGTCGCACTTTCGTGTAAATTGGGACTAAGCGACTGCTTACTTGCCAAGGCTTGTACGGACCGCACAGGCACACTTACTAGGCCATCGCTTCATGATCAACTTATAACAAGGTTTTTCGACGTACAGGTGAATGGCAGCGGCAACTATGGCAGATAACGCAAAAGTCGCAACTCCTGTTACCCAACCATCCATGTGACCCTGGAAAAGGAGGATCACTGAAGTATGGACGAGGTAGTATTGATAGGAAATTCGGCCCAGGTGGACTAAGGGGGTCTGAGAGAGGATCCATGCAAACCAGCCAACCTCCATAGACAAGAAGAACACGACGGTAGCCGCGAACGCGCAGAAACCTCCGCAGGCGATAATGTGTACCAAGGCATAATCCTGGCCCATTGCTACAGCGCCGACGAGAATGCTGAGCAAAAGTATGTCAATACCCACGACCGCATTCGGGTGCTTTCCTGAGCGAGCTTCTTCAACCCACTGTTGAACAGGACGGCTGGCACGCGCAAGTCCGACCAAGATACCCATCCAGAACTCAACGTGACGCAGCGGTGGGGAGAAGTACAGCGCTCTCCAAACGGTTGGATACTCGACCCACTCCAGGCCGAAGGCCAAATAGACGAACATAACCGGAAGCAGCGTGAGAACTTGGATCACAATGGCCCAGCCGATGAAAGCCTTCCAGTTCACATTGTTGCCATATCTCACTGGTACAGGGGGCTGCTGCGATTCGACTTCGAGGCTGGAGCCTACGAGTCCATGTGTCTCTTCGATGGCATTTTGGGCAGGCGTTTCCATATTATTGCTGCTCGGTGAATCTAAGGCTTCGGTCATGAGCACAACGGTGATTTCTTTGCTGCTCGTGGTTGAGACCAAGTCATTGTCACTTCGCTCTGATGTTTGGTTCTTTGGATCCTCGCTCGGCAGACCATCAGAAGTGAAAGCCCGAGGCGCGGATTTATACGCAGTGAGAATCCGAGGTCGGAAAAAGCGGAATAAGTAAGGGAATACAAAGTAGAAAAAGAGCTCTGCTGCGATAGACCATGTCTCATTTGCCGTCTGACTGAGGACGGGGATCCAGGTATGTAGACCGAAGGGCATTAACACAAGTGAGAATGTGTGTTGTGGACCAATACCACGGATGGCCGCATATACTGGGACGGCAATGAATAGGGCTGTCCAGTAGGTAGGCACGATTCTAGCGACACGCTTCATTCGGAAGTGATGCACACATGGAGCAGTCTCTAGATCACATTCCTGTTGGGCAAGATAGGCCATCAGGAAACCTGAGAGGGCAAAGAAAACTGTGACAGAGACACGTCCATTGGCGGCGAGGAAGTGAGGCACCGTGCGGATATCTTCGGACGCATTCCAGTTGGTTACGTGCAGCGCCCACACCCACAACGCCAGGATGCCGCGCAGCGCGGTGAGGGGAACGATCTCACGTCGAGTGGTAGTTCGACTTACTTGTGGAGCACTGTTTGCGGTTGTGGGCGCTGTGGGTGGCACATTGGGTGAATCTGTCGTCGGTAATGGGTCTACATGCGATGAATCCGCCTTGTTTCCTTCAGACCGACTCGCATTACCGAGCTCTCTGAGCTCAAATTGCATTTTCTTGACTTGCTAGGGGGGTGGAGCTGAGAGCCGTTGAACTCAACACTCTCAGATCGCTACAGCGTAACGCCTAAATAGAGGGGTGATTGGTATGAGCCAACACAGGACAGGCGTAAGAGACGTGTGTTGTGTTGATCCGGATGCCGTATATGCTAGATCAGGTGATTGGTGTGATGGCGCATGCCAAGTTCGCTCTTGTTTTGCTAAATTGGATAAAACTGCGATATTGCATAGAATACATCGGTACATCTACAGGTTATCGAGTTATTTAGGGTCACCGGATGTCGTATCTACACTCAATACTCCCCTACCATACCCACGCATGCACAAAACAGCCACAATTACTCACATTGTACCTTCCGTTTTCCGTCGGTTTTCCGTCCCCTTTTCGAAAAATCGCCGCCTGACTGGGGGGCTGACTGACTGAGTGACTGACTGAGTGACTGACTGAGTGACTGACTGAGTGACTGACTGACGACTGACTGACGGGGTGGTTTTGTCACCCCTGAGTGCGTGCTCACTGCGGCTAGAGCCAGTTCTATACATCGCGCAAATCAACACTTTATATGCCGGCACTAGACGCGTAATACTCCGTCTACCAGTCCCCTAAACCACGAATTCTGATGTGAAATCATGATGGGCCTCAGGTTGCCAAATCACCTTACAAGAGAAGTTTTAGGGTAGATGGTTTCTCATCCTCATGAGTACAATCTCCGAGACAGGCTGATCGGTCCCTGGATCTAGGTTGGATCGCACACATACGCACTTGCTGATAGCAAAAAAGGTTCCCCGATGTACAGGTGAATTCCAACGGCGATTATTGTCAATTTTTTGGGGTCTGTGCTCGAAACGTGTCGCCAATTGGCTACAGTTCCACGCCAAACCAAACAGTTACCACCCCAGTCACCCAACCATCTATATGACCATGGCAGGTCCAAAACCGCAGAAACCGCCGCATGCGATGACAACGCGTCATGCCGACCCATTACCACGGCCCCAAAGATGATGCAAAGCATACGAATGTAAATTCCCACCAGCGACCTTCTGTGTCGTGCTCTTCTGCCTGAGGTTCTTCAACCCACACTTTGGTGAACTGAGCAGCTCAATCGAAATATTCCAACGAGGCTCCGCATCCAGAACTCGATGTGACGTAACGGTGGACAGATGGACAGCGCTCTCCAGACAATTGGGTGCTCAGCCCACACTCCAGGCCGAATGCCAAATATACAAAGAAAGCCGGAGCGCAAGGGTGAGAATCTGTCTAACGATAGCCCACTCGATGAGCGCCTTCCAGTTCGCATTCTCACCATGCCTTACTAACGTTACATGCCGTTCCTTCCAGACACAAACGAGCATGACACGAAAGCTGAGAAGATCACCAACAAACATATCGTTGTGTGCATGGACGTAATGTCACAGTCGCCTCAAACCGCAGAGCCACATGAATCACAGCCAACGACCCACCACACCACAAACGCTGCCAGTGATGGCAAAGCAGTCGGCTCGCTCACCCAAAGTACCAATGGGAAGACCCAGGAGCTCGTAGATGCTAGTTGGTCACGTGGAGACCCCATACCCGCAGTGCCAAGATGCCGAGCAGTCCTGTGACAGGAATGATCTCACGCCGAGTCGTCGCGCGGTTTATTTGAGGGTTGCAGGTTGCAGTCGCTGACACCACACGTGTCGCTTCCTACGTCTGAGCTACCTAGTCTGCATCAAGGCGCGTATGACCGCTCTCACAAAGCTCGACTGCATCGCCTGATTGCATAGCTCGAGCGCATGTGATTCAATTCTTATGACCTGGTGGATTTAGGACGCATAAAAGTCTTAAAAGATTGCAGTCTCCGGGAGTTTATTGGATACATGGACCGTAAAACAACGTCGAAACTACATCGACGTATCGTCAAGCGACCACTGTCTGAGTAAACAAACAGCAGGCGACAGGAGCGGAGCGATCACGCCTCCACGACGCCACTATCAAAGCGTGCAGAGTATGCATCCCCTAAACCCAGGTAGGAAAAGTGAGGAAACATTCCTTGGAAAGGGGAATGTGAAAACCTCCAAAAACCTACCCAAATCCCACAATGGGAGATCAATCTAGGTTATGGAATGAAGGGTCGTGGGCACAGTCATATGCGCACATCAAACATGAAGGTAGAGCAATCAAGAGACAAGATCAGAGCAATCAAGATCAGGTTTCGACTAAGAGGTATAGAGGCTGCTCCCTGTTAGTAGCTATTTGAATATTTAGTCCTTTGAATATTTCATTCTTTGAGTTTGTTCTGCAGTGTTGTAGGCAAACTTCGGAGGAGTTTGGCTTGGATAGATTCGAGTGTTTGGTTCGTATTACAGAGGTCAATCGTGTTAAGCTTCTCGAGGAAGGGCCGGGCCTTAGGAGGAAATCTAGATTCCTCCAGTATTCTTTTTGAGTCTTCCACCTTCGCTCGTACGTTGTTAATACTATCTGCACGTGTGCTTATTGCTACGCACATTATAGCATAGTGGTACTGGCCCCATGGATTTCCTGCCTCGGCACTTTCGCGATAATGATCCAGTGCTTGAGCGAAATCACGTTCCACGTACGCGTAAAGATTGCCCAGGGCATTTTTGGCAGTTGCCTGGACTTTGCGATCACCTCTTTCGAGGGCCAGTTCATAAAACATTTTGGCAATGGCATGCGCCTTAAACTTGTAATAAAAGCAGTTTCCGATACTACAGAGTGCCTTGGCATGTCCATAGATCGCTGCTATTATATACCATCTGAGTGCTTCCAGAGTCCGACGACGCGATGGCGTGTTGGGGAGGCTAGACTTGTTATAATAAAGGTCTTCGCCTGTCTTAAATTCTCCTTCCCCATTCTGAGAGCGAAACTCTAGGCTGGAATGAATCCAAACTGGTGTCATTTGTGCCAGATCACGGCATCTGGAGTCATAATAAAACTTGGCTATTGTTGCGATCGCCATGTCAACATTTCTACCGTCGATGACTTGCATAATAGCTCTACCGACCTCCTCGAGGCTACACTTTACATACTTTCTGTGTCCTGTAGAAGTGTAGTAATACCAGCCATTTCTCTCTCCGAGATAGAGAGGCCGGCCATTGGCGCTGCCGGAGGACCTGTGACAGAGTCCCGTGGACCTGCCTCGTATAGCAGGACCGCCGTGAGATCTCGAGCTCGAAGGCGAAAGCGAAACACTGGTAAGCGATTGAGAATCGCCACCTCTTGTGACCAAGATGCTGCCACCGCTCGTTGGGGCTTGAGGTTCTGGTCTGATGTCGTTGCGATCACGGCTTGGGCTTGAGCTCGGACGTGTAGCAAGAGTTGCAGCCGAGGCCGAAGTGAAGGAATGAGGTGCTTCTTCGACAATGCCACCTGACGTCGTTGTTGTCGAGAGGCGAGGAATCATAGCCACAGGCATTGGAAGTGGCTCAATTGTGCTTGTGGATCCAGGAGCCTCGGCAATACCAGCGCTCTCTTGATCAGACACTGTGGGTTTGACCCATGTCGTGGTTGACCCTGTGAGCGACTGATTCGTGACAATCTCATTCTCGGGGGTGCTTATCGTGATCATGCTTGTTACCGTGGTTGAGGTGGTTTGATATGCAGGAGGTCT
>Ga0180217_1001033_pt1 | contig 34224 bp, 26 predicted proteins | sample eDN3rd37CBELigOP_FD_128521 | JGI IMG/M metagenome (GOLD analysis project Ga0180217, IMG submission 128521) | Enriched Organic Plus compost microbial communities from Emeryville, California, USA - eDNA 3rd pass 37_C BE-Lig OP (version 2) (version 2) ... | reverse complement strand
CGAACTTGCGAGACAGAACGGTCGTGATCGCTGCTGTCAGCGTTGTCTTGCCGTGGTCAACGTGACCAATCGTACCCACGTTCACGTGTGGTTTGGTACGCTCAAACTTCTCTTTTGCCATGACAAACTCCTGAACCTGTATGGAAGCTGCTGGATTTAAATAAATTAACGCGACTAGATTGTGCTACGTCGTGAATGAATTTCATGGTGCCCATGACGCGGATCGAACGCGTGACCTCTCCCTTACCAAGGGAGTGCTCTACCACTGAGCCACATGGGCATCTTTCAGTATCCTTGAACTGAAACCGTTGATTTCAAACCTCCAACCGGAGCGTAGAAAACAAAACACCGTAACTTTTCAGCTGGTATAGATTTTCTAGCGCTGGAGCGGGTGAAGGGAATCGAACCCTCGTCGTAAGCTTGGAAGGCTTCTGCTCTACCATTGAGCTACACCCGCACGAGTTGCTTCCGATCTCCCGGTCATCAACCGTTTACTGTTTCTCTGGTGGAGAGGGTTGGATTCGAACCAACGTAGGCGCAAGGCCAACAGATTTACAGTCTGCCCCCTTTAACCACTCGGGCACCTCTCCAAAGAGAATCGCAGATTATGCTCGCATTTATTCTGCTTGTCAACTGAAATGAATAAAAAAAACACTCATTTCAAACCGCTTTTCATGGCAAGCACTGCAGATTCAAGAAGTAGAATCATAACCGAAATTTTGCGTTTTTGTTGCAGCACGTGCCTTTGCGGGGATTTTTTTGAACCAAACTCAGAATTGATGACTCGAATCCAGCAATGAATACTGTTTAAATATTCAGTATTCATTGATTTCTGTTGCAACCAGTCTTAAATGTTTCCCAGCAACTCATCGAGTCCCATCTTTTGCAATAGCCCTTGCAGTTGATCCCAGTCGTGGTAATCCAACTCCAATCGACCTTTTTTCCCTTTTGATACATGAATCCTGACTGTCGTTCCAAATCTGTCAGATAGCATTTCTTCTAGCCTTACAACATCCCTACTCTTGCTTCTCTCATTTTTTTGTTCTTTTTCTTCTGTTTCTGCTTTCTGCAGATTTTGAACCAGCTTCTCTGTTTCTCTAACCGAAAGCTTTTTTGCTACCACTTCATTGGCAATTTTTATTTGTTCAGCAGATGTTAATGCTAGCAATGCTCTTGCGTGTCCCATATCGAGATCACCAGCCAAAAGCATTTTCTGTACAGGTAGAGCCAAATTTAACAACCTCAGTAGGTTGCTAGTTGCTGACCTTGATCTTCCAATCGCCTTCGATGCCTGGTCATGTGTCAAACCAAACTCATCAAGCAATCTTTTTATTCCCTGTGCTTCTTCTATAGGATTCAGATCTTCACGCTGGATGTTTTCTATCAACGCCATTACTGCGGCATTTTCATCAGAAATTTCCCTGACTATGACAGGAATTGTCTTCAATCCAGCCAGTTTTGCTGCACGCATCCTTCGTTCGCCAGCAACGATTTCATATCTTGCTGGCTTTGATTTTTCAACCAACCTGACAATGATCGGTTGCATGACACCCTGTTCCTTTATGGATTCAGCCAATTCTTTTATTGATTCAGAATCCATGGTAGAACGGGGTTGGTATTTACCTGGCTGCAATATGTCGATCGACATTTCCTGCAACCCAGGCAATGTTTTTGTCTTGTCGCCGAGCGTTGCAACTATGTCTGCATCAGCTCCCAGTAAGGCATCAAGACCGCGTCCCAAGCCTTTGGGTTTTTTGCTAGCCATATTTATTTTCTCCCTTTCTTGATTTTCCTTTCAGGAAAGACTCTTTTGATCAACTCTTCACCAAATTCCAGATAAGCCTTGGCTCCACGAGATGAGGGATCAAAAGATACTCCTGGCACCCCATGACTTGGTGCTTCTGCGAGCCTTACATTTCTCGGTATAACCGTTGAAAAAACTTTGTCACCAAAATGTGCGTGCAACTGTGCAGATACTTGTTGCTGTAATGTAACTCGCGAATCGAACATCACCCGCAGCAATCCAATAAGGCTTAACTTTGGATTGATGTTTCTGTAAACCCTTTTGATAGTGTTAACAAGGTCTGACAAACCTTCCAGCGCAAAGTATTCACATTGCATTGGAATAATCACACCATCTGCAGCTGCCAGTCCATTCAGCGTCAAGAGTGACAAAGTTGGTGGGCAATCAATCAATACAAAATCGTAGTCTGCGTTGCTGCTATCCAATGCGATCTGGAGTTGCTTGTCTCTATCTTCCATTCCGACCAGATCAATTTCTGCACCCGACAATTCTCTGTTCGCAGCAATGACATCATACTTGCCCGTCTCTGAATACTGGACAGCTTCATCCAGAGTTGATTGACCTATCAACACACTGTAAATGCTATTGGGGACAGAACTTTTGTCAATACCGCTACCCATTGTTGCATTGCCTTGTGGATCAAGGTCGATGAGCAACACTTTTTGACCCAATAGTGCCAGTGCAGCAGCAAGATTAATTGCAGTAGTTGTTTTTCCAACTCCACCTTTTTGGTTTGCGATGCAAAAGACCTTTGTGGATCTTTCTTTTTCGATTTCAGCCATTGTTACCTTTCCTTTGCAACCAAACCAGATATCGTTTTGCCATCATCTTTGGAACTTTAAGATCCTGAAGTTCATCCAGACACCATTCACTACCACTAGTTTCCAGTTCTGCCAGATCTTCTTTCACCTGAGCTGCTTTCATAGAAGCCACTCTTCCATCAGTTTTGCAGTGTTTTCCTGCCAAGCTTGTGAACAACGACAACGATGCAAACGCCCTTGAGATAACGACATCAGCTTCCAGTGGTGGTATCAGTTCTACTCGGGCGTGCTTTGACGACACGTTTTTACAACCCATTCTTGCTGTCACGTGTCTAATGAAAGAAACCTTTTTTTCTACGCTATCTATACAAATAACTTGAGATTCAGGAAACCACAAGCCTATGATCACTCCAGGTAGCCCTGCTCCACTGCCTACATCAACAAGCTTAAATTTGTTATTCCCTGTTTTTTCTCTTATGTTCTTGAGAACACTCATGCAATCAAAAATGTGATTCACAAGAACATCTTCTTGATTTCTTATTGCTGTCAGGTTGTAAGTCTTATTCCACTTTAAAAGCTGTTCAACATATACACGAACAGCAGCTAATGTTTCACGTGAAACATCCAGTCCCAGTATCGAAGCTGCTTCTGCAACTTGATCTTCAATATCCTCACCTGGATGTTTGATTGTCGAGCTCATACGTTGATTTTGTCAGATGCGTTTGAGTTGTACTGTCTCTTTTTCAAATAGATAAGCAATCCAGCAATAGCTGCAGGAGTCACGCCGGATATTCTAGATGCCTGTCCTATCGTTTCTGGCCTGTGCTGCTTCAATTTTTGTCGTACCTCATATGACAAGCTTTTTATGCTGTCATAATCGATATTCGCTGGAATAACCTGAAGCTCGTTTCTTCTCTGCCTTTCAATCTCTTCTTTCTGTCGGTTGATATAACCTTCATACTTGATTTGAATTTCAACTTGTTCCTTTATTGCAGGGTCCTCAACCCAACTGCCAAAATCGGCCCCTTCCGAGTTTTTCAACAGCTGAAGTTTTTCATAGCTCATCATCGGCCGTTTCAACAAATCAGCAAGCTTATATTCTTTTTCCAACGGTTGACCTAGAACATCAGTAGCTGATGACTGATCTACATTTCCTGGATGAACCCATGTCTGCCTAAGTCTTGATATCTCTTTTTCAACCGATTCTTTCTTTTCGCAGAATGATTCCCATCGATCGTCTGTGATTAAACCGAATTTTTTTCCGATTTCTGTCAAGCGCCAGTCTGCGTTGTCTTCTCTCAAACTAAGCCTATATTCAGCCCTGGATGTAAACATCCTGTATGGCTCTGTTACCCCTTTGGTTACCAAGTCATCGATCAGAACACCAATATAAGAACTGTCTCTCGTCGGTATAAAAACTTCTGTTTCACGTGAAACACAAGAAGCATTCAAACCAGCAATGAGGCCTTGTGCTGCTGCTTCTTCATAACCGGTCGTACCGTTTATTTGTCCTGCGAAAAAGAGCCCTGAAATCGCCTTTGTTTCTAGTGATGCTTTCAATCCTCTGGGATCGTAATAGTCATACTCTATTGCATATCCAGGACGGACAATATGAGCATTTTCCAAACCAGGTAAGGATCTAATAATTTGAAGCTGAACATCATATGGCAGACTTGTTGAAACGCCATTGGGATAAATCTCTGTGGTGTCTAACCCCTCAGGTTCAAGAAACACCTGGTGGCTATCTTTGTCAGCAAACCTTTGGACTTTATCTTCAATTGAAGGACAATACCTTGGACCAATCCCTTTTATGACACCGCTGTACATGGGGGATCGATCCAGATTTTTACGAATAATCTCATGGGTTTTTTCACTGGTATGTGTAATCCAGCATGGGACCTGCTGAGGATGCATATCAGGGCTTCCCATGAACGAAAACACAGGAACAGGATCAAGATCTCCTGGCTGTTCAATTAACCGTGAAAAATCTATGGTTTTTCCATCAATTCGAGGTGGTGTGCCTGTCTTTAGCCTACCAACTGATAAAGCGAGCTCTTTTAATCTCGCAGCCAATGAGATAGCAGGTGGATCACCAGCCCTTCCTGCCTGATAATTTTGAAGGCCAACGTGAATCAGCCCATTCAAAAAAGTACCTGTAGTCAATACCACTGCTCTTGCGTGATACACAAGACCTAACTGTGTGACAACACCAGTGACTCTGTCACCTGATACTAGAAGATCATCTACAGCTTGCTGAAAAATTTTCAGATTAGGTTGATTTTGCAACATGTGCCTGATAGCTTGCTTATACAGCGTTCTATCAGCTTGTGCTCTAGTTGCCCTTACAGCTGGCCCCTTTGAGCTATTCAGAATTCTGAATTGGATTCCTGCTTTATCAGTTGCTAAAGCCATTGCCCCGCCAAGAGCATCTATTTCTTTCACAAGATGCCCTTTCCCGATACCACCAATGGATGGGTTACAAGACATTTGTCCCAAAGTATCCACATTGTGGGTAATCAGCAATGTTCTTGCACCACTTCTTGCAGAAGCCAGTGCTGCCTCTGTACCCGCGTGTCCACCACCCACGACGATGACATCGTATGAATTATCGGAAGCCATAACAATCTGCCTAAAGACCAAAGTGAAGATAAGTTTGATTATAGGATTGCCACAAAATGTTTCACGTGAAACATGTGGATAACTTTGTGGAAAATTACTTGGATATGCTGTGTGTAGCTTCTTGCTCAGAACCTGAGATCAACCTGACAACAACATTCTTGTAGAGCCATCCAGTAACAAGAACTACGAATACCAGTCTTGAAACCTGAAAGGCAGTAACTACAGGAACATCCAAACCCAGTGCTTTTGCAGTCAGAGCCATTTCAGCCAAGCCACCAGGCGACAATCCTAACCATACTGTATATAAAGGAAAATCAGCGATATATGCGATGAGATATCCCACACCAGCAGCAATTAATAACGCTGCTACTGTAAAAACAGCTACCCCTAGCAAAAACCTTGGTGCAGCCTTAAAAAATGCTGGGCGATAGTTATCACCCAAACTCCAACCAATCATGAGTTGCCCTAAGTTCACTAGTGGCATAGGTAGACTGGTGTGGACAACTCCAGAGATTGAAAGAGTTGCAGCCATTGCCATAGCACCCAGAACCCAAGGAATAGGCAGCTTAAGTTTGAAAAAAACAAAACCAGACAGCAGAGTCAAGGTCATCAGCAACGGCATTTGATTCCATTCGACAACTCTCTGTGAAAGCTGCACAGTCTCTGGAAAAGCAGCTACCAAAGCACGAAATCCGAATGGAATCACAATGACAACTGCCAGAATTCTCAGGCAATGGGCACTGGCCACAAGATCGACCCGAGCATTGTAACGCTCGGCCAGCGTGCTCATCTCACTGGCACCACCGATCGCAGATGCAAACCAGGCAGTTTTCCAGTCAGCTTTTCCGACATACCTCAGTATCAATGTTCCAGAAGTACTGATCAGTAACGGCGCTACTGTTCCTATTAGGATCGGAATCCAGTGAACAACAAATAAGTTGATGATATCTTTGGAAAAATATAACCCAAGAGATGTACCGATAGCCCAATGCCCCAACGTTCGTAAAGGTTTATATGCAGATACTGGGGCATTACTAAGCCTAAGGGCTGCAACCATGAGCATCGGTCCAAGCAACCATGGCAACGGCATGTTCAACCAGATTGCCAACAATGCACCGCATATAGCTGCTACAAACCCCAAAATTCTTCTTATCAGTAGTTGTTCAAACATTGAGCAAAAAGATTCTCTAATATCAATGACTCGACCGGAAACTTACTTGGAAAAAAACATGCAACTCAAATCAAAGCTTCCAGACGTTGGTACCACTATCTTTACGGTTATGAGCAAGTTGGCTCACGAACACAACGCCATCAACCTTGGACAAGGTTTTCCTGATTTCAACCCTGATGAGAAGCTGCTCCGCTTGGTTTCAAGTGCCATGCAAGCTGGCCATAACCAGTATTCGTACATGCCGGGAGTCGAATCATTGAGATTAGTGATTCGAGACAAAGTCAAAGCCTTATATGGCCGTACCTACAATCCTGAAACTGAAATCACAGTCACTAGCGGTGCTACGCAGGCAATTATGGCAGCAATACTTGCAGTCGTTCATCCAGGTGACGAAGTCATTGTGATTGAACCGAGCTACGACAGTTACATACCTTCAATTCGGCTAGCCGGAGGCACTCCAGTTACTGTAAGCATGGAACCGCCTTCCAATCAAGAAGAAACTTTCAAGATCGATTGGAACAAAGTAGCAGATAAGATCACTCACAAGACTCGTTTGATCATTCTGAATTCACCCCACAACCCCACAGGTGCGGTTCTTGAGTCCGAAGACTTGGACGCAATCGAAAGGATAGTTTCGAATACTAGCATTTACCTTCTCTCAGATGAAGTCTATGAGCACATTGTCTTTGCAGATCAAGGACATTTGAGTCTTGCAAGTCACCCTCTGCTGGCTGAGAGAACCTTTGTGATTTCATCATTTGGCAAGACAACTCATACAACCGGATGGAAGGTAGGCTATTGCTGTGCTCCACTCGAACTGACGAAAGAACTGAGAAAAGTTCATCAATTCATGGTCTTTTCGGTAGCGTCACCATTTCAACATGCTCTGGCGGTTTATACAGCAGACCCGGAAACCTATCTACAGCTCCCTGAATTCTATCGACAAAAACGAGACAGGTTGTTTCAAGGTTTGTTGAATACAAAGTTAAAGCCGTATGCATGTCCTGGAACATTCTTCATGCTGGCCACTTACAGTGAAGTTTCAAAGCTGGATGAATACGAATTTTCTACCTGGTTGACACAAAACTACGGGGTGACGGTTATCCCGGTATCCGCCTTTTATGCAAAACCAACAGAATTCCATAAAAATCAAAAGGTTATACGATTCTGTTTTGCTAAACAGGATCAAACCCTAGATCTGGCAGTTGAAAGATTGATGCGGTTGTAATGAGTTATTCCTTTTTTTAAAAGATCTTTTATATATAACTGCTAATGGATAAGACAGGGTGTTGATAAGGTTGATCAAGTCAAATTTTTCAAAAATATCAAATACTTAAGACAACTTTTTGTTGTTGAAAACTCCTGTTTGAAACTGGGGATCAAGTTGAATAACAAATTGAGTCCTTAAAAACAACGAGCTTGTCCCCAGATCGAGCACAGAAAGCTAACAGACTTGTTCACAAAGTAGCTTTCAAACAAAGAATTCTTGTGTTGTGTCTTTGAGTTGTTCATCAAAGCAGCTGTTGGCTGTTTGATGGACAACGGCATTTCTTTTGTTCACTACAAACTCTTGAGCCAGGCATTGCACCTGAGAGACAGGTTTTGTGTGTGCTTTGGCCGCATTGTGCTTCTTTGTCAGTTGTTACCATCAACTGTTATATAACCTTGGTAATGAATAAAACAGGTTGTTGATAACTTGGATAACCTGAATTTATATTTTTTTATCAATGGGTTAATTGGAATTTTTGCTGTGCAGATAGTTTGTTCTGTTGTGGGGACAAGATTGAACAACTTTTGGTTGTGCGACTAAACAGTCATTTGTACTCATTTGCTCCACAACTATGGAACAAGGTTATCCACAATTTTCAGAAAGTTGGCTGGCATTTTTCTAAGGAGTGTCAATGCCATATCGAAATGTTTTCAGTTCACCTGTTTTGAGTGAGAGGCATCAGCATTCATGTCAGGCAGAATGCGCTTCAAGAAGAAGAGCCAGCACAACAGTTTCAGGCGGAACGCGGATCGGTTGCGCAAAGCGCAACAATCCATGAGCCGCAAGGTTTCGTCGCCAACTGGGCTACAAACTGGCATGGAACGGAGGCATCCTCATTTACAGTTCTGCCGCAGAACACCAGCCGCACCTGCCCCTCTGCTGAGGTCATGAGTCTGCCGACAATCGCACCAGTCAGGCGAAGTTCGTTTGCGTGGAATGCGGTTTTGAGGAAAATGCTGATGTGGTTGGTGCGATCAATGCGGTTGTCATCAGGTAACTGTAATGAGCCCAGTGAAAACTTGCTCTGTGGATTTTTTTGGGGATATTTTGTGGAAAAGTGGCATTTTCTCTGGAAAACTGATGCTTTATCAAGCGTACGTCATAATGTTTTGACTGGTTTAATGAATACAAAAAACTTTTATTTTTCAAATAGATAATATGTTATACACAGGTTGTTAAGTCAAAACATACGAAACTCTGTCTTACCGCAACTTTGTAACTCACGCTGGGGAGATTGCAACCTAGTTCTAGTGAAAGGGATATAGTTTGAGCGAGGTACTCTCTTGTGAAACTATCTGAGGTTTGACAATGTCTAAAGTCAGACAGCCCGCTTATTACATACCGCATGGTGCTGGCCCATGTTTTTTTATGGACTGGAATCCACCAGATGCATGGAACAACATGGCAGCATTCCTCAAGAGCATTTCGACTCAACTGCCAGAGCAACCAAAAGCAATTCTGGTCATTTCGGGACATTGGTTGACACCGGTGTTTTCAGTAACGTCATCTCCCAATCCAGCGCTGATTTACGATTACTACGGGTTTCCAGAGCACACGTATGAACTGACGTATCCTGCCAACGGCAACCCTGTACTTTCCAGGAAGATCGTGAACCTGCTAAGTAATTCAGCAATCACTGCTGAAGAGAATGAAGCGAGAGGGTTTGACCATGGTGTCTTTATTCCTCTGAAGCTTATGTTTCCTGAGGCAGATATTCCCGTTGTCCAGATGTCGTTAAGAAGAGATCTTTCCCCAGATGCTCATATTCTTGCGGGCAAGGCACTTGAATCGTTGCGTGATGAAGGTGTGCTTGTCGTAGGCAGTGGGATGAGCTATCACAACATGCGGGGCTATGGAAATCCTGCGATGACAGCCCCATCTGTAGAGTTTGACCGGTGGTTAACTCATGCAGTTGAGTCAGAAGCTCCAGAACGGCACAGGTTGCTCTCAGAATGGCATCTGGGGCCCAATGCATACCTATGTCATCCAAAAGGCCATGAAGAGCATCTGATGCCCCTCATGACTGTTGTAGGAACGGCAGGCAACGATATCGGGAGGAAGGTGTATTCGGAAAAAATCATGGAAACCCAGATATCCGCATTCCGTTTTGGTTGATTCTTGCTTGAAGCTACTTTTTGGGGCTAGACATGGCCTGTGTTGTCGTAGAAGTCCACCAAAACAGCCTGGGGCTAAGCTGTACGCAAGTTTGCGCTAGAGCATTCCTAGCCTTTTATTTTCCGATACAGAAAGTGGAAAAAATTCTTCCAAGGAGATCGTCTGAAGACATCCTTCCCGTGATTTCTCCCAGCGCATCGTGAGCTAGTCGCAACTCTTCAGCAAGCAGATCAAGGACAGTATTGTCGTAAGCGGCATGCTCCTGAGCAAGATCTAGATGCTCCTGAGCCATTAGCATTGCCTGGATGTGCCTTTCCCTTCCAAGCCAAGGTGATGACTCGCCTAGGGTTCTTCCTGAAGCATCCAGAATGGCCTGTCTCAAGGTGCTAAGTCCTTGCCTGGTTTTGGCCGAAACAAATACCTGTTTGATATCTGGTGGACAAGCCTCTGTGGAAAAGACCGAATCGGATAGATCAATTTTGTTGTAAACATCCAAGACGATCTTCCCTTTGAGAACATCTCGGTGCATGTCTGGATCAAGTACACGGGTAGGATTACGGCTGTCCATGACGTGCAAGATGACGTCAGCGGTCTTGATCTCGGACCAGCTTCGTTCGATACCGATTTTTTCAATGGGATCAACGGTATCTCTTAGGCCTGCCGTATCGGTGACAGTGACAGGGACACCATCCAGATTCAGTGTCTCCCTTATGGAGTCACGTGTCGTTCCGGCGATATCTGTAACTATTGCAATGTCTTGATCGAACAATGCGTTCATCAAGCTGGATTTGCCAACGTTGGGTTCACCAGCAAGAACTACTTTCAGGCCATCACGCAGGTAACGGCTTTGCTTCGCAATACCAAGGATCCTGGAGAGCTCATTACGGATATTTTCCAGTTTTGAGCGGACTTGGTATTTTTCTATGAATTCGATTTCCTCTTCGGGAAAGTCAAGAGTGGCTTCGACCAGTATCCGCAATTCAACGATGCTTTCGATCAAGGCAGAAATTTCTTGAGAAAACCTGCCGCTTAAAGAAGCAACGGCAGCTTTGGCAGCTGCTGTTGAATTTGCTTCTATCAGGTCAGCGATCGCTTCAGCCTGAGCCAGGTCAATTTTGCCGTTCATGAATGCACGCATCGTGAATTCACCAGCATTGGCCAGGCGCAAACCAAAAGGTTTTCCTATTGACAGACAGTGCGTCAAAAGTAGCCTCAGTACCGCAGGGCCACCGTGCCCCTGCAGTTCAAGCACATCTTCACCGGTATAGGAGGCTGGGGCTTTGAAGTAGATCGCAATGCCGTAATCCAGGACCGATCCATCTGGTCCTGGAAATGGCATGTAGTGTGTGTATCGTGGTACCAGCTTTTTGCCGAGCAGAGTTTCAATGAAAGGCTCAAGGGATGGGCCGGAGATCCTGACGATACCGACACCACCCTTGCCCATTGCCGTGGCAATAGCGGCAATGGGTTCATTGGAACTGGATGTTTGACTCAGCGTGTTGGGTGATTGGCCGCTGGCTGAATCATTTTGCGAGTTATGTACCACTGCTGAGCAATTGAAAGAATGTTGTTGACACACCAGTAGAGCACAAGTCCAGCTGGGAAGAAGAACATCATTCCACCAAATACCAATGGCATGATCATCATCACCTTGGCTTGTGTTGGATCCGGTGGTGTCGGATTCAGTTTGATCTGTAGGAACATGGTTGCCATCATGATGACGGGCAGGATGAACAGCGGATCACGGGCCGAAAGGTCATCGATCCACATTACCCATGGAGCACCACGCATTTCGACGCTGGCAAGCAACACCCAGTAGAGCGAAATGAACACGGGTATCTGAATCAGGATAGGTAGGCAACCGCCAAGCGGATTGATTTTCTCGTTCCTGTACATCTCCATCATTGCCATGTTCAGTTTCTGGCGGTCGTCACCGTACTTCTCCTTCAATGCCTGAAGGCGTGGAGCAACCTGCTTCATCTTGGCCATGGAGCGATAGCTAGCTGCAGACAACGGGAAAAATGCCAACTTGATCAGAATGGTCAGTACAACAATTGTCCAACCCCAGTTGCCAATGACGTCATGAATCCAGGTCATGAGCACGAACAGGGGGCGAGCAATGATGGTCAGCCATCCATAGTCAACCACTAGTCCAAGTCCAGGTGCAAGGGCATTGAGCTGATCTTGGTCTTGTGGACCAACCCAGAGCTTGGCGGAAAGAGAGGTACTTTGTGTTGGAGCGACTTGGCCAATCGACTCGATACTGCGCACAGCAAAGAGGTTATCTCCGATCTGCGCCATCTGGTAAGTACGTGCTTTACCTTGAGGAGGAACCCATGCAGTGACAAAGTAATGCTGGATCATGGCGAACCAGCCATTGTCAGCTTCTTTTACATAATTCGCCTTGCCCTTCTCGATATCTGAGAAGGATACTTTCTGGAACTTGTCTTCTTCTGAGTAGACAGCCGGACCGGTAAACGTATGGTAGAAGCTCGATGTGTTTTCAGGATCGCTGCCATCGCGGGTAATTTGCAGATAGACGGCAGGAGCAACTGGATTGTCATTCAGGTTCTCTACCGTATGGTCTACTTCGATGTCGTATGAACCCTTCTTGAGCGTAAAGGTCTTGGTGACTCTTACACCACCCGATTCGGACACAAACTTGACAGGCAGAGTATCCCCAGACATCTCTGTTTCTGTTGTGACCATTTTGAACGGAGTCAGATGGGTCGGATAGCTTGTACCTTCAGGAGCACCAACAACACCAGTCTGGACAACGTAGGTGTGCTGTGGGTTTTGTTGAAGCAGCACAAACGGTGTCTTGACCTCAGTTGATGTCGGGAACTTGAGAAGTTCAGCACCAACGAGCTGTGCTCCAATCAGGTCGAAATGAAGCTTAAGCACATCTGTAGTAATCGTTACGATTTCAGATGGTTTCTCTGGTGGTGGCGAAGCCAAGGGTGTACTGGAGGCAGGGTTGCCTGCTGCGGGAGCTGACGGGACTCCAGGAGTGTCTGCCGAGTTAGCAACAGCAGTTTGCTTTTGCGGGGCACCAAAGATCGGTGTTCCACCTTGATGTACTTGCCAATTGTTCCAAAGCATAAGCAAGGAAAAGGCAAAGATCATCAACAGGATAGTGCGACGGATATCCATTCTTAACGAGCTACCTGAGTAATTTTCTGGAAAACATGGCAGTGTAGCCTTATTTCGGCTTAACAATCATGATGTTTGTGCTTTCTGACCGGATCATGGCCACCCTTGCTCCACGGGTTGCACCGTGCCAACCTGCATATGGCCATCCAAGTTCCTTTCAGGGCACCATATTCCCTAAGGGCTTCGATGGTGTATTGGGAACAAGTTGGAGTAAAACGACATTGGTTCCCGACCCACGGACTGAGCAGGAACTGATAGCCTTTAACGAATTGGATCAAGAGCCAGGCCATCTCGTTTTAGCATTGATCTTTTTGGAAAGCAGCAACAGACACTCCTGACGGATGAGTGCCTTCATGGCTGTTAGCGACATGTCAGGCAAACTGCGGTATAGCCTGAAAGCGTAACATCCAGATGGAAGTTGGTGTTGATTTGTACGAAAAGTTTCACGCAAGACTCGTTTCACTGTGTTACGAGCCACGGATAATTTCAAGTTTTTCTTAGGTACAATCATACCCAACTGCGGACGTCTTCCATTGTCGTCAAAACGTCTGTAGTGCAAAACAAGATACTGTCCCCTACCAAGGGGTCTTGTTTTAAGTGTTGCAGCAAAATCAGAAGCGTGCAGCATCCTGGCGGCGCGTGGAAAGTCCAACATCACGCCACCACCTGGATGCTGTTGGTCGTTGCTACGTATTTACCACCAGATCCAAGGTTCATCTTGCACCTGGGGGTAGCCTCTGCCACATTAGACAGCCAGGCGTTTACGACCTTTAGCACGACGTGCGTTAAGGACAGCGCGACCACCACGAGTTTTCATGCGAACACGGAAACCGTGCGTGCGCTTGCGACGGGTAACTGACGGCTGGTAAGTTCTTTTCATGACATCACTCGACAAATAATCCCGGAATACCGGAAAAGCCCGCTATTGCAACAGATATCTTAAAGTTAGTCAAATACCACAAATGGTTAACCATGTGTAATTTTACAGTCTGGGCTATCCTAGGGCTGTGGATATGTTATCCACAAACACGTTAGAATCAAGGTTTAGCCAAGCTGCATCATGGAAGAATTCTGGCAAAACTGTCTCGATAAACTCGAGAAGGAACTACCGCCTCAGCAAATGAATGCCTGGATCAGGCCATTGACACCGATCGAGTTCGATGACTCGGAATCGTCGGTGCGCATTGCTGCGCCCAACCGTTTCAAGCTGGATTGGGTGAAGAAAAACTTTACCTCCAGGATTGAGGAACTTGCCACCGAGCATTTCGGAAAACCGGTCTCCTTGATACTGGTGCTTGCCAATGCAAGCTCGTCACCTGTGGCCAGGCCTGTTGCAGGTGTTCAACACACCAACAGTGTGCCGACTCCCAAGGCTGCGAAGCCTGCTCAAGCTGTCAACAAGGAAGATGCAAACACAACTGTAGGGACCGCTGCTGTTACCAAGCCGGCAGGATCTGAACATGACAGAAATGTTCCGAATCCTTCCCGCCTGAATGCGAACCTCACTTTCGAGACTTTCGTGACGGGTAAGGCAAATCAGTTAGCCAGGGCTGCTGCCCTGCAGGTTGCAGAAAATCCAGGCCGTTCGTATAACCCTTTGTTTCTATACGGGGGCGTAGGGCTTGGCAAGACTCACCTTATCCATGCGATCGGGAATTCGCTGGTACAGCGAAGGCCGGATGTCCGGGTCAGGTATGTCCATGCCGACCAGTATGTGTCCGATGTTGTGAAGGCGTATCAGCGCAAGGCTTTTGACGATTTCAAGCGCTACTACCACTCGCTTGATCTATTGCTGATTGACGACATCCAGTTCTTCTCAGGTAAGAACCGGACGCAAGAGGAGTTTTTCTATGCGTTCGAAGCCATGGTGGCCCAACACAAGCAGATCATCATTACCAGCGATACCTATCCCAAGGAGCTCTCGGGCATTGATGATCGCTTGATTTCACGGTTTGACTCTGGCCTGACAGTGGCCATTGAGCCACCAGAGCTTGAGATGCGGGTGGCAATCCTTTTGCGCAAGGCCGAGGTAGAAGGGGTGTTCATGCCCGAAGAGGTTGCCTTTTTCATTGCCAAGCATCTCAGAAGCAATGTCCGCGAACTGGAAGGAGCTTTGCACAAGGTGCTGGCTTACAGCCGATTCCACGGCGGCAAGGAATTGACAGTGGAAATGTGCAGGGAGGCCCTGAAGGATCTGCTTTCGGTTTTCAACGGTCAGATCACCGTGGAAAATATTCAGAAGACAGTGGCCGATTTCTACAAAATCAAGGTCGCTGACATGTATTCGAAACGTAGGCCTGCCAGTATTGCAATGCCACGTCAGATAGCCATGTATCTTGCGAAGGAATTGACTCAAAAAAGTCTGCCGGAAATTGGTGATTTGTTCGGTGGACGAGACCATACAACGGTGTTGCATGCCGTCAGGAAAATCACCGAATTGCGTGCCAAGCAGGCTGAATTGAATCACACTTTGCACGTGCTAGAACAAACACTCAAAGGATGATCCATGCGATTGATTACGACCAGCAGGGATGAGCTTCTTAAGCCGCTGATGATGGTTGCCGGGATTGTGGAAAGAAGGCACACAATGCCGATCCTGGCTAATGTGCTGATCCAGAAAAAAGGCAAACGAATTGTATTCATCGCCACAGACCTGGAAGTTCAGATCTGCGCGCAGGCTGAAATCGGAGATGGTGATGACGAGATTGCAACAACTGTCAGTGCACGCAAGCTGATCGATGTTCTGCGCGCATTGCCTGCTGTGGACAATGTCCGGTTGACCCTGGATGGCACCAAGTTGCTGATTCAAAGTGGGAAAAGCCGCTTCTCTTTGCAGACAATCGATGCTATCGAGTTTCCTAAACTGACGGAATTGACCCAACCTGCCATTGAGATATCCATTCCGTCCTCAAATCTCAAGCATCTGTTCGGGATGACGCACTATGCGATGGCGCACCAGGACATCCGTTACTACCTGAATGGAACATTGCTTGTCTTTGAAAAGAGCCAGTTGCATGCTGTTGCGACGGATGCCCATCGGTTGGCTCATCATTCGATCGCCATCGACGGACCGGAAGAGTCATCGGAAGTCATTTTGCCGAGAAAGACCGTTACCGAACTTCAAAGAATGCTCCCAGACTCGGACGATCCTGTGGTCATGCAGGTTGGAACAGGCCAGATCAGGTTCAGTTTTGGAGATGTAGAGGTCATATCAAAACTTGTTGAAGGCAAATTCCCAGATTACAAGCGGGTTATTCCTACCAACTATGACTGCGTCTTTGAGGTTGACCGGGAACAGATGCTTGGTAGCTTGAACAGAGCTGCCATTGTGACTACGAATGAGAAGATGCGCAGTGTACGCATCCAGTTGAATCAAAACCTCATGACCGTTTCCTCCAGTAACACAGAGCAGGAAGATGTCTTTGAGGAAATCGAGATTGACTATGCGTTCAGTCCTTTGGACATTGGCTTCAACGTGACATATCTGCAGGAGTTTCTCTCGAGCGTGAAGTCACCCACGGTACGCTGGGCAGTCAAGCCGCCAGACAACAATGCCTCCATACTCCTGGGCGTTCCGGGTGAAGAGTCTTTCCAATACGTTGTAATGCCAATGCGGATCTAGTCAATATGTCAGATACACAAACTACCGGAGTCAAGTCCGGCTATGGTGCCGATTCGATCAAGATGCTCAAGGGTCTTGAAGCAGTTCGCAAGAGACCCGGCATGTACATCGGGGACACGTCCGATGGTACAGGTTTGCACCATATGGTCTTCGAGGTTGTAGACAACGCGATTGACGAGGCCTTGGCAGGCTATTGTGATGACATCGTTGTCACAATTCATGCTGACAACTCGATTTCTGTCACAGATAACGGCCGCGGTATTCCAACCGAAGTCCACAAGGACGATGAACATGGGCGTAGCGCTGCTGAGATCGTCATGACGGAACTGCACGCCGGTGGAAAGTTTGACCAGAACTCGTATAAGGTTTCTGGCGGCCTGCACGGCGTTGGTGTGTCATGTGTAAACGCGCTTTCCTCATGGCTGAAGCTGACCATTCGACGTGATGGAAAAGTCCATCGGATGGAATTCCGTCAGGGTGTTCCGGTAACACCGCTGCAGGTTATCGGCGAAACCGAACGCACAGGAACAGAGGTTCAGTTTCTTGCTGATCCTGAAATATTCAACAACATCGAATACCACTATGAGATTCTTTCCAAGCGTCTCAGGGAACTGTCATTTCTGAACAACGGAGTCAAGATCCGCCTGATTGACCAGCGCCAAGGGAAAGAAGAGAACTTTGCCTTTGCTGGTGGTGTGCAGGGCTTTGTCCAGTTCATCAACAGAAGCAAGACAGTTTTGCACCCCAACATCTTTTGTGTGTCTACAGAATCAGATGCTGGTGGTGTGAATGTTGGTGTCGAAGTTGCCATGCAGTGGAATGATGGTTACACGGAACAGGTGCTGTGTTTTACCAACAACATTCCTCAACGTGATGGTGGTACCCATCTGACTGGCCTGCGCGCGGCCATGACCCGAGTCATTAACAAATACATCAATGACAACGAGTTGGCAAAGAAGGCTAAGGTCGAGACCACTGGCGACGATATGCGTGAAGGACTGTCATGTGTGTTGTCAGTCAAGGTTCCTGAACCCAAGTTCAGCAGCCAGACCAAGGACAAGCTGGTTTCAAGTGAGGTGCGTCCTGCAGTAGAGGAAGCTGTTGCCAGGACTCTCGAAACCTGGTTGCTTGAGAATCCGACCGACGCCAAAGCGATCTGCGCGAAGATTGTTGAAGCAGCCAGAGCACGTGAAGCGGCCCGCAAAGCCAGGGAGATGACTCGGCGCAAGAGTGTGCTGGAAGGTGCTGGCTTGCCAGGAAAACTCGCAGATTGCCAGGAAAAGGATCCTGCTCTGAGCGAAATTTACATTGTTGAGGGTGACTCTGCAGGTGGTTCAGCCAAGCAAGGCCGTGACCGCAAGTTCCAGGCAATCCTACCTTTGCGCGGTAAGGTTCTTAACGTTGAAAAGGCGCGTTTTGACCGACTTATTGCCAGTGAACAGATTGCTACGCTGATCACAGCCTTGGGTACCGGGATCGGACCGGACTTCAACATCGAAAAATTGCGCTATCACCGCATCATCATCATGACTGACGCGGACGTTGACGGTGCACACATCAGGACACTCTTGCTGACACTTTTCTATCGCCAAATGCCGCAATTGGTGGAAAGAGGACATGTCTATATTGCTCAGCCTCCACTGTATCGGGTCAAGGCTGGCAAGGAAGAGCGATATCTCAAGGACGAAGCGGAGGAAGCACAGTTCATGTTGCAACTGGCGCTTAAGGATGCTGGCTTGATTCCTTACAAAGGTGCTGAACCGATCGTTGGAGATGCGTTGGATAACCTTGCCCGACAATATGCAACAGCTGAATCGGTTGTGAATCGACTGGCCAGGCATATGGATCCTGACGCGCTTTGGGCCATCATGCATGGCTTGGTCATTGACTTGGAAAGCGAGACTTCAGCTCAGGAATCTGCAAGAGCACTTGAAGAAAGAATCAGGGATCCTTTGGTGCCAGGTGCAGTTCGGGTCAAAGCTGAATTCGACCACGTGTCAGAGAAACGCCGCCTTGCGATTGAGCGGATCCATCACGGAAACGTTAAAGTTTCACATATCACTTCCGATTTTCTGTTGGGACCTGACTATGGGTTGCTGCGCAATGCTGCGCAGACCTTTGAGCAGCTGGTTGGCGAAGATGCCACGGTTTTCCGTGGGGAAGGTGACAAGCGAAAGGAATCGCCTGTCAAGGACTTCGGCCAGGCTATGAAATGGCTGCGTCAGGAAGCGGAGCGTGGTGTATCCAAACAACGGTACAAAGGTCTTGGTGAGATGAACCCAGAACAGCTTTGGGAAACCACCATGAACCCTGAAGTTCGCCGTCTCCTGCGGGTACAGATTGAGGATGCCATCGCCGCAGACGAAATCTTTACCACACTGATGGGCGATCAAGTGGAACCACGGCGTGAGTTCATTGAAACGAACGCGTTGTATGCATCAAACCTGGATGTCTGAGGTTTGTTGGTTTCGGAAATAGTTGGCCAATTGTTACAGTACAGGTTGGCCAGCATTCTGAAGATGTAAAGAAGTGGCTGCAAATTTTGCAGCCATTTTTTCTATGCCTTGGTGGTTGACTTATCTCTTTTAAAAATCGCCTTTCAGGTATATGTCAGGTCACGCAAGAATTTCCACGCCATGATGATTTTCTGGAACACCTTGGACGAGAAACACTGTTCCAACAGTGTTCGCCGTTCTCAGTGGTTTTATCGCTTGGTAGGCAGGAGAGTTGTACCAGCGTGAAGCATGTTCCAGGCTGGGAAACTTGATGACCACAAGGTCTGCTGCTTGTTTCCCTTCCAGCTGAATGTACGGCCCGCCGTGAATGATGAACTGGCCTTCGTGTAGCTTGAGTGTTGAGTCAATCTGCTCAAGGTAGGTACGGATTTCGTCGTTCACATGCGTTTCGGAAATGATGGCAATGGCATAAGCAGGCATGAGTGACTCCTAAATTATCGCGTTCACAGATCTGCAGCTTTACAAGGGGTTGCTGTGCTGTCATGCCATTGTTAGCCGGGTGATTCTGCATGTCGATAACGTCTGAGGTAATAGTGCCGTGTTACCCGGAGGGGGCGTTGCCGATCTTGCCGGTTTTCATTTCAAACGCGGCATGAAGCTATTACCTGACACGTAATCGACCGGGATTGCACGCAGTAACAAAATCACGCTGTCGGATTCGACAACAAGTGTTCGAAACACCCTGGTGATTTTTCCAAGGAGATAGTCATGACCGCAAATATCCGTCCAAACATTCCAGCCAAGATTGCCGCACAATATATTGATATCTGGAACGAAAGCAACCCGGCACGCCGGCGGGCACTGATTGAACAGGTGTTTACGCCACAAGCCAGTTACCTGGATCCTCTCATGCAGGCAACTGGCCATGATGGCCTTGATGCGATGATTGGTGCAGCGCAGGCGCAATTTGCGGGTCTGCGTTTCTACGCGTCAGGAAAGCCTGATGGGCATTACGACATCATTCGTTTTTCGTGGGCTCTTGGTACGAGTGATTCCGAGTCGCTGGCTGAAGGAACTGATATTGCCGTTCTAGCTGCGGATGGGCGCATTGAACGGATTACTGGCTTCATTGACAAGATGCCGTCTTGAAGGCCTGATGAGTCGCGCGGCAGCCTCTCAGCATGGAGATAGCATGGAACAGCAGGAACATGTCAGACAAAGAGAACGCGACGGTAGTTACTTTGCCGATTTCGGCACAGCACTTCGCTACTGGCGCGACAAGCGTGGCTATACCCAGCTTCGGCTGTCGAGCGAAAGCGGTATTTCGCAGCGACATATCAGCTTTCTTGAAAGCGGGCGTTCTCAGCCGAGTCGCGAAATGGTTCTGAAACTTGGAATCGTCCTTGACATCCCTCTGCGTGAGCGCAATGGGATGTTGCTGGCAGCGGGCTATGCACCGGCCTACAGGGAGCGTCGCTTGTCTGATCCGGACCTGGCAGCAGTAAAGCAAGCTTTGGACTTCATGCTGGCGCAGCATGCCCCATATCCGGCACTGGTGGTCGATCGGTTGTGGAATCTTGTAATGGCCAATGCTCCAGCAACGATGATGATGCGCTGGTTACTGGATATACCACGGGTTTCACCCTTGCCTGGCGAGACTATTAATGTGCTGAAACTCATGCTTGATCCGAACGGTGTGCGCAAGCACCTGCAGAACTGGGAAGATGTTTGCGCTGATCTGCTGCATTGGATTCAGCGTGAGGCGATGAGCGATGGACTTGGAAGTGAGGCAGCAAATTTGCTCTGTGAAATGACAGCATTGCCAGGAATAGGTGAGACGACCCGTTTAGCCAACCTCGATGCGCTTGCGCTCCCGTTCCTGCCAATGCAGATCCGCAAGGATGGTGTAGAGCTGAATCTGTTTACTTCAATTGCTACCATGGGTACACCGCACGATGTGACAGTGCACGAGTTGCGGATAGAATCTTTCTTTCCAGCAGATGAATCCACGGCACAATGGTTTCGCGAACGTGCAGTCAAGCTGCAACCAGAATGAACACATAAAAGCAGACCTGAAGAACATCAATCTTTGGTCGGCATAGGTTGATGTGACATTCCCTATGCCAAGGCTTCTTCCGTGTTTCTTGGCACCTTCTTGACATCCTCCTCAGCCTGAAGGCTGCAGATTCCTACGACGCTCAGGCGCGGTACTGAACCGCTCCTGGGTCGCTTTGGCGTTTACCTCAAAGCCACACGCAACACACCTGAACCGAGCCTGTGTGCGCTATCCTTCTCCGCCCTCAAACGGCGGGGGTTGTCGCGCATCTGATCAATATGAGCAGCAGACCGGTTAGCCATCTCCTGATGAAGAACTCATTGACTCTTCAAGACAGGGCAGATTGCATTCAAGCGTGAATTGGCTAAGGGCCTGCCAAAGCACCGGAATCGTTTTGGAATCAAGTTGCCGATGCTTAATTTCCGGCAAATCCAAACAAGGCAAGTCTCCCACATGCAAGTTTCATGACATTGTTGGGAGAAATTTTCAGCTTTTTTGATCTAGTTAAAAAACTCTAATTTAGTCCCTGCCTAAAATTGATGATAGTTAACGAAGGAAGATGTATATGAAAAAACTATCCCACACCGTTTTGGCGGGCCTGCTGATTTCTGGTTCATCTGCTGTGTTTGCCCAGCCCGATGCAGCACAGATACGTGAACGAGCACAGCAGTTTTTTAAACCCATTCCGGAAGTTGAGGTCATCATCAAAGAACGCAACCTCAACCCTGACCGTATTGAGCTGGGCAAAATGCTCTTCTTCGAACCACGTTTGTCCAAGAGCCATATCATCAGTTGCAATACCTGTCATAGCGTGGGTAGGGGCGGGGTTGACAATATTTCCACCTCTATCGGCCACGGATGGCAACATGGTCCGCGCAATTCGCCAACAGTATTGAATGCCGTGTTCAACGTGGCTCAGTTCTGGGATGGTCGTGCTGCAGATTTGAAAGAGCAGGCCAAGGGCCCTGTTCAAGCCAGTGTGGAAATGAATGCTACGCCCAAGCATGTCGAAGACACGCTGCAAAGCATTCCTGAATACGTTGAATTGTTCAAGAAGGCGTTCCCAGGCGAGCAAAATCCGGTGACCTTTGACAACATGGCCAAGGCTATCGAAGACTTCGAAATCACGCTTATCACGCCAAATTCGAAGTTTGACCAGTTCTTGGAAGGCAAGAACAGCTTGAACAAAGAGGAACTGGTTGGTCTCCAACTGTTCATGGACAAAGGCTGTATTGCTTGTCACTCGGGTATCAACGTTGGTGGACAAAGCTACTTCCCATTCGGACTGGTCAAGAAGCCTGGTGCAGATATCCTGCCCGAGGACGACCGTGGTCGCTTTGCTGTGACCAAGACAGCTTCTGATGAGTATGTGTTCCGTGCTGCCCCTTTGCGTAACATCGAACTGACAGCGCCTTATTTCCACAGCGGCGAAGTCTGGAACCTGGAGCAGGCAGTTGCAATCATGGGAACTAGCCAGTTGGGTGCAGAACTGTCAGATGACGAAGTCAAGGCCATCGCTTCTTTCTTGCGTACACTGACCGGCGAGCAACCAAAAGTGGTCTACCCGACGCTTCCTCCCAGTACCAAGTCCACACCGAAGCCGTCGATGTAAATTGCACGACCTTTAATTGAGCGAGCCCCTCGACAACATGTCGGGGGGCTTGTTTGCTTTGCACACAAAAGCGCAGCGAAGGGACCGCTCCAAGAGCGCCATCAAAATCCTTTTATTCGCTCGTAGCTCTAAGGACAACATTGTTTGTTGCGCAGTCCTGGTTCCCTGAGGACAGGAAGTTTCTTACCCACAGCGCCATCAATTTGCTGTCTGCTGATGACTTATCGAGAGAAGCAAGTCCGGCCTCAAGAACGTCATCGGGAATCACGCCACGCCGTGCTTCCATCAGGTCACGAGCGTACTCTTTGGAAAACTCGGGGTGCCCCTGTATCCCCAGCGTACTTTGATCCACGAGAATCATATACATGGCGCATAGTTTGTTTTCAGCGAGGACGACAGCGTCTTCTGGTACTTGATACACCTGGTCTTGGTGGCTGACCAACAAGTTGATGTCAGGTTTCCAGGGGTTCATCCAGGGTAGTTGCTGTTTGATGGTGTTGATCGACATGCCCACGCCCCAGCCACCTGGGTGCTTGCGTACAGCGCCTCCAAGTGCACGGCCTATCATCTGATGACCAAAACAAAAGCCCACGATGGGCTTGTGGTCCTCGTGTAGTTTCCGTACAAACGTTTCAAGCCGGGTGATCCATTCCAGGTCATCGTTCACACCATATTTGGATCCAGTAATCAGCCATGCATCGGCAGCATCGGTTGATTCTGGGAGGTCGCCTTCATGGCAGCGCCACACCGTAAAGTCGAGGTCCGGATCAACGGTGCTTAGCCAACGTACAAACATATCTGGATAATTGCCGTGGACAGTTCGCAACGACTCCATGACGTCGTCGCATTGAAGAATGCCGATTTTCATAGTTGGTGCTGCCAAATAAATGATTGGCCTGAAAGCCGGTTTGTGGGCAGTTTGCGGTGATTCCGGCTTTGGCCAATTGGTGTATGTGAATCAGCCGAACAGTTTGTTGGCTGTTTCTGCAACCAGCTTACCCTGAAAACGTGCGCCATCCAGTTCGATTGCGCTGGGTTGCCGTTGCCCTTGTCCGCCCGCAATGGTCGTTGCACCGTAGGGGCTGCCACCGACGATTTCATCCAATGTCATCTGCCCTTGAAAGCTGTATGGCAAGCCCACGATCACCATACCGAAATGAAGCAAATTGGTAATGATGGAAAACAGGGTGACCTCTTGACCGCCATGCTGGGTTGCAGTTGATGTGAAAGCGGCACCAACCTTGCCGTTCAGAGCACCTTTAGCCCAAAGGCCGCCAGCTCGGTCAAGAAATGCTGCCATTTGCGAAGGCATACGTCCAAAGCGTGTCGGAGCGCCGATGATGATGGCATCGTAGTTGGCAAGCTCTTCGATAGTGGCGATGGGGGCAGCCTGATCTAGCTTGAAGTGTGCTGATTTGGCAATATCTTCGGGTACAGTTTCCGGGACTCGCTTTACGTCCACAGTAGCGCCTGTACTGCGTGCACCTTCGGCTACAGCCTGAGCCATGGTCTCAATGTGACCATAGGTTGAGTAGTACAGCACGAGAACTTTAGACATAGCTATCTCCTAGTGGATGGAAACATCGTGATCTTGACTTCAGAAAAGTTTCTGAAACTGACTACAAATACCATTGCTCCAGTATAGATCAAGGAAATTTTTGGGTGTGGGTGTCGTTTCCAGTTGTCCAGTTGAAAGTGACACAAAAGACTGAACATTATCTTCGCTTATTTCCCTTCTTAAAACCGCAAGGTTGGGAGGAGACAAACTTCTTACGCTACAGGCCGGTATGTTTTTTTCAGCCTATTGTTTTAACAAGATTAAAGTCCTGGAAGTAATCCTTATTCAAGCAACTGATGGGCTGTCAGGCTTGATAATTAGACCTTGATAAACAAACCTCATTTCTTAGGTAAACACATCACAGCGATAGATATGTGGGCGCAGGAGATAGTGTCGTGTCAATGACAACAACTCAAATATTGACCCTGGCTGCACCAGGAGTATCCATATTGTTTGCGCTAGGGTTTTATCTCCTCTGGAAGTTCGGACCAGGACACGCCAGATATCTTCTGTACCTGGCAACGGCCTTTATCTTGTACACACTGACGGCAAGCGCCCAGATTCTACAGATCCCGAAGGACAGCTATGGTGCAAATACCATGCTGACTGCTGCATTGTTCATGACAAGCCTGCTATGTCTGATCAAAGGCGTTACCGAGCGGTATAAAGCCCGTTTTGATCGATTGCTATATGGGTTTTTGTTCATCATTGTATTGTGTGGACTTGCCTATTTTTTCTATCAGAGTCGCAACTTGCAGGCTCGCATATACATGCTGAATTTCGGTGTCGCCTTCATGACTCTGATATCGATCTTCCGCATTCGCAAGGCTGCCCATGGCCCATTGATCGATCGAGCTTTTTATTGGACATACTTGCTGTTTGGTTTGAGTTTTTTTCCGCGAACCTTGTTGTTGGCCAATTCGACACTGAATCAAAAGTCCATTTCGGAATTTGCCCAGTCACCGTTCTGGCTGGCATTGCAATTGTCATTGTTGTTTTTTGCAGTTGTGATCGGCCTGATTTTGATGGCAGCTGCTATGCTGGGTATCATCAGCCAACTGCAATATGAACGCAATACAGACGAACTCACAAAGCTTGCAAATAGGCGAAGTTTTGAAGAGCGGGGCAAGCAATTTCTGAATTCAAAAAAATGCCGCCGACTTTCATTGGTCCTTTGTGATCTGGACTGGTTCAAGTCCATCAACGATACCTACGGGCATCATGTCGGAGATGTCGTTTTGGTCAGGTTCAGTGAACTCTTGCGTCGTCTTATCCGAAAAACGGACACTGCTTGCCGCTTGGGAGGCGAAGAGTTTGTCATTTTGATGCCTGAAGCAGACCTACAAGAAGCCGTAGCATGGGCAGAGCAATTGCGTATCGAGACCAGTAAGATGTCATTTCCGGAGGTCGAAGGCTTGACGCGGGTGACCGCCAGTATCGGAGTCGTTGAGTCAAGCTGCGCAGAGACGCTTGAGAATTTGCTCCGCAGGGCGGACAACTGTCTTTACGAAGCAAAGAATGCTGGCAGGAATGCTGTGATCTTCGAGGATAAGAAACAGATGGCCATGCGCCAGTGATTTTGACCAGAAACAGAAATGGATTATTCCTCCAAGGATATTTTTCTCGTCCAGTGACAATATTCCCAACCACCTTTTTGATTTGTATCAATTAACGGAGGGACAACTCCGTGAATACATCATCGGGATGGATGGATAATAGTTTATGCTCATAATTCCTTCAGGAAATTTTGGGCGTTCCAAAACAGATCGTTTGTTTCAAAAACAAAATTGAAACAACTTCTAAGGGTATATTGAAAGAAGTACCCATAGAATGGAACCGCCATGGCCTCAGCACTTTCCCGCAATAGAATTTCTTCTCAAAGCGATCAAGAGCTTTTGAGGAGGCTTTCTTTATTGGCGGACGAAACCGATGCCGCAATCATGATCACCGACGTGCATGCTCGGGTGGCGTACCACAATAGTGGATTTACTAAGATGTTCGGATGGACGCTTGATGAAACTCACAGGAAACCTGTTTCATCGCTGCTGGTGCGCCAGGCATCAGAAGGATTTTTCGATGATATTCACCGAGAGTTTGTTGTTGGGCGCTCGGTTAAAGTTGATGAACTGATCCTCAACAAATTTGGTCACCGTCACTGGTGCAATGTCATTTGTAGTCCGGTCATGGGGCTAGACGGGGAGTGGAAATACACACTGTCAGTACTGTTGGACATTACCAGAACCAAGATTTACGAGGTGTTGAACAACAGTGTCCTTGAAGCTGTTGCACGCGATCTACCTCTCATCGAAGTGCTGGAAATGGTTTGCGAAAAAGTGGAGCAAATCGCCCCCGAGATCAGTGCCAGCATCCTGCAAGTTGATGAATAAGGTTTTTTGCGTCCCTTTGCCAGTCCCAGTCTGCCATTCTCTTATTCCACACAACTCGATGGTGTTGCGATAGGTCCATGCATCGGCTCCTGTGGAACCGCCGCTTGGCGCAAGGAACCCGTACTGGTTACTGACATTGCGGCCGATCCACTTTGGGAAGACTTCAGGCATTTGATCCTGCCATTGGGCTACAAGTCCTGTTGGTCCACACCAATAATGGATAAAGAAGGCAAGGTTCTGGGAACTTTTGCGTTCTATTACCGAGAGAACGGACCACATGTTGCTTCGTCTTTTCATGAACAGCTGGTACAGGCTTGTACTTACCTTTGTGCCTTGGCGATGGAGCGGGAGTAGAACCGGTTGCGCATCAGGCACCTGGCGTACTACGACTAACTCACTAGCTTGCCCAATCGCAGCTTGCTGCAAGCCAGTGCAGATCAGATGCTGCTGGAGGCTCGCAGCGGCTCTAAAAAAATTGCTGTTCTGTTCATCGATCTGGATCGCTTCAAACATGTGAATGACTCGCTTGGGCACGCTGCAGGAGATGAACTGCTGTGTGTGGTGGCAACCCGCATAAAAAGCATGTTGCGGCTTTCTGGAGTTGCCGGACGGTTGCATGGTGTCGAAGCACTGGCCTGATGGAGCCATCCAGCATTGGGCAACATACCGCCCAACCGTTTCATTCCTCTGGCTGAGGAAACGGGCTTGATCGGTACATTGGGGCATTGGGCATTGAAAGAGGCCTGTAAGCAGATGAATCAATGGCGAGAGGCAGGGATCGAGGTTCCAACAGTCGCTGTGAACATGTCCCCTATCAATTTCCAGAATCTTCACTTGCCTGGATTGATTGCTGACGTGCTTTCTTATAGCGCGCTAATACCCTCAAGCTTGACCTTGGAGTTGACAAAAAGAACTGTATTGGATACGACCGGATAGTTCGGACAGAAAATGTAACGCTGGAAAAGCAAGACACATGCTGCAGAGCATGTGCGTGTAGACAAAAAGATCTAAACCCCGAAGTCATTGTCGGAAAAATGGACATGATTTTCATGTCATTTTATACAATTGAAAATTAAATAACTATTTATAAAATACGAATCCATATACTCAGGTATATGAGATTAATACCATTTCCACTTATTGATGTCTGAACTTGTTCTGGAGATTTTTTCTTTGCAGTGCGAAAATTCATCTGCCGGAATTTTCCGGGAAACTAGGTCATCCAATATTGAAGCTTTGGATTCGACCGTCCGTTTTATGGCTGATGAGTAAGTCCCTGACAAATGTTTTGCAGTATCAGTCGTCAGGCTTCTGACAGACCGTACATGGACGCCCCGGGTTTGCCAAGCCCTCAATCGTTGATGGTGAGAAGGAAGAGATTGCAGCCGTACATTCGGACTTTCTATGTGGGCAACGCCCACTGTCCCTGATGGAATCTGCTGGTTGACGCCTCTATCGCTTACTCGCACTTAATGTGCTTCGACTGTCACGGGTTTTGCCAACCACGGTCTGACCTGTCTTGCCATCAATCTCATGATTGCCTGAGCAATCGGTGGGGTGTACCTCTCTGTAACGGGTTCGCTTGCTGTTTGCTAGCTTGGGTTGTTCGGTTTCATACGGGCCGGCTCGATTACGCGGGTGCTTTTGACGCGTAATCGGGTCGGAAATCTCGTCCGTGGGCCAGCATCGCCCAGACAATCCGCGCGGTCTTGTTGGCTTGTGCCACCACGGCCACATTCATGTTTCGTCGATTGATCAATTTGTTTAACCAGTGATCCGGATTGGCTTTCCTGCCCGCGTGATAGGCCAGTGCTCGAGCGCCATGAATCAGTAGTTTTCGCAGGTACGCATCGCCTCGTTTACTGATGCCCAGCAAAGTCTGTTTCCCGCCTGTGGAGTGCTGTCGTGGCACCAGACCGATCCAGGCAGAAAGTTCTCGGCCATTCCTGAAGTTGCGGGCATCCCCGATCATGGCAATCATGGCTGTGGCAATGATCACGCCAATGCCCGGTACTTGTTCAAGGCGCTGGCTGTCAACGTTGTTTCGATGCCAGGCATGGATTTCTTTTTCGATCATCTCGATCTGCTCGTCGAGCCAGCGCAGATGGTTGAGCAACTGATCGATCAGCCTTCTGAACATGCCTGGCAGTTCGTTGGTCGCATCTTCAATCAGCTCAGGGACCTTGCTGCGAACATGTCCGATACCTTGCGGGAGGATCAGGCCGTACTCCGCCATCAAGCCCCGGATGCGGTTGGCCGTGGCGGTTCGATCAACGATGAATCCTTCACGTGCGCGGTGCAGTGACAGCATCGCCTGTTGCTCGACATTCTTGATGGGAACAAAGCGCATGGTGGGTCGGCTGACGGCCTCACAGATGGCTTCAGCATCGGCCACATCATGTTTGTTGGTCTTCACAAAGGGTTTGACAAACTGCGGCGAGATCAGCTTGACCTCATGCCCCAGGCTTTGCAACTGACGGGCCCAGTGATGTGCACTGCCACAGGCTTCCATGCCAATCACGCAAGGCTCCATGTTGGCGAAGAACGCCATCACCTTGTCGCGTTTGAGTTGCTTGCGCACCACGGGCTTGCCGCGCTCATCAGCGCCGTGAATCTGCAGAACGTTCTTTGCCAGATCAATGCCAATTGTCGTAATCTTCATGGTGGACGCCCTCCTGTCAGGTAATGGTTTTGACACCCATAATTTAAGGCACTCTGATGCCGTAGCCTCAGGTCGGGGCGTCCATTCCATTGCTTACATAAGAGGTAATTCATGGATCCAGATCCTAGTCGATCTTTATCGTCAGAACTTATTGCAAGCAATTTGCTTGTTATAACTAATTATGGATTTCAGTAAGGAAGATCTTAGGTAATTCTGGGGATTCTCCTTGGCTGACGTCTAGGGAGGTTCTCATGCTGTTCCGTCGTGCACAACAATTAGAAAGTCTAAAAAGAGCACTGGAAGCTGCCATTGCTGCACATAAACCTGAAGCTGTTCAAGCTTTATTGTTTTTCAATGGTGAAAAGCGCTATGCCAAGGCATTAGCATTTTTCTCCGGACACATTATTGCAGATGCCCTCACCATGTTAACGGTAGAAGATCGCAGCAAGGTTTTCCACTATCTACCAAGACATGCACGCAATCGTTTGAATAAGTTCGAAAGCTTTTATTCAAAAGGCGTTCTGCGATCGTTGGAGTCTCTATTTTCATTGCATGGTCAAGCCCTGGAAGCCGCCTGTTAACCAGGCTGGTGGTCATTTCATGCATTTCTATAACAAGTTCGCTGGTAGGAGCAACACGCCATGCGGTTTATCGAAATCCTTTTCAAGAATATTTTCAGCGGTTTCCTCAGGCGTAGGCACGTAAAGCATAACTTCTCACGACCTGTCAGTCTTGAGATTCTCGGTAGTGGAGGAAGTCAAAGAAAAACCATTGAGCCCAGCAAAATCAATGCGAATGCTATGTTGAAGATAGCAAGGTTTGATGCTAAGAAAGCTATTGCATTGATGTCATCCAATGAAAGAGGCTTAACCAACGTCCAAGCCAAGCAATTGCAGGCGAAGTTTGGGCTGAACGAAACAGAATATGAAAAACCAATATCGCGGTGGAAACATCTTTGGTATTGCTATAGCAATCCATTCAACGTGTTACTTAGCGTTCTGGCTGCTATTTCGTACCTGACCGATGATATTGAAGCAACTGCTGTCATCGGAACGATGGTCGTGCTTAGTACGATCATTCGTTTCATACAGGAAGGCAGGTCAAATCTTGCAGCAGAAAAGCTCAAAGCCATGGTGAGCAATACAGCAACTGTTTTTAGAAGAAATGAGAACGAAGATCAGCAGTTGCAAGGTGATCCGTTATCCAAGCAAAACCGAGTTGAGTTACCTATTCGAGAGTTGGTGCCTGGGGATATTGTTTTCTTATCAGCAGGTGATATGGTTCCAGCGGATTGCCTGTTGCTGACATCAAAAGACCTGTTTGTGTCACAGGCTGCGATGACCGGAGAGTCTTTGCCAGTTGAAAAAAATGCATCGTGCAAAGATCACAAAGCTTCCGTTTTTGACATGGAGAACCTTGTTTTCATGGGTACCAATGTCATTTCAGGATATGCCACAGCATTGGTGGTTGCAACTGGCAATAGCAGTTATTTTGGTTCGTTGGCCTTGAAAGTGGCAGGGAGACAACATGAGACCTCAGCGTTTGAGTCAGGTGTAAATAGTGTTACCTGGCTTTTGATCAGGTTCGCTTTGGTCATGATTCCGGTCGTTCTTCTTATTAATGGTTTCACTAAAGGCGATTGGCTGGAGGCTTTACTTTTTGCACTATCTGTGGCTGTTGGATTGACTCCAGAGATGCTGCCGATGATTGTTACCTCGACACTGGCCAAGGGTGCTGTTGTCATGTCTTCCAGAAAGGTCATCGTAAAACGGCTGGATGCTATCCAGAATTTTGGTGCGATGGATGTCCTTTGCACGGACAAAACAGGAACGATCACGCAGGACAAGATAGCTTTAGAGCGACATACGGATGCATTTGGAAGTCCTTCAGAGCACGTTCTACGAGATGCCTATCTGAATAGTTATTTCCAGACAGGCTTAAAAAACTTGCTCGATCAGGCTGTGCTAGAACACGTAGAGTTACAACAGGAACTGAAAGTCACTGGCCTGAACAAGATCGATGAAATTCCGTTTGATTTTGAAAGGCGGAGATTATCTGTCATTCTTGAGTCCAGAGATGGTAGTCATGAGCTGATTTGTAAAGGTGCTGTAGAGGAAATTCTGTCGGTTTGCAATTGGGTACAGTATGAGCAGGATGACGAGATTCAGGAGCTCGCATTAACTCCAGAGATTCTGCAGCAAGTAAGAGGCGTGACTCAGCAACTTAACCAGCAAGGGCTGAGGGTTGTTGCTGTGGCCAGAAAAAAACTGGCGTCACGAAAAAGTGAATATGGCATCCTGGATGAAGAGGATCTGGTGCTGGTTGGATATATAGCGTTTCTGGATCCCCCAAAGGAAAGCGCTGCGCCAGCGATACGGGCTCTATCTGAGCATGGTGTCCAGGTTAAGGTTCTTACGGGTGACAGTGAGTTGATTACATCACATGTTTGCAGCCGAGTGGGGCTTGAAAACGAAAAAATTCTTCTTGGTGCTGATATTGAAAAAATGAGCGATAAAGAATTGGCTGAAGCTGTTGAGGCTTGCCAGATTTTTGCCAGGTTGACACCCAATCATAAGGAGAGAATTGTCCGGGTCTTGCGTAGCAATGGTCATGTTGTCGGCTTCATGGGTGATGGCATTAACGATGCTCCAGGACTTAGATCTTCAGATATCGGAATTTCCGTTGATTCAGGGGTGGACATTGCTAAGGAGGCTGCCGACATCATTCTGCTGGAAAAAAGTCTTATGGTTCTTGAGCAGGGTGTCATTGAAGGCAGAAAAACTTTTTGCAACATGCTGAAGTACATCCGGATGACAGCCAGTTCAAACTTCGGGAATGTTTTCTCTGTTCTTGTCGGAAGTGCCTTTCTGCCGTTTCTGCCGATGCTTCCTTTGCAGTTGCTCATACAAAATCTTTTGTATGACATTTCACAGATCGCCATTCCTTTCGATAACGTTGACCAAGAGATGGTACGTCAGCCTTTGCAATGGAATCCAACAGACATTGGGCGTTTCATGGTTTTTTTTGGTCCGATAAGTTCGATATTTGATATTTTGACTTATGGGCTCATGTGGTTTGTCTTTAGTGCAAACACAGTTGACCAGCAGTCTTTGTTTCAGACTGGGTGGTTCGTTGTTGGATTGTTAACTCAAACATTGATTGTTCATATGATCCGGTCACCCAAGCTGCCGTTTGTTGAAAGTCGTGCATCTTGGCCATTGATGGTTATGACGATAATCATAATGACCATTGGTGTTTTTCTGCCGGTCAGCCCATTGGCAGAATATTTTGGTTTTCAGGAGTTGCCAATGGACTACTACCCGTGGCTGGCAGGAATTCTGTTTTCCTATGCCGCGCTGACGACGTCAATGAAAAAAATATATATACGCAAATTCGGGTGGCAATAGACGGGATCCATTGACAGCCTGAAACAGGGTCAAGCTGTATTGCCTGGCAGAATGGGTTCTGCTAGGCAATTTTATTAAACAAAACCTTTTAAGAAAGCGATAATTTTCGGACCAACAGTGTCTGGCATCTCGACATGAGGATAGTGGCCGGCATCATCAACCAGAAGTAGGCTCGAATGCATGGCTGATGACAAGTACTGTGCTTCTTCAATCGGTGACTCGAAGTCAGGATCCTTGCCCCCGCTGTCAGAATAGTTGGAACCTCTACAGATGTTAGAGTTTGAATCTCCAACCTGGGGCAGAGAGAAGGTTCCCATGAAGTATTCCCCCGAGCGGCGTGAAGCCATATTGGCCAAGCTGGAAGCGCCGTATAACCGTACAGTCAATGATCTGGCTGCCGAGGAAGGCATTTCAACAGCCACAATATACAACTGGCGTAAGCAAGCCCGTAACGCAGGTCGCTTGTTGCCCAATGCGTCTGCCACGACCGAAGGCTGGAGCTCCCAGCAGAAGTTCAATGCGGTGCTGGAAACCGCAGCTCTCACAGAAGAAGAGCTAGCCGAATACTGTCGCCGCCGTGGTCTATATCCTGAGCAGATTCGTCGCTGGCGCGCCAGTTGTGAACAGGCCAATGACCGGGCTGACCAAGTGGCTGCACGGCAGTCAGAAACGACCAAGGCTGAACGCAAACGCATTCGGGAGCTAGAGCGAGAGCTGCGCCGCAAGGACGCCGCCTTGGCTGAAACAGCGGCATTGCTGGCGCTGCGAAAAAAAGTCCAGGCGATCTGGGGGGACGAGGAAAAATGACCAATGCTACAGATCGCCGTCAAATTGTGGAGTTGGTCAACGAAGCCCGAACGGCAGGAGCACGTCTGCGCCGTATCTGTGATGAATTGGGAATCGGCCTGAATACGTATCGGCGTTGGTCGACGGGCAGTGAAGACCAGCGCCCCCATGCCAGCCGGCCCACGCCCTCGCATGCATTGACTCAGAGTGAACGTCAGGCGGTTCTGGATGCCTGCCACCGCCGGGAGTTTGCCAGCTTGCCACCCGCGCAGATCGTGGCCCGCTTGCTGGACGATGAACAAACCTACCTGGCCTCGGAATCGACCTTCTACCGCATCCTGCACGCGGCGGGAGAACAGCGTCGTCGTGGACGCCAATCGGTGCCCCGACACAAAGGACCGCCGCGCCGTCATCGTGCCGACCATCCCAACGCTGTGTGGAGTTGGGACGTGACCTATCTGCCGACCTTGGTGCGTGGCCAGTTCTTTTACCTGTACCTGATTGTTGATATCTACAGCCGCAAGATTGTGGGCTATGAAGTCTTTGAGTCCGAGAACATGGCCAACAGCGCTCAGGTTATTCAACGAGCGGTACTGCGTGAGCAATGTGGGCACCGGCCGCTGGTCCTGCACGGCGATAACGGCGCTGCGATGAAGGGTTCTACCATCCATGCCAAGCTTGAAGAACTCGGCGTCACACCGTCGCACAGCCGTGCCCGCGTCTCGAACGATAACGCCTACTCTGAATCCTTGTTCCGTACCTGCAAATACCATCCCGCCTTCCCT
>Ga0180217_1001032_pt1 | contig 34270 bp, 28 predicted proteins | sample eDN3rd37CBELigOP_FD_128521 | JGI IMG/M metagenome (GOLD analysis project Ga0180217, IMG submission 128521) | Enriched Organic Plus compost microbial communities from Emeryville, California, USA - eDNA 3rd pass 37_C BE-Lig OP (version 2) (version 2) ... | reverse complement strand
TAATTTTATCAGAAGGTGTCCTTATTTTATTGTAAAAAATAAGCAAAGCCAGTGAAATTTTTACTCGTCGTAAAATTCCACTGGCTTTTTCATTTCAGAGGAGGGTTTTGTCCCAGCCTCTTTGGCTTTTTTATTATGGGCGCACTTATCCTCATAGCTTGTACACTTTCAAAAGTTGCACAAAATCTGCACAACTTAATTTAAGTTCAATCATTTGTTATACACCATACAAAAAATTAGAAAACATTTCAGATGTACTCCCTTGGACTTCTTCATCAAGAAATCTAGCGTAATTTATACACGAGCATGACCAAGACGATCGGCTACAACTTTAGCGTTCACTCCAGCTTTCATTAATATCGTAGCGTGAGCATGTCTTAATCCATGAAGAGATATTTTCTTAATGTTTAATTTTCCCGTATTTTTACAAATTACCAACTAAAGTTCTCAGAATCCATTAGTGAATCTTTATTAGATAGAAACACTAGACCTAACGGATTATATTCTTCACCATATTGCTTTTTTAAAGAACCTTGCACTTTCTTATGCTCTATTAAAATATCCATCACATATTTAGGCAGGGGAATTGTTCTGTTAGAGTTTTCTGTTTTCGTTGGACCTATCTTTAACCCCCTCTCCTCTTAAACGATGTACTACACTTTTATTAATTCTAATTGTTCCTTGCTCCCAATCTACCTCACCCCAAACAAGATCCAATAATTCCTACGTCGAATACCTGTATGAATACTTACAAGATACGAGGCAGCTATCTCTCTTTCAGAAGCCATAAGAAGAAAAGTATTAATTTCTTCTCTATTCCAATTCTTATCGACTTTACTATCATTTTTTACTGGGTTTCCAATTCCTTTTATTGGATTACCCTTTGCTAAATTCCAATCAACAGCTGTATCAAAAGCCTGGTTTAATAATGAATACAAATTTTTAATATAGACGGCAGTCTCCTTTTTTACGAGAAGGTATTAATTCTAGAATAATTTCATAGTTGTTTTACAAACAATAACAAGGGTAATGAAAAGTTTTCTTTGTTATAAACAACAAAGTTTTTCGTGTAATCATCATGAAAGGATATAAAAAATGAAGAAACAATTTATACTTGTATTTAGTTTGATTTTATTAATGCTAATGAATTTACCTCCTGCTTATGCAACTAATAACCCAAGAAATATATATGAGGTGAAATCCGGGGATTATTTATGGAAAATTGCAAAAATCTATGGGACCTCTGTAGAAGACCTGAAACTAATCAACGGATTACAATCTAATCTAATATTAGTTGGGCAGAAATTAAGGGTGCCCGTCATGTACGAAGTTGCTCCTGGAGATACTCTTTGGAAGCTTTCACAAGCATTTAATTCTACAGTCCAGCTAATAAAAACAGCGAATAGACTTACATCCGATGTTATTTATGTAGGGCAAAAAATAAAGATTCCTCCTAAACAGCTCACCATGCAAGGAAAGTTTATACTTATGACTAGAGAGGAATTTAAAGATTGGATATTTAATCACAAATTCACTAGAAAGGTTCGTAAAATCCAAGAGCATAACACAGCTCAACCGGCTTATAAAGATTTCAATGGTTCGAATCATTTTACTTTGTTGAAGGAAATGGAGAAGTATCATATTCAAGGGATGAAGTGGAATGAGATAAGTCAACAATTAACCACATTTCCAGACGGAAAAGTAGCAGTAGGCAGACCATTTGACACACCGCCCGAAGGTTCATTTGGGTTGCTTAATAAATCTGCCATGCAGAAAATTGAAGCCGATGCATTAACGATTGAAAATCTTGGATACTTTGATATAGGTAAAGACCAAATGACTGAGGAACAAAAGAAAACCATTGTTATGGTTAATGCCTTGCTTATGCTGAAATACGGATTAACTCCCTCCATTGACACCATCACATATCATCATTGGTGGGATATTAATTCAGGGGAAAGAGTATTGGATAACAGTGAAGGACATGCTGTTAAAACTTGTCCGGGCACAGGATTTTTCGGGGGGAATTCCACCACTAGCGCAAAAACTAATTTTTATCCATTAGTGTCACAAAAAATGCAAGAAATTTTAGCATCTATGCCATAAACATAGGGTCCTATTTACAAATTTTACACGTGATATCTTAACTCACATTACCCTTTATGGTCAGTACCATCAAGAACAAACTAGTTGACTACTTCGAAAAGAAGTATTAAACCAGTTGATACAGATTGTATTACCTTCTTGAGATAACTAAGAATTTTTAAAATGAACACATAGAATTGCATATTTCTTAAACGGGTGCGATTGTTCAAGAAAAAATTTAATAAATAATGATTTTTTGAATGAGCCGTATTTTCCAACTGAAGAATACGGCTTCTAACCGTTAAAAGTAAATAATTTTATTTTCAAACGCTGGTTTAAATTTTCTAAACTTATATAAAGTTTGTGTTCTACGAATCAGAAGCCTTGCTACCCATGGTTAGTCTTCAAAAGATAACTCCAATATAATTCATTATGATATTGAATTATCCATAAGAATAGCCAGAGAAGCGAAAATACCTGAGCTTGAGAAATACATACAAAAATTCACAAAAGTAGTTTCTTGAATTAGAAAAAACCGACTGTGTTATTTAAAACAGTCGGTTTTGTTTCGATGATTATTTCAATAGTTTCTTTCGCCAATTAAGGCTTTGTTTTCCGATTCTTCTACCACGTTTCTTATATCTGCCCCAGATGGATTCTGGAATATTCTAAGTCCAAACTCTGGTGCAACAGCAAATAGATGGTCAAAGATATCAGATTGCACAGATTCATGCACTGCCCACTGTACGTCATTGGTAAATGCATAAATTTCTAGAGGCAGACCGTATTCACCAGGTGCCAGCTGTCTAACTATTAAGGGCATATCCTGATTGATTCCTTCGTGATTTTTGAGGTAATTGCTGATATATCCCCTAAAAACACCGATATTGGTAAGGGCCCTACCATTCACAGGATTGTTCCTATCTATTTCATTTTTGGTGTTATACTCGGTAATTTCCTTTTCCTTTTGAATAATGTAGTCTGAAAGGTAATGAACTTTTATAAATTTTCCAATCATTTCCTCAGTGCAAAACGTGATACTACTGGTATCTATGTACAAAGAGCGCTTGATTCGTCGACCGCCTGATCCTTGCATCCCTCTCCAGTTTCTAAATGAATCGGAAATAAGAGCATAACTTGGTATCATCGTAATCGTTTTGTCCCCATTTTGAACCTTTACGGTATTTAAAGAAATATCAATAACGTCACCATCTGCTCCATACTTTGGCATTTCGATCCAGTCACCAACCCGAACCATATCATTGGACGTCAACTGAATTCCTGCCACTAGTCCTAATAACGAATCTTTAAATACTAACATCAAAACAGCCGAGAGAGCACCAATACCACTTAATAGAATAAGAGGACTCTTTCCCATTAGGTTCGAGATAATTAAGATGACCCCGAGAGTCATGATAATAATGTTAACCACCTGAATATATCCTTTAATAGGCTTAACCTTGGATATTTCAAAGGTTTGATAAATATCATTACATACATTTAGTAAGCTTCTTATAAACACTAACCCTACAATAATCATATAGGCAATGGCCAATTTCTCGATGGTTGATTGATAGGTTGGAAAGGTTGAAGCAAACGAATAAATAATGATCGCAGGAACAATATGGGATAACTTTCGGAAAACTTCTCTTTCCAAAATGATTGGCCCCCACTTGATTTTGGAGTTTGTAACGATACGAGTAATGATCCTGACCACTATTCTTTTTGAAATAAAATTTGCTGCGATACAGATAAGCCCTATAAGAAAAATCTTGATTATAATCGAAAGATATTCTACTAATCTAGGGTCTAGTTCCATATCCAGAAGTAGATTATTAATGAATTGCATCTGTTCTCCCCCATTTTATTTTGCATCATAAGCAACTTTACGAGTAAAGTATCTAAACTGTCAATTCCTTCTTTATCAATAACGAAAAAATGGTACCTTAGCCCCCTGAGTTGTAACGCTTCCGTTTACTGGATTCAGTCAAATAGAAATGTTCTACGTTGAAGGAAACGGTAAAAGGCAACACCCCACAAGGGTTTAGTTGTCTTCGGTGGATGGATATCATGTGATTATAGATTAACCTTTACGTTTCCCCAAAGTCATCACACCTGTAGCTTCTGTTATTCAATCGAATCGAGAGTTATATGACTTTGAAAGCCTATGTGTCCCAAAGTTTATCTAATTCACGTACTTGATCATATGCTTTTAATAGATATTCGGGTACAAATGTTCTTCCACATTCCCAAGAATTCTCTTCGATTTCTGCTAAAAGCTGTTCCTTTTCTTCTTCTTTACCATAAATGAGAGTCTTTAAAACTCGTGTATTTTCCCTAAATTCTAAATAATAACCGAGCTGATGGTAAAGAATAATTTTCACAAAGTTTTCATCTGTTTCTTTAATTTTAAAGTTAATTTTAGCGTTATATCCGTTAATTTGTATGTAGTTAAACTTTATCGTATTTGTCGAAACGTTATAACTCATCGGTGCAGTGAGTTTATTGTTGAATTCCACATTTATATTTAGTTTGAGCTCTTGTAATATATTTTTAATTATCTTCTCAATATCCCATATATAAAGCATTTTTCTTTATCCTTCCTAAAAAATTTTTTTAACAATCGCAGGAAAACCTTATCTTGCTTCAATTTATTATAACCTCACCAAAAGGTTGTTTTAATCTATATTGAAGCATTTTATTTTTTTTTAGTAATTTCTAAACGGTTTTTTACGTAAGCTTCCATATATTCCCACAATATGTAATTCTAATTTTAAGTCTTCCATATGTAACCTTCCTATTGAATTAAACTACATAAACAAAGCAAATATAAAATTGTCACGTTGAAGTCGTTTTAACATTATAATACGCTGCATACTGTAACAAGAGCCATTTATCATAATTAGTTATTGAACTAAACTGTCGGTTAACTTAAGTGAAGAATTTTACAATCTAAAGTGCAATTCAAACCGGACGTGCTCCGTTCCTTCATATTTTAGTGAATGTTGAATAAAGAATCCTAAAGGAATCTTTTCCCCCTAGACTCAAAATCAGCTCTTTGGTTCAACAAACACTATTTCAATTGCATTACTGTTTAGGCCACTTAATTCTTTTTATCGCTTGGTCCAAATCCTGATTACAAAAAGTCCATTAATCTTAATTTATTTAGCAAACTATTACATCTCAAAATCACTAATTTACACTATTCATAAATTATTTTCTAACAAAGTATTAGTCACATTCTGGTCACATCGTAGTCACACACTATTAATAATTAGTTCACTTTCTCATTGACCCCCTTAAAACCTTAATATAAAGTCGTTTAAAGACATATTAGAAAGCTACAGAAAATTTTCAAACAAAAACAAAGAGCCTTTCCGAAATTGAAAGACTCTTTACTCACTATTACATCTCTATTATTTATCTTTCCTTACAAGTAGTGAACAACACTCCACATGAGTTGTACGTGGAAATAACCTGCTCAGTGTGACTCACTCAACATTTCAACACCTGATTAGGTAAATAGGTATACACCGACATAATTCCCCTGTATCTTTCTGCCGCTTACCCCATCGCTACCAAGATAATATAGTAATTTCTGCTTTACCACAGCCTTTACTAACACCCCGTTTAGAAACTGATGTCATTCATCATTATTGGGTGATTCGATAAGGTAGATACAGGTTAAATTTCATTCGTTATTCACAATTAGTAACTTGTTCTTTACTTGAAAAAGAAAAAAGCATGACTTATGCTCCGACAAATAACGCCGCTTGAGAAATTGCGATGAAAAATGCAACATTTTGAATGGGACTCTCTTCTTCTATTTGTAATGTCATCTGGAATTGTTCATCTATAAAATCAGCCTTCCATTTTGCAATTACTCGTTCTTCATAGACAAACTGTGACCATTCTTCCATTTCTTTATTGATTCTAATTTTATGGGCACCCTCGAGTATTGTCAGGTTTGGAATGCCCAGACGCCAATTCTCATATGTAATAATCACTTTCTTATTTGTAATGAAATCTATTCCCTCAAACCACATTCTACCTTTTCGTACAATCTTTTTACAGCTAAATATTTTACTGCCATCGTTGTTTTTTACATCGTATTGTACAAAATAGCGATATTCCAAAACACGATCGACAAACTTTTTTAGTTTGTTACTATACTGACGTTGTACGTAACAAACTACTTCACCTGATTCATCGATTACAGCATGTTTGTCGGTTGATTCAATTTGTTGCGGATGAGTATATTGATAAATTCTCATAAATTCTCCTTTTAATAGTAAATCCATTACAGCTTATTCACTAGCACTATATTAGTATAGATGGAATTAAAGAATGAATAAAGCTACCATTTCTATATGTGCCATTGCGTCGAAGTTTTTCCCCCGAACCGTTTTTTATAAACAATCAGAGTTGTCTTAAAAGATTGAAAGTTACGGTAATATCTGTCTCCATTTTATAAATCTTGGGTTGAATATGACATTAATATAGGGATAATGTCATAATTCCACCTTATCTGTAATGATATTTATCAAATTAAAAAGAAATGTAATGGAATCGTTCTGTAAAACGAGTATCAGCTCATGTTAGTGTAATACCAACGAGGCCACAGGAGGTAGCACCGATGAACAACACTTACATGAAAACACTAGTTTTAACTTGTGTAGCTACATTTGCATTTATAGGGCTACAAAATAATACGGTCGAGGCTATTACCAAATATCAAGTTGTAAAAGGAGATAGCCATTGGAAACTTGGACAACAATATGGTATAACCATTGATGATATAAAACAAGACCATAATCGTCATGACGATTGGATTTATACAGGAGAAATGTTGCAAATTCCGAATAAATTAAAAGCAGTATCTATACAATCATCAAACCCTAAAATAGAAAGGCCTAAAAAAGAACCAGAGAAACCGGCCGTTTCAATTTCAAATAAAGAGAAAGACTTATTTGCCCGATTGGTAGAAGCTGAAGCAAAAGGTGAATCATATAAAGGAAAAGTAGCAGTTGCGACTGTTGTATTAAATCGAGTGGATTCTCCTAAATTTCCAAATAATATTACAGATGTTATTAATCAAGTAGTAGGCAATAGCTATGCTTTTTCACCTGTTCAAAATGGTGAAATTAATAAACCCGCATCAGATGAGTCGAAACGAGCAGTGGATGAAGCATTAATGAGAAAAGATCATTTAAATAATTCAATGTATTTTTATAACCCGGATATTGCAACGGATGATTGGATTCGTACTCGTAACGTCGTGAAGAAAATTGGTAATCATGTATTTGCAAAATAAAATAATGAATAAAGTCAATAAAATCAAAGGCAGGAACATATTCGATATGCACAATATGTTCCTGCCTTTTTGTTATGGTCGCTTTAGAATAAAGTTTAATTAAATGGATACTAACAACTGAATATTTTTTTAAAAATCATTCATTATTTTTTAATCATCTTTTAATCTTTTTCATCTAAAATGTATGTACCCTGTCTATGTAGCTAACTTATAATACGTACAATTTCTTCTCGTTCTGTATAAAAAGTATGACTTACTCTATTTATGGAGCATGCTGATAGTAAAATAGGTATAATTAAACATATTACTCTTTTCATCAGTACATCATCCTTTGGCTGATATTATTCCTAAATAGAAAGGAAAAGAGCCTACGCTATGACTATTGCCATAAAAGGAGTTGTTATCAACGTAATGGATATCTTTCGGTTTATCTTTACTAACATATTATCTCTATTCGCTCAAGTATTTAAAATTCAACAACATTGGGTATGGGAAGTCTTAAGTTTATTGATGAGTATCGTGACTATCGGGCTTTTGATATGGGGATTGATTACCCTATTTTCACATAAGGAAGAAGCTATTACGAACAAATATAAACGAATCATATACAACGTTTCTTTTTATGCTTTAATAGGATTACAAATTGGCTTTCTTTTATTTTTTATGGGTCTTATCGGGATAAGTATCGTGATTATCGGACTTTTCATTTTGGGATTGGTTGCCCTATTTTCACATAAAGAAGAAACCTTTATAAACAAATATAAACGAATATTGTATAACATTTCTTTTTATTCTTTAGTAGGGTTACAAATTTTCCTTCTCTTATTTTTTATAATTCGGATTGGGATTACCATTTATATTGCGAGTTCCGATTCAAAACTAAAGGATTACACTTTTGATACTGAAGCACTGCAATATGAATTAACGAATATTTTTATCTACGATCAAAAAGGAAATCCAGTATATAAAGTCGTTCATAATAGTACCAACAGAGATGTTGTGACGTTAGATGAAATGCCTACTCAACTACAACGTGCGTTTGTGGATGTGGAGGACAAACAATTTTATCAACACATCGGTGTATCCATTGAAGGATACATTCGTGCCTTTTTTTATGAAATGATTCGTCCATCACAAAAAATGCACGGAGGAAGTACCATTACACAACAATTGATTAAAAATGTGAACGGGGACATATACAATAGAAATGTCTTACACAAATTTCAAGAGGCCCTTTTATCGATTATTATCGAGAGTAAATACAGTAAAGAAGAAATTCTCGAAATGTATTTAAATCGGATTTATTTAGGAGAAGGCGTATATGGAGTAGGTACAGCTGCGAGACAATATTTTAATAAAAACGTTTATGATTTAACCTTAGTTGAAAGTGCGTATTTAGCTGGTTTGCCAAAAGCACCTTCTACATATACAAAAAACTTAAAAGCAGGAAATCAACGTAAGAATATTGTCTTACAAGCAATGAAAGAGAATGAAACTATCACAGAAAACCAATATCAAAAAGCGTTACAACAAACCGTTATATTGAAACAAGCCAAGAACAAACAGACTTCTGCTTTAGATTCATATGTTGATTATGTATTAAAGGAAGCAAAAGAAGATTATGAGCTGAGTGACAAAGACTTACAAAGTAACGGATATCATATTTATACGTATTTAGATACTGAATTTCAACAGCATATGTACCAAACGGCTCAATCTTTTTCTTACAAAGACGATCAAGAATCTAAAAACAAAAAAGTGCAAGTAGGAATAGCAGCTGTTGATAACGACAATGGAAATATTATTGCTTTATACGGAGGACGGGATTTTGTCAGAGGGTACTTAAATCGTTCGTATCAATATTATCAACCAGGTTCTATTATTAAACCACTTGTTGTATATGCACCTGCTTTGGAAACAGGAAAATGGAATGCACAATCCACCGTCGTTGATGAAAAAACAAATTTTGACGGCTATTCTCCTAAAAATGCAGGAGAAAAATATGGAGGCAACATCACACTAGAACAAGCCATAATTCGTTCAGCCAACATCCCTGCTGTTGCAGTATTTCAAGACATCGGCATAAAAACAGGTGTAAAAGCATTAGAAAAAATGAATATCGAGATACAAGAAAAAGACGAACAGTTACACTTGGCATTAGGCGGAATGGAAAAAGGAGTTACCCCTATTCAAATGGCACAATCGTACGCTGTCTTTCCTAACTACGGATACTTTAAACCAGCGAAAGCCATTAAGTTGATTAAAAATAAAAACGGAGAGTTCGTTCAAAAGAAGGAACAAGCCGAAATAAAAGGTATCGATGTTTTTACATCAGAAACCGCTTATCATATAACGGAAATGTTGCAAAAAGTCATAACCGAGCCAAATGGAACAGGAAAGAACGCTAAAATTGGTGTTCCTGTTGCAGGAAAAACAGGTACAACGGAAGAAGAAGGAACAAATGGAGGAATTCGAGATGCTTGGTTTGTTGGGTATACACCGAATGTGACGATGTCCGTCCATTTAGGGTTTGATCAACCGAGTAAGGCCCTCTATCTAACGACTTCAGGCGGCGATAATCCAGCTACTTTATTCGCTCGTATTATGAAAGAATCACGTAAAAATACTGCTTCGATTGCTTTTCAAAAACCACAAAGTGTAAAAGAAATAGAAGAAAAAAAAGCAAAAGAAGCGGAAAATACAAGCCTTATACAAGATTCAAAAAAGAAATTATCTGAAATGAAATCTTCTATCACTTCGTTTTTCGAACGTTTCGTTCAAAACATTAAAACAGAGTAACTAGATAAAAACAGCAAATTATACGTCTGTTGTCAGACTGTAGACAAACTCAATCAAAATCGAGTTTGCTTACAGTCTGAAGTTCTATTAGGAATCTATATACCTCTTTCAAATAAATGTAGTCTTTGCATCAGAACCTCCCCCTCCTCATCGTTTACCCGTGGTCTTATCAAACCAACTCCCATGTAGGCTTGTCCCGTCTCAACCTCACGATACTTCCTTGAAAACTTCTCTATATTTCTTATTATCAATAACATTATCTTCGTAGGTTAAAGAATATGTTATCCTGTCAAAAGAACAAGGCATCAGATTATAATATTCAAAAAGTTAAAAAAATAAAAATAAAGGGAACCTCCAAATAATTTTGAGTTCCCTTTATTTTTTATTGAATTATCAACATTAAAATTTAACAGCCATCGCACTTATGGCTTCTAAAATTTTCATACAATGTCTCCCTATCTTTTCACTTTTATAATCTTATCTGGATTGAAAAGATTATCAGGGTCGAGCGCTTGTTTAATTTTCTCCATCACAAGCAACGCTTTTCCATGCTCTTTCTCTTGATATTTCTGTTTGCCCACACCGACACCATGCTCTCCCGTACAGGTGCCCCCACGTTCTAACGCATACATTACAATCATTTCATTAAATTCATTTGCTCCTTTTATATCATTAGCATCGTTCATATCAATCATCAGAAGAACATGGAAATTACCATCACCGACATGACCTACTATGCCTCCAGTCAACGCTAACGTATTCAACGCCTCTCTGGCATGCTCAATCGCCCCAGCTAACTCTGAAATTGGTAAACAAACATCCGTTATCATTAGTTTTTTCCCTGGGTTTCCATGACTATAAGCGTAAACCATATTATGGCGAGCATCCCATAGCTGATTTCGAGCGGCATTATCTGTCTCAAATTCAATGCCTTCACAATTGTGTTCTGCTACAATCTCTTTCATAAATTCAACATCTTGCTCTAATCCAGCTTCATTACCATGAAACTCTAAAAATAAGGTTGGTTGTTCCTTGTAGGCTGTTTCACTATACAAGTTTACTTGTTTCATAGAAGGTTCATCTACAAATTCAACCCTTGCAATCGGAATCCCTGCTTGTAGAATACTAACGACCGCAGCTACAGCATCTTTAACGGTTGGGAAAGAAGCTCTAGCAGCCATAATATGTTCAGGAATACCATACACCCGAAGTGTTAATTCTGTAAAACATCCGAGGGTGCCCTCAGAACCGACGAACAGACCGTTTAAATGATATCCAGATGAAGACTTTTCTGCTAGATTCCCAGTATTTATTACAGTTCCGTCTGCTAAAACAACCTCTAAATCACGAACTTGGTCGCGCATGACTCCGTACTTAACCGATGTTGTTCCACTAGCATTTGTCGCTGCCATACCGCCAAGCGATGCATCTGCTCCTGGATCTACCGAGAAAAACAACCCGTATTTTTTCAACTCTTTGTTTAACTCAGAACGTGTTACACCTGGTTGAACTCTTACGAGAAAGTCGTTTTCCCTGATTTCTAATATTTTATTCATGAGGGAAAAATCGATGGTAATGCCGTTGTCATAAGGAATAACATGCCCCTCTAAGCTCGAACCTCTTCCAAATGGTACAATCGGTACTTTATATTGGCCCGCTATTTTTACTACTTTACTCACTTCTTCCGTCGTTTCCGGAAATACGACTATATCTGGTAGACTGGGCGTATGATACGACTCATCTTTGCTATGCTGCTCTAATATCGTTTGATTTACTGTTACTTGACTTTCTGAAAGCACACTCCGTAGAGCAAAAACCAATTCTTCATTTGTTGCTATCATTTCATTCTCCCCTTATTACTTTTATTTTTTGCCGTATTATAAATGGTTATACCAATTTACAAGTAATTGAAATTGGTCCAACATTTTCAATTTTAACAAATGATTAAAAAATTAACAATTCTAATTTTTCTGATATTGATTAAACATGTTGATTTTTGTATGATTAAGACATTTATAGTACAGTTATTTTAGAGGAGTGACATAGGGGATGACACAGCCAAAGAAAAAAGCCTATCAAGTAATTGTTGACCAAATAAATGAATACTTTTTAAATGGAAAATTAAAGCCTGGAGATAAACTGCCCACAGAGAGAGAATTAGCAAGCCGTTTTAATGTAAGTCGAACGTCGGTTAGAGAGGCATTACGGAAACTTGAAATTAAAGGGATAATTGAGATTAAACAAGGCAGCGGGAGCTTTATCAAAACATCAGAAAATCTCGCAGTAGAAGAGATTTCCTCTACAATCATGAACGCTGAAAAAAAACTAATCTATGAAATGTTGGAATTTCGCCGTATGCTTGAAGTGGAATGTGCTTCTTTAGCTTCACAAAGAGCTACTTCCGAAGACTTAAATCGAATTCGCGAAGCACTAGAAATGATGGATCACGATAAAAATGATGTAGAATTAGGACTTCAAGCTGACCTAAACTTTCATATTAGTATTGTTTACGCTTCACACAATTCAATATTTTTACAATTAATTAAAACCCTAAGCGGACATATGCAAGATACAATCCGAGCTACTCGAAGACAAATAATGGCCAATCCTAAACGTAACCAAGATACAATTAATGAGCATAAAGAGATTTATTTAGCAATCGCCACAGGCGATGCAGATCAAGCAGCGCAACTAATGGAAAAACATATTATACAAATAAGAAAAGAATTGACAGAGTCATTGTTAAATCATATAGGGGAATAGGAAAATTGATTAATATTTGATTAGCCTATAACCTTTAGGCACCTAGTAGCTATAGCTAGATGTATAGACGCCCTACAAAAATCCTAATAATATTTAACGAACAAGAGCCTTTGAACAGAACAAATTAAAAAAGTCAATTCCTCTGAGCGTTAAGGAATCGACTTTTTTAGCTTTAAATCCATATTTAATTCAAGTCCTCTTTAGTGTAAGTGCAATATTTCACAAATATTATAAATGGGCTAAATGAATAATCAAAAATACAATGGGGGGAATTACTAATGATGGCAGAAGATTTAAGGTATTACATTTCTTAATACCCAAAATACTTAAACCAGATGCTAATATCAATATACCTCCTACAATAGTCATTTCATTTAGAAGGTCATTATTTATAGAGTTCTCCATTAAAATAGCAATTAAATAAATGGAACCTTGCCATATAAATAACACAATTCCTGCAATAGCTATCCCAATACCGAATGTCGATGCTAAAACAATCGAAGTAATTCCATCCAACATACCATTTGCAAGTAGATATGTATAATCTCCCTTTAACGCAGCCTCTACAGGACCTAATATAGATAACGTTCCAATACAAAATAAAAGAATCGCAGTTGATAACCCTTCAGCTAAATTACCCTTAGAATATTTATTAACTAAAGCATTAAATTTCGATTCCAAATTAAGTCTTTGACCGAGCAATCCCCCTACGGCTAAACTTACAATAAAAAGTACCGGATATTTGCTGGAAGGTAAATGTTGTACTAGTGCATTTATTCCTAATCCCATGGCTACTAGCCCCATTGACTGCATTATAATATTATGATATTCATCTTTTATCCCCTTTTTAAAGATACTTCCGACAATACTTCCGATTATTATCATCATTGTATTAAATATTGTCCCAAACATAATCATTTCTCCTTTTAACTAATACTCTTAATCAAAAATATAGACCCTCCTGTAAGGGAAGGGTCAACACTCTATTGGTATTTGTATTTCTGTTAGGTAATCATCTTTACTGCCTGAAATATAATGATCAATTATTGTTCTTTCAACAGAGTCCCCAATAATTTGGAAACCGTTATGATAAATCCAATTCAGTAAGGTTCTATAATGTTCAGGGGAGTCGTTATGATTTCCGTTATAATAAATACAGGCATACTTTCCCTCCTGTAGAGTTGTGACTAAAGAGCTTTGAATATCATCTTCGACTAAAATAAATATAGAGTTATATTCATCAAACTTGGTATTTATTATGTTACTTATACTTACGGTAAATCCAACTCCTCCAATAAATATGGAAGAGCTCATATTTGACATATTCTCTAATTGCCGAAGGGAGATTTCTAGCTCTGGTTCTGAACGAATTGTTTCGTTTAACCTTACAATTCTCCTCTCTTTCATATCTTTAATAGTTACAACCCCTAGTTGTTTTATTCTCCCTGCTAGTTTAATATCATTGATTCGATTTTGAAATCTACGTCTTATTCGTTCTAACTCTTTTATTTTAATTTCTGTTATCACTTTTTGTTTCTCTAACAAAGCTAAAAAACCATTAATATCCCTATGTTGTAGGTGCCCACTTATTTCCTTAAGAGAAAACCCTAACTCTTTCAAATAATGAATGGTGTTTAGCTGTTCAAACTGTTCGGTTGAATAGTATCTATATCCGTTGTTTATATCAATTTGAATAGGCTTCAATAATCCAATTTCATCATAATATCTTAAAGTTTTTATGGTCGTATTATGTAGCCTAGCCATTTCTCCTATCGAAAATCGATTCTTCATTTAAATCTTCCTTTAGTCATAAAATACGTTTAATTTATCTTATCACAATAAAGTTATTAACTAACCGTTCAAGTATATTCCTGCCTAATCTTTACATACATATTAACCATCTATTTGAAAAAGCTATTACATGAAAAGCTATTTATCATACTGCCACATCGTAACATTTTAATATTTAGCTTTAAAATTCATTATTCTTTTTCAAATTTATCAAGCAATGCACGCACTTCATCTGTTGATTTCGTGTTCATCAATTGATTTCTTAATTCACCAGCTCCATGAAATCCTTTGACATAAATTTTTTAAAAATGGTATTTGTATAAACAAAAAAAGCAGATGATATAGATTTTTTCTATACCATCTGCTTTCTTATTATACCAGCTTTATACACTACCGCTTCACAATAGCCAGGCACTGTTTCCCATTAGTGATGGGTGGGAAAAACGCGTCTGTCCCCTGTCATTCTTATTATCTTTGAGCTAGCGTCTAACTACGCATTAATGCGCCATTAGGCTTTGGTAACTCTTGATCTGTTATCTGATTCATTTTACAAAATTGTTCAAAAAATTGTTGTGCCAGCTCTCGTTCCTTTGGGTCACTTTTCAACGAAACTATATCAAGCAAAATTTGAGCCATCCATGAATTATCAAAATAACGGTATTTACCTGTATTCCATGTCATTTTGTGGGGAAATTTTCCATTTGCATAGTATTCCCAGAAAAGCATCTGGTCTGATTCCCGTTCTGTAAGTTGGAGTCTGTATTTTGAATGAGCAGGAATATATCCATCTTCACAAAGCTTACCGATAAAATCTTCGTTCACCATATAGACACCTAAGATACGTCTGTCTTTTTCAGGCATGCTGGGATCTATTGCTGTTAACAGGACAGCGCTATTTTGGTGCAAGCGGATGGGTTTGTTTGACTTCCCCTTGTTATTACCACTTTTTATTACGCCTGAAAAAACTTTCCACTCTGAAAAAGCACTATTCTGTTCTTCTGCGTCACACCAAAAAACCATTTGTGATTCGGGATGAAGTTTATGATTTTTCATAAGTTTTTCATACTCCAAGCGAAGTTCCTGTTTTTTTTGTTGTAGTTTTTTTTCCTCTTCTTTCTTCCATTCTTCCTCCTTTCGTTCCATTTCCTTTTTTTCTATAATTTTTTCAATTGAATTAGCAACACTTTCATCATGTAGTTTTAGGTGCTTTCCAAATACATCGGGGAAAACAAACTTTTTATTTTCCGATGCGAAATGTATTTCAATACTAGAATCATTATGTTTAACTATACTACCCATACCAAAACGCTTGTGTGTAACTTTTTTATTGATTAGATTCATTATTCTAGTCCTCCTTGTAGAATAAAAACTCGATTACTATTAGATAGTAAATTACTGATTTTATTCAACTAACTTCCTTATAAAGTTCACACAACTGTTTGAATTTTTCTTCAGTCTAAAAAAGATATTAAAAAAACGTATCCATAATTCTATCTGCAAAAAATACAGCAGAATTCAGAATACGATTGAAAAAACACTTGTAAGACTATTATAACATTTTTTGAAAATATTACAAATTTATTATTGACAACATATTTTATCGCAAGGTAGAATTAAATTTTATTCTCCATACTAACTTGAAATAAAGGCCTCGAAAAAGTCACGAAACTTCTCGAAATCCCCTATAAATCACTACTTGATTACCGAAATAGTCTCTTAAATTAGAAAAACCGACTATGTTATTTAAAACAGCCGGTTTTGTTTCGGTGATTGATTATTTCGGTTCTGGTGCAAAAATAAAGTAAAAAAGAAGGCAGCGTATCTATGCCTTAACGGAATCATGTCTTATGATGCTAGCACAAACAATTGATGAATGAATTCTTTCTGATTTCGAACAGACTGATTCCGTAGATCTATTTGTTCTTTTTAATCATAGCATCAACAATAGGATTTTTTTGGTGTATTTAGATCAATAAATAAAGTGAGACTGCCATCAGTGGGAGTTTTCTCTTATCACCCTCTGATGGCAGTCTCACTGCGGGAAAAATATAGGGAAACCCCTAAGGGCCTCACATCCTAGAAAATCACCACTTAAAATCTATTTAACCGTTGGCAATGGTTTCTTGATCCACTCATTATAAAATGTATCAATATCTGGTTCGAAATCAAGAATAATTGGATACCAAGGAGGCACTGCTTCAACCTCCAACTGAGTTGCACATCCTGGACAATAATATTCGCGAATAACCTGCCACTCTGGGTCTGGTGACATTAATTTAGGATAAATTTCATTCATTTTCTCCTCTGTGTCCCTAACAAAAATACGCGCATGTAGCTTCCAATTTTCTTTATAATCACAGAATTCATGGCCGCAGTCGCATTTAACGATACGATCTCCATTTGCTTTTTGCACAATATATAGATGCAATCCATACGGAAGCAGGATTGGGTCATCCCAACTCACACGATCTTGCAAAACCTCCCTATAAATTTCAAAACGCTCAGGATCTTTATGGCTTGACATCATATCTTTCAACTGATAAAACTCTAATGTCCCATCAATTAGCTCGGCAATTCTTTTCTTGTCGTATTTTGCCACTTTCTTCACCTCTTTGTCTCAATTTTATTGTTTTTTCTTTTGTTTGAATCGATTAATGCGTGACCCTAGTGTAGGTACGCCTAAATCATCTTCATAAATCATCCATTCTTCAGGAATGTTCCAGAAGCTCTTGAATTCATTTGTAAACTTTTCACTTAAAGCAAAGCTTTGTGCATACATATGTTTAACTTGTATCGCAGCATTTTCATTCAAAATCTGCTTTCTTTCGCCTTTCATCCACTCTTTTGTTGGCTGACTGCGATCTAAACGTTCCTTGCGGATTTGCTTACGCTTTTGTTCAGTAGCTTGTAAATCAACCGTATAGACTCCATTTTTTTCTGTAAAGACACAACCATACACTTGTTCTGCATAACGAAGAAGGATGTACTTTTCATTTAAATCTTCTTCTACCTGCTTTGGATTCCTTTCAAGCGGATCGCCAAATCCTGGGCCCCCACGAAGGTAGTTCATAATCACATCGTAATCACCAAATTGTTCTTGTGTAGACACTGCTTGTCTATCACGGTACACAACCTCGGCATCCATATTTTCCTCATAAGTAGGATGATCTGGATCCACATCTCCGCCTAATGGAATAGGTAGTCCCTTCTCAATACGTTCTTTGATATTCGTTTTATTTGCTTGGAATCGATACCCTGCGGAAGCTGGATATCCTCCCATTAGACCACAGTCTGTCGCCATTACTCCAGCACCTGCAACAAACATGGTCCATTCTTCTGCCCCCCAACCTAAACGAAGTGATTGCCAACCATTTCCACCCCGGTATTTACCAGCCCCACCTGATCCAGGTAAAATTTGTCTTCCTAAAAAGATAAGCGGTTCAAGTATTTCCCAAATTTCCATATCCCCCATGTCCCCCTCTGGATTCCAGAGAGCAGCGGAATGGCTGATTCCATCTTGAACGGCACTTGCCCCCACCCCGCATGATGAGGTCTCAAAGCTGTTCATTGCGGATAATTGACCATATTGATCATATCCTCCTCCCATTAACCAGTTAGATGTATGAGCATTTCCAGCATTTACTTCTTCTAAATAACCGCGTCCATAGTAAGACCGGCTTAATCCGCGCCAAAGTGGAGACCATGCCGCCACAAGCGCATGCCATGTATTTGAATGGGCAGAACGAATATCATCCGGATTAAACCAGGATCCATATGGAATTCCAAACTTACTTGCGTAATAGGCACCATCATTAATCCGGTCATTTGGTACAAGAGTCTGTGAAAGCATGACCCATATTCCACTCGTAATTGAAACAGGTGTTGCATTGAACGGGTGCCAGCCCCAACGGTTTGCCCCTTCAAAATCAATTTCGAACTGTGCATCTTTATGAACAGTGATTTCAGAAGGTGTATGAATAATTGTATTAAGCTTAGCAAATGAAGGGAGATCCAAATCTTTAAAAGGTACATCTACAAATGAAGCTTGACGATATTTACCCGGAATTAACATCGTTTTTACCTGATTTACAAAGCCTCGACGTCCATCCTCAATAATTTCACGCATAAATTGTTTATAGGCATCGACGCCCTCCTCCTTGATTACATCTAATACAAGGTCACGGATCATATGACATCCAGCTATGCGCGTTTTTTCATCCAGTGTCCAGTATTTCACCGCACGCACTGATCGTGTACTTTCAAGCAACCAATCTTTCGATAACACATCATTTTGTCCAATTTTTCGACATGTTACTTGATAACCATCATCATATCGTTGAACAGGACCCATAGGCATACTTCCTGGGGCAGATGCTCCTGTATCAATTACGTGCGTTACACCGCCAGCCCAGCCCACAACTTCACCTTCCCAGAAAATAGGTACAAGTGTATGAACATCACATGTGTGGACATTTCCTACATGGTTATCGTTATTACAGAAAATATCTTTATCAGCAATACCAGGATTATCCTCATAATCGTTTTCAATCATAAATTTAATCGCAGCACCCATTGTGCCTACGTGGATAATAATTCCGGTAGATGTAACGATTGAATCGGCTTCAGGCGTGTACAAACTAAAGCATAATTCGCCTTCCTGCTCAACAATTGGAGATGCAGCCACTTTTTTTGCTGTTTCCCTTGCATGCACGACTCCGCCGCGAAGCTTGGAATAAATTTTCTCAAAACGAATCGGGTCGCTTTCCTTAAATGGAAGCGTCTTCAGACCAGCATAATGACCCGTTTCTTTACTAATTTCAGTTATTTCCTTCCGCATTTCCTTTAACGTTTTACCGTCCCAGCCAATACCTCTTTTCTTTTTTTGAACGCCCGTCAGTGTTTTCGCCAAATTCAGTACCTCCTTAAGATATTTACTTTTAACCTATTCCTTAATCTCTTTTAGATGGAAAATACGATTTTCATCGAGATAAGCCTCAAACCCAATTGGAACAACCAATGTAGTAGCTGTTGATTCAAGGATTGAAAATGCATCAATTCGGTTACCAGGCAGCAATTTTTCCATTTCATAAATCTTGGCTTGAAGGTGCTCGCCATTCCAATAAATTTTGCGGAATCCTAGAAAGGCATCGACAGGTGGTGTTTCACCAAATAATGGCTCCTGTGGAATTTGCGGTTTTGCCACTTCAACCACACCACGAACAATGGCACCTGTGATAGAATATCCAAGCTCTGGAGAAAGGGCAGATTTTGCATAGACTCTTGAATAGGTCTCTTCGAATGTTTGAATAAGGCTATCCCAATCGTTGACAGATTTAAAGGCAGAGATAGGAGCCTCGATTTCGAGGTCATTCAATTGGCCCTGATATTGCATCCGATAAAGAAGACGGAAATCAACTTCTTCTGGAGAATAATCATTTTTCTTAAATTCCTCTGTCACCTTTTTCTTTAATTCATCCCATGCCGCTTGTAATTCTCTACCAGCTAGGAGAATATCTGAATCCTCTGCTCTATCATCGACATTTAAATCCAATGTTTTGTCATAACGATATTCGAAATCTGCTGCCCCACAGCCAAATGCTGAGAATCCAGCTGCCCAAGCAGGAATCAGAACATCCTCAAAGCCAAGCCCCTTCGTATAGCCCGCTGTGTGTAACGGACCTCCGCCACCGTACGAGAAGCAAACATATTGCGAAGGTGAATATCCTTTTCCTAGAATCATAGATTCAAGGTAGTTTCGAAGCTGTGATTCTAATAATTCAATTACCCCATAAGCTGCATCCTCAACCGTTAACCCAAGCGGATCTGCAATTTGTGTTTTAACCGCTTCATAGGCTTTTTCCTTTGAAAGTTTAATCACCCCGCCAATGAAATTATCTGGATTGATTAAACCAAGAACGACGTGGCAATCAGAAACGGTAACTGTATCAAGACCGCCCTTAGGGTTACATACACCGACACGGGATCCTGCACTGTCTGGTCCTAGAGTAATATTTCCATAGTTAGGATCAATTCGAACGAAGCTTCCAGTACCCGCACCCGTTGTATCCATGGAAACTAGCGGCAATGACAGGACAAGCCGAGCCATATCAGGACTTGCATTAATAGCTAATTCTCCTTGAGTAATCAGACCAATATCAAAGCTTGTTCCGCCAATATCGGAACATGCGACATTTTTCAATCCAAGCTGTTCTGCTAAGTATTTGGCTCCAACCATTCCTCCGATTGGACCTGAAACGCAGGTTCTTGCCAATTCATTTGCTTTTATACTAATTGTGCCACCGTGACTGGCCATAATCCGCAAATCAAAATTGGTTCCCGCTTCTCTCAATGCTGTATCAATGTTTTCTAATGTTTTGCGTGAAGGCTCTGCAGCGTATGCCTCGACAATTGTTGTATTTGTCCGGTGGGATTCTTTTCGCACCGGATAATAATCTACCGTTGCAAAAACTTTAATATCTTTATTTGCTTTTGCTACGATTTGTTCCGCTATATCGCGAATTTTTCTTTCATGAGCAGGATATTTATAGGAGTGAAGTAAGCTGATTACAATCGCTTCTACATCCTCATCAATCAGTTTTTGGATGGCTGGTTCAATTTCATGCTCGTAAAGGGGAATGACAACGTTTCCAAAAAGGTCCACTCTCTCGGTGACGCCAACTGTCCATTTTCTTGGAACAAGAGGCGGATCAAAGTGATGTGTATTAATATGGATTTTGTCGGAATAGGAGTATCCAAGGAATGACTGAAGCCCTCGACCCATTCGATGGTTATCCTCCATCCCTTTATTAACAACTAATCCAACACGACGCCCTACCCGTGAAACGAGGCGATTGAGCATTGCCGTTCCAGAATAAACACCTGCAAGTAAATTAGGGAATTCATCCTCCATTTTCGTATTCCATTGGCTCAAAGCATCTTTAGCAGAGTTTAATAGTCCAATATGTTCGTCTAGCGGAGTTGTTTGTGCCTTCCCTACGACAAAATCCCCTTTTTCATCAATAATAAACGTGTCTGTCATTGTACCGCCCGCATCAATGGCAAGAATTTGAGATTTGGCCAATTACAACTCTCTCCCTTCGAGTGTAAGTAAATGAATTAAACAGCAATTTATGTACAAATACGTTGGTTATATTTTTGCTGTTACCCTTAATAATGCAAGTAATGTGCCACCACTTTAAAATCCTCGGATTTTCGAATAAATAGGGCTATACGGTACGCTTTATCAAGTAAAATTCCCAATCATTAATAGTTGTCGCGTAAAACGAGATTAATAGAAAGACTGTAGCATTTTGCAACATATGTAGCGCTACACAATGTTTTCCTTGATACAGTTAAACTACTTGATTTAAATAACGGGCTAAGTTAATATTTTAAATATACAGAATATTTTAAAATGTAGACTTTTATTGTGGTTAACTTCTTAATCACTTGCGTTTCATCCCTCTAATTGACTGATTTTTAGTTGGAAATGTTCCGAATAATATTGAGGAGGTTTTAAAAAAGTTGAAAAACTATTTTCTCTCTATTTTTTCCACACAGGATTTGCATAGCAAAGTGAGTGAAATAAAACATAAATGGGAAAAATTCGTGACAAATCCTTCTAATTATACAAATCTGCAAACCGTGGTTCGCCGCCAAATACTGGATTCATGGAGCCGTTGTCAATCGATGGGGATTAATCCAGAACAAAAACAAGCTAGAACTGCACTTACCTCATTTGAACTAGAGAAACTTCTTTCCAAATCTGACCTGTATCTTGCAGCCAAACCGATTATTGACCATATTTATGATACATTAATTGGGACTGGCTACTTAATTACCCTTAATGATGAAAGTGGGAAAATGATTTATTTAAAGGGCGAACCAGATATTATGAGGAAAATGGAAAAAATGAATTTTTCTCCCGGAATGGATTGGAGTGAAGGGGCAGCAGGCACCAATGCCATTGGTACAAGCATTGTTTCTAAAAAGCCTATTCAGGTTTTTTCTGCTGAACATTTTTGTGAAGGCTTTCATCCAATGACATGTTCCTCCTCCCCTATTTTTCATCCATATACCAAAAATGTCATTGGAGCAATCGATTTCACTGGACTTTGGCCAAGTACACAACCTCACACACTTGGGTTAGCCGTCTCCCTCGCACAGATGATTGAACAACAACTACTTACCGTTTATAGGACGAAATATAGACAACTAGAAGAATATTATCATCAATGTACGTTAAAATGGAGGGATCATTCTGTCCTTGTCTTTAGTAACGAATCCGTTCTTGTTGATGGAGATCCAACATTACTGAATGCCTTAAATTTGAAAAAAGAACTAACATTTGATAACCATTTAAAAATTAAAGAACTTCTTCAAAATCCATCAAGTTTCATGAATAAAGCGGAAGAGTTTCAATTCTCCTATTTAAACCCTATCATGATAAATAAAGAAGAAATGGGGTACATAGCTATTTTCAAAAATAAAAGTAGCACGTCATCAAGTATGCTAACTCACTCAAAGGATCATCATTTGATTGGTGAATCTGCGGAAATAAAAAATATATTACATAAATGCCAGCAGATTGCATCGATCAACACCCCTATTTTATTAACTGGTGAAACAGGTACGGGCAAAGAACTGATTGCAAGGTATATTCATGAAGTAAGTTCAAAAAGTGATAAACCTTTTATCACAATTAATTGCGGTGCCATACAAAAAGAATTAATTGGCAGTGAACTATTCGGTTATGAAAGCGGAACGTTTACAGGAGGAAAAAAAGAAGGAAAGAAAGGAAAATTTGAAGAAGCAAACGGTGGTATAATCTTTTTAGACGAAATCGGAGAAATGCCGATTGACTTACAGGTGCATTTACTAAGGGTACTTCAGGAAAAAGAGTTTACTAGGTTAGGTTCATCAAAGACCATTAAAATAGACGTAAAAGTAATCGCTGCAACAAACAGAAATCTGGAGGCCATGATTGAGGAAGGACTGTTTAGAAAAGACTTGTTTTTCAGGCTAAATGTTATCTCATTTACGGTTCCCTCGTTATGGGAAAGGAAAGAAGACATCATTCCGATTAGTGATTACTATTTAGCTTTATTTGCAAAAAAGTATAATAAACCCTTGCCTTTTCATTTAGAAGAGAAAACAAAAAATTTCTTTTTACGCTACAAATGGCCGGGAAATATAAGGGAGCTAAGAAACGCCCTGGAACATGCCGTCATCTTTAGCAGTTCAGCTGAAATTGAAAAAAGTCATTTACCCGATTATTTAGCCAGCTTTCAAACCCAACAATCACTTAGTGAGGTTGAACATTCAAGCTTTTCCATAACGGAAAAAGCAGAAATGGAGCTAATAAAAAAACTCTTAATTCAAAGCGGATGGAATATTTCAGCTGTTTCAAAAGAATTAAAAATAGCAAGGTCCACCTTATATCGGAAGTTAATAAAATATAATTTAAAGGAACCGCGTAGTGTTAAAGTACAATGAAAGACTATCAACTTTAAATTCTTGAAACTTATATTCATTGCAAGATTCCCCCGATTAGGGGGGTTTTTTAGTTTAATTAAATATTCTCACGCCTATTAGCCTAGCTTATAATATGCTTTTCCTCTTAGCTATTCGACACAGGGGGCATATACATGCATCCTCTATATTATTTAAGTACTTCTGTTGTGTAAGTTGCATACTATCAAGTTGCTTTTCTCTTTTTTAACTCTTCACGGGCTATAGGGCAAGCCCGTTTCTTATAGACCCTACTAACTCGAGGCTTAGAGACATGAAGAGGCCGCAAAGCTTTCTTGAAGAAGCACTTTGCAGCCCTTTTGTCCCTTGTTTTACTGAGATAGAAATCAATTGTGTTTCCTTTGGAATCCACTACACGATATTGTCTTAAAATTTTTGCACCAGAACTGATTTTTTTTATCTCTCCCATTCACCCAAAATACATACTCTACATTACAAAATTATTAAATGAATTTAATCGTTTCTTTCTTCCAACGATAGCTTGTTGTTGATATTGTGTTGGTGTCGTGCCTTCATATTTTCTGAAAACCCTCGCAAAATAATTTGAATCAGAAAACCCACATTTCTCACTGATTTCTGCAATCGTTTTCCTAGTATGGACAAGATAATGTTTTGCTTTTTCCAAACGACGACTCGTTATATATTGTGTAATAGTAAAACCCGTTTCCTGTTTAAACAAACGACTAAGGTATTGCGAATTAAGATGGACTAGCTTGGATAACTTCTCTAAATTTAACTCAATATGAAGATTAAGCTCGATATAATCTTTGACTTTCACAATATCGTAATGCTCATTGGACTTCTCTAAATGCGTGGGAATGAGGTTCGTATCAAGCATTGGTATAAACTTCGTTAAAGCCCGTCGAATATCTTCTGAATGAGCTGGCTTTAATAAAAAATCATCCGCTCCCAATTTAATAGTACGATAGGCAAAATCAAATTCATCATAAGCTGTAAGGAAAATTATTCGACAATGAGAAACTTCCTTTTTGATAATCTCCGCTGCCATTAGACCATCCATTATAGGCATTTTGATATCCATAATCACGAGATCCATCTGTTCTTCCTTGGCCAATTTTACAGCATCAACACCATTTTCCGCCTCGAAAAATTGATTTACTTTAAAGTTATGCTTCTTGATCATCAATGTTAACACTTCCCGTTCTAACGGTTCGTCATCCACAATCATTACTTTCAAGCCAAGCCACCCCCAACTTTCGGGATTGTAATCTGAACTTTAGTCCCTGCCCCTTTCCTACTTTCAATGGCTGTAATTCCATAACCTTCTCCAAAATAATGTTGAATTCGTTTATGTACGTTCTTTATACCAATTCCCGTGGTATGACCATTACTTTTAGTTTTTTCATCTGAAAGTATGGATGATAATTTTTCTTGTGAAATACCTACACCGTTATCACAAATTTCAATTACCACGTTATCATTCATAGAAAAACAACATAGTTTAATAGCCACTTTACCTTGTGATTCAAACCCATGTAGAATAGCATTTTCAATAATTGGTTGGACGCAAAGAATAGGTATTTTTATAGCATCAACATTAAAAAGCAAACTTTGTTCATACTGAATTTTGTTTCGAAATCTAGATTGCTGAATGTTTAAATAGTTCCGCGCATGCTCTAACTCTTCCGTTAAACTTACAAGTTGGTCTATGTTACGTAAACTATACCGCAGTATTTTGGATAGAGCATATGTAACCTCCTGCGTCTGTTCAGCGCCTTCAAGATAGGCCAGACGTGAAATCGTATTTAAAGTATTAAATAAGAAATGAGGATTAACTTGTGACTGTAAAACTTTTAATTGCGTTTCTTGTAATGTTCTTTCCAATTGTGCACGAAGCTGTAGTTCTTCCATCAATTTTTGATTTTTTTGATTTAATTCTTCTTGGGTAAAATAGTTTGCACCCATCTTAACAATATAATTGGCAACTAGAAGAAGCATATCTGCTGCTGCTTCTACCCGTTTTTGATTAGCAAATTCAATTTGATCAAGGTAATGATCAAGAATATTCTGGTCAATTTGAAAATTCTTTGTATTCTGACGAACCTGATCAAGTCGCTCTTCATCCTGCCCTTGGATTAATACCTGCCCACAAAGGATTGCTCCCAGGTATTTTTCATCGAGAATGATTGGAGCAGCCAAATCAACCAAACCAGAGTGACAACGGTGAATGATTGTCTTTCCCTGTTGAGCTGCCATTTTTCCTAAACGTTCATCTGATAATATACATCCCCGTAACCCCTCAACTGATGCTGAGCGTATATAGGAACAAAAGTTAGTGAAGTTACTAGGCTTTGTAAGCGGTGCTCCATTTTCGTCTGAAATAACAACTCCCAAACCTGTCGCGTCGGCAAAGAGATCTTGAATTTCCTGGAGAGTGTTCAAATCTACGATATTTTTAAGTTTAAAAATCATCTTGTGTCCCTCCTAATTTATCCCTTTGCTATAACTTTTATATTTCACATAGCAAGAAAGCGCTCCCATAATGAATCGTACTAAACCATTAATATATTAGCATTTTTTGTAAAACATCACTAATAATAAGCTTTCTTCCATTCTATCTATTTCTTTTCCAAGAAAACAACGTCTGATTCCAATATAAGCCATCCAACGTTTTTCCTTTAGGAGTTGCTAACCCTGCTCCAACATAAAACAGTTTGTTTTGAATCATGCGTAAATATTATATAAATAAAAGAGCTAATCCAATTGAATTAGCTCTTTTATTTATACCATAAGCTTCCGTACAATCATTCATCTTGGAAACATAAATAAGACTTGTCTTACTTCTATCACCAAATTTTATATGAATCTCAAATATATACAATCTTTCCGTTTAAATAGATTGCACTCTTAGAACCGTAAAGTAAAAGTAATGGGTAGTCCTAAGGGTACATTTTGAACAGAATTTAGTATGCATCTACAACGAAATGAGATAATTCAAAACTATATTCTGCAAATCGGTTAACCATTTAACAAGTATTCCAACTCACTAAATACTTGCACAGCGGACTGAGCGACTTGTATATCCTGTTCTACAGAACCACCACTGACACCTACAGCACCAATAACTTGGCCGTCTTTCCATAATGGAATTCCCCCGCCAAACACAACAACCCGTCCATTATTTGTTGTATTAATACCATAAAGCTCTTTTCCCGCTCCAGCTGCCTGCGCCAAATCTGCTGTCGGCATTTTCATAGCTACTGAAGTCCATGCTTTATTTTGAGCAATATCTACGCTGACTAACAAAGCATTATCCATGCGATGGCAGGCTATGAAATTCCCTCCCTCATCAACAATGCTAATGACCATAGGGACTTTGATTTCGTTCGCTTCCTTTTCAGCACTTTCAATCAGTTTTTTCGCTAATTCTAAATTAATCTGACTCATCTTTTCCCATCCTTTCCTGCTATAAAGATAGTGGTAAGCCTTTAATCAGGCGGGCTGCGTTTTTTCCTAATGTGCGCCCGTTTTGAAGTTTGTCTTGTAAATATGGTTCTTCTTGCTTCAACTTATCGTGATGCACGCATAAATCTTCATTTTGATCAATGCCAATTCCCACTTCCAAAGGGGATCTGGATGCTGCTTCCTTTCCTAGTTCAATAAAACTGCCCGCTTTGTCCCACTTTTGGAGTAAAAACGGGACCCCTTCTTCTTCCAATCCGGCACAGACTTCTTGAATTTGATTAGGAGGGAGAGCGCTATTATATAAAATCGTAATATAAATGCTACTTTTATTCATTTCAATACCTCATGCCCGATTCTGACAGAGGATAAGACCAAGCCGGTAGCAACTGCATTTCGCGGGCCTTCTGTGCCGCGTATATTGGCAAAACCAGCTACAATGCCGTACTTGCCTAGTTCCTCTGTTAACATTTGCGGAATTTCAAAATCAAGTGCTGATCCCCCTACCATGGCAACAAAAGACAAGTGTTTTAAATTGCCTGTCGGAATGACCCGCTTAAGAGCACGCAACGCATTTGTTACAAACACTCTCCGCTTAGCGCTCCGTCGGATTTCCCTGATTTTTCCCATAGATACTTTGCTTGATAAAGGTGTGAGGTCCTGTTCTTCCCGAATCACGACTTTCCCGAATGTGTACGGGGGAAAAGGAGTTTCAGAAAATAGCATCGTTCCATCTTCTAACTGCATATGGAATAAACTCAGTACCTTTCCTAAAGGATACTTTTTAATTTTTTCAGCCAGTTCCTTATCCCCTAAAGCAAGTTCAGAATTAATTAGCATCGTGACCATATCTCCTGCACCGGCCAAGTGACTTGAGGTAATTTTGCCGGCTTTATTCATCATGGCAGCATCCGTTGAACCACCGCCCATATCAAGAATAACAATCGGTTTTCTCGTACCAGGCGTCGTTAAGGCTCCGCAAATGGCCATTTCCGCTTCAACACCGCCAACTTCTACTGCAATCCCAATTTCTTTTTCCAATAAAGACGCAACTCTTTGAACAGGAACTTTATCTGTTTTTACCATTGAGGCTAAAGCAACGCCACTTTCCATGGAAAGCTCACCCGCCATTGCTCCACTAATAGAAGTCGGAATTACCGCATCAACGGCCAAAAAATCAGAGATGGTAATTTCATTTGACAATTGTCCTGTAAGCTCGGCTAAATCATGACGGAGACCGTTAAACATCCCTCCGACATTCGTTCCTGTTTCTCCTCGGACATCTGCCAGCGTATCCAGCATTTCTAGTTTTTCATACGTATTCATAATTGCTTCTGCCCCATCGTTAATGGATACTTCCAGTTGTTGGTTATTCGTCCCGATTAAAATGATCCGTCCAGCTTCTATTTTCCGTTCCACTACTTCCCCTTGTGGTGTTCGGATTACTACGGCCGATCGATTGCCAACTAGTGCTTTAGCGACTAAAGCAATTTGTATCGTCTGATCTGGATCCAGCTGAAAGACGGTAGAAAGACCGTATGGGTTACTTAACGTCCGAATCACATGACCTGGTAAAGCGACTTCTACCGCTGCTAGTTTCAAAAGAGGAACTTTTTCAATTAAAGCGACCTCATCTACGATGGGAATTTTTTTGTTCAGGCGGTTGTGTATTAACACTCCGTCATCTTTTTGAACAATTGCTCCGGTAATGGATATTCCTTTGCTTTCTGCTTGATTCAAACGTTGGGCAACCCATTCATAATCAAAAGATTTAGGTATAACAGCAATATAATCCTGGTCTTTTTCCTCTACCTCAAATAATTCATTGATTAAAATCGTTACCCCGACGCCTAAACCGGCTCCGCCTGGCGTATCCGGATTATGGCCAATCATGGAAGATTCAGTAATAATCGTTTCGCTAATCAAATCCATCGCCAGATCTCCAATAACTGGCACAGCATCATTCAATCGGATAAGATCAATGTCTTTTAGCTCGATGCCCGCCTTTTTAGCTGCTTCCTGCAAAGCACGGCGGATGCCTTTCACATTATCAATAGTTCCTTTTATGCCCGTTGTTTTGACTAAATGCTGGGAAAGAAATTCAGCATGATCTCCCTCCACGCTTGCGATTGCCACTTCAGTCGATGAATTGCCGATATCTACACCGGCTAAAATTTTTTTCATCAATCTTTAGTCCTCACTCTTCCTTAATCTTCCGCGCCTTTCATACACATCCGCAGCTTCGCGGATTAATCCGGCGTTTTCTATCGCTCCGTATTCTTCTTCTAATTCATTGGCAATCGCTAAAAGCTCTTCTTTAGTCGAACGGTTAGGGCGCATAGCATTATAGATTTGTAATATACGAGCATCCGATATATTAATCATTTCAGCTGCCCGGCGGAAGTTTTTTGCCAGTTGTGTTCTTCCTAAACTTTCACTGATGTCTGCATGCATTTCAAGCGTTTTCGGACTGATGCGCAAATCTGCTCCTGTTACTTCTCCTTTTAAGGCAGCATCCAGTGTTAACTCATTGTACGCTTTTCCGGTAGGTGTAAATAGCAAATCCGGACTTTTTGAACCGAGCGGATAGTTTTCTTTTGTTAAGTTTTTCGTTTGTTGTTTCGTTAAATTTTCCATCTATTTTTCCTCCTAGTCTTTTATTAAAAATTCCGCTTTTAATTCAACAGGCTTCTGATCTGGCACAAGCGACTGGCATTCTTTTAAATAAAGCAGAGCTGCCGCCGCCTGGTATTTCGGCCGTGCCATTTCGTCATTTACCACCGGAACAGGATTTGGGCTTTCTCCTAATGCATACATGGCTGCATTCCGTCCAATTGCTCGGTACATTTCTAGAGTAATTAACGGAGATTGAGGAAATAATTCAAGATTGGTTAGCGGATCCAAATCACGCTGATGAATCACTGCTGTTCCCCGTGACTGCAAACCAATGCTGATACCTGAACCGCTCATTTTGGCTGCTCCGTGCGCCATAAAAGCCAAGTCGGCCGTGCGCAAGCTGCGAATGACACGGGGAACAGCTCCTTGCTCCTCAATCCCCGAAAGGATTTCGCGCAGAACAGAAGCGTGATTGATTCTCATAATGGTTTTATTCATCTCTTTTCCAAAAGCAGGGGCTACGGCTACAATAACTTCCCTAGGGTTCGTCCCTTTTACCGCCGTCCCAATTTCCGTTAATTTCATCTCTATTGAAAATGATGATGTCGTCATGTTCGATTCCTCCCTTAATCAAAGTCTTTCGGACTGATGGCTTGACGAATGTTTTTAATTTCTTCCCATCTTTCCGGACTGAGGCGGTATCCTGTTCCAGGTCCCATGTAATCGTTTTCATCGTTTACCGCGCTTATAACGACATTATCTTTATTAATAATGGCCGATGTATGCAAATAGTCGCCAGCTACCCTTTGTTTCAGCATATTGAAAATCCGTTCGGCCGTTTGTTGATATCCAGTCTTAGCTAAGATGAGAGCTATATCATATCCCGAAATCCCATCTCGTAAAATTCGCTCTGCCGCTTTTAAATCTTCAACAACATTTCGCTGCGGCATATCTTCACTGCTATTCGCATAAGTAGCTGCTTCCACTTCCTCATTTGTAATAATCGGGAATCCCAGCTCTTCAAAAATAGCTTGTAAAGCTTTGGCTGCCTGGTAGCGAATCTCAATAACGCTTTCTTCATCCACCGGCTTTAATCCGCCGTCCACCATCATGTCCCGCTGAATAATCAAGTAATCATCTAAATCACTAGAATCCATATTAGAACCGGCAAACATATCTTCATTGTTCGGTACAGCAGCGTATCCGGAAAAGATAAAATCTGTACCAGGCAGCATTTGACACAACATTTTTGCACTCCGGCGGATTTCCGAATGTGAGAAAGTTTGGTCGTTTCCTGAAGCTACCTCCATATCAAATAATGTAGTAGCTAAGTTTTCTGCTAAGACAGCACGAATCCCGCTCGGTACAGAGGATGGGATGCCAATGCAACTGATGGAACCATTTTGCAGTCCTTGAACCCCTGCTCCTTTCGCCATCATGACGCAGCGAATTTCTAAATAAAGCATAGATTTCCCTTCTGCCCCGGCCATTTGCACCTCAGAGCCAGTACCTGATGTAAAGCGCATTTTAGCTCCCCTTGAAGCATAGGCAGAGGCTAAAAATGACTTGGACCAAGGTGTATCATCCCCGTCTATAAAAACAGATTCCGTACCATAAATCGAAACAGTTTCCGCATAAGAAGTCATCCCAAGCATTGCTAAACGAAGTTCAGTCGCTTCTTCTAAAGAATCTTGAGTTAAGACTCCATTCCTTGCCGTTTGGGAACCCACGAGTAATGCTAACGCATTAAAAGGAGCATAACGGGCAACTCCAACGGTCGTTTCTTGTTCGTCAAATCCATAGAGTCCCGCTTCTGCAGCATCCGCCGCCATTAATACAGGGTTATCGCGTACATTTGTGACATGACATTGGTTAGAGGGTGTTTTCCTTGCTCTCATCTTTTGTAAAGCCATCATCATTTCTACAACATTCATATGATTGAGAACTTCCAGCACTTTTGCAGGTGTGAGACCTTTTGACAGCTTTACAATTTCTGAACGGGACACATTAATATCCACAAGTTTTCGGGCAATCTCTAAGCTGGCAAGAGCCATGACTTCTTCAACTATGCTTGCATCAATCGTGTAATCTGCAATAAACTGGTCCAGCATATCAAAGTTTTCTCGTTTTTTTTCATCCAATTCTACTATCTGGCCATTTTCTACTCTGATAGAAGGTTTTGGATCATTCGGACTTGACATAGCGACAAATCCCATTTCAGGCCATTCTATTACAAATCCATCTTTATTAACGGGTCTTTTTTCTAAAATCTCAAATCGTTTTGAACGTAGCATAGAATATCCCTCTTTCTATCATTATTTAACATTATTAAGTTTCGGAAGAAGCGGCGATTTCTTCCTGAGTATCCTCTTTTTCTTGCAAAGCAGAACCTTTAGAAGGAAGATATTTGCTGATGAGATAATCATACAATCCTCCCCCTATCACAGCCCCAATCATTGGCGCGATAAGAGGAACCCAAAAATATCCTTTTATTCCATCGAAAGCGACAGGTCCCCAGCCGACTAGCGCTGTGAATAATCTAGGCCCAAAATCCCGTGCTGGATTCATTGCAAACCCAGTCAACACACCAAAGGCTCCGCCGATTACAGCGATAACGATTCCTACTGCCAAAGGAAATAAGGCTTTTGTGGGAGCAAATGAATTTCGTTCGTCAATAAAGGAAAATATAGCAGCTACTAACAAGGCAGTTATAACAATCTCAACACATGCAGCTTGAAAATGATTTAGATAGAAAGCAGGGTAGGTAGAAAAAAGACTAGCCAAAGTTAGACTTTGTGCACTCCCGCGAATCACTTCGTTTGTTGTTTCATAGTGAAGGAAACCATTATAATAGAGTCCGTATACTAAGGCGGCTGCTGTAAAGGTTCCTATTGTTTGCACTAAAATATAGGGTAATACCTTAGCCCAAGAAAACCCGCGATAAACAGCAAGCGCTAATGTGACCGCTGGGTTAATATGCGCTCCCGATATGGCTGCCGTTAAATAAAGAGCCAGACTTACAGCTACTCCCCAAATCATCCCTATATCCCACATCGTGTATTGAGCTCCATTTAAAACAAGAGCAGCTACACAGCCTGCACCTAAAAAAATCAAAATAAAGCTGCCAACAAACTCTGCAATTAATTCCCCTTTTAGTTCTTTCAAGAGTGATACTCCTTTCAATTTTTTAAAACTCCCTCTTTAATTGAAGGTCCTCCCTTTCCTTCTTGTATATTAATTATAATTTTCTGAATTTTCATTGTCCCTAGACGCTATTTACGTTGTCTAGCATTTTTTATACTTTTTTTATGTTCATTAGCATTTTTTATACTTTTTAAATATGTAATTAAATTCTAGTGACAAATCATATTCTCGGTTTTAGTATTAGTAGAAGATAAACAAATTGTAAAAATAAGGAATACCTAATTGATATTTTGTTAATATACGAGTTGTTCAGATATGTAATGAGCTCTTTAATTGAAAGGAAGGATCAGGAGGCCTATGATGGAAATTTACAACAGATATCATTGCTGTGCTAGTTGTCAACATTTTAGGGTGCTAAAGGATAACAACAAGAAGATAGATTATCAATGTTCAAGACTTAACTATCAAACAAAACCAAACTATAAATTTGATTGCTGGAGCCCAAAAGATATCGTTAAAAAGAGAATGAATACAAGCTTTTAGTGATCATTCGACTTTCTTATACGTTTTTGAGTTCTCCTTCAAGAACAATTATTCAACACATTTGTTTAAGGAGGTATTATCTTATGAAGATAAAAATTAGAAGGTCACCAGCAACAAAATTGTTGCTTAAACTTTTCAGCAAAATAATTGGTTATTAAACTACATTTTATAATAAAGGGTTTCTTTCCTTTAGGGATAGGACCCTCTCTTGGCTTCTGGTGCAAATATAACTTGTTAAAAACATAGAATCTCAATGTCCTT
>Ga0180217_1001030_pt1 | contig 34305 bp, 20 predicted proteins | sample eDN3rd37CBELigOP_FD_128521 | JGI IMG/M metagenome (GOLD analysis project Ga0180217, IMG submission 128521) | Enriched Organic Plus compost microbial communities from Emeryville, California, USA - eDNA 3rd pass 37_C BE-Lig OP (version 2) (version 2) ... | reverse complement strand
TTGCTTAGTCACCGTTAGCACGCACGACCTAACAAGAGGTAACCCGGTGTGTGCCGTCGGCCGTTTGCGCCGTGGGGGGGGGTGGGGGGGGGGGGGGGGGGGGGGGGGGGGGGGGGGGGGGGGGGGTTGCTCACCGGGCCATGGGAGAATATACGCGTGTGGCAAGTGTATGACACCATGCCACAGCGCGGTTCCGGTCTGGACTCCTCTGGTGCCTCCATCCCGAGGCGACGCCGGTCCAGGAATCTCACTAAGGAATCTCACTGATCAGAGGAAGAATCCCACCTTTCCCGGCATTTCATAAGGATAGAAATATGGGTTACCGCTTGAGTGTCACTTGTGCAAATGATGATTCCCTTGTAGAGCTCCGCATCTCATGCTTTATTATATAATATGCCTACCATGTAGTCCCTATCATGAGCACAAACGAGTACAAGGCCAATCTCCCTGCGGAGGTTGTTGAGCTGAACACCTACTTTGACAAGTTCTCCAAGGCATTCGTCACCAAGATTGCTGCTGAGAACGAACTTGATGAGAGTCAAGTTGCCCGCCTCTACCGCGTAAGTACCCGCCTCGTCAATCCTACCAGATGCGTCAACTTGCACCATTGCCGAACGAAGTATGAGGAGACTCCTTCATGCGAAAACCGCTCGCAGGAGACATCGCTTACTAGGAACTTCGCACCTGTGCCCTTCTACCATGATTTAGATGCTGAACTATAACTGCGTTGGCGGCAAGGCCTTCCGAGGTTGCCAGGTTGTCAACGCTGTCAAGAAGTGCTGCGAGGTTCGCTCGAAGGACTTTGAGCAAATGCGCGAATCTGCCTATGCACTGGGCTGGGCTGTCGAGGTCCTCCAGGCATGTTTCCTCGTTGCTGATGATATCATGGACAAGTCCCTTACCCGCCGCGGTCAGCCCTGCTGGTACCTCGTCCCTGATGTTCAGATGGATGCTGTCAACGACACCCTGATTCTCGAGTCCTTCATGAACTTCCTCATCCGTAACTACGTCACCGACAAGGAGACTTACCTCTTGATCAACGACCTCTTCCAGGACGTCTCTCTCAAGACCCAGCTTGGCCAGATGCTTGATCTCACCAGCCAGCCCCAAGGTCGCAAGGGACCTGAGGTTCTCAAGACGTTCTCTCTTGACCTTCAGAAGCGCATCGTCAAGTACAAGACTGCATACTATACCTTCTACCTCCCCATGGCGTGCGGTTTGATTCTCGCTGGCATCACCGGCAAGGACGAGCTCAAGGCTGTTGAAGACGTCTGCGTTGAGTTGGGTGAGAAGTTCCAGATTCAGGACGACTATCTCGACTGCTTCGGTGATCCTAATCTCATCGGCAAGATTGGTACCGACATCCAGGATCACAAGTGCACCTGGCTTCTTGCTCAGGCTCTTCGCATTTGCACTCCTGAGCAGCGCCAGCTCATCGAGGAGAACCTTGGTCACGAGGAACCTGAGAAGGTCCAGAAGATCAAGCAGCTTTACATTGACCTCGGCATCCCCAAGCTCTATGAGCAACAGGAGGCGGAGTCGCTCGCTCGTCTCCAGGGCTTGTTGAAGAAGTACGAGAGCCTTATTCCTCAGGGTCTCTTTGATGCCATCATTAAGCGTGTCCACGGCCGCCAGAAGTAAAAAGTTTCAGCGATGGTGTGACATCGACGTACCCCTCATTAACTCACCCTGCTTCAATGGATTATTTAGCCCCGCATACAACTTATGCAATGATTGAACTGTTAGTTAACCGGATGTTTATGTTAAGTAATGTAAACCTACTGTTGCTAATTATAATGAAGTGTACAGGTTGTGTAAACTTCAATGGAGATTTTGTGTCAGCCAACCCGCTATTACACGTGGTGGCTTCTCCAGCTGAACGTCCCACTGCGCTCGCATTCTTTGTGTGTATACAACCGTCGTGCAGGGGCGTCCATCCGGATGTTCGTAGGCTGCATGTGTCTGTGTCTCAGCGTCTGGGCCTACGATCGCATGTTGCATGCGACGTGGAAACGTGGTATCTAGTTTCGTCACCACGGTCGTTAGTTTGTGTGCATCGATACCGCACCAGTCATTTGTCTCGGCATCCTTCTAACATTGCTGTGTCGAACATCAGACTGGATTGCTATGGACGCGCTCATGTGCTACGCACTCTTCCATTTTCCTCATCACGCGTTCAGCTCCCTGATGCGCTCAGGGAAGCCCTACGCAACGAGTCCGGTCGGGTCTGCACCCCATCCTTGGTGTTCCGTACCGACAATCCGCTGTTGTCCAATACCCGTTTACTGCTTCTTGTCACCGGTGTTGGACTCCGTCGAGGGCGGAACCCAGGACTCGTATCGCTTGAGGCGGATGGTGGTGTCTTCCTTGATGTCAGTGGGCTTCACCAGCGCACCGGGGGGCAAGTACTTCGCCTTAAAACCCATCTGGGAGAGATCGACGGGATCGTACTTGAGCTCGTACTGAGGCTGAGGTGGGGGGCGGACCGTCGGGGGAGACTCAACGATGTGGTGCATCCAGGCGTGCCATTCAGGAGGAACTGCGGGGTTGAAATCCTGCTTTCGCTCTGCAGGAGGCTCATACCAGCGCGACTTGAGTGAGATGTCAGAGTCACGAGACTCGAAGTACTTGTTGCCATATTCGTCCTGGCCCACGTACACACCATCACCGCGCATAGAGTTGGTGAGGTAGATCTTTCGGTAAACTTCGCGCCATCCTTCCTTCTTCGCGACCTCGAACAGACGCTTCCACGAACCGCGGATTTTCTCGAGACGATTCATCTAGAGTGTGGTAATGTGTTGGCATAGACATGGGCGTGGATTAGTCGTGTTATACGACAAAAAGGAGGACAAGATGGGGGAAACGGGGGTCAATCGCAAGGCGTGAATCAAAAAAGCGACATTTTTGGAGATTCAACGTGGCAAAAATGACCTCATAAGGAGCAGTATAATATGCACGACACAGGGATTCACCCACTCATACACTCTGGTGACTCATTGCATACCCCGAATGTCATCTATTTGCACTTCAAACATAACTCGTTTCGGCCCTAGTTTTCATTCCAAACCTCTTCCACCTCGGGCTAGCCGTCCTGGCCCTAATTTGGTTGGGAATGCTTGGAAGCATGACCTTTGGCATGGGAGCTCGGCAGACAACAGCCTGCAGTCAGCCAATGAGTATATCTCTCTCGCCATAACGGTGAGGGCTAGTTGGTATGGTGGCAGTGTATCGATGCTCTCCTCCACCATGCCCGAAACCTTGTGGTACTATCCAACACGCCTTGAGATAGTCAGCAAAGCCGTCCTACTGGTGGGCTCATTTCAGTAGAGAATTGGGCTGGTATGCGCATTGTATTCGGTATCCTGGGCTTGACCCAACAGAACTTGTTTGGCACAATGACGGCTGCTGAACGCTGGAGTACACTGGTAGAACTCCGCTCCGTTTGACCATGCGAGCATCAATAGGGTGCCAGAAAGCGGTGGTGCCTTCGAAACAAACGTAAGATTTCGCGACATTCGGCATTGACATCGAATAGCACAAGTGCAGAAGAAGATTGAGTCGCATTAATAAGCGACTGGAATACACTTTCCGACAGTAATTAATTGAGTCATATCCCAGCCAAGCGCTGACATACACACAGAATTCCAGTGAAAGACCCTATCGTCCGTCAGACTAGGGATCGAAGCATTTTGAAGCGAAAAGAGCAGAACTGAAAGATGGAATTTTCACGCTCCACGATATTGGGCGTCGGTGCCACTGTGGCAATCGGGTTTCTGAGCTATTTATACGCCAGAAAATCCGGATCGGACCCCTCAAACACCACAGCCTCAACCGCAAATCGACTTGAAAATACTCAAACTTCAAGTCAGTCAAGTTCGATCCAGTCACAAATGGATGGGCAAGGCACACAACCCGCTGAGGAACATGCGAGCACATGTACCGTAGAGTATCTGGATGTATGGACGAGCGATGGTATCCCCACAGGCCGCAAGAAACCTAGGAATCATGTTCACCGCGATGGCGACTGGCATCCATGCGTACACATTTGGATATACAATCCAGATGACGACACGATCCTGATTCAGCGACGTGTTGCTACCAAGGAGTCATGGGGAGGCTACTTAGACGTAAGTTGTGCTGGGCATATCCCTGCCGGTGAAGGCATCGCACAGGCTGGCGTGCGCGAACTTGAAGAAGAGTTGGGACTGACCGTGAAGCAAGAGGAGTTAATCTTGCTGGGCATGGTACGTTGATAGATTCGTCCGCACGTGCATTGTTGATGACTGCATGCTATGGCACGCAGTGGCTTGTCCACTCTCTAGTATTGATTATACCAATGTGATGTCCTTTCGTCTATACGCTCCAGTCCCGCACACATTGTGATCATCAGATAGTGTCGCAGCGCTCCTCACTGCATGACCTCCACTCACAGACCTAACACCATAACTACATGAACGCCGCATGTTTAGGTTCCTCAATGTCACATCCTGAAGAATGGCAAGTATATCGACAACGAGTTTGCCTTTGTATACGCCTACATCCTTAAGTCAAGGATTCCCGAGAACGAGTTCAAGCTTCAGGTACGTCATGTTGGATGCGATTTGTTTTACCTGTCGAGATGTCAGTGTGACCTGCCCAGTCACAAGGCTTACCGTATTCCCATGCTCCCTACTCGACGTTGTATAGGCCTCCGAGGTCGAGAATGTTGAGTACATGCCGCTTCAGCAGTTTATCGAAGTGCAGGCAGCAGGCCAGGCGAAGGAGAAGCTTATCGTTCCTCTAGTTGACTTTGACAAATACCAGCCACTTCTAGAGAGCATGCGCCAGTACGCTGTAAAGCCACAATCGCAAGAACGGCAGGGCACAGATGACTCGAAGCAGCCCGGCTCTGAAGATGCTGTAATCGCTGAAGAAGCAGGTGAGGATGAAGATGGTTGGATTCAAGTTCGTGCCAGGAAACAGAGCGGTGAAAGCGCGGGTTCTAGCTCTGGACCAACAACACGTCCTGAAGTGAAAACCTGTGAGCAGTCCAATGGAAGCGCCGCGGTATGACACTGACCCGATAGTTCCATATTTGCCTCCTCTCGGTTTTTGGTCTGCTTGTATGTACATGTATCATTCAAAATGGTCCTCAGTGTGCGCGTACTGGTCGTTACGCTCTTGTTTAATCTCCTCCGTGTGCAGTTCCCATTCCTCGTCCATTCGATTAAGCTACCGCCCTTCCTTAGCAAGTGAAGAGGCAAAGCACAGCGACGCGACTCGCAAGCCACAATCCAGCAAAGCATGGAGCCACGTACCTTCAAGTAACATCCACGTCTATGGAGGCGTTCATTCATGACTCTAAGCTCAAATGCCCACCATAGACTCGGCCCCACCGGTTGGCTCGCAATCTGGAACAAGGCTGAGGCCACCTTATCTTCATGGGAATCGGCCTCACGACTACTTTTCCACTAGTGTCAATAAACGGGTTGCAAGTACTACACTCACGTGGAAATTCGAACTTTTGGAGTGTGTATCGTGTGATAGAATGCAATGTCTACCTTAAATCCGCATACCTCCGTGTCTAACGACGATGTGAGCCCGTTTCCGTGACCACTCTAGACACTTTTAGCTGACCAGGATTCCTAGATTGCCCTGAGGCCTTAGCAAAGTCCCGATTGAACTGAAGTAGCACGCCGAGGATACATAATCCGTGCGACGTCTCTTTGCACCCACATTCATAGCGATGTCCCTCAAGAACTACTCGGAAGAAGGGGCACTCCAAACCTCACAAGTCGTCATGACTTTCGGCTCGCACGAGAGGTTATCGAGTGAAGACGCAATCGCAGTACCTGCTCAAGACGAAGAAACGTTGCGACGGAACAATGAGGCTCGAGAACGCGTTGCTCGGAAGTATAAGATCATCTTGATATCCGTGCTCACTGTCCTTACCCTGTTCATTGTCGGATTGATTTTGATGGTAAGTTGCTGCTCCACCTCACTTTGCGCGGCGCGTTCAATGAACTGGGATCTGTTGCTGGGATGGCAGAGCGCGCTCCTCATGAGCATCATATACCCTGTCACTGATCCCCGATCTAGGTTGTATTTGGTTCACTCTGTGCAAAGAAAGCTGCGTCGCACCAAAGCGACCATTGGTCTTGTGGAGGTTCCGGAAAGGCAACTGCCATCGTGCTCCTCCTGTTGGGCGGGACCCCAATCGCCCTGTATCTTACATTCATTGTATATAATGCCATCTATTTTGGGATTTGCCGAAGGTGTGGCTGCTGCGGCCCTTACAACGAACTGACGTGTGGGGACATTTTCAGGTGTTGCAAGTAGCATCTTCCGAAGCTGCAGTCTCAACTTCAACCTCATCAGACTATGTACACAATTGTGCCGTTCTCTGAACGACATCCGTATAGTGGTTGCAAAACCTTACCAAGTAAATCGAATTGAATGGTTGCAGTAGCCACCAGGGTTTTTCTCCAAGTAGCGCTGATGATCCTCATGCGCTGAATAGAATTCTGACGCGGGCTCGATGCGTGTGTTGACTTCGTAGTACTCGTAACGAGTGCGTCTCTTCCACTGGAGAGTGTCGCCCTCGCTTGACTTCCACTCGTTCTGGCTTACGGCGTCGCTGCCCGCGGCAAGGGTGTCTTCGAAAATCTTTTGGAGTCGTGCCTTGACCTGTTTGGCAATTTTCTCCTGATCAGCGGAATGAGTGTAGATCACCGAGGCATACTGGACGCCTGCATCATTACCTTGTCTACAGATGTGCGTAGAGCCGCAAGTAGGGATGGAATTGCGGTGAGGATGGTTCGAGTACTTGTAGTGTAGTAGCCAAAAGTGCATTCATCGAGTCTGTGAACATACCGATTGATGGTTGAGGCATCATGCATGGAGAAGAAGAACTTAACAAGATCTTCGTAGGTCGCCTTGCTTGTGTCATACGTGATTTGTGCGACTTCGACGTGGTTCGTATCACCTTCACACACCTGTCGATAAGTCGGGTTTACAACGTCTCCACCCATAAATCCGACCTGAACATCGATGATCGAGTCAGGCTTCAACTTCTGGAAGTCGACACGGAAGAACTTTTCAGTGCCCCTAGACACATCAGCAATTCAGGTTGTGTAATCACAGCACGTCGCTTGAGCATGGCGGCCAGTGACACCTCAGCAGAAACCCCAGTTCAGTGGACTGGTCAGTCTCCGAATCGCGTTTCGGTTTCCGTGACACATCAACGAGGCAAACGTACCAATAGCAACCAGCGCCAAAGGTTGCAACATCTCGAGTTGTGGCTTCGGTCGACATAGCACGGATCAAGGAAGCTCGTAGCGGGTTCTGAGATATACGGAATAGCGTTCTCAGCATTGTCTCCAACCCTCAGACTGAGCACGGGCCTGGACTCGCAGCATGTTACGATTCGGTTGGAAAAGGGCGTTTTTGCAGGTTTCATGGAAAGGTAGTCATCATCAATTTTTTCGCACCCGTAAAATCGCAAAAGGTAGGCAGGTTTCAAAGGCTGGAAGGAAAAAGGAAGGAAAACGGGAGCGCGAAGGGGGGTTGATTTGGTCGTGTTTTGGAGTCAACCAGGAGTGTAATGGTTGGATACTGCTTTGCAATGCATAGATTGACTCCATACCTATGTATCTATATGAATGCGACACCGCTTTACCCACGCGAATATCCGCTTTTTTCGCCTTACCAACATGTGCTTTTGCAAAACTCGACCCTTTGGACCTTGTGATGAGGCTACTAAGGTGTGCCGCTTGCGACACTGTCGAGCCCAGTGCGAGTGTTTGTGTATTATGTCGATGTAACTAGGCGTTTCTCACCCGCTTTCACATTTATTTATCCCTCCACGCCACTAGGTCACCTCGAAATGTTCGCACGAGCTGTCCGCTCCTTGAGACCTGTCCTATCACGTGCTGCTCACAGCACTGCTCATGATAGCCACCACAGCGCTGTCCCTGCTTACTTCCTCCTCGCAAAGGCCTTGAACCTCCCCAAGGACGTCATTGCGAAGAACCAGGAGATCGTTGAGAAGGGCATCAGCGCTGGCAAGCTCGACGTTTCCCAGCTCGCTCCCGAGTTCAAGGCATACTTCGAGGCTGTTCAGAAGACCTCGCCTCGTGACCCTTGGGGTGCCTCCAAGTTCCCCGCTGGCACTGTGCCCGGCTCGGTTCTCCCCATGCCCTACCACGTCCAGCACCAGATCGACCTCGAGGCTGTGCAGTCCCGCACCTTCCTCCAGAACCCCCTGTGGTACATGATGAACATGCCCAAGGGTGCTCGCCACGCTTTGATCGTGTTCAGCCTCATCGTTGCGATCACCTTCGCTCTCGACGTCGCCATCGTCGGTCTTCACCCTCTTCCTAAGGAGCTCATGGACAACTTCAAGGACTTGGACCGCAAGGAGAAGGCCTTCTCGTTGGCTCCTTACGGCACTCGCTGGCGTGACATTGAATAAGCACAGCAGCGCTCACCTGTAGCATAGGCCATGCTGTGTAACGAAGTAGTGTGCAGGTGCAACAACAACACTGTAGTCACCACGACGCACGCATGGTATAGCGGCTGCTGATGGATCAGCCAGTTCGCACGTAACTGGTTTGGTATACTACACAACACCAGGTCTGTTTCCCAACACAACGTCGTCGTCTCGGAAGGACAGGGTAGCAGACTTGGCCACCAACTTGGTATAAATATGGTATAAACTATTAAAGCATCATCCCTCTAATGGCTAGACGCAAACTAATAAAGGACTGCTCCCTAGCTTTGTACATCCAAGCAATCGACGTCTTCGCAGCGCGCTTTCAGCGCCCTACGGACTTGAAATTTTTGTTCGATTGTACATTTCCAGATTACACAAAACTCAATATCGTGTCGTGCAGAACCATCCACAAGCTGTATAAGGTGGTTCAGAGGACGATATAGAGCTGGTTTGCGAGGTATATTAGTGCCCAAAATCCTAGGGTGGCCCGAGTTAAGACAGCACACACACACACAAAAGCATCTTACTATGGAGACAACCTGTCCACCGCAAGTCGAGGACGTCCTCACAGCGCCTTCCGATGACTTGGACTCTACCTCAGTGAGTGATTCAAGTCGATACCAGTTCACTGATGACCAGTGGTACACCTACTCCTCCACGGGCAATTACATTGACCATGAGACAAAATCCCCGTGGGGGTTCGATGATGACTTTGCGCCATGGAGCTACGAGAATGTGACACTCCTAGCGCCTATGGTACGGGCAAGTACACTTCCTCTGCGATGGATCTCCCGAGAACGCGGTTGCAGTATCGTTTATACCGAGGAAACCGTAGATCTCAAGCTCGCTAAGTGCATTCGACGAGTCTGCAAGCTGACAGGGTTGATCGAATACGTCCTACCAAACGAGGCCAATGGACTGGCAAGTGGAGGCATATGTCATAAGGTGTTTCACACTTATCCTGGTGAGCGTGTAGCATTGCAGCTTGGCACTGGCAGTGGCGTGAATGCCCTCAAAGCTGCCGAGAATGTCATCCGTGATGTACGAGCGATCGATATTAATATGGGTTGTCCGAAGCTCTTCTCATTGCAAGGAGCAATGGGAAGCGCCTTGCTTTCAAAACCTGAGATTGTTGCAGACATTATTTCAACACTCAAACGTAATCTTCCCGTCCCTGTGACATGTAAGATCCGCTTGTTGCAGGACCCCGCTCGCAGTGTCGAGTTGGTTAGGATCGCCGAAAAGTGTGGCGTCGATGCAATTGCTGTTCATGCACGCTTCCGAGAAGACCGTCCTAGGCATCGTGCGCTACCAGCCTTGCAGACTCCGCTATTGGCATCCGCCGTATCAGTCCCAGTGATTCATAATGGAGATGTTTTCCTTTGGGAGGATATTGAACGCTTTCGCTCTGCTGCGGCTGTTTCGAGCGTCATGATCGGACGAGGAGCAATGTGGAACCCGAGCATTTTTGGAAGGCGCTTTGAATGGGAGCCTTTGCTCGCAGATCCAACTCTGGTGGACAACCGCGATTTCCGGTACGACTACATGCCTGATACCAGTCGCGCGGACGCGAATGGTATTCATCCGGACTGGGCACACACCATAACAACAGACACCTCCACTATTCGAGATACCGCACGATCAGGCCTGAAGGAGATCTGTCCCGTCAAGATGATGGACTACGTGCTCCGTCGACGCGATCGAAGTGGTGCCGTCTTGCTCAATCCTCGTAAGCATCCACAAGGGATTGTCGAACCGATGCCAGACGTCGCCGATGAGCAGCAAACTGGACCGAAGGATTCAAATCTGCCTTCAATCCCCTTCCCAGTTGTGTGTTCGTATAAGCACCCATCTGTGATGCCGAAGCCTAAGGGACTGCCAGCGAAAGAGCGGGGAAAGGAATCGAGCGAAGAGGTGCAACTCGGCACTAAGCGTCCCGCGAATAGTAACTCAGACGAGCAACAACGGCAGCAACAGCCCACCGCAAATGCTGAAAGTGCGGAAGAGGAATCCAAAGGTGTTTCGATTGTTGAGGAGAACCAAATCGAAATCGCGAGAGCTCCTCCAGGCGTCCATGCAAGTGTTGAGCTTGGCCTACCGCCGGATCTCAACTGGGAATGGAGCGACGAGTATCCTCACTATGCTAATCGAAGAAGCCTGCAGATGGTGCCACCATATGTGGTTGCCTCCCGATATGTCCAGTTGGCAGCAGCGTGTGAGACTGGTATCTCCAATTGTAAGTGGATGCTGGGTGAGATACTTAAGATGTGTCCCAAGGTATGCTCAAGTAAGCCCTATGTCGAGGAGTTCACAAAGTCCAAAACGTATCTGACGATGGCACGAGTGATCGAGCTCTGTCGTGATATTCCTAGCATGCATCGAGTCTTCAGGCCACCACTTGTCCCAAGTCAATACGAGCTGCGGCCAAAGACCGGGCTTGCCCCGGATCTCCGTGGTAATTCCAAGCGAGTGCGTGCAGAGCGAGCTATCCTCTTGGCAGAACGTGCGCAGGAAGTCGAGCGACTTCAAGACCGTGTCGCCGAAAGGCCTGCCACGGATGCATTGCCCGAGACCTCAACATCCGAAGGAGCGAAGTCCTCGCCAGCCGCCGCGACCGACAAGTAAAGGGTGGGTGAGATGATTACAAGCCAAGTTTATAATGACTCCACTTTGTGTAAATTCGCAACTTACCTGCACAAGACACCTGCCTTGATACAATACAAACGAACTTTATGCTGAACTCTATTTACACTACACTTGGGACTTTTCTTAGCGGCTAATGTATCACTGTCATCACGTTGCTATACATACATGGAAACATTCATCTGCCTGAGGCTACTCCATTTCGGTCAGCTACAACTCCTCTTTCACTGAATGTGCGAGTTGTTTGGGAGCATCTTTCGTCCGTGACTCGTGTGGCTGAATCACAAACTCCTTATGCTCTACTCGAATGGTTTCACCACCTTTCAAGTCGAGCAAACCAATTGTCCTTGTAATGACTTCATTTGCCGTTCGGCAGCCAGGCTTCGTAAACAGCTCGTGCTTATAGATGGGCTCAAACCCACTGGACAGTTCGATGATCAGATCGATTACCTCGCGATCCCAATAGGGCGACGGATGTGTAGGGTCGATCGGGAATCCGTCTGCTGCATAACGCTTCCGGAGCGCGAGATCAATGCAACAACGGAAGTCGTCCCGAGCGATATGCAGGAACGCGACGTGATGCTTAATCAACTTCCGTGTGACGAACTCATTCAGGAACGATCGGAGATCGACTCCTCGGTTCCACCTTGACTCAAAGTCTGCTGCATCACCTTCGAGCTCCTCGGGTGAGACTGAATACTTGAGAAGGTCATTGAATATACCCTTGTGGAGTTCATTTGCGTGTTTAATCATATCCAGGGCCGAAGTCTTTCGAGCTGGCTTTCGGGAGGCATACACGGGCGCCAACCGTTCATACAGCTCAGAGCCAACGAATCGGTCATTTTCCGCGTCCTCGATGTGATTAGACATGTGTTTGAGAATGGCGTCCTGTCCGATGTTCATGACGAAGATGAAAATTGCATCGCGGGCGAGACTCTTGCGTGAACCTTCAATGAACTGAACTAGGTGGTTCACAATCTCAGGTCGCAGCTTGTCGGCCTCATCAAAGATAAAGATGCGTTTCGAGCACACCTGTAGCTGCTCGATAATGGTGCTCGCAACCTCAAGTGAGGTAAGTTTTACACTGCTGCCGTAGAACTCTTGTGGGTCGTACGACGACACGCGCAACTGCTGAGTGAGTTGTTTCACGAGGGTGGTCTTGCCCGAACCAGGTGTGCCGTGGATCGAGATCACCAACGGGGATTCAGAAACGTGACCACGGATCTGACTTGTGATATGGCGATCAATCTCATTGAAAATCAAACGCATTGCGAGTGGCTGCCCACATATCTCTCGGTTCATCTTGATTTCCAGGTCTCTCAAGTTGTCTAGTTTCCACTCGCATTTGGGCGCGAATAGCAGTGCACGCAGGCTATCAATCAGCCCACTCTGCACCGCTTGCAAACTGCTACATACTAGTAAGATTACCAAGACGACCCTGCATAGTCTTCCTACAATATACGTCATGTAATCTTGTAACACTTTTCGTGCTGTTTCTTGAGGAGCCGGTGAGGGATAGATAGCAGCCGGAAGGAATGTGTGCGCACATTCACTGGAATGATGTTCCAAGTGTGCGAGACAGCTGATTACGTAGTCGTGTCGAGTACTACCCCACCCATGGCCTGGAAACGGCCTGGCATCCAGTCAATTTCACAACTTAACTACTTTTGTCCTAGTATTAGAAACTGTGCGTGTGCCAGACTCAGCTGCAAACAAACACTTGGACGTGGTACTAGGCCACGTCTAAACCCGAACCCGACTGGAGTTTGTCGTGTGCGGTGCGTCCCGAACGACATCTGCTGCGCCGAAATTTAAATGTCCACGAACCGTTGGACACTCACGCCTGAGGTCGCACTGGAAGAGTTCGCTTCACTCGTGGAACAGCAGTGGAAGGTGGCGCAGGCGACGGCGCCCCCTGAGCGACTCTTTGTGGCTCCCGCACGATCCCTGAGCACGACTAATAGTGCAGTAGTCGACGACGACAACGAAGAAAGTGCGGATGAGAGAGTGGATTCGCGTGCCCCTGCACTAGGCAGTAAGAGTATCGGGCAACTATCAAGTCATCCACGACGGTCGCTCTCCCATGTGAAGCCGCAGAACGACATCACCAGAGCTGATCTTCTGGGGCTACCTAAATCTAAGCCTTTACCCACCCATTCGGATCGAAAGCAAGTTGCTCTCGAGATCCCCTCTTCGGTCTCCGTCGACCCGAGTGAAAGCGCCGAAGGAGGTCGTAGAGGATCTATCATCGATCGATATGCCAAGATTGCATCGTGGCTGCAGACTCCAGGATATATTCCACCGGCTGTGCGAGGATCCGTGACAAAACTGAATGGCAAAGGTGGCATCTTGGGTGACAGTAAGACTCGAGGCCAAACTGGACCAATTCGCCTCAATCAATCTCAATTTGAACCTGGGCAGCCAGCACAGCTTCGGCAGTTTGCAGGAAATGATAGCGAGCCGATTAAACAGGCAGGAGTAGATCAAGGGCAGACCCAACTCGTGGAAGAGAAAACTCAAGCCGACAGTACTACAGATGGGGAAGCTCAGAAACTACGAGCAGAATTAGAGCAGGAGAGGCTCAAACTAGAAGAGCAGGCACGTGCAATTCGCGCCCGAGAGGAGGAACTTGAGCGTGAGCGGCAGCTCCGTCGACAGCAGGAAGAAGAGCTAGAGCGTCTACGACGAGAGAAGGAAGCGGAACTCGAACGAATGCGAGCTGCATTGGAGGCTGAAAAACTTGAAGCAATCGAACGGCAACGCCGCGAGTTACTTGCACAACAGGAACGGAAGCAGAGAGAATTTGAAGAACTCCAGCGCCAGCTAGAACTCCAACGACAGCGACAGTCAGAGCAAGGCCAAGAACACCGAAATGCTTCCCACTTGACGCCGTCGATGCCCGAACCTGACCTGACTCCAATTGCAACCCCATCTACTTGGAAAACATCATCAGAAGTCAGTAGAATGACTCAAGCGAGCCCAGTCTCGTCAAACAGTATAAGCTCTGATGGTGACGGTGAAGACTCTCTGAGCACAAAGCAACAGGTTGTCGCCTCTGCCATCAAGCACGCGCTTGAAGAACTGCCAGTCAGTCGAAGAAAGTCCGTACCTTCTCCTCATGCAACAGACCAGGAGAGTTTGTTGCGTCAGCAAAGTGGTATTGAGAGGCCTCCTTCCGATGCGGTTCCCTGTGTACCTTCCTCAACAGGCACGAATCGAACTTCCGCGCTCCAAGAGCTCGACAAACGCGTTCAGTCCGCAAAGGCTCGACCACCTCTGCAAGCGCAGTCATCCATCCGCGACGGTGCACCGCTTCGGGCTCAGCAGCAATCAGGTTCTCAGAACCCGTCACCAACTCAGCGACGGCGGCCGAGCAGTTCCACGGCAAACTCGACCGTAGCCCCAGCAGCAGCATTGCCTAGACATGTTAAGCCTCCGCTTCCATCCTTTCATCAGCGGCGTCCTTCCGCAACCGAGCAGCCTATGCCTGAGCGCCCTAGCGTAGAGACTGAAGACAAAGGACTGAGTGATCCGAGTCCTGTTCTCGTGAGCTCCAGCGTATCCGGCAGCATTTCTTCATCTGAAATCGCAGAACAATGCTCAGATTCTTGCCCTGGAGCGAGAATGACCGCGGAAAGCCCCAAACGTGCAGCATCAGCCCTGTCCACGAGGAAGGAAACCCAAAAGAATCCTAGCCTCAACCATCCACATAACAGAGGTGCTGGCAAGAAGCACAAGGAATCGAATGAGGTCGAGTTGGCCGAGCAGCGAGCACAAAGGCTCCTGGAGTTGCAACGGAAGCTGGAACAACGGCAAAAGGCTGAGCTCGAGGCACGACGCCTAGCTGAGGCAAAGCAACGAGAGCAGGAGGCGCTTGCAGCTCAACTTGAGGAAAAGAAAAATCAGGAGAGGCTGGAACGCCTGCGCTTGCTCGAGGAGAAGCGACGAGAGCGAGAGGCTGCAGCAAAAGCAGCCGAAAGACGTGAGCAAGAGAGGCTCGCATTGCTACAGGCGCAAAAAGAACGCGAGAAGGAGGAGCGCTACAAGAAACTCCAAGAACGGCTTCAAGCACGGCGTAGTAGTACTTCGCTGGCCAAACAGAAAGCAGAAGACGAGCCTCGCACACACCAAGAGTCGTCTAATCCTGCATCTACCTCCCTTACTAATGAGGATACTATTTCCGTGAGTTGCACGAACCAAACTTTAGAGGAAACCTCGGTAGCTCAGTCCGGATCGCAGAAGAGTCTCGATCAACCTGAAGGGGGAGATATCGACCAGCGTAAGAGTGATGTGCTATCGCAAAGCTCGGACCCCGACCTGACGCGGGCTGAGCAGGCTGTAAAACCAGCCAAGGCCGTTGACCATATATCTCAACTACCCCCCTTGAGTAGCCGGCACCAGGTGATTCAGCGAGTTGTTCCAGATGAGCACTCTCGGTGGCAAACGCAAAATCGAGTGCATGAGGACGATAACTCCAATAAGGTTGATGCGGATGGTGCTATTCGACCGAAATCACCAAGGTGTGCGTCGCCTTCGCTGTCGGTGTCACCGAGTGCATTCGTCGAGGATGAGAGAGAGTTAGAGGAAGGTAGTGCTACTTTGGATATTCGAGCGGATCCGGAAGCTTCACAGGTGCACAAGGTAGATTCCTTCGGTCATGAAAAGAGCGCCTCCGTACTTTCGGAAGACCAACAACGTCCCCAGCCTTTGTCAGGATTGTCTCAAGCAGAACAGTCCACTCATGCACAGGAACCTGGGGATGCGTCAGAACAGAGCAAGAAAAAAGTCCAGCAAGAGGAACAGCTCACTCCATGCCCTTCGCAAACTGGGGCCGGAGAAGGTCAGCCTCAACAGCGCAAGCGACGAGTTTCTGCTTCGGCGCAACCTCAGGCAAAAGCAGCTCCTCCAAAGAAGTCTATTGCGAAGGCGAGCGACCGTGCGAAACTAGTGTCAGTCCCCAAACCTGTCCATCGCAGTAAGTACTGGGAAGTTGAGAAAAGCATGTCGGAAGCGGAGCGTCAGTACTGGAAGAAGTATGATAACGAAACCATGCAACTCAAGATCGAGCTTAACAAGCTACTCATGAAGGAGAGAATTGAACGTAAGCGAGCACAGGCCGAAGAAGAGGCCCGAATGGCAGTTTCCCAGAAGATTAAAGAGGAAATACGCGCACTGGAGGACGAGGAAAAACAGCTACGTGAGTTTCTAGCTGCTGAAGAAGAGCTTGCAGTCCAGAATGTAGAACAACTAGCCGCTTCTGAGGCGGACAAGGAGCTTGAAACATTGAAAACTGAATTGCAACTTCTTCAAGAATCCACAAAGAAGATCAGTAAGGATGAAATCGTGAATCTGGCGCTGCTATTGCAGGAAGACATGCCTCATCTCACGCCAGACCGCGCAATTGAGCTAGCTGAGCAAGCTCTGCTGCAAGAGGCCGGTTTCCCGCCCGTATTGTTGGCAGAAACTGGCAGCGAAGCGAAGGAACTTCAGGCCTTGGATGAGGAACTCAAGATCCTACAGGAAGAAGAGCGACTGGCAAAAGCCAAACTCGAACACGACCTTGCGCTTAAACAACAGATTGAGACAGAAATGGAAGAGCTCGAGAAGGAAGAGGCGCTACTAAAAGAGTACCTTGAGCATGAACTGACCAATTCTCTCGAGGCAATGGAAGGGAATGTGTCCGGGGAGGATCCCGAAGTACACAGAATGTAAAGTGCCGACAATAAAGCTTTGTTACAAATGTTTGTTAGAATCACCCACTCTGGTGTGCTGTATTGTACAAAGCTACTACTAGTATTTGAACGAAGAAACGAAAATCGAGCAAGGTCCTAGGCCTCCAGCATTTGCTGAAAGCACACCAAAGATAGTTGACCGACAAATGGTATCTACGAACGCTAAAAACAAAACAAAAGTTTGGCGGGAATCAAAGCAATGGGTGGCGTGGCTTGTCCAAAGCTCACTTAAGTTACATCCACTGCGATAAGCCCTGTCAGGCTGAATGTTAGCTGGTTTTGCGAACAGGCTGATCGGTATGGTCACAGGCGATTTGCCGGAGTGATTATAACTGGACATCCGACTGTAGTCTTGAGTTGGATGTTGAGGTAACGAGATGTGCTAGTGAGCAATCCGAGTACAGAGAAAGTACGTAAAAACACTGTTGGTAAATTAGATCGCCTTTGACTTAAAAGTTCAAGCTCGCGAAGACATCCTTGGGAGCGCTCGAAGCAGAAGACTGGGTGGAAGTCACCTGTGGCGCCATACTTCCGCCGCCCATGCTTGTGAAGCTTCCATAGCCGCCATTCATCTGCATGGCAGGCATTCCGATGGTACCCATCTGCATTCCCATGCCTCCCATTGGCATACCCATTCCACCCATCGGCATGCCCATGCCTATGCTGCCCATGCCGCCCATGGCATTCATTTGCATTCCCATGCCCATGGTATTCATTTGCATGCCCATACCCATTGTCGGGTTCATTCCATTCATAGGCATGCCACCCATGCCCATACCCATGGCCATGCCTCCGCCCATAGGCATGGACATACCCATACCCATTCCAAAGCCCATACCCATTCCCATAGAGTTCGTTTGGGTAGCTGCAGCGGCGGCGGTAGGAGCGGGATTGCTTGTCACAGCATCGAACAGACTCATGATATCTGCTGATGTCTTCTTGGGTGGGACATTGCTCAGGCCCGCGAATGGATCAAATGCGCCTGCTGCGGCGGCAGCCCCTGAAGAGGTCGACTGTGTAGTGGTAGTAGTTGTCGTAGTTGTCGTCGTCGTGGTAGTCGTTGACGCGTTCCCGGTCGTAGAAGGGGTGTTCTCAAAAAACGCGGCAAACGCTCCGAATGATGAAGAGGAATTCGCTGTTGAGGAAGTAGAAGATGCTGCGGGTTGCGCAAAGATGTCAAGGGTTGCGCTCGACGATGTCGCGGATGGTGCAGCAGCAAGGGCGTTACTTGAGGCAGTTGGAAGGGCTGCAAAGATGTCCGGCGTTGCGACGCTATTGGAGTTGGAAGACGTCGCAGTCGCGGGCGTGGTCGGCGATGTGACAGGCGTTGCAGTCTCAGTCTGGCCAGCAGCTCCTCGACGTTGCTCACGCCGCTGCGCGCGCGCTTCAAGTCTGCTATCGGATGACACGCTGTCTTGCCCATTGCCACTACCGCTAGAAGCCGAATTGGGTGGAGGGAGCTGCGCCGCCTTCCAGAGTCCGCGAATGTACTTGTTTCGGATGAACTGCTCAGTTGCTGCGTCTGAGGTATGCTCGGTAGGCTTAAGACTTGGGTTGAGTGTAGCCTCATAGTATGCATTCGCACGTGCATTACCCCACTCCGTCATCACATCCACCCACTCGCCCTTCCATGAGTCGAGCGTCACAGAGCGCACCATCGAGATGTGAACACCGAGGTTGCGGTGCAGACCGGCACATCTCAAGCAGAAGAAGACACCCAAATTGACCGAGGCCCATTGGGGCTGACGCTGATTGCATTCGACGCATAGACGGTTGGCTGGCTGGCGCAGCAGCTCACCCAAGCGCTTACGAATTCGCTCTTGATCTCGTTCGTTCAGACGTGACATGGCTTCGCTCCTTCTTCGATACTATCCCTCCAGCGGCAGTAATGCAGCCGACGAAGCACGAGCCCTAGATAGGAGTGTTGCGCAAGGTTAGACAAACAGGTCAGCCCAGCGAGGCTTGCTTTACAGCATCAACACTAGTACGCAGGAATTGAGGAGTTTCAAGTCGTGCGAGGTGCTTCTCCCTCCGAGTCTTGTGGGATTGGACACGGTCCCAAATACACTACAGCATATGCTGGCTGATTAAAATCCCGCACAGCGTGTTGGGTGACTCAGGACGCGTGCTTTGCTCTCCAAACTCAGCTCAAAGGCGGCACTCAGCAGGATTCCTCAAAGAACTTCGTGTCGAGTGCGGTTTTTGGGGCGAGTTTTTGCTATGGCGAAAAGCGTTAATTGGTCTTGAATGCTATGCATTCGATTCATACAAAGTAGTAGAGCCCAAATATTCACTCCAATTACCACCCCAACCATTCCAATCCAAGAAAAACCAAAGTGTACTTGACTCTCTTGAAGCACTCTCAAAGCTGTTGAGGGAGACTCCATCCACCTGGGACCCGCCTTCCGCGTCTCGATCGTAAATACCCGGCCCCGCAAGGACCACATTGAGGCCGCATAACCGCCCGGCAATGGCAGTACAACACACAATGCATCAGCTTCCTGCTCCACGCAGTTGAGTCTACCACCCCCAGGATCTCGAGCGCAAGAAGGCAACAAGTTCTGCTTCCACCCAGCTCCCCAGCGCAGATATTGTCATTCGGTTTCGGTTTGCATACTAATCAGCGGCATATGAGTCGGTGCAGAATTTTGTAACTGGTGCTGAAGATAGTAATTCCGCATTTTCTTCATGTTCATATTGGATCGTGTGCGAGAAAGGTCCCCGCAAAATCAGTCGGTCAGCCAATCGTCAACTGCCGCTTCCGTTACTGCTATGAACCGCAAGAGGGGGTGTTGAAATAGGGTTCAAACTGTGAAAACCTTCCTTTGTTCGAGTGAGGATATCTCGCATGGGAGGCTCTGCCGACTCTAGCCACTTGGCTCATTACGCTCGTAATACGCTAATTACTCCACATATCTAGACAACATGGACGCCCTCGTTCGCAAAGTCCGGGTACGTATCCACCAAAGTCAAACATGCTGGGACGCCAACCCGTTTGATGGGAGTTGTCGACGTGCTTCGGCACCAAGCCTCACCTTAAGCGCTCAGTCAACGCGAGACCACATAGATAGTAATGCACTCTTGCTTACTGTTCACTAAACCAACTTACCTTCCCTATCCACCCACCCTTGCTTCGTCCTGAATGTAGGAGGAGGCGAAACCGACCAGCGATGAGATGTCGCTGTTGATCAAGCCCGAGGAGGAACGAGTCGAGCAGATCTTCAAGATGAACAACGATGCTGTTACAGGTTGGAGGTTACGTATCGCAATTGTTATGGTCCTGGGTGTGATTCCAACTGACGCTGAAATCGACAATCTGGTCAAGCTTTATGCCGATGAGGATGGAAACTTCACGCTGTCGCAATTTAAGCAGGCGATTAGCGCTCACAAGGCCAATTGCCAGACCCCAGAGAAGCAGGCCGAGGTACTAGCGGCGTTTGTTGCGCTCGGAGGTAAGCCTGACAAGAGCGGAACAATCAATGGTAACATGGTTTTCAAGATGTTGAAGGACGACTTTGGGATGGCGTTCAAGGAGGACGAACTTCGTGGAGATGAGAGCTCAGTCCGAGCAGATCTCGATTTCAAGAGCTTTGTGCAGCATTTTGGCTAAGGACATGTTAGCTACTGGCGTTCGACACAGCCAGTGCTGAATGGTCCCAATATTTGCTCACTCCTAGAAGAGAAGAATCTAACCGAGGGAACGGCGCCGTTCCCTTGGACCGATTCTTTTCCCACGCTGTATGTAAATAGTTTTACTTTTGGAACCAGATCCCGCCGACGGCCCGCATTTGTCGTTCCTAGGTTCGCTGTATCGAGGAGATGGTCATTTAACCAGCCCTCGTGAACCGCGAAGAGCCCGCTCTCGTCTTAGATGAAACAGGAAAAGGCAACATCATTGTGTACATTTGTATGAATAAAACACTTTACCAGAGACACTTTGCATACCTTTGTCCTTAGTTTGAGCGGCCCCATAGTTCAATCTCGTAGATCCTGAAGGGGCTTTCACTGGAAAGCATCTTGTTTTGATACGTAAAAGACTTCGCACTCGTGCCGCTGCTGAGTCTTTCGTCGATAAAAAACGCCGGCCCAGCACCTCCACCACCGAAAGTCAGTCCTGACGCCCTTCGATCGATGAACGCGAGGTCTTTCGAACGCTTCGACTCAACCCATCGATATACCGTCAGTGTGCCCTTGGCAGTTTTCAAAGCCGTCATCGGATGGTGCGAGTCAGGTGCGTAAGATTGATTCGTATCTGTGCTCTCGGGATTGCTTGAATTATCGAAAATCGGACCCACAAGCGCCTGCTCTCTTCGTTGCCTTGCCTCAGCAGCCAAGCGGCATGCTTCAGGACTGTGGTAGGCAAATACAAAGCCTGCACCGGATCCAAATGGGCCTGGTACCAGTGACCACTTAGTAGGGATGAAGCCGCCGAAAGCGGATCCATATGAGTCTCGAACCAGAAGAAGCGTAACACTTGGCGCTTGAAGTGCGCTCTTGTACATCTTCGAAATCTGTGCTCCGTCCTTGGACATGCAGTAAAGTAAACTCCAAGAGTAGATGTGATGTTGTCGAGGGGTATGCCAAATCAATTCTTTAAGTTGATCGCTTGTCAGGATGTTGGATTGACCTACAACGTTGATGCGCTGCATCGCCGGATTCAATGGAGCGACGAAGGAATACGAAACAGCGCCGTGAGCGTCTGTGCTGTGACTTGACCCACCCAGTGTCGTGTTGTCTCTCGACAGATCGTGAGGTAGCAGTGCGTTCGCACCAACCTTACGCTTCATGCGACTGAAATTGTCTTCAGCCTCCTCTTCCGTACTTTCATCATCTTCCTCTGAATCATCTGCGCTCGTTGAGCCCGAGATCCCAGGTTGCTCAGCAAGCCTCGGACCCTCCTGAGGTACCTGCTGCATATGCGAGCGAGACAGTGAGGGGCCGTCATCGTCTTGAGATGATACCGCAGCCAACGCCCCCTTTCGGCCGAAGAGGAGCCACTTTTCTGAGGGTGGAACATCCTCGGCTGTCGCAGAATGGTTCGATTTCGATACGTGCGAATGCGGATCCATCATGTCGCTGTCCTCCTGTCTGTTCGCCATCAAGTAATGCACAAAGAAAGAGCCACCCTGTACGTAAGCTTCTGACCCGGACTCACGCTGGCCTTTCTGCCTACCTGACTTGTCTGAGCTTAGCAATTTCGTGCGAATGGGTTCCGGGAGCCCTGCAAGTACTTGGTCATTGGCAGAAACATAACTATGCGCAATGCTGGAAGGGGTGGGTAGGACGGATGGGAAGAAAGGGCCGCGGCGCGATTGAGCGGTTTCCAAGTTCGAACCTGCCGCGGCATACAACTCGTCGTCCAAGAAAGCAGCGAGAGAGAATGCCTCAAGAGTTTCTAGAGAGCATGCAGCAATCGCGGATAATGGAACCGGTTGCTTCGCCCAGTGTGCATACGGTTCAGGCAAGGCAGGAGACTTCGGAGGGATAGCCAGATCTGAAATGTTAAACTCATGCGAACCAATTAAGGGTTGGCTAGTTCCTTCTGACGGAGCCGCTCGCCGATACTGCTTCGCCCGAATTGCTGAGCGCATAATGGACGCATTCAACGCGACGTATTCTTCGTAATCATGCTCAGTCACGGCGGCCATGTAACGGTTGGTGATGGCCTGCTTAATTGCTTGATAGATGTGCATCACATTGCTTTTATCGCCGAAGAAGCAAAGAAGAGTCGGCTCTCCAGAGGATTGTTCATTTGCCTCAGATCTGGTGTCTTTAGCGCTTGCTTTAGTTGGCACCAGCGATGTTCCAGAATTTGTGCTAGTCGGTCTCGTCTGGATATCATTGATGTGGCCTGACATTTCAGACAACACGGCACTACCCATCTTCTCAATCTGGATGAGGGCATTCGCTGCAGCAGTTGGGGAGAAATCCTTTCTTTCCACTGCAGATTGTTCTGTCTGATTGCATACGACTAGTTCATTGACTTGCGATTGATCCCTGGCTCGAGCTGGTAATGCGTTCACATCGAGCTTATGGCACAGAACTTCGAGGTCCCTGATTGTATCTGCAAGTCTACGCGATGATTTCGAAACTAGATCCTTGCTCGTGGATGGTTGAGGATCAAGATGAAGTTCATTCTCGATTGAAGAGATCAAGGTACCAAAAGGCCCGTTGATATTCGCACGTTGGGTAGCTATCATATCTTCCTTGCTTAAGAATTCAGCAGCGTCAGTATCAGGAATCCCATGGTCGTAGTGATCAACAAAGTCGGGCGAGACGTGGATATAGAGAAGCGCTTTGCGAGCCCTCTGTGTCATGCCATGACCATGGACGAAGGACTGTGAAGTTAGCTGCGATGCGACAGCAACCGCCGCGTCGATCCCGGGCTTGGCCTCAGTTGGGAAGAGGTTCGGCAGAGCAGTAGCATCGCTTGGAAGAATGGGAGCCAGTGGAGAGGAGGAATCTGTGGAGCTAGGCTGCATAGACTCGGGATTTCCATCTGGATTGGGTTGCTCATCACCTCCTGTAACACGGATGAAGCCGCCCGACGATCCGGCAGGTGGACCGACTGCAAAGCCCGCAGAGTGCGGTTGCCCATTACCCGGTGCGAGGACATCTGTAGCACCGGAAAGACGAATGTGATCTTCCAGCTCTATCCACTCTACCCCAATGATGTACTTTGTGTCGAAGCCCAGCTTGTACGTGAAGTCAGGAAACGCCATGGACTGAGGTGTAGGCTCAAGCGATGCTGCACTACTATCAAGGAGCTGTGATGGCTCTTGCTTCGCTGCCTCATCAAGCGGCGGCAAACGAACGGGGGCCGTGTGGCGCACGACTGGAGCAAAGAAGGCATGTGATTCGAAGTGGAATAACATGCTGTTGACTGAGCAAAGTCCAGACAGACGCACACCCTTGAACAAGCAATGCAAAGTACCGATGCATGGCTTAAGGCCAGATGGCTCTGGGGGTGGAGGCAAGAAAGTTTTTAGGGGATCTGCTCGCAGCCAATCACGCGCCGTTGCGAATGGCATTGCCTTGGATGGTCCTCCACTCGAAGTCCGCAACTGTGTTACAGGATTCGCTAGATCGACAAGGCTGTTTGGCAGGTCCGAAGACGTTCCTTGGAGCTCTGAAATTGTGTTCAAGATAGCAGGGCTGGTTTCCAAACCTGATAAGAGCATATTCAGATTCATTTGTGAGCTTTGGAAGAGAACATGAATAAATTTGCGGAATGCCTCTGAATGTTTAAGTTCAATCGTGCCAAGTTGAGGTGATGCTGGTGTGGAACCCCTTTGGTCTGGACCCAATAGTGAGATTGGTCTGCGGCGAACAGTGCCTCGACGACCAGAACGCTTGCCTTGAATCAGATGAAGCTCCTCTCGGATGGCACGATTGAATTTCTCACGAATCTTCTTTGTGTGCTCACGATATATGCCAAAGATGTCGTCTTCAAGCGAGTGAGCTGGTTCACTTGATTCGTCCGAGATTTGCTCTGCATCCGCAGATGCTGTGGCATCCTGCTCCTTTTTGGCTTCCTCAGCAGCCTCTGCAAGTGCTTCTTCTTCTGCGGCCTGTCGAAGTGAAGAGGCGCGCAAACTTGCCTGAGCTGCGGCTTCGGAGGCTAAATCTGATTCGTGCTGAAGACGGGCAGCCTCAGCTTCTAGCGACTCAGCTTCAGCGAGCTGTCTAGCCCTGATAGCAGCGAGCTTTCCGTGATCAATGTCCTCAAAATCATCGGTGGAAGCTGCGGAATCCGTTGGAGACGGTGCTGTAACGAGAGCCCGAGCGGCGATAGCTTTCTCTCTCGTCCTTGAGGCCGCCTCGAGTGCCTTCGCCGCAGCCTCCGCCAGTGCCAGCGCCTCTGCCTCAGCCGCTTTGTACACTTGCCTAGCACGAGTGCTCACTGCGGCGATGGTCTTTGATTCGGCCTGGGAGAAGTTCTTGAGTAGACGCTCTACTCTGGAAGGACTGACCATTAGTCCGCGTGCCGAATCGTCGTCCTCCTTCTTCAACAAGCTTAAACCAGTTGCGTAGGCCGCGATCTGTGCGTGTAGCTGCTTGATCTTGAGCGAGCGCGCGTTGACAGCGTTGAGCTCGGTGGTGAACCAATGGACAAGCTCTTCCTTGAGGTTGTTAGTGTGTGCAGCCAAATACAGCACCTCGTCGTATTCTGACTCCGTTCGGCCGATTCTTTGTTTCAATACCTCGATTAGCAACTCAAGCTTAAACGTGCATCGCATCAGCAGTTGATATTGTGAAAAGCCCTCTGCCAACGAAGAGCTCAACTGCTCGAGCAACGCAATACATGATGACAAACGCGACTTCATTTCAGGGAGCAGCTTTGTCTTGAGTTCATTCAACCGCTTCTCGGCGAGTGGTTTGGATTTCGAGTAGAAATCGAGAGCCTGGAATGTAATGATGCACGAGTTGACCTTGTTTTGCTCTGCTCGAACCTTCGCCACCGCCTTTTCATGCTCGCGCTTCACAACAGCCAACGTCCCCCGGAGCTTCTCAAGGTCTGCTGTTAGCTCATGAGCCGACCTTGGAGTCTCTGATTGCGTTGGTGAACCATGGGCCTGACTCAGCTGTGGCTGTTGTGTTGAAATCGCGCTGGAGTGTGTTTGGGCGAGTGATACGGGTTCAGCAAGCTGTGCTCGAATTGAATTTACCAGCTCTGCCGAGTTTCTCGCTATTATTGTCGCGGATTCGCGGTCTTTTGAGTAAACCATATCTTCGGGTGTAATTTCAACCAAGCTTTCGTCACCTAGGACGTCCGAATGTGTGATGTGCTCCAATGCTGTAATGAGTTCATGTGGCATACCTTTCGTGACGACCTTGCCTTCTTCAGGGAGCGTTTCTGAAACAAACGCCTGGCCAGCTGCCTCCGCCTTTGTGAGGAAGGCATTAGTGCTCGCTCCTTCACTCTGCCGCAGGACTTCAGTCAGTCGTTCCACTGCTTCAGAGATTGATTGGTCTTCTGAGGTAGCTAGGGAATCACGTCCGCGACTACGGCTTCGACTGTCACTCTGATTGCGAAGTCTGGCTCGATAATATAGCTGGTCTTCACTGTCAGCTGAGTCACGACTGAGTCGCTTAGTCCTCAGAAGTTCTGGCGAACTGGTTCGTGAGCTCGCTCCCATCTGCGTATCGGCATTCAAGTCCTTCTGTTCGCGCAAAAGCGATGGTTCTGGAGTATCCTGTCGAGTTTCTGTCAAGTCCTCCAATGTTGTAACAGCCCCCGTACCTTTGATCTCCTCATGCAATCTCGCCTCCAAGGTCGCTATCTTAGTTTGTAGCTCTGTAACCTGACGATGTCGATCGCATTCTTCACGAACCCAATTGGTGAGCAAAGCAGTCGCCGACTCATATTTGTTCCTTGTAGTCTCCGTTTCTCGTGCCAGCATAGAAGATGGCAGCGAGTGAGCGAACTGCAGTGCTTGCATACGGGCAAGGGCAGAAAGATAGTGCTGGCGTAACATTTGCGTCTTTTCACGAAGCTCATTGAAAGAATCAGCTGCAGCGCTCATCGCTGCTAGACGATGCTCTCGATCAATCAGAAGCTCAGCGAGGCGAGAAACCGCCTTTGAATAAGTGACGCTCAACTCAGCAAACTCATCAACAAGCTCTCGCGCTCGCAAGGCAAGTGCACCTCGGGCGCGATCACATGCGGCTACTCGAAGTTCAATTGTTGCAACAGAGCGATAATCGTCCGCCAATGTTGTGTTTAGCTTCGCGACTTCGTCTAAAAGCCGAAGCTGCTCGAGCAGGAGCAGCTGCGCGAGTGCTTCTTCATTCTCATAGCTTTCAGCACCAACAATCTCATATCCTATGTCAAACACAGGATTGGGCTTTTCCTGGGAAGCAACGGCATCAAGAACCGAAGAAGACTCTACGATACCTGCACTTGATTCTGCATTGATGTTCACATTTTCCGCCGCTGGCTGAACTAGTTCCAACGGCGAGCTCGGAACCTTGACTTCCTCCAACTGCTTAGACTCTGGTTCAGTTGACGCTTGCGCGGTTGCTGCTGTAGTGACACTACTTGGGTTTGTTGTCGCGTTGTGGTTTTCACCTTTTCCTGTGGATAGCTCGGTTGGTTTAGAGGCGTCGCTGTCTTTGGTCGCATCAGTATCCGCCTGTGAAGTGTCAGTTGGTCCAGGCGGGGAGTACGATTTAGGAGGAAGAGGACCGCGCGAAACTTGGACACCTTGATAGAATAGGTTCCCGGGTTGCTTCTTCTGTCTGCTCACACCGTACGAGAAGACCGGGGCAGGGCTCCGAGTCGGAGTAAGATTTTGTTGAGTTTGAGATGACTGCCCGTCAGGCTCTGCATCGGTCGCTTTCACTTCATGTGTCGAATCTAGTGGTAGATTCGACATCAGCCTGAGGTGTCGCTCAAAGTCGTGTCAGTGGTAACACGACAGCGCCGCTTGATACGCCGTACCTGGTGCGTATGCGTATCTCAACGTGTTCCCCAAGGTTTGGCGTCGTTGCTCGCACACCTGAACTGGGGTATGAAGTGAGACTCCTGTGATAAGTACGAGTGCAGTGCAGTCAGTGTGTAAGTAGTAGTCACGCGGTGCAATATCCCGTCTGGGCACTTCCTGCAATGTGTGGTTTCAACGAACCGAGAAATGAGGCTCCTGAAATTTCAGGATCGCATGGAAAGCTGGTTTTGCAGTGTGTTCGGAAAGACCCTGCGGTCTGAGATCAAGTAGAAGGGCTTTGCATGGAATATTAACGCTATTCCAGTTGAAGCAGCCGAGGTTTCATGAGGCATCATATGCAACGATCCTTTTTCAATTCAAGTCGCAGACCACTTGGCAGAAGTTCCCAAGACCGTCTCGATAAGGGAGTATCCAGCTAAACGAAATAGGGCAGATTCTGACAGAGGAAGCGTGCTGTGTGTCTATTTAGCTCAAAGTAGCCGCGTACTCTCACGCTGTGTGTCAACTCGCGGGCTTTGGCGATCGCCTCCAGCCCAAGAACTACTCTCTGATTCTGTGCTTCAGGGCGGGCTCCATGCGGCGAGGCAAACTGCTTCAGCCCACGCTCTGGATGAGGTAAGACCGTGGACATCATGGACGTCTCGCCAGCTTGCACATATGCTGGGCGTTGCTTGATTGATTCTGATCTCTTAACAGGTTCGGTCCGATTTGAATCGGCCTGTAGTGCGACTGAAGTTTAGGTTTCCTCTGGTCACTAGACACAGCTCCTTCCATAGGAGCGCATAAAGATCTGGGCATGGCAGTAGCGCCTCTATGTATGTAAGTGGGTGATGCAGCATCAACTGAGTGCCCTGCGCCGAACTAGCCCTTTTTGTGTCCAATCGTTGGATCACAGTCAGGGGTTCAGGAGGTTTTGTTGGGTGTTTTCGAGAGTGTTTTTGCGCATAAATGTGACTAAAATACGTAGTAACTGTATCTGTATGTTCCTACGCAGAATCATGTGAGGACTCGACCGATATGCCCCCCAGCAGCCTTGCAACCAGCTCAGCCTGCCCGATTCCTACCTTTTTTGAACACTTGGAAAAACTGGGTTTAAAAACGTGCCAACATCCGTTTAGTTTATGTCGGATTTCGTGGGAACCTGTCATGAATATTCCTTGCAGAGTGCATGGCATGGTACATGCGCAGTGGATGCCCCTGATTTCTTCCGGTATATCGTCGCTGTGAACCGGCTTGTCCCCCTTTTCCCATGTTTATATCGGAGCCACTTGGGAGAGACTCGAGGTGGATACATGCATCGATGTGGCGTGCTTTTCATAAGCTGATGTTGTGTTTACCTGCATACTTCAATGGCTCACTCATGTTGAAACGCACTTTTGCCCCTCACACCCGCGCAGGAGCCCACGAGGGACCCCATAGAAAGCCTAAAAGATAACCCACACTGCAGGAGCTAATCTTGTAAGAGAGTACCCTTAATAGACAGCGTTAGACACGTATCATGCACGTATGAGTCAGAGCACTAGTACGAACACATCAGGTCTCGGCAGACACAGCGTTGCCGGTGCCAATCCAGGTGGCGGTGCCGCTTCAGGCGCGGGTGCAGGTGCTGCAGGCAGCGGTAGTGGTGCTGCCAGTGGTGCTGCGGGCGGCTCCTCTGCCTCGGCAGCGGCAAACCGGTCTAGCGTCACCACTAGTAGCAGTCGCTTGAATGCCAACTCAGCAGATTACGTTATGTCGTCCTTAGGCCACACACGCGCTGCAGGTATGTACCCGTTCGGCGATGCCTATGGTGAGTACTCACCTAGCTCGGCGGAACTTGATTTTCAATCCCCACACCATCCCGGGCATGGTCACCATCACCACCACAATCACCACCATGGTCACGGACACACGAATCATCACGGATCCATGCACGGATCTTACCAACCTGGACAGGGATTGAACTTCTCACAGATGTCTGGCCCGAGGTTAGGAGGGTTGGGAGGCGCCATGTCGCCCGAGTACTTCGACCCAATTCGTCCGTCTCATGAGGCCTTCGGTCAAAGTGGTTTCAGCGGTGGGCTTGGTATGGGATACTACGATCCCCTCGCACGCCCTACCTTTGGAAGTGGCGGACTTGGTAGTGGAGGTTTGAGCGGTCTAGGAGGCACAAGCTCTGGAGGATTATCGACAATCGAACTGAGTTCGCCTTCGTCCGATCGCAGGAAGCAAGCTGTATACGATAGCGAGCCACCGCCGCAGCCCAACGGCTCGGGTGGCTTCGGCAACCCTGCAATTATTGGAGGACGGTACAACACCACGATTCCCGCTTCAGCACGAACGGTTTTGCGTGCGGGATCGCGATTTGGCTCGTATACATTGGCGTCGAGTGAGGCTGGTATTCCAAGCCCACAAGCACTTGCTAATCTGTCTGCTAATCATCAACAAGGTGGTATTACTGGAACGACAGCCACTACTGCAGCTCCCACCGCTCAACCGATCCCGCCGAGCTCCAAGACTAAGGGCAAGTCGAATGAGAAGCCCGGCCAAGCTGCGGCCTCTGCAGCAGGAGCGGCTACGACCGCCCCACAACTGCCATTGCTTGCGATTTCGCCTGCTATGGCAGAATCGGTCTTTGGGATGTCCAATTCAACGGCTCAGAACAGTACGAACGAGAACGCAATTCCAGAACAGATCGCTATTGAGCAATTTACATTGGCTTTAGACCAGCCAGTGGAAAACTGCGCCATTACACCGTATATTTCGCTCAGATGTAACGGTACAGTCATGCTCGCGAAGCCTTTGACCGCGAAGCAGCTGGAGAAGGAGACCAAAGAGAGCAAAGAAGGCAAGGACCCTAAAGAGGCGCTCCGCCCTGATAAATTGGTTGATATCGTATGGTCACGCGGTCGAAAGCGCATTTGTGCGATCCCCGAATGTGGTAAGATCGCCACGTTGCAGTGCTTGACATCCGTGAAGGCGGGTATTCCAATGGAATCCACAATGTTTTGCAGTCCGCAGTGTCTCGAAGCGAGCTTTAAGGCAAAGCGCCAAGCCCTCACGACTGCGGTGTTGGAACGTCAACTTCCATGTGGCATCAGTCCAACAGGCAGCACGGACGCTGACTACGTAGCGTTTAAGTGTCTCGAAGATTCAGCAGGAGAGGCTAGCCTCATCCCCAATAGCATCCCTCATCCTCACCCTGAGGGTTCGCAAGCCAAAGGTGGCAAGCAAGGCAACGCATCTCAGACAACCAACCAACTGTTGAAAAGAAAAGGCGCTGCACCTCTGCGCGCATCTTCTGTTGGGTCAAACGCTGCGCTTGTGCCGTACTCAGGAGAGTGGTTTGCAGATGAGGACTTACACTCCCAGATGCATGATGAACTGTTACACCGTCTGGGCAACACTGGTGCAGCACTAGCTTCGGCTAACTCGCCTGTGGTCGCGCTCGCGATGAAACGGTATGAAGGTATCGCATGTCGCTATCCAGCGCCGCTGCCCGACATCTTCACCCCTGTACATTGGGGCTGGAACTACACTCCTACTTCTGCCGATGTGGGTTGTGCTATCCGTGTAGATGTATCCCCAGTGGTCGTCCTACCAAAGGGTTTTACAGACCAAGACGCACTTGCGGCCTGGTCTGACCCCAAACTTAAGCGATGGACGCGTCTCGAAATGGTAACTACAATTCCTCTGCCGCCGCCTCGCCCTCCACGACCACTTATTTCAACACCTGTACCTGCACAGGGTGCGCCTCAGGGTGCAAATTTGGCATTTAAGGTCTTTAATTACAATATTCTGTCTCCACAGTATACTAACAGTCAAATGTATCCTTATTGCCCACCCTACGCATTGGCATGGTCATACCGATATCAGCTCATCATGCGTGAGATTGCTGCATGCAATCCAGACATTATCTGCTTGCAGGAAGTGCTCCAAAGCTGCTATAATGACCAGATGGAGGCAGCCTTCGCAGCACGTGGATATCACGGAGTTTTCCGCAGCAAGCAGCGAGACGCGGATGATGTGGATGGTTGTGCAATCCTGTTCAAGAAGAGTAAGTTCACTCTTATTGAAACCAAGTTGATTGACTTCAACCAACTCGCTCAACACCGAAGCCTGAGTTTGGTTGCGCAGCGCCGCATTGCCCGTGGTAATATTGGTTTGGCTCTCGTGCTAGAGGTGAACCCTGCAGGGTTTGCAAACGGCTCTTCCAATATTACAAGTGCAACTGCGTCTGCTTCGGGAGTCACGACGTCAACTACTAAGGCTGCCGCGGGATCAGGAAAGGACAAGCCTCCACGCCGATTCTGCGTGGCAAACACACATATCTTCTGGGATCCAGAATATGCTGATGTCAAGCTTTGGCAAACGTGGCAGCTCTGCCGCGAGTTGGACGATATTGTTAAGTCGGGTCGACCTGACGAAATTCCACTCGTCCTTTGTGGTGATTTCAACTCCGTACCAACCTCGTCAGTGTACAAGTTGCTCACGACCCAACATGTACCTCGAACCCATCAGATCTTCAAGAACGATCGAAACGGTGTTTTGCCACCTCCGCATAACCTGAACCACAAGCTCGTTTTGTCGTCTGCGTACGCGACCGCGCTCAGTGAAGAGCCTCCGTATACGAACTATGCTGGAGATTTCCGAGGTGTCCTCGAGTATATAATGTACACTCATAAGACGCTGATGTGCACAGCCGTGCTTGGAACGGATCCCGAGAGTGTCTACAAGGAGTACACGGCCTTACCTTCACCGCACTTCCCCTCGGACCACATCTCGCTCTTGGCACACTTTGACTTTGTCGATCGCTAAACACATAGACTCGTCCGCCGACGCGAAGCACTCCCTCGTGCCCATACCTGGACGGACTGTGGTCAACATTCTAAGCAACTCGCTTTGGGTAAGTTTATAGTACTCGATCATATGACCCAAAACCTGAGCGGTTCATGGTTTATAGGGCCACCCAAGTGAGCAAAGTTTTCGGTCATGCAATTCTTCGTCATTTAACGCAGATGAAGTGCATGGAACTCACTCTTACCTTTTGTGATTCGCAGCCTAAACTTGCTTTTCGCATTATCTCACTCAAGACATAGGAAAAATAGATCTATCACATTCTGTTCAACTGATACGGCCGAGGCAATGGGTGGATATGGGAATGTGGCTGAGTATATTGCGAAGACGATAAGCTTGATGTGTGTGGGAGACATCGTAAACAGTATTTTTCTTGAAACCACCCTCAATGGTCATTGATCAATGGTTATAGGTATGGTGCTCAAAACGAATTTTTCATCGATTGATCAATGAGGGTGCAGGTATAAACTAACTAACTAACTAACTCACAACGAAATGGACGGGGGGTATACATTGATTATTATAGGTGCAATGGATGAGAGAGACTCAAAGAACGTCCCCCACTCTATTCACGGCCCATCACGACCGAATAGAGTACGAGGTGCACGCTCTTCCTGACAAATGAATTTGAGGACTAGTACTGGTAGCCAGGTGCAGTGTACTGGGGATGGGATTGAGGAGGCTGATACTGGCCTTGGTACGCAGGTGGTTGAGGTGGTTGAGTTGTGTGGCTCGCATAGGCGTTGAAGTCGGAGTAAGGAGGAGGTTGTGTGACGGAGGCGGGCTGCTGAGAAAGTCCTGCAAACGGTGATGGGACTGAGCCAGACACGGGCTGCGGAGGAGCATAGTGGTATTGAGGTGCGGGCTTTGGTTGCGCCGGCTGCTGATGCTGCTGCTGTGCAGGAAGGTTGATCACATCCACATCTGGAGCAGGATGAATGTAGGTTGCGGCTACACCGGCGTTGCCCACAGCAGAGCCCGAAGTTGCGAGCTGAGCGTACTGGCTTGCGGTGTTATAGGCCTGATAGAACTGGCCAAGTTGCTTAAGCTGGCGCTTTTGGTTGAACTGTTCTGCAACTTGAGCAAAAACTGTTGCAAAAAGGCAAGCAATCGCGAGAAAGAATCCCGCAGCTACATGTGTTGACGCGTGTGGGACGACTTTTGCCTGAATGCGATCTTTGACAGCCGCTGCCCAAATAATGAGTGAAGCCAGAGAACACCAGTTGGACAGCGTACAGAAGGCCTCAATCCAGCGACCGTATGCGAGTCGGTGCGAGAGGTGGCGGAAAGGTCGCGGGGGTTGAAAGTACTGAACGACGTAGTCTTCGATGATATCTCCTAGGCGAATACGAGTAGCAAGACAAAAAATGGCAAAGAGGTTGAACACGATGTGTAATCCAAGTACCGCGGCGGTCCAGCTGATGCCATCGTGAGTGGCACTATCCAGAATTTGGACTTTTGTGCCCCCAACGAAGATTCCAATTGGCATAGCCTTGAACGTGACACCCTGCAAGGTATAGGTTGTCCATGGCACACGGAATGAAATGATTACCATGACCAGAGACGCAAACATCAAGAAGATTGCCACCCGAGTCTGCTTTACAGACCTGCTCTTGAGGTCCGCGACGTTCACGTTAGTGACAATCATGTGGACGAATCGGCTAAAGTTTGTGGAGATGCATATATCTAGGTGAGAAATGTGTAATGAAACCGTGCTGTTTGGACGAACCCAGCGGCACACCCTGCTAACCTCCACCACAATACAGCTCAGAAACCATCCCCACGTGGGACAGGAATATCGGCTCATTTACGTAGGTGGGCTCTCGTTGTTCTGAGTATAAACCAAGTGTTTTGGGTGCCTGCAGGGCGTACGGCATCCTGTGTGTCGCAAGCACACACCAAAAAGGCAACACACGCAAGAAAAACGACATCAAAGGTCTCTGGGTTATAAAAAAATAGTAAAAAAATGTGGTGTGACACCACATTTTTTTACTATTTTTTTATAACCGCATCCGGCTAAAAAGGCTACCAGGCAAAGTTCTAGGGGGGGCCGGAATACCTAGACTAAGAGGTAAAGAGACCGCTCCTTTTTGGCACCCAGAAGCAATCTCAATACACACCTAGAATCGGTATCCTCACACCCTCCCAGAACAGGCCGAGCCAGTCTCCGGGA
>Ga0180217_1001029_pt1 | contig 34337 bp, 17 predicted proteins | sample eDN3rd37CBELigOP_FD_128521 | JGI IMG/M metagenome (GOLD analysis project Ga0180217, IMG submission 128521) | Enriched Organic Plus compost microbial communities from Emeryville, California, USA - eDNA 3rd pass 37_C BE-Lig OP (version 2) (version 2) ... | reverse complement strand
TTGGGAATTGGGTAGGTTTTTGGAGGTTTTCACATTCCCCTTTCCAAGGAATGTTTCCTCACTTTTCCTACCTGGGTTTAGGGGATACATACTCTACGCGCTTTGATAGTGGTGTTGTGGAGGTGTGATCGCTCCGCTTCTGTCGCCTGCTGTTTGTTTTACTCAGGCAGCGGTCGCTTGACGTTGCGTCGATGTAGTTTTACGGTCTGTATCCAATATGTATCCAATAAACTCCCGGAGACTGGCTCGGCTGGTTCTGGGAGGGTGTGAGGATATCGATTCTAGGTGTGTATTGAGGTTGCTTCTAGGTGCCAAAAAGGAGCGGTCTCTTTACCTCTTAGTCTAGGTATTCCGGCTCCCCCTAGAACTTTGCCTGGTAGCCTTTTTAGCCGGATGCGGTTATAAAAGAAGGCGAAAAGAAGGCGAAAAGAAGAGGGGGTCGGCGGGAATTGAACCCGCTACCACTCCCACCCTAAGGGAGTATGATACCACTACACCACGACCCCAGCATGAATTTGAATTCGACCCTCGATCAGAGTGAGGGCTTCATTCGATACACTCTCTTCTCTCTCTATTACACCCCCACCCTAGGCAGTATGATACCACTACACCACGACCCCAGCATGAATCAGACCCTCGATCAGAGTGAGGGACCCCTGCATGAACCCGGCCCTCGCCTCGGTTCTTAACCTAATAAAGAGTAGCCGCGGATCAGGATAGAAGCAAAAAATGAGGCAATTTATGAATGTGGTTTCAAACAAATCGGCGGCAGCCCGAAATTCCAACCAACCTCTTCCTAACCACATCAGAGATTAGGGTAGAAACAGATATTATGGGCACCCTGAGAGATGAGCATTTTGGGGTCCCTGCCACACCCTCACGCCTGTTGACCAGTGATGACCCCATCCATCAGGAGAGGTCTGCACGCGCTCTCGTCCGGCGGAAGGCTCGAGGGTTCGAAAACACCTCTCCACAAAAATGAGTACTATGGGGCCTCTGCCGCACCCCCTCCCATATTACTCATTTTTTCCACGCCAGAGGAACACGTGCCTGTTCTCCTTCGCTGGAGAGGTTTACTCTCACCCACCAACACCCTCCGACGCCCGACAACACAACACGAATTGTCGGGAAAATATATGTGTCAAAAGTTGCCCGCTTTGTCATGCAATCCGCCATATTCTGCTCAGCTGGTATTTTCACTATCCAGCAGGCCCTCCTCACACTCCTTCCTCAGCACAAGTTCCTTTGTCCAGCTTGACTTTGTCAGAGGCGTTATCGTCTCCGCCACTACTGCCGTCTCGGCTCATTGGTTGTCAGTGCAAACGTGTATCTTCTCTACCTCGTATCCCAGCCCCCTCAGCAGTTCAACCTGCTGCACTCCATACTGCCGTGCCATTAGGAGCGCTGCATACTCGGCATCACAGGTGCTCGTCGACGCATTGTCCAACTTCTTTGATCCCCCATGGTGCTCTTTGCACCAGTTTGCATCCGTGTCCACTTTAACCTGGTCCTTCCACTCGCAGCTGTCATCGTTCGGAGAACTCTCCTTTCGCAATCACTCTCTGTGCTGCCAGCATCCTATTTGCCGCCGCGCTGATGTTCGGTACACCGTCAAACTTCTTGACTACCTCGGAGTAGTCAGCGGCTACCTGCTTGATGTAGGACTTCTGTAATAGCAGTACTGCTCTTGGTTCCCGCTCCACATCTAGCCCCACCACGTATGTTGTGTCACCCTGGTCTGTAAGCTGCCACTCCTCGGCCATCTATCGTTTGATTTCTAGGACCTTCTCTTCTTGACCTGCAATTGTCATGTCATCTACATCCACTGCTGCAACTACCGCGTCCTCCTCTTTACTCCTGTAAAAGAGCACCGGGTCTCTCTGGGAGTGATGAGGACTCTTAACCGAATGAAGAGTAAAGATGAGGCAATTTATGAGTCTGGTTTCAAACACGATCAGAGTGAGGGCTTGATTCGATACGGACTTTACGACATGAGGCACTTCAAGTCAGATCTTGAAGGAGCACGCGGAGTCATCCAAAATATTACTAAGATTCCTAGTGAGACAGGTGATAGATGTGCAACCCTGGTGCCATCAACGCATATCCTGCTCTTGGTACTGGTACTGCATGCCATCGAGCAGATCCGCCAATAAGTCATTATCAACGGATTCCGGAAAGGCTTCGTAGGTCCTGTGGTTGAGCATAATCTGGATAGATATAACGTACAAGTACGACTAAGTGTTTTACATACTATAGTATCAACTTATAATACCACTCACCTGCCGCAAGATACGCAGATAATGTATCCGAAGCTCACCAAAGATTGTTTGTCAAGGAACATCAGCATGTCTAGTGCGGCACAGAGGCCTCGCAAGGGGCTACCACTTGGAAAAGTGGTTATCGGCTACTGTAAAGGCTATACCATGACCGACATTGCATATCTGATCAGCCTTGCGTCCAGGATCGAACATGATCCATACTATGTACACAACGTTTACACCAGAGGCGAGAACGCAGGTAAGAAAGTGCCACACTTACCTAGGCCTCGTGTCTCACTCGCCTCCTTTATAACACCTGCAGATAACTACTTGAAGTATGAGACCGAGTGCATCGCCCGCTACCAGCGACTAGTGCTCGGCGACGTCGGCTTTACACTCAAGCCTAGACCTCAGAAAGATGGAGAGCGTTTTGTAACGCCTGAAATTGTACCGAAGACGATCTATCCTCAGCATCCATGGAGAGGTATTCCCATCGCAGATCTCTGCGTAATCATGCAGCTTGTGCTAGAAACTGAAGGATACACCAGAAGCTATAAGCAGATTGTTGACACCCTGTGCGCAAGTATGGAAGGAACAGGCAAGACATACAATTATAAGCAGGTGCATCGTGCTTGTAAGCTCTTGCGAATTCAATTCAAGGCAAGCCAATCTATGAGAGTGCTACAAGGGAGTCTCCGGGTATTCAGTCGAAATTAGCACACTTCATTAGAAATCACAAACTCGGAGTTTATGACCCAAAAGACACCTCGAGTGACCTGGGATGAATGCAGAACTCAGGGTCCTCTTGTTGGCTGATGGACATCCTTCATATGAGTGAGGCCGGGCGTGTCCTGCTTCAAGTCTTTCTTCTTGCCTTCACGTGATGAGACTGTGGTTATACAACAACAAAATTGGCCGTCCTGCTTTTGGATCAGGTCGTCCTTCATCTGGATATTCACCGTTTCTCCTACATCGTATATCGTTCCTTCGTTGTGTCAGGCTCTTTCTCTGAGTGGTCCTGCGTGTGACGAATCTGTCGTGCTTAGTGTTACAAGAATGCTGTTGTTAACTTGTGGGACTATGTGGACCGATGGATGTTGTATGGTATATATATGTGTGTTTGCGAGCGTGCTAAGTAGTATAATAGTGGGACCAGGTTATAGTCGTAAGAGTCGTAGTAGTTATAGTAGTAGTGGCTAACTAATGTACAAGTCGATCAATTCATTTCGATTCACCAATTCAGTGGGCTAGATCATTCAGTCAGTGCAGTAAAAACAGTCACAGCGCTGTTTCCTCCAGCATGATGATCAGGATGAACATTTAATTCTTGAACAAGAACTGCAGGTCCTCCTGACTAAGCTCCGCGAGAGCGCCCGCCTGGCTATCCACGGTGCCCTCGAAAACCAACTGCTTCTTCTCCTGCAACTCGAGCATCTTCTCCTCGATCGTGTCTCGGGTCGCGAACCGAACCGCGGTGACGGGGCGAGTTTGACCAATACGATGCGAGCGCTGAATGGCCTGATTCTCGACGGCGGGGTTCCACCACGGCTCAAGGATCAGCACGTGCGACGCGGCCTGCAGGTTGAGACCCTCACCACCAGCCTTAAGCGACATAATGATGACTCGGACGTCCGGATTCGTTTTGAAGGCGTGCAGAATCGACCTGCGCTCGTTGATCGGCTGTGAGCCGACGAACTTCACCGACAGAATGCCTTGCTTGCGCAGGGTCCACTCCACCAAATCAATCATGTTGGAATACTGCGAGAAGATGATCACCTTATTGCGTGGATCCGCCTCAATGGCTTCCTTCACAACACGCAGCACAGCCTTGATTTTCGCACTGGGCGTGAACTGCGACAGGTTGATGTGTTGCAGGATGCTGCTACGGCCCATCGCGACAGAGGTCGTGGCTCGGCCGCTCGAAGAAGACGATGGGGATGACCCCGAACTACTGCTGTTACTGCTCTTGGTGGGGTCATCGTCGTCCTCCGTGGTGGTGGCGGTGGTGGCGGACACACCCGAATACACAACACTCGTGGAGATAGGAATCACCTTCGAGATTGTCGTGCGGCAGATCGGGCACTGTCGACTAACGAGCTGCTTGGTGCAGGCCATGCAGGAATGCGCATGGCCACACGGATACAGCATCGCATTGCGTGGGTTGTCCAAACACACCACGCACACACCATGCGAAGCCACACCATCGCCTTCGGATGGTGTGCTGGCGCTAGCTTCTACGCCACGCAGGGGCATCGCTAACACGAGCTGCTGGAAGCACACGGGGCACTGGCAGCCATGCATGATGAGCGAGTGCTGGGTGGTTGTTGGAATTTCCTTGCCTTGCGCACGCATCTCACGCCAAGTAGCCTGGATACGTTCATAAATGCACTCTTTGTGGAAGGTATGCCGACAACGCGACATGGCAGGGATACCCACAATATCTTCATAGCACACACCGCACACATCACCGAGACACATCTTACGACGGTGCTTGCTGACCGTAGCTTGTTCTCGCATGGCATGGTCGGCCGCCATCAGTCCAGCGCCTCCATCACCGGAATAGTTCGTGTTCATGCTTGCACCGGGTTTGGATGGAGATGCCGATGCCGATGTGGAAGACGAAGAAGAAGACGAAGAAGAAGCGGAGGAGGAGGAGGAGGAGGAGGAGGAGGAGGAGGAGGAAGCGGCTGCCGCACTCGAAGCATCTGCTCCAGACTGCGATCCTTGCGAGACTGCCAGCACCTCTGCAACCAGCAGAGGGTCCTCGTCTGTGGGGGAGGACAGCGCGGTGGCAGCCTCCTGATCATCATCATCCTCATCAACATCGTCTCCGTCAAGCTTCTCCAAATCAGGAAGATCTATGTCATTCGCTGCTGCCTTTTTCTTTCCACCGCGGGGACGTTTGCTACCCAGTCCAGCGGATTTCGCCCCAGCAGTAGTAGTGGTGGAGTCTCCACCGTCACCGGCCTTCTTACGGCCACGTTTACCACCCTTGGCAGTTTGTGGAGTCTGGGAAGTAGACTCTGCGTCTGCCTCTTCTTGTTCGCGTGCCTTGCGTGCACGTTCAGCAGCTTCCTCCTGTTCTTCAAGACGCTGACGCGTGAGGGTGTACTCCTCAAACTCAGTGAGCTCCTTCGGTTGCGGAACGCCATCAATCTGCTTCTCTTCGGCAGGCGAGACTGCCAGCTGCTGCTGCTGCTGTGGCTGTTGCTGTTGTTGTTGCTGCGCGTACACCGGGCGCTGCTGATCTGGAGTAATCGCAGCAATCGTGGCAGTGCGCGAGAGCACCGCTGACGAATACAACACGAGGTATGGGTGATCGGCAGCCTGTCGCAGACGCGCAAGCAACTCGAAAATGTGCGCATAGTTGTGGAGCAACGTGCCCGCTTCAACGTACGCATCGAACTTCACACGAGATTGCATATAGATCGCCTCGTAGAAATCCTGTTCTTCCTTCTCCATCTCAACCCATTCCGTACGGATCGTCAGTGGCGGCAGCTTCAAGTCCTCAGCACGGTCTTTCTTGTTCCTACGCAGCATGGCCACATCAAGCACCTTAGCTTTGAGCGTAAGCATGCCCGTCTTGCCCTGTCCAACATAACCGTACCTCGCGATCGGATTCGCAATGTGGCAGTTGAACCAAGAGTAGTGATTCAAGGGCGAGTGGCCACATTCAGAGCAGAATCTAGCATCGGCACCAAAGCCCCAGCTCAGCCGAGCACAGTCGCATCCAGCCGTGCGGCAGTAATAGTACGCGCATGGGGCGATACGCAAGAAGCGAATCAACGCATAGAGCTCACCGATGCGATTCTGAAGGGGGGTACCCGAGAGGGCGATCTTGGTTCGCGATCGAAGTGCATACACCGCTCTTGCCGTTCCGGTCACTCGGGCCTTGATCTTATGTGCCTCATCGATGATGATTCGGTCCCAAAAGACCGCGTGCAAAGGGCTTGACGATAGATCAAGTCCTTCTTCATCAATCACAGGCCCAGTGGTCTGGTCTGCAACGACCACCGATGAGCTGGAGTCAGTATTGCTGGAGCGATCACCTTGGGACATAGTAGTGGAATCATTGGCCTTGCGTCGAGCGCGTGGTGTCCCCTTCTCGTCACCTGATTTGCCGCCTTGCGATTTGCTTCCCTTGGTCTGGGTAGATTTTTTAATTGTCATGTCATCGTCGTCGCTGCTTGTCGTCTCGTCGCTAAAGTCAGACTCACTCGTCGATGGATCCCCCGCGGCACGCTTCGTCTTCGGCTTGGCTTTCGCTTTGGTCGGGGTCTTGCCTTTCGTAGCACTGGGCTTTGTTGGTGTCTTGGTCAATGACGACGACGATGATGATGCTGATGATGACGCGACTCGTGATGTTGCTGCTGCTGCTGCTGCGGACGCCTCGGCTTTGGTAACTTTGCTAATGGACCGCTTCCGAGGTGGGATCAATTCATCATCCGAATCTGAGTCACTTGACAAGTCGGACTCATCGGAGTCGACCAACGCATATGATTTCTTGTCCGCTTTGGTCCTAGATCTCCCAGCCACATAGTCGTCTTCTGCAGCTGATGGGCTTGTTGGACTGAGCAGTGAAGCCGATGAAGACACCTCCTTACTCAACATCGGCTCAAGCTTGACGGGCTGGATATTTCCCAGAGGTGAAATTGATGCGGATTTCGTGTCCCAAAGACTAGGAGAAGAAGTCACACCCTCTTCAGTCTTGGTGGTTTCAACCTTGATGGCGTCGTGCCCATCCAGGCTTGCAAGATCAACTGGCACTGTCCCTAACTCGTCGGTTTCTTCAAGCTTGATGCCCGCCTCAGACTTGATATCCTGATCTTGCTTCTTGCGGGAGGCTCGCCTCGACTTGGGCGTTCTGTCACTCTCGCCAGCGGCCGCAGCAGCCGCCGCGGCTTGGACAGACATGTGGAAAGGGACCGGCGCACGACCACTCTTGACCATATACTCCTTATAGATGTTCGTCAGGGTCGGTGGCGCTTTACGGTGACTAATACCTGGAATGTTCGCAGCGTACTGTGCATCCACCATGCCATTTTCATCACCACCGTCGTCCTCCTGGTTCTGTACGATCTTCAACTCCTCGTCAGCTTCGGCCTGTAGTTCATTGAGTGTCCTACGACCACGAATACCCAGTGAAACCATCGCTTTCTGAAGCTTGCTCTTTTGCTTGAGTCCGGACAATGCAGCATCGGTGGTACGCGAACCGCTGCCCCCTTCGTCTTCGGTGGCCTCGGGGTCCGTCATTTCTGCATCACTACTGCTGCTTTCTGACTCTTCCGAGTCGTCCGTGACCTCATCCGTGAACGAGCTTTCATCATCCGACTCGCGAGCCGAGTGTCGACGTCTGGAGCCTCCGCTCGAAGAGGAACTGCTGCTGCTCTGGGTAGATGGCATCTGATTGGAACGATCTCGCTTCTTCAGCTTCTCACTGAGCTGTGCACCCTCACCACAGAAATACTTTCGATGCACGGCCATCTTTCGAGGCAGCATCTTCTTACCACAGTCGGCGCAGACGACTTTTGTTGCATTGGCAATTCGTCGATATTCGGCTTCCAGCACGGAGTATGTTGTCAGCACGATATCAAACCTAGCCGCGATCTCAGCAGGACTTGCTAGGCCACGCTGAGTGCCGTAGAATAAAAGTACATTGAGCGGAGGGTCTACATCAACCATCTGAGCGATCTCATCTCGCCACTGAAGCAATGCAGAAGTTGGGCAGACAATCAGAGTCGGCGGTAACTTGGGCTTGGTCGATGATGATGATGAACTGTCTTCCTTCTGCAGCGAAGCCAAGTATCGGTTCCTCTGCTCAATGATAAGTGATAGGGCTTGCAGTGTCTTACCCATGCCCATCTCATCCGCGAGAATACCACCCTTCACGGGGTTTGCCTCTTGCGCCAAAAGCCAAGTAAGACCCTCCTGCTGATAGGGCAGCAATTGTGTGGTAATGCCATGTGGTGTAGGCGTGGGTTCCAATTGGGGCTTTGAGGTGAACACCGGATCATCGGCCTCCAGCGGCTTGAGATGATCTGGGAGAGTCGGACATTGCAACTCGGCCTTAAGCGCCGCCTGATCCTCAGATTTAAGATCCTGAAAACCATAGACGAATCGTTCCACATCAAACTGGGCGGGTTCAACCTCAAGCATGAGGTCTAGAACACGTGAACACTTGAGGTGTGACCACATGGAGATGTACCCATACTCACCAGAGCTATACTTAGTTGGGAATCCTACGCGAACCTCGCCCTTTGGAATCAGTTCACTGCACTTGCGGCATCGAGCGCGACCCGACTTGCTGTACTCCGTGCGTAGCATATACACGGGCACATTCTGTGTTCGGTATTTTGCGGGCAGGAGCGACAGTGGACACCAGTCCTTGGACTCGGGATGGATTGTCAGTAGATTGCGCGACATGTCTGCGTGTTAGGTGCCGTAAGAGGGCCGTAAAATAATTTGAGAGAAGATATCACTCGAGAGTAAAGTGGTCTCACCCGACTGCAGTCTGTGTTAGGACCGTTTCTGGGGCGAAATGTGTGTCTCGCTCTTGAGAGCGCTTGGCTACAATTATAAACAATGTCACATACAGCGCGTGGGGCAAGGTGAGTCACCATGGCGTCGGGTTTTTTGGCAATCTAAATGCACCAGCAAGCATCGAAATGATTTAGATTCAACCTAGGCCTGCCACGTACCCTCGATTCACAAACTGTAACAGTGTGTCGCAAACAATTTCCCGGGAATTCTTGCGGGTTCTGCGAGGATGCTCTGCGGGTCATGGCCACCTGAATAAATTGCAGCAGCAGGGTTGGTATAAGAGTGCAACTCTAGCGCGGTATTTTATTTCCAATGTGCATATCATCCACACTCCATTTCAGTGGAATCTAGGTGTGTGAGCTGCACGAGTTCGGTTGACGCTAATTTTTGTGTGGGCGTAAAAGTTATCCTCAGCCAGTCTGCCAAAACCAGGCCAGGACGGTTACCGCCTGCTGCAAACTCTTTGCACGCGTGATTAGACTGCGTGTGGGGCGGGATCGGTCTGAGTGAGAAGAAATTGACCTGAATAGATCGATTTAGAGGATTAGTGGCCTTTAATATATTCCTTCATATCACGACAATCCCAGAGAATATATGCTCGTTTCATACCCTTGTTCACCCTCGTTTTAACGGCTTTTGCCCGTGCCGCACGCGACCTAGGGTTGTGCGCGTATGTGTCAGTGTCTGGCATTGTCCCCTATGCAACTCACTTTGCTGCATATACCCTAACACCCCTGTCTAGTCGTCTTGGCGAACCGTACACTGCAAGCGTCCATCAGCGACCTAGCCTTGCTCTGGCAATGAACCTAAGCTGTGTCGAGTCGCACGCGGCGACGTCGCGTGTCACGGCACTGTGCCGATATGGCTCCAGTGTGTGGATCGCATTCAGTGACGGCGTGATCTTATCCCGAAATGCATCCACAGGACGTCTGGAAGGCTTCCTCGCGGGCAGATCTGAGGCCTATGTACCCTCCTGCATGCTCGCAACGGTTGGTGGTGGAGTGCTCGTGGGGTATAGGAATGGTGCGATCCGACTCTACCCTGCACCAAACATCACGTCTAAAGTCGCTGCAGGTGTCTCGCAAGTTGAAGATCATGCGGATACACTGCTGTACCAACACATCACACCGATTGAAGTACTCCGAGGATTTGATGATGGTGCTGTTCAGCAGATAGTATGCGCCAGGAACATTGTTTATTATGTCAAGTCAGCCAGCTTGCACATGCTGGATATGGCAACACGCGCGTCTGTCCTGCTCTCTGATCCCTTCGCTACGGCCACCTCACGCGTGACAAACATCGCTCTTGTGTCATCCAACGCGAGCGAACCGAATGCACCCGCAGATGCGCTCTGGGTCTTCAGCACTTCGGCAGCCTCCGCCCAAACTGCAATTTCAGCTGCCGTTTCGTCATCTGCCTCGCCAACCCACATCACTGTCATCCCGATCAATCCTAAGACGGGCGTAGCGGATGTGTCTCAAGCTAAAAAGGAAGTCATCAGATTGCTCCCCACTACGTCGGTGGTTGAAGGCCAAGAAACCGGTGTGCATTCCTCGATCACTCTGAATGAATCCCACGCTTTACGCCTCGCTACCCTTAGCAACGGTCATTCGCAGGGTGCAGCTATCATTTATGCCTTGCCCATCACTGGCCTCACCTCACCTCACGTGGTGCTTGTCACAGCCTCAGGTCAAGTCCAATTATGGCGCGTGCCTGATCGTGTCTTTGTCGGTGCATGCAATCCAATCACCTTCAGCGCCAATGGCTCTCAGCAGATGTCTGGTCTCACTTCACAACTCATCACGCATGCCACCTACCTTCAACCCACCGGGAATTGGAAGCTCGGATTAGTTGCGCTTTGCACCATTACCGGCCATCTCCAACTCTTCGGCATGGATATCACTTCACTTCCACCTTCACCCAAAGCTCGATCCAACGCAGGCTCGAGTAGTACAGCGCATTCAACCTCTAACAGCTTCTCGTCTACTTTGAAGGTGACCCCTGTGGCGAGTTTTCACTTCCGACAGTCACTCTTTGTTGGGTCGATCGCCATTCCTCGAGGGGCAGAGAGTGATTCAAGTGCAGCAACCATCTGGGTTGCAACCGCATTCGGTTCTGAAGCCACTCACATCCTTAAGGCCGGATCAGTGCAGTCAAAATCAGAGTCCAGTGCCGTGACAACAGGAAAGCGTTGCGCTCTCCACAACCTATCTGACTTGCGCGTAGAACCCGCAGTCAATCTCCTCGACGAGGTCATGGAGCGAACATCTGCAACATCTCGAGTAGGCTACTCGCTCGCATTTGAAGCCCTTCAAGCGATGCGAACCAAGCTTAGCCTGGCTATAAGCGAAAAGGAGCAGTACGAGCGCGCGCTCGCGGACGCAAACGAGAAGCGAGCTCAGACTGATGCCGAGCTGGCGCGTCTAACGTCGGGTTTAGCAGAGATGGAGACTCAGCTCAAGGAGCGTTTAGAATCCGAGAGTGCTCAAGCCTACGAGCGTGGCGTTGAGGAAGCGAACGCTCAGCTCGTCCCCGAGCTCGAAAAAGTGAAAAAGCTGAACGATGAAATGGTTGCGACTGTGGGCACGCTAGAAAAGCAACTGAAATTGAAGACCTCCGAGATAGACAACTTACAATCCATCATTGACCAGAAGGAGCAGCAATTGACCAAGCTTGCTGGAGAGGTGAACGCAGCCCAGCAAGCACTCGAAGAGAGTCGCAAAGAGGCGTCAGATGCCAAATCTCAGCTCGAGGAGAAGTCCAGCCAGCTAACGAGGCTTGAGTCTGAGCTCAAGTCGAAGGAGTCAGAGGTAAACAGGTTGTCGCAAGAAATTGCCGAGGCTCGCGATGCATTGAAGACATCGACTCACCCGACGGACCAGTTGCAAGCTAAGGAAACCGAGTTGAAAGAGCTGGAGACTAGGCTCGCTGACAAGGACCGTGAGCTTTCTACGATTGCAGCCGAACTTGTTCAGGCTCAGCAAGAGCTGGAGGCTAGCCAAGGTGCAGTGGAGGAAGCCACGCGCGCGCTAGAGATGAAGGAGCAAGAACTCAAGGAGCTTCGCGAAGCCCTTTCAGCGGTGCCACTTCGAAGTAGTCAAGCGGGCCAGACCTCGAGCGAAGAAGTGAAGCAGCTGGAGGCCAAAATTGATACACTAACTGCAGAATCAGACGACCTTAAATCAAAGCTTGAGAGTGTGACAAAGCAACTTCATGCCGAAGCTCAGAAGCTAAAGGCTGAGGAAGAGAAGCGTCTGGAGACCGAAAACAAGCTTCATGCTGAGGAGGAGCAGCGCGTCAAGACTCAGGAGGATTACGCTAAGCTGCAGGCCCAGCTGCAAGATACTGCTGAAAAACTCCAGGCTGGAGAGGCAAAGCTTATGGAGGCCGAAAAGCAATGCGCAGAACTCAAGGCTCAGCTGAGTGACGCCACAGAACGGCTACAAAAATCCATCGAGCAACCCAGCGGAATTGAGGACACCCAGGCCTTGCACAACCAAATTGCTGAACTGAACGAGCAGCTTCGTACCCAGCAGGATAAGGTCACTGCACTGACCACAGAGCAAGCCGAACTCAAGGCGGAGCTTGACGATGTCAAGAATCAACTTGAGCAAGAGAGATCCAAGACCAAGGACTATGAGGAGTTGAAGCAGCAGCTAGAGGATGCCAAGAACAAGGCCTCACGGTCAGATCAAACCGAGCTGTCGCCCGCTGATGACTCTGAGCAAATCAAAGCGGAGCTGGCGCGAGCCCTCGAGGAACTGAAGGCTGAGCGAGATGCTGCCGCGAGGCTCCGAAATGAATGTGCAGAGCTTCAAGACAGGGTTACGAAGGCTGAGGCACAGGCAGAAGATGTGGTGAAACGCAACACCGAGCTCGAAGAGCAGTTGAAAGCCAAGTCTCAGGAGGCTCTGTTGGGCGCAATGAACGCGGTCAAGGTCGGTTTGTTGGAGGCCCAAGTAAAGGAACTGCAAGAGGATCTCGAACGCTCGAATAAGACTATCGAAGATGTCCGGCAAGAAGGTGAGGACACTCTGTACAAGGCCGTCCGTGATCAGCACCGCGAGTGGGAGGCTAAGCTAGAGGAAACCTTATCTACCTTGATGGAAATCACTGCAAGCTACGCAGAACTGCGCGAGGAATATGACAGGTTGCGCAAAGCTACCGAAAGCACGGCAGCTGCACCTGGAGAAGTTGTGGGTGCTCTCGAGGAAATGACTCGAGAATACCACGATTTCCGCCTGTACGCAGAGTCTACAATTCAACAAGCGAGTGAGCGTGCAAAGACCCTCGAGAAGTTGCTCCAAGAAGGTGAGGCCAAGCGTTCAGATTTGGAGAGACAGCTTCAAGAAGCCGAAAGCAAGCTCGCAGACCTGAGTAAGCAGCCACAAGGACAAGAAGACGAAAGCAAGTACGCCGAGCTGGAGAGGCAACTTCGGGATATCGAAAACATGCGTGCAGACCTGGAGAAGCAACTCCAGGAGGGCGAGAGCAACCGTGCAAACCTGGAGAAGCAGCTTTACGACGGCGAAGTCGAGCGTGCAGCCTTGGAAAAGCAGCTCCAGGAGGGCGAAGCCAAGTGTACGGACCTGGAGAGACAGCTTCAAGAATCCGAAAGCAAGTATGCGGAGCTGGAGAAGCAGCTTCAGGATATCGAAAACAGACGTGCTGACTTGGAGAAGCAGTTCCACGAAGGCGAAGCCGAGCGTGCAGCCCTGGGGAAGCAATTCCAAGAAGGCGCAGCCAAGTGTGCAGATCTGGAGAGACAGCTTCAGGAGAGCGAAGCAATGCGGACAGACTTGGAGAGACAGCTTCAGGGAAGCAAGTCATCTGCACCCGGAGAAGTTGTAGATGCTCTAGAGCAAATGACTCGAGAATACCACGACTACCGCGTGTACGCAGAGTCGACAATGCAACAGTCGAATGCACGCGCTGAGAATCTCGAGAAGCAACTCCAGGAAATTGAAAGAACGAGTGCAGACTTGAAGAAGCAACTTCAAGAAAGCGAAGCGATCCGTGCGGACCTGGAGAGGCAGCTTCAAGAAGCCGAAAGCAAGCATGCAGACGTGAATAAGCAACCACAAGGACACGAAGACGAAGGCAAGTACGCCGAGCTGGAGAAGCAACTTCAGGAAAGTGAGGGAAAGCGTGCGGACCTGGAGAAGCAGCTTCATGAGACCGAAAGCAGGCGAGCAGACCTCGAGAAACGACTCCAGGAAAGTGAAAGCAAAGCGGAAAAGGCGACTCTCGACGCAGAACGTTTGGCTGAGGAGCATACACAGGCCATATCCCAGCTCGATGCACTCAAGCAAAAGGCTGACGAGATCCAAGCCTCCGCAGACAACCGCATCTCCTTGCTGGAAAAAGAGGCTGCCACGACGAAGACTCGCATCATTGAGTTACAAGAGGCTGTCACACGCGAGACCGAACGTGCTCAAAGGCTCCTTGATGAGCTGGAAGATGCAAAGTCTCGTTCAACCGAAATGGAAAAGTCTCTTGCATTCTCCCAGGACGAAGCCCGTACCGAACGTAAATTGCGTGAGGAGGTGGAGGCCGAGGCTCGTGAGTTGCGCGAAAAGATCAGAATCGTGACTGAGCGGAGTGAACAACTTGAGCGTGCTCGAGCTCAGGCTCTAGAATCCATCCACTCTAAAGAGGCAGAAGTTGTACGGCAAGCGGACGAACTTGTCTCCGATCAACAGACCCTCCTGGCGGAGTTGGATAAATGCACCGACCGAATTACTTTCCTAGAGAGTGAGCTCCAGGAGGCTGTGAAGCAGCGGGATGAGGCAAAGCTACGCTTGCAGGAACTCGAGTCGAGCAAATTTGACCAACAGCCTGCTGCTGAAGGAATCTCGGAAGAAGAGCGCAATAGTCTGCTCCAGAGGATAAATGAACTTGAGACAGAACTCCAACAGGCTAAGGAGTCTCGTGAAGAGCTGAGTAAGGCCCTCGACAAGGGTGCAGAGCGTGAAGCCGAGCTCTCAGCCAAACTGCAGTCCACATCCGAGAGCCTTACCACGGCCATCCAGCGAGCTGTGGAGCACATCCGACAGCGCGCTACTTCCCTTCGACTAGAGAAGGAGGTTGCACCATGGCTTGCCGACCCGCAGATTGATCTTGCTAGTCAGAAGGAATCTCTTGCAATGCTGGCCCAGCCGAACCCTCGCGTTCTTGATGGTACGGCAGTTGTCCTCCCATCCGGTTCCACCGTTGAAAATGTTGACTCAAGCACCGCAGCTCAGCTCGACCGCGTATCGAACGCAATTGTGAAGGCAAACGAGCTCATCGAAAAGGAATATGAGCAGCACCGCAAGTTTGTTGAAACGGCAGCTGCACGAGCTGCAGCCAAGAGAACACGACTTCAAGCCCTTATGGAGCAAATCAGTGCTGTGGGCGGCGAGGGCGTGCTTCTGCAGATCAAGAAGTCCTCGGAAGAGAAGCAGCCTGCAAGCTCAGACGAGCCTAAGGCGACTCTTATTACCACGGGCCTGATTCCCAGAACACCCACGGAGACCGGCCAAACCGCGCTTGAGGTGATTTACGATGCCGTGAAGCGCCATGCTGCAGTCAATGATGAAGACATTAAGGTGATTGAAACGGACGAGCTTTTCATCCCTACTCTGAATAGTTTGAACCTCGAGCTTGCGAAACTCGCGAAAGAGAGCGAACTCTTGGAAGTAATCCAAAAGGAGCTCGCGCGGTTGCAGAATCTTGAACTAATTGCACGTGATGCCGTGCGCGAACTGTATCTGCTGATTCGCCGCTTCGAAAACATGACGGATCTAGTCGCTGTGAAGAGGACATCAGCTTTCCGTGGTCTGAGTTCACCCGTCCTGTCACCGCCTTTAACTGCCACACCTGCTCTACCAGAGCCATCGCCCGAGTTGTGTTCTGCCTCGACCGCATCAGCTTCACTCGCAAGCGAATCTTTAGCTCTTGAGGAAGGACCTAAAGCTTCTTTGAATAGCAGCACCGTGCCTGAACATGGCAACGAACAAGAAGACGACGACGATGGCGATATGACTGCAGCTGAACTGCAGATCATGGCCGAAGCAAACAGAGCTTTGGAAGAATGAACCTGCATTTAAATCCAAACATCCCCATCAGTTTATATGCTAAGACTCAAATACATTTGCGCACGAATGCTAGTATCTACTACACCCTTACGGTTTTTTATTCCTAACTAGTGCAGATGCCGCAGATACATGCGTCTGATACTCAAGAGCGCTTAATATATACCTTGGGAATGCCAATCTGATCAGTCAAGAAGGCCGTGACCCGATCTTCCAGTTTGCCATGAAGAATGACCACATCATTTCCAGATAGCTTTGTGCGGATCTTGTTTGACAGCTCCGGAGGGAGCTGCTTCACTTCCACAGTGCATGCCATGTGCTTCTTCACTTGCGTGTTGTACCGGAAAAATTCCAGCATTACAGGTCCGAACGTCTCGAGCTCCGAAACCACTGTCAGGAAATTGCCTCGCTTATCCTTGATGCTATGAACCGTGCACCCATCACTCGTGGATGCTTTCCAGATGGACTCCTGTAGCGTTGCGAAGAGTCGGGGGCGCTGGTCCGACCTCCAAGCTTCGACGAGGTTCTTCTTCAATACGTCCGCACCTCGCTGCCCTGATCTTCCAATTACATTTAACACACTAGGAAGTGAGGTAGTCACTTGTACTGCCGATTTCTGAATAGCCGCATCTACTTCGTTCATGCCCATCGTAGTATCGACTCGATGTCCCTTGAAAAGGCAAGAGAGCGTTTCATCCACTCGGAATTGCGGGATACCTCGGCCCTGCTGAGGAAGCAGCAGTCCAGTCTCCTGGATGTAGCTACGCACTGCCTTGCACAGCAGCCCAATGTCGAGTAAGAGCTGGCGTGAAGAAAAGAGATAAGTATAGATACTGCGCTCGATTTGGGCATACAGGTCGTGGTCGGAAGCGGCCAGACCCTTCTCATCATCGCTATCATCCTCCTCCGTTGGGAGAAGCTGAGCAAACTCGGGCCGATTGTGGAGGAAATAGCTCTGTGCTTCGTTAAGTTTCCAAGCACTGAGTGGAAGCATGAGCTGCCTGATAACGGCGGAGATGGAAACACGCCCGCTGTCTTCTTCTGCCATGGAGGCAGCTGCATCAGCTGCAGCAGCCTTGATCATTCGTTCTGTTGATTTAACTTCACGGTTAAGGGAGTTACTTACGACGAACTCCTTGATGCGCTCATGCGCACGGTTGATGGACGTAATTTGGGTCGAGCTGCGAACAGTCTTGTACGTTATCATGTCCTGGTTCTGGAGGAAGTGGAGGAATTTTGTGAGATTCTTGAAGGTGCTCTTCTTAAAATCGAAACGAAGCAATCCATCCTGATCCATCTGGGAAGAAGCTTGGATCAGAGAGGGAGGCGCAAGTCGACGCACAGCACAGAACTTCATGTGGTTCGACACCATGGTAGAAGCTTCGAGAGGAAGCATATCGTCGGTAATACGTGTCTTCGCGGCGAGAATAAAGACGTTGATGAGATACTCTGACATTTCCTCCGGGGTGGCCTTGCTTTCATCTGCGGCAGCATCGCCTTGTTCTGCGTCTGATGCATCGGTCCTAACATCGTCCGACTCCTTCTCTGGAACCTCATTCCCATCTGCAAGCTTGGCTTCTTGAGTTTCGGGTACTGCAGTCGCTTCCCCAGAGTGCTGACCATTGTCTGATGGTTCACTGCTACTCTGTGCGACCTCGGGTTGTTCTGGCGAGCCTGCGCTGGCAGGAGACACCAAGCAGCCCAGCCAGCTCATGCGGAGCGTGGTGAAGAGCTTGATCCATTCCGATCTGTGAGTAGGGATAGGCACAAATGTCGTCTTGATGCTGCTGCTTCCACCAGATGAGGATAAAGCGAAACTCTGAGGAAGTGCTGCCGGCGCAAGTTGTGTCAGGCAATCTCCTACGATGTGCACAAGTGCAGCACTGTTGCCCTTTCCAACAGGTCTTGACAACAAAGCTACTTGAGGGTCTCTGACCTGTTCAGCTGTGATGGGCGATGGCATAGGTGTAGTCTCTCCTGACTGATCGAGTGGTCTTGAGATGAAGGCATGTGGGGGCCATGTTGCAGGCCATGGCTTGGTAGGCCATGGGAATTGCACAGCTTCATCAGTCCCTTCGTCCTCACTCTGCTGAAGTGTCTCCAGCTTGGCAAAACCTTCAGCAAATGAAAGCAGTTCGTTAAGACCACATTGCATGACACAAATACCTACGGCGTGTGGCTCTCCTACGACGTACAGCGCACGGATCTGCCCAGGGACATATTTGAAGTCAAAGGCACGTGATCCCAACCCACCTGCTGACACGGCAACGGACTTAAGCGTTGAGCCATCCCCTGCTTTCTCTTCTTGACCTTTTGCGACGGCGCTCAAGGCCGGCCAGGTAGCCATCGACGGCTCGTCTTGCAGGAAGTTAAGAGACCCCGCAAGCGAATTAGATTTAAGCACATTGCGAATCTCATCGGTACCAGGATTGAAGAGCAGCTCTTTGGGAGTCAGCTTGGGTCCGTTTCCTGCAGAGGTAAAGAACGCATCCGGGAGCATCGGCAACCATTGTGCAACACGGTACAGCACCGCGGGCTGGGAGCTGATCAGGTGTTGAGCAGGTGCGCGGAAAATGTACACACGAGGTAATAGATTGGGATACTTCCAGACTGCGAAGAGTGTGGGCATGAGTGTGCCGCGTCCTTTGTTCGCCTCAAAGAACAGTGGCTGTGTGGGGTCGATGGAATACAGCAATATATCTGTGTTGGTCTTCTCGCATGTGATCTTCTCCGACTTGGGTAGTACGTACTCCAGTTCATCCTCCTCAAGTGCAAAGGCGGTTTTGACCTTGGTCCGGAACGCGCCCGCGGCATGACCCTAGAGTTAGAGTTACAGATAATCGCAGGTAGTAGGCATGGTGAGGGAATGCCGGCTGTGATGTAGTCGTGATGGCGATCGAAACTGTGATGGCGAGCGTGACTCTCGCAACAAAGCGGAGGCCCGGTTGGGTTGGGTCCGTGACAGCGAGCTCTATTCGAGACATCACATATCGAACGCACCTTGAGCACTTGTCTTACGGCAGTCTTGTGCGGGTGCTTGAACCACAGCTTAAGCTCTTCGTCTGCGCGGACCGACATCTTGTTTTATATTGCGTGTAGCAACTTGCGTTGTTCGGTAACGCAGAGAAGCGAAGGAGGAGCAATCGGACTAGATAGATAGGGGTGGTGTTGTGGTGGATCGTGGTGAGTCCTCGAGTCCATATCCACACAAGTGGTGAGTTGCGACTGATTGGCTCACCCCATACTTATTCCAACCTTGACTCGTCTTCTCCCGCTGTAGTTACACCCAATCTAGGATTCGTTCAGAGCTGTTTTACACATTGGTTCAACTCGGTGAGAATCGCCATGGAGAACAAGGAGCCACCGCGCAATCTGCTGTCAGCGGATATCCCCTACAATGATACGAAACCTATTGCAGGTTTTGGACGCCCACAACCCAATCTTATGATGAATCCAGACACAGTGAGCAAGATCATGCGTGGGATCGAGATCCGTCCCCGGCTGCTGGAGGAGAATGCCCGCGCGAACATGTTCCCTGAAGTGATCCACCACATTGTTGTACGTTCCAGCACACGCGCTTTCACTCTTCATCGCCCATATTGCGCTCCATCTACCGCACGCTGTGTACGAGCTCTTCCCTTTTTCGGGCTTTTGGCTGAGACCCTTGTTTTCTCTGTGTGCTCCCCTCGTATAGGTCTCTATGAAGCAAAAGATCGCGGATCAGACTCTGTCTGAGATCAGCACACTAGAGCAGATCAACCGACAGCACAACCATAGTCATACCAAGTCGATTGTAACCGACGTCAAGCCCATCACTGTCCAATCGATCATCCCTTGGGGTATTCTGCAGCGTGATGCAACGCTTTTAAGCTCTGAGGAGTGGACCTTGGAGCGCAAGCATGATTTTGACAGCCGCAGTCAGGACAATACCAAGTATCGAGTCAATTACTACACCAGCATGGGCGGCGACTTTTACTACTCTGACGTGGTTCCAGGGACCAACAAGCCTTCCCAATGGTTCGACTTTGCTGTCTCGCGCATCATGCGCAGACTCAAGTGGTTCCAGAATAGGAGTGGCGATGTGAACGAGGTCGTCCTCCAGAAGCCTCCCTCACCCAATATGCCTAACGACTCCAGCTCCTCGAACGGCAGCAAGCAGTAATTCTGGAATCTGTCCCTGCACTGGGTTGGAGGGGCGCGTTTTCAAGTTCTTTCAACCTAATGGGAAGAGTAGTGAGACATTGTTTCGCCAATATTTTATGTACAATAATCACGCAATACATGTAGAGTTCACGTCTTTTCGATGAGCTCAGGCCCTCTCTGTAGTGCTACCGGCGTTCATTCTCACCACCCGATATTGGGTCCGGGATGGTATCATCCGACGCACCGCAAAGGAGTTCACGTGTACTTTGCGCTGTGCATACTGTCTGGCTGGTAACCTCTCCTCCCTCACTGTCATTTGTGTCGTCAATCCGTTCTACCGCGTCAAATGATGAAGAAGCCAACCTTGGTGAGTCGTCCTTGTCATCCCGCGTTGCAGGTGAGGTGTGCTGTCCTCGCCTCCTGCTGCTACCTGAGCTCATGCGAGAGCTGTCCTGTGCTCCAGACATCTTATTCAAGTCCCTAGACACACGGCTGAGGCGTTGAGGAGGTGTTGTGGACGTTCTCGAGTCCTCCCCAATGTCGTCAGCAGTGCCTCCACACATGGTAGCCTCCTGTATCCCTTCCGTCGCCATGGCTACGTCCGAGCAAGCAGACGAGCATGCGGGAGCGCCACAATAGTGAGGGCAGAGTTGGTTTTCAGTCTCGTCGTGAGCACTGGGATAACTACTCAGCCGAGGTCGCTGTCTTGCTCTTCGCCATGCAGAGCTCCCACTCGTCCCCTCATCAGGTCGATGATACGAGGAGTCGTTCGCGGAGTCGTCACTGGGTGAACAAAGGCCGATTCGTTGATGGTGACCATATCCCGACCCCTCTCCATCCGTTGTGGAAAGCACCTGTCCCATCCTTGTCGGACGGACAAACGGGATTGGGTGTGCTGCCGTCTATGTACAGCACCCGCTTCAGTATCAATCTTTCCGATGATTCGATGGGTCGAACCGAACCGAACCGAACTAACCGAACCAAACCAAACCACGCTCCCGCGCAATTACGCCCTGCTCGCTTGCCTCGTGCTCCGCTCGATTTGAATTCGATCTGCCGATCTGCCGATCTGCCGATCTGCACTGACTGGCACACTGACTGGCACACTGACTGGCACGAAACTTGAAAAACTTTAGCCGCATGCGGCTATAATAATTTGAAAAATCAGATTGAGAGGATATTCGGTTTATCACACTCGCCGCAGCGCACGCACCTGATCACCGTTCTGCACTGCGCACGATATGGCCTCGTATCGGGTACGTAGCTTTAAATCTCACAACTCCCCTCGCGTGGGGTGTAATCTCGAGCCGCTGACACAGGCACTGATTGGTTGACCTCACTCAGTGCTGAGTAGGCTGGCTTCTTGACGCATCCGACCACGCCTTCGAGCTGAAGCCTGGTGGCCTATGATGATATCACATACTGCATTCGCTCACGCGCTTGTCTGATCAACCCTTCCATTGCATAGTTTGTTACGGCCGGCGAAGCACTCGGTGTGTGGGACTATCCTCAGTGCCGCGAGAAGCATGAACCCACACTCGTACTGAAACCACACCCACCAGGGTGTGCGATTCGATGTGCGAGGTGGAATCACAATGGTCTCGCCATTGCGTCGGCTGGAGATGACTCATTTGTCTGCGTCATGCATACGAACGGGCCAAAACTCTTTCAATTCCCTTTGAAGGAGGGCACGGTCGCTCATTCACTGTGCTTTGCGGCCAACTCGAGGTACTTACTCTCGGGTGGCACAGACCATGTCGTCTCGCTTTGGGACCTGAAGAAGAACGCGCGCATCTTGACCTTCGAGGGTCACAATGACACGATTACATCTGTACTCTTTGGCGCAAAGGACCAGCTGGTTTTCTCTGGCTCAAGGTCCGGTAACATCCTCGCACATACGATAGCACCGGGCACGACTCCGATTACCGTTGCAAGCGCAAGTATGGGTGCAGTCAATGATCTGGCTATTGACCCCGTCCAACGCAAATCGCTCGTCGCTGGTTTGGAGAGCGGCTACCTAACCTCTTGGGATGTCTCACGACTATCGATCAGTTCATTTGACTCTGAGTCTCGCGCTGCCGATATCTCAGAGCTCACACGTCCTATTGCACTGCCCCACAAGCTGTCATCCTCCTCCTCCTCTAGTCTTGTTACGTCCAGTTCATCTTTGAGCACCGGCTCGTCACGCTATCGTTCATCAATCGGCTCGACTCTGAGTCCAGTTACCTGCCTCGCATTCCAACCAAACAGTTCTGATATTTTAGCCGTCGGTTCCAGGCTAAGGCCACTTACATTAGTCGATTTTCGCGTGCCTTACTCGTCCGCCCTGGTGTCTCAAGGCTCAGATCAGAGGCTCGTGATGACAGCTCCAGTAGAACCAGACCCCCACCTAGTCTCCTTGGATTGGTTTGATACGGATGCAGCACAATCAACATCAGTCACAACCGCTGGAGTAATATCAGGCGCCAACTTGATAGTTGCGGCCACGCCGCTCGGGTATGTAAATGTTTATGACACGCGTATGGGCTTGGCAGTGGTTGACCGCATCCGCGGAACGGCGACGCTCGGTGGGGAATCCCTCCATGACGAGTCCAGCAAACGCAAGCTTTTGAGTGGAAACCAAATCTTTTGTGTTCGCGCTGTGCGAAGTTCCAAGGGGCAGCCGTCAGCACCTGGCACCAGTACGCTAACTACTAATGCTGGGGAGGTAGCTGATAAGGCCGGGGTTCAGACCAATTCGACCTTAACTGCTCAGCGCGTCGTAGCGGAGCTTGGTGCGAGTCAACGAAATATACCTGTGGCTGACGCTTCGACTAATTCGACCTCAGCAGCAACTGCTGCGAGCTCGACACTATATACAAAGTCGAGCGAATTACGAGAGCTTACACAGACGACCGAGACGAAGATGAGCGCTTCGACAGACCTCTCAGCTGTCCCAGGTACCCCGTCACGTAGGGAGCAATCGAGGCCTCCACTTACACCACAGTCGATGCATGAGTCGGCTTCCTCCCCCCAGGTCCTTCAGGAATTGCGAGCGGAACTTTTGGGAGACTTAGATGAGCGAGACGCCCACCTGATGGCCAAGATGCGAGAGATGATTGCTGGAGCGGTCGCCAGCGCTTTTGCATCTCAGGCTGCTGGTAGCCAGACCGTATCCGTCAGAGCACTGCCCTCTGCGGCGACCACAACCCGACCTACAGCCAAAACCAACACCGGACCTCTGGAGCAACGAATAGCGGTTCTCGAGGAAATGCTCGAAGCGCAACGCAACGAGACGCAGGGTTTGCGGCGCGAAATGGAGGCATTTCGGACTCATGTTCATGAGTGGGTCACTGCAGTGCACCTCGATGTCCTTCGAGAATTTCACCAGCTTCGAACAGAGCAGTCGACTCAAGGCTCGCGGACAGCAGAGACACTGGAAATCGTCGCCCGCCGTCTCGACGCTTTATGCAGCACCTTAGCACCACAATCAGGGCTGCCTCTGTAAACACCAAGTATGTAACACCCCTGTCTTTCTGTATGTAGCATAGTCATTATCCTAATACATCCCTGAGTAGCTGTAGCGATGAGATTGCTATCAGGAGTCAAAGTCCTACTTGTATTCAACGCAGCTAAGATGATACATGCCTACTATTCACTCACAAAGATGAAGTTGCCATAATCTTGTGTATATACACACATTACATAGGCAGCTCGCCACAGTCACCGACACTTACATTGCTCGAAACGGCACCGCTACGAGAGCCAAGCTTCTCGATCTTGTCGACGACACGCTTGCTAGGGTCGTCAATGACCTCACCGAAGACAGTGTGACGGCCATCGAGGTGAGGGCAGGCGGTGGTGGTGATAAAGAACTGCGAGCTGTTGGTGTTGGGGCCGCGGTTCGCCATGGACAAGAGGTAAGCGCGATTGTGCTTAAGAGCCGGATGGATTTCATCCTCGAAGTTTGCACCATAGATCGACCAACCACCCGTGCCATTGAAGTTTGTGATATCGCCACCCTGGCACATGAAGCCTGGAATGATGCGGTGGAAGATCGAGTTGCGGTAGCTCAACAGGCGTCCACTCTTGGTCTGGACACCTCTACAGAGCTGCCTGAAGTTCTCACAAGTCTTGGGTGCAGCGTTGCCATAAAGACCCATGTTGATCGTACCGATAGGCTGGCCGTCGACATCAATGCGCATGTACACTCTATTCGTGATTTCGTCGGGCCTGCCACCATTCTCCGTGACGGTAGGCGCGGCCTCAGACTTTTCGGGCTTTGAGGTCCCAAACAGGCGTGACAGCATAATGATCAATTTGAAGGTGTCCCGAGGGTAACTAGACGAGGGGAGCATAGGGATGATGAATACATGTGCCGAGTAAGATGAAGACATCGTCAACTTCCTAGATCCTTGTAGGTTTCCACTGTATTCAGAAGTGGTACAAAACTGCAGGGTCAATGAATTTTCTTTTGCTGTTTTCAGTGTGGATCTCACGCCCCGATGAGGCCAACCAGGTGATAGTGGGTGCTTCCCTACCGATAGCATGACTTATTTCTACTGCAAGGCTGCTGATATTGTCTCAGTCTGACATGGTCAGTACCAAAGTGATGCTCAATGAGGCGACCTCTCAGCTCTCGACGTTCTTGCAGACCACTTGCTGACGAGCCTGGATACTGGGATGGCACACCAAAGCGAACTGGAAACGATGTCAACACCCTCTTCAACGCTTATTCGAGAGGATCAGCTCGGTGCCCTCACCCACGGTAGTAGCTCCATTATCCGACCGCAGCTCACAGGCAGCGACCACGACTGAGCAAACGAGGGCGTATCGTATACATTCCCAAGCGAATAAATCCCATACTACTGCAATACTCATGGAGGGCTATGACAAGTGTATATGCAAGCGGTGGGGCCCACAGGCCGTACCCTAGCTTGATTGCGCGCTGCGTGGGGCTAGCGACGGGGTTTAAACCGTGAGAGAATCTTTCTCCAGGAATTGAACGAGTAAGATGGCGGTGGAACTAGGCTATGAAAATACGATATGTCCATCTGTATAGGTGATTTACTACCGTTTCACATCCTGATGCTCTCACTCATAACGTGCATACCCCTGAAATATAGGTTTTTACGGATCTCCAGATCTTGAGCGCGCTGATCCTCGGTTTCTACCCGTTTGGCTGAGTAGTGGGGACGATCTAGGTATAAAACCCACTCGCGCGTCATGTCTGACGACGAGACACACCACCGCGATGAGGTGGTTTCGGCGGGGATACTCGGTGACGGCGGATCCAAGCGCAAAGGGATGTTCCAATCCTCACCCTCCCCGGGCCTGGCGCTTGCTGCGACCGGTTCTCCTACCCTTTCCTCCCTTCACGACTCCTACGGGCACCATACGGATGATAATGCAAGTGTCGATGTGATTCCCGAGTCTCCGCTTGCCTTGCCCGTGGGAACTGCCCCAGGGAGTATGTCACCTCCTTTGGATCCCGCGCCCCTTGCGGTTCCAACAATTACCGTGACAAACGTTAGCATGCGAGCAGCGGTAGTAAGCACTTCGCCAATAAGCGTCCTTGGGCAACCACGCGAAAGCTTACTCGCGTCAACCGCTGCGAGTTTGAAGCGACCCCGGTTGGACCAGTTCCTCTCGGCAGGTAGTGGTAATGGTGAGGCAGATTCTCTACACGAGGACTTCTCTTCATCCTCAGTGGTGGGACTTGCCGAGAGCATTCCTGACGAGGGCAGTGAAAGCGACGCTGAAGACAACGGCGATCTTACAAGCGTTGATCGAAGTAGCCAGAGTGAGTCGAAATCTCGAGGAGGCGCGGTTAAGAGCACAAAGTACAGGGCTGAGAGCGAAGAGGACGAAGAAGAAGAGGAAGAAGAGGAACCAGAAGAGTACGAAGATGAAGACGCTCATGGTGAGGAATACCACAATGATGAAGACGAAGACCAACACTATGACGCTCAATGGAGTGAGGAAGATGAAGATGAGGACGAAGTGGACATCGAGGACGGCCGATTGGGTCTCAAGCCTGTATCGGCCCTACGAGCACCTCCCCAGCCCTTTTATTCAAGCTTCTCTCAACCCTCGTCTAGTCAAGCATTCGTTCGACCCGCCACTGCTGCGACGTGGCAGCCGACGCAGGCAACATCTGGGCTGACTTCGGCCGCATCTGCCGTAAGCAAGCCAAAGCCTATAGAATCGGACTCAGATAGTGATTTGATTATTCTCGATGACTCAGACGACGAACCAGCCGTGAGCACCCAGCCTACGAAGCCGGTGCCTCTTGAGTCGCTCGATGCGGTCGAATCACACGCTCCCAAGCCTGAGCCAGTCACAGGCAGTGAAGCCAAACCGGCACACGAGGCCACAGCACTGGAGCCTTCGCCAGCTGAGCAGCCAACACCTACCACCATTTCACCTGCAAACTGCCCAGCTTGTGCAGCCCGCAAGGCCGCTCGCCTTCAGTCTACTATGGTGACCAGCACGTATGAGCTCCCACCAGACGCCCCAAAGGACACGCATGAACTAGTGATCCGCCTATGCCAGATTGAAGCGCGTGCTGCGGGCTTGGAGGAAGAACTCGCAATTGCCCGGGGTGAGGCACGAATGGCAGTAGAAGAAGCGGCTGCAGAGAAAGCAGCCGAGGTACGACGACGCGCCGCACTTATGAACAGCCTGCGCAAGGCCCTTGAAGAAGGTATTGACCGACGCCAAGAGAGCCAAGCAGAGCGCAAGGCATGGTTTGCGGAGATCGAGTCCCTTCACACCAAGCTATCTCAAGCTGCTGAGCGCGAAACCGAGCTCGCGCGTGAGCTGACTGAGGCTCGCGAGCAAGCTTCGCAGGCGCGAATGCAGTCCAAACGCGTTGAGATGGAACTTCAACAAGCCAAGGATCGAGCCCAAATAGCAACTAATCAAGCCGAAGAGGCTTTGGCACGCGCAAAACAGGATGGGGAGAACATGCTTCAAAGGCTAGTTGAGCTGGAGAATGAGGCTTTATCGCTACGACAGGAACTACAGAAGGAGCGCATTAAGACATCTAGGCTAGAATCTGCATCTTTGATCGTGGACGCTGGACTCCGTGCAACGACATCTGGTATTTCAACGTCAACTGCTGATCAATTGTCGACCACTGAAGGTTCCCCTGCACGGGCTTCTCCCACGGTTGGCCAAGACATAGCAGAACGCGTGCTGGAACAAGCCCGAACGATTGAGCAGCTGCAACGCCAGCAACGTTTGCTTATGAAACAACTAGCTGATGCTCGCCGCACAGCCGATCGCGCTTTGGTGCTCGAGGAGAGCTTGATCGATGCGAACAGCGTTCGTGCAGCACTCGATGCGAAGAGCATAGAGCTGCGAAGAACACGTGAAAAATTGCAGGAGACTGAGGCACTGGTCAATCAGTGGATCTCTGCGTTGGCCCCTCTTGTTTTGTTGAGATCACCGACTGCGGAGGATGTGGACGACCCGTCTGCTCTCAATTCGGGTCTTCCTGTTCTTGCCGCTGCTTCCGAGCAGGTCAGTACGCATGCGATTAAATCTTTACTCGATCAAGAAGCACGTTGCTTAGCCAGGGAAAGTCAGAACGACTTGATGGTGGCATACTCGAACGACGACGGTGACAGTCAAAAGACAAACAAGGACGACCTGGATCCTATCCTAGATGAAGTTTCCAAGTCACTAACACCAGCAGACGTCGCTTTGGTACTTCGGAATCTCTATACACAGCATCTGGCGCTGATTGCATCTCAAACGGCGTTGGAGCAGACCGTTAAGGACCATCTGCAGCGGATTGCTAATTTAGAACAGACATTGAAGGAAGCACAGGAGCGCGAAGTTCAAGCCCAAACTACGATTACGAAACTGCACAGACAACTAGAAATCGCTCAGAAGCGTGAAGGACTTATGCAGCGAGAGAACAACTCACTCAGCGAGTTGTTCAACACTTTTGTGGAAGAAGAAAAACTGCGTAGCCCCATTACTTTCGAGGCAGGGCAGGCTGCACTCCAGGCCTTATCAGCGTCAGTGTCTCAAATCGCACAGAAAACGGACACAATTCGCGAAGAAGTCACTTCAACGCTCGAGACGCTTAAGACCACTCTGACACAGTCTGGGGAGGAAGACGTTCGTAACGTGGTTGAAAAGTGTGTGCAGAAGATTGAGGAGGCAGTTCAGCGAAGCGGGGAATTCGCTGCGGTTGCGAATGGCATTGAAAGTTCAGTCGAGTCCGCTCAACTTTCGGCCATGCGCGCAGCAGAATCTTTAGTTCAGAAGCATCTCAGTCTCTGTCAGACTCTGGAGAAGCAGCTCGACGATGCTAGGGCTCATATTCACGAACTAGAGCAGCGTCTTGCTGCAGCACCGACAATGGCTGATATTGAGGCTCTACAGCAGCGCCTCGAAGAATCAGAGCGCGCTCGAGAAGAGGTTGAGGGCATTTTGAATGAGTTGCGTGAGAAGGAAGCAGAGGAGGCTGAGTTAAGGCCGAAGCCAGACTTTGATCCAGCGACAACTAAAGTTCTTCATCTCAAGGCCTCACCAATTGAGGTTGCACACAAAGTTGAAATTGAGCGCCGGGATACGCGAATTCAAGATCTTGAACGCGAAGTCGGACGACTTCGTTCGGCCCTTGCCAGCTCGACCGAGGAGCTGGAACGGGTGGCGATGCAAGCTGTGGGTACTTCAATGACAACGACACCTATAAGCACGGTTGGGACACCCCAACGGCCAGCTTCAGGCGTGCATGGAACTCCGACCTCTTCTATCCGTACTGCCACTGCTCAGAAAACTCCACGATCTGCCGCGCGCTTGCTGCGACACCATGATATGGGAGCAAGCGGAGTGCCTACGGCAGCTGAGCTCGCTGAGTTGAGAGACCGCGTTGCTCGCCTCTCACAAGCGCTGACAGAAGAGCAAAAGCGCGCCAAGCGACTGCGCGACGTGTTCGCAGAGCGGGCCTTGGCCTTGCGTGAAGGAATTGCTTCCCTTACCGGATTCCATGTCGAAATGAATCAGGATGAATTCGTTTTGCGCCCTGTGCTCTCAACAGGAGAAGACGATGTTTTGGCTTTCGCGCGAGTGTCACCAGATGACACATCGGATGCACCCACTTACGCGAAACCACCTGCCGAAGGCTTGCCACGACTTGAGATCAAGGACACAGTCTTTGTACACTCCCTCCCTAAAACCTTACTAAAGGCATTCTACAAGTCGCGATCGATACCCTTCTTGCTTTCAGGTGTGTATCTCTATTTGCATCAGCGTCGAGTGCCACCTACTACCACCACAACCTCCGAACAACTGGGGGCACCTTCAACTCCTCGCACGGTCTGAGGGGATATAAACTCGACTGAATTTGTCGGATCTTGTGTAAAATACACTGAGTTTTATTGATTATTCAATACCTGTACATAGTGTGGCACGCTTTGTACCGAGCCAAAACCAAACTAGGGCTTAGATTCCGATATCTTGCGTGAGAGATGGTCGACTTGCGATTGTGCAAATTTTGCCCGCTCCTCCGCCTCGGCCACACGTTGCAGAAGTTGGCCGCGCTCCTCTTCGAACTTACCAATCTCTGACTTGAGGCGATTGACCTGAGCGGAAAGCACAGCAATGATTTCTTTGCTTTGCCTTTCACTCACATGGGAGTTCGTTTCAAGAGTCTCTCTTGCCTTCGTTTCATGCTCAGCTCGAACGCGGAGTTGTTCATTTTCTTGCTCTAATGCTGCATTGCGCTTGCGAAGGCGTGCCACTTCATCGCTCAATGCAGCTGCTTCCTTCTGGTGGTTGGTGGTCGACAACTGATTGATTACCGATTTGAGCTTGTTGACTTCAGCAGTGTGGGCCGACTTCAAGTTCTCAATCTCTAGTCGACTTGCTTCAAGCTTGCCTCGAAGCACACGCTCGCTGTCAGTGCGGGTTAGTGCAGCTTCTTGGAGCTGACCATACCGTACTTCGCTTGCCTCAAGCTTCTCTTTTAACTCTGCCTCGCGCTTACGATACTCATCGTTCTCGTTGTGAGCCTCGTTCAGTTGAGTCCGAAGGTTTGACAGCTCTTGCTCGTGCTCATACTGAGCCTGTTCAAACATGCGTCGATGCCGATCAATCTGCTTTAACAGCTCGACTTGACTTGACTCTGCACTGTCTACACGACTCTTCATCGCCTTCAACTGCTGATCTAATGCAGCTCGTTCTTTGAGGATCGTGTCTTTGCTATTTGTGATTTGAAGCAACTCTTTACGCAGAGCAGCCAGTCGATCAGACCGCTCAGCGAGTTCCGTACGCAGTGAAAGCTCTTCACGCTTCTTCGTTTCTAGTGCTTCTCTGAGCACATGGACTTCAAGCTTAAGGCGTTCATATGCTTCTTCTACCATAGCGCTCTTTTGCTCTGCCGCCTCCAACGAACTGCGAAGCCGTCCTGCCTCAGCCCGTGCACCCTCAGCCGCTCTCGTCGCACTATCAGTCGCTGATTGTAGAGTAGCGTTCTGACTCTCCATTGCCGTGAGCTGAGCTTTCATGACGCCACACGCTTGTTCGAGGTCGGCAATTTGCGCAACCCTGCTAGTCAATTCATTTACAAATGCTTCGATCTTGGATTCACACGCAGCCAAAGCTTGGTTTTTCTCCTCAATCACAGCGTAGGTGTTCTGAAGTTGCTGGTCAAGCTGACGGGCTTTATCTTCGGCGGTACGCATCTGAAGCTCGAGCCGTGCATGCTGCTGGCGGAACGAACTAAGTTCTCCTTCAAGCCTTGATGCATCCTGATGAGCTTCATTCAGCTGCTGCTCTAGAGCTGCGAATTCAGAGTCTGTTCGACCTCGTGAGTTCCGCCGCAACACGCTTACCTCGAGGGCTAAACGAGTTGCCAAAGCGCGCAATTCTTCAATTTCGAGGCTCTGTAGGTCAGTTGGCGCTTGACCGAGTCCAGTGGCTGTCGTCGGCGTTATTTGAGCGTGGACGACAGCGGACAAAGTGGAAGGAGAGCTCTGTGAACTCTTCCTCGGACTGTCTGCGGCTTGGAGCAGAAGCAAGGCCTCTTCTGCACGGATTCTATGCATAGGGTCATGAGTGACATCCTTCCCATGAGATTTTGAGGGTTGATTCGATCCATGTAGCGCCATTGACATACAACAATTCGGTACAGAAGGACTCTCCTTCTTGAACCCCAAGGGCCTCACGCTCGGAATTTGCTTATCACAAGCTACCTCCACTGTTACGGTCTTTTCCTGTTGTCGAGTGCTTTGCTTTCCTGTTGCAGTCCTCGATGCAGCGCTGGTGGAACGCCGAGTAATTGTCGCAGTTTGCGGCCGTTTAAGTTTTGTGGGCTGCGTAATGACTTGGAAGCTGAGCCCTGGGAGCGAGTCTGATTCACCTACTCGAACAGCAGGCTGCGCACTCGGTCTTCCCCCGATGATATTCATCAGAGATTGCTCCAGTGAGGTTGCCTTCCGAGCTTGTGACGAAGCAGTACTCAGAGTGACAGGGTCAGTTGGTGTTGACGAGACTGCAGTTGTGCGCGCAGTTGCAAGAGGAAATACCCCTTTGGGCTGCGAAATGCTCAGTGGTGCAAGATTGACAGCAAATTGGCTTGGTACTAGCTCCGCTGGTCTTAGTGTTAGCTCGGCTTCGGAACCGAGGGCAATGCCGCTTTTCGTATGACTGCCCACCACAGTTGAGTAACTATGTGCTGTTGTTCGTTGACTGAGATTCTGCGCTCTGTAATGGTCGGAACGACGCTTGGCAGCCTCAACGAGACGCTTGACTTCGAGATCCGCTGCAAGCGCGAGTTCAGCTCTTTGCTTCTCATCTTCTACAGCACTTTCAGGGTTCTCCGACACTCCTGCCTGAACAAGCCGAACGCCAAGTCCTTCCACTGGGGAGTCGGCGACCTGCTTGCCCAGGAGCAGCTTCGCCGCTCTACTTTCAACAACTGAATTCGCTGAGGTAAAGACACTAGAAGGACCACCGCTCTCAACCTGCTGTGACACTTCGGTCTCACGCGGTCCTTCAAAGTCATCGTCCTTTGGCAAAGGATTAGCTATCGTTGTGTGGTGGAGTCCTGTGTCACAAACCTCATTGAGCCGCTCACCCTCACGATTGCTTATTTCGACAGCGTTGGGCGACGGAGCTACCGGGATCCTACTTCCTTCAGCCTCTTCAAGCTGCTCGGCTTGGACGGTCGTTGACGACCTTGTGGCCGATGTTGAGTCGATTGGGAAAGATGACGAGCTGTTGTCGAAAAAGCTACTACTCGACGCACTTCGCGAGGCGTTTTCCTCTACGACAGGTGCGGATTCTACAGCTGGATGAGGAAGATGACTACGCTGCACGGCAAGAGCTAGGTCGTCGATGGGAGCAGGAGACTGTGCAGTAGTCGTAATCTCTCTGGTTAGTCGTGGACCTCGTGTTAAGCTTCCTGTCGGGTCTGTGGGGGCCCTGAGGGTCGGTGCTGCACCGATTGTCTGACTAGACTTGTCATCCAGGATTCTAGGGATGCCTTGTTCTCGTACAAGCTGTGTGACATCATCGTAATCTTCACTATCACTATCGCTATCGCTTTCGTTGTTGTGGTTGCTGTTGTTGTTGCTGCCCCGGACCTCTTGCAACGAGACAAAGCTGGCGCGAGGTCTGGGCCGAGCCGAGACCGGGCGAGGAGCAGCGGCGAGAGCGATATGTGGAATAGACTGTGCCACTGGCGTCACAGCACGAGCACTTTCAGATGCGCTCTCAGTTGGACTCGCTCCTGTCCCCTCCGGCATTCCTTGGCCAGCAACCGTAAGCTTACCATCGACTAGCGTGATCGGCTGATTGAATGACGCAGAGCGACCTGTGCGAGGTGAGCGTATCACACCCAGAGTACCCATGGCGGGTGATTGCACTCGTGGAGTTTCGTGAGGTGAGTACTGTTGAGGTGAGCCAGGATTTAACACCTGTGCCAGGAATGGGTTCAAGTGAGCTGGTGGGAACGCAGATGCACTACCTGATGAGGAGGAAGAAGTTGACGAAGAAACACTGGAACGCTGAATGGCCTTGTAAAGCAGCGCTCGTGAGTCCTTGGTACTAAGCGCCTGGACCGAATCCGGATGGCCTCCTGACGAGAATAACGCCATAATGCCAGTCTTGCCGTCTCCTGATGCATCCACTGAAGCTCCTCCAGTACCATCACTCTTCTGGGAGGCAGCCTCAGATGCAGGCGGTGGCGAAGGGCCTTGGTTGGGCGTGACAACGGCCTTGAGCAGGAGCTTTGGGCCATGCGGCGGGGAGGGGGTTTGCCTGGGCGAGGGAACCGGAGACAGAGTCGACTGGAAGCCCTTTAGAGGCGCAACAAGAGTCCGAGACGGAGGACGATTCGGCGGCTGCGAATACAGTTGTGAATGCTGTTGCTGCTGGTACATCTGGCTCTGCTGAGGGAGTCCCTTGCGCAGCCGACCTTGACCTTGAAGGAGGGATCCAACGCTCTGAAAGTCCTCGAATACATCGATTTCTGCATGGTGGTCATTTGCTCCGAGGGAAGATGAAGTCGTAGGGGTCGTCCAGTCAGCCCTGACACCACCCGTGAAAGAGCGTCGCATGGGACTCTAGGTGCGTCTTCAAGAATGAGCGTCTAAGCAAAGTGACCTTGTGAATCCGCGCTTGCAAGATTATGCGTGGATTTGAGCTGTGTAACCAAACTGCAGACGGTTGGCTAATTGACAATTAGTCAGTTCCAGATTACATATACATAGAACGCATGTTGCAACGACAATGCGTATACTCCGTCCGTCCAGTTCGTAAACCTGGTAAAAGAAGATGGTCTTCAGTCAAGTAACGGTCCTTGCCGGTACTAGACTTCGCCCTCCGTGCACACGCCCTACACGCACAGCTTGGCACTCATACTTTGCCACGAATTCTGCTGGTTTCTTTACAGTGTAAAGCTTTGTTTATTCAAACAATCGCGCAACTTGTCCGCGGGTGACGAGCGGTGCACCACCCCACACGACAGCTTTTACACTCGTGGTAATCTGTGTCGACCCTATGTTTTTGGGGCCTAATCAGATCATACTAACCTATTGTGGTTATGTAGCGCTTATTTCAGTGTGTCTTGAACTTCCCCTAGTGGAGGTGAAGCCTCTTGATCCACTTACTGGCTGCACTTGCAGCACTCCTGGCCGTTGGCAGCATGGAACTTAACAGTTGCCATGACCTCAGCGAAGGAAGGCATGTGCTCAGACGAGACGTTGGTAGACTCGGAAGCCTGGATCATGGAAGCCTTGACGTTAGGAGGAGTGCATGGGCAGCAACCCTGAGCGGTGAGAGCAACAGCAGCAGGGGGCTTGTACTCGCAGGCGGGCTT
>Ga0180217_1001028_pt1 | contig 34405 bp, 16 predicted proteins | sample eDN3rd37CBELigOP_FD_128521 | JGI IMG/M metagenome (GOLD analysis project Ga0180217, IMG submission 128521) | Enriched Organic Plus compost microbial communities from Emeryville, California, USA - eDNA 3rd pass 37_C BE-Lig OP (version 2) (version 2) ... | reverse complement strand
GGGTGTGTATAGTGGAAGATTTGATGAAGAGGGGAATTAAGGGAGGGGGGGGGAAAGGGGAAAGGGTGACTTGCATGTGTGGGGGGGGGGGGGGGGGGGGGGGGGTCGAGTTCGGGGGTCACCAGAGCATTAAGCGATTGTACAATCTTTATCTTTGCCTGTTGCACGTCGAGTCAACGGCTCTTTTGGGAGGACGATGTCTGTTCGGTCCCAATAAGGTACAAACGGTTGTGCTATACTGGAAGTCTGATGAGGGGTGAGGAAAGCGTTTGCAGAAACAACTGCTTCGTTTGTCGATGCAGAGGCACCAAAAGCTGATTCATTCGTGGAAATTTGTCGAGCCGTCTAGAGGAGGTTGGTATGCAAATTGGATTAATCCACGTATGAGAGAACAAATGAGATTGCCAATCAAGGGTGCACGCACCAACCCACAGCGTAGGCTTTAACTTACTGTACTAGGCGGAAACGCAAATTGATGTAGACTTGACGTGGGCTCCGTATCTACTGTGCTCATGATGTTTGGCTTAGCGAACGTTGTCAATGCTGCGACACCGCTCGTAGTCGAGGGACCACTAGCACTTGCTCCGCTGGGTTGGGCGGGCAGATCTCCATCTCGCAGGGCCTTAACATAACGTGCAGCGATGTACGGAAACACATCACTTGATGGGGACTCATTCGTTGTCGCTACTCGGAACAGCGGCATCCGAAGTCGCGCAGCGAGTGCATCTGCTTCAGCAAACGTAACTTGTGCCTCAGTGAGAAGGTCAACTTTGGTCTGCACAAGAACACTCAAAGGTTCGTTCATGGCATTGCATCCCAGCGCGGTAAGCACGCGCGTCCGCCAGTTCTCAATCGCCAGGAACGACTCACGGTCCGTTGTTGAAAAGACATAGGCCACGGCAGCGGCGCCACCGTAGTAGGACTTGGTCAGGCTTGAGAACATGTCCTGGCCGGCGGTATCCCAGATCATCAGCGTGATGTCTTCGCCCGAAGGCAGGCGGATCTCCTTCTCGGCAAACTCCACACCAATTGTCTTCTTATATCGTCCTGTAACATGGCCGTGCACGAACTTGCTGATCAGCGACGACTTGCCAACCATGCCATTGCCGACAACAAGAATTTTCAGGCTGGTCTCCACGTCCAGTCCATCCATTTGCAGTTACGAAGAGGAAGTGCACCGGGGCGGAATGCAACTCGATAGGGGTTTGAGGGTGTGTTCAAAATCGCAGGCAGTCTCGAGTAATGTGGAGATCCAGTCGATGATGTTAATTTTTCTGTACGTTAACAAGTGAGATGATGTCATACCACGCAATCTGAGTGAGCATTGGTGTAAACTACGAATTGCATTCACATATGCGGCACACGATCTTTCAAATGCTTACCACAGCATGATCACTCACGGACGTCCACCCCTCCATCTCCAGACCCTCACAATCACTTTTCGACCCAATCAAACGGTTTGCGGAGACGTGGATCTCAACGCTGCGGCGGAGTACTGTGCAGCAATACCCGACGCATTCTGGGAGCCACACCCAGTACACGCCTACAGTAACCGTTTTATTCGGATAGTCCACCTCGAACGCCTTATTTTCCGCGTGATTCGCAAACTGCTCTAATTCCGAAATGCAAGCTGCAGTCGAGGGCACGCAGATCTCGGCGGCGGAACATCTATTTCACCTCGCCGATACGGCCACCCAGGCGGTAACTGATCCTGAGCGAGGGCTTGGTTTCATTCAAGCCCATATCCGGCTCCTGAGTGCACGCCGAGACCAGCTTCGTGATGAGTTCGAACGCAGCCAACTCTATCTGCAGCGGCAACAGCAGCCTGCTGAGCGGATCAATGCGAACTCGCAGGTCAACACTGCGTCGCTTGATGCGACACTCCAGCACAAATACCTCGCTGAAACTTTGCGTGCAACACAGGCGCAGTACGAAATCTGGGTCCTCATCAAGCACCTTCACTTAGAGGAGATTCACCGGTCAAACACGAAGAGCGACACGCCAGCTCTTGATGGCATATTGGAAGACAGCCGTGTTAAGGCTATTGATGCACAACTACGAAGGATTCAGACGGTCTTATGCTGGCTCGAGGAGATTGCTCCACCCGCAAAGCCCGAGTTGCCCGACCTCTCAAAGCAACGGTCGATTGCAAAGCTCTCACAGATGCGCAACGATGCAGCCAAAAAGCCTCCAGGAATGCTGAACCAGGGCATCACAGCTGTTGCATCACTAGATCCAGACACTGCCCTCCGCATGAGTAGTGTCGTTCAGCCCTCTTCACTCACCAGCCAGCTGGACCAGTACGACATTCTCCAAGAGGCGAAATTTGGAGAATTACTTTGGAGTCAATTCCGCAAGGGCGCTGCGCAGCTCGCAACTCAGCTCTGTGAGCAGTCTAACCAGCTTTGGCGTGCCATCGAGCTCTTCGACGTTGACCAGTGGACTGAGTCGTGGATGCCAAGCCATCCCTCCTTGCATACTCCTGATCTTAACGCTCTGCTCCGAGACGTAAACGTGTATTCTCGTGATAGGGCTAACAATGACAAGAAGGGCATCTTGCGCACGCTGTCGACGGCAAACAACGTTTCCCCAGCCGAACGCGCTCTGTACGCCGTTCTGGCGGGCTTCCGTATGCCTCCATCCGAGGGTGAGGTTGCTAGTCAGACTACGAGTGAAGCTATCCAACGGCAATTCGAGGCGTGCCTGGCCACCGCTATTGTGCCTTGCAAGACTTGGAGTGATGTAGCTTGGGTTGTTTTCAGACTCCTTCGTGACGAACTCGTGCGGAACCGAGTTGAAATGATTCTGTCCCTCGCGAACAAGGGATCATCCATCGTGTCTTCTTCGAGTGATGCCGAGACACACCAACAAGAAATATCTGTCGCGAAGCGCAGGGCCGCTCGAGTTGACGAGATCCTTGCAACCGGTGGAGTTATGGCCCCCTCTGACATGGCCGCAAACAACTCGATGGAGGCTCGGCGTATCACACCTCGAAAGCATGGAGTACCCGATCCATTGAAGAGTATTGATTCAGCACTCGACTTCATATCGCAGCAGGCCCAGAGCAAATTACAGCAAACTGCCTCGTCGACCTCTGTCGACACCTACTTACGGATTGTCCAGCTCGCCATTGCTGGTGCTTGCGACCGCGACTTCTCAGTAGCGGGCACAAACTCGCTGCGAGCACGTCGACTCCTGGAGGAACTCCTATCCGAAGTTGCTACCAACGGGGGACTCCTCCAAGAGATCCATCAGGGTGGCATCAGAACTGATGAAGAATCACCAAACTCGATGCCCAAACCAGCGCTTCAAGGCTCATTAAAGACCCCTGTGGCAGGAGCACGCACGCAAAGCATGTTTTCTCCCCAGGTGTCTTCTTCTGCAGCGCCGGCGACCGGTCGACGTCGTACGTTTATGGCGCCCTCTACCGCCAAGAAGCAGCAACCTGGTCGATCGGACGGGGACATGCTTGCAAGTCCAGCACAGCCCTCAGGTGACGCATCGAAAGGGTTGGGACTTCAAGCTGTTTATGATCCATTCTTCACATTTGCCGTGCACTTGATCCTCTATTTGAACCCAGCGGCACCAAACAATGCTGATCTAGATGAGTCTATGGCGGATCTTGTGCAACACCTTGCCTCTCACCTAATCTCCCTTGGAGTTTTGGATGCAGCACCGGCATACATTCAACTGCTGCCAGTTGACCGGTTGATAGACACATATGCGAATTCACTGCTTGCATCGCTAGCGTCCCCAGACAGGATCTACTTCATCCAGGCAGGTGCCGAGGTTTACCCCAGATTGCGTACGCATATGCTAGCAATTACAAAGTGCCTTGTTGGAGGTGTTCTTGCGAAAGAGAACTCCGCTCTGCTGGAGTCATTGATGTCGGCCGCAACCAGTGCAACCAATGCCCCAAGTCGCTTCCAGGTTCAACAAGAGAGTATGCGCTACGGCCAGCCGGTCTCCTCAGAGTCATCGGCTAAGGCGACCGACGACGTCCACAGTTCGAAGCAACTCCAAGTCCCAACACCACAACGCGCCCTCATCTATAGGGAATCCACGCCAGCTCAGCCTAAGCCCGCAAAACCAACGGGCCCCGCTACGGCTCTACAGCTTGTATTCGACGAGGATTCCGTTCTCTACACCTGCCCAATGATCGTCGACGACGAATCCGGAGACACCAATGTTATCAATCCACGTGCTACAGAGCAGACCTTGATTGATGCGGCTTTGGCGCTATTCAACAGTCTGACTGAATCGGAGCAGCGATGTGTTGAAGCAGTCGATAGCTTCGATCTCGAGCGCTTCGGTGAGCTTACCGTCCAGGTGAAGAAGTTCCTCGCAAACCAACTGGAGGTAACCGAGGAGACCCAATTCTGGGGCATTTCAAAGGCTGATGCAGCGTTGCTTTATGAAGCATTGCTTCATGTTAATTGCTTGTTCAGGAGGCTTATTTGGGTCGACTCACTGCCTGCCGCTCGCTTCCTGGCTTTCCGCACTGCATCGCTTATTCAGCTTGCAGAGCTTGTTATGACTGATGTTGTCAACGCACTGACAGAGCCACGGCTACGCCGAATGGAGCTTGTTCGAAACATGTCTGACGAAGAAGTTGAAGCCATGGGCAATGCTACAAGAGAGGTTCTGGCCTGGAGGAATTTCCTCCTCTGTACGCACATGTTCCAAGTTTGGGCCCAGCATCACGCGGCGAAACCCCTCCCCATCGGCTTGCCCGACGATGTGACTACCACTGTCCACAGTGGAAAGAGTCGTGCTGAAAGGCTGGAAGAGCTGGACGAACAGTACGTCGAGTGGGCAAAGGTTGACCGGGCTAATGTCGAAGCTCTCTACGCGTGCGTTGCTGAGGCTGTCACCATGAGTGGTGGATGGCTCCGAGATGTAAAACTACCGTACAGCTCAGTGGAAATCCCACAAGAGCGTGTAGAGGAACTGCATGTAGTCCGTGGCAAGGTTATCCCACTCATGACTCTAATGCTCGCCAAGGCATGTACAGGAAGCCTTTGTGTTGATTTGTGCGAGAGCTTGACAGTACTCGTCGCGTCCGAAGAGAATCAGCTCTACACAACATTCTCGAAGGAGGAGATGGTTGAATTTGTCAAGTTATTATCTGATGTTCAACGTCAGAAGCTATTGGTGAGCGGATCGGCGCTTGCGCTGACCTAACCACCACTTTCCATGCTGTACTGCGTGTATAACGCAATGTGGACTTGTTTAAAAATACAAACCTGCAAAAAGGGCACATTTATTGCTACTTTATCTACAGTACCTGGGTGGCACGGGTAAATACATCCTCAAGTTGAGACTTGGCAGAGGGTGGAATACGGCAGACATTCTGATTTCCGCGGGTTGGCCCGGTGGAGTCGGGTTCAGACAGTGACTCAAGACAGCGATGGATGCACCTTCGAATCATCTCCTCAAAGTGGCTGAACATACTATCCTCGATAGGAGTTCGCTTCAAGACTTCGCCTCCCGTCTCTACTGACTCTTCTCGGATAAAAGCGCTAGCAATTTCCTTTTGTGTTACTTTTAGCGCGTCAGCGAGTCGAGTTGTCGGATCCGAAACGGAGAGTGCTGCCGCGAGTCTGGCCCACAGGCTAGCTTGCAACGCAACGGTATCAAGCACAGACTGGTCCGAGGTTTGTTGCTTGGCGAACAGCGCAGGTGCCTCCATCGCAAGCGCCAATTTAAACACGTCGGCTAGAAGAATCTCGTGCATTGCCATAAGTCCGGGGTCATCTGGTGGAGTGATGGTTGCACTCAGTAGAATGACTTTTGTAGCCTGCCAGAGCCAGTCCTCGATGAGGAGCTGATCGGCATCGATCTTGGCAAGCTCAGCTCGAACGGCTCCAATCAGTACAGTCGCAAGCTCAAGAGATGTAAGCGGAGTGCCTTTAGCAAACTTAGTTAGACTTGCTTCACTCGTATGGAATAGGTCCATATACGCAGTGGAAGAAGCCACAGGAGAGTCTCGCGCATCCGTGTAAGCCATATCTGGCTGGACACCTTGCTGCACGAGTTGTGACTGTACCTCCGTAATCTCGAAATCGTGGTTTATCATCGCTAGATTAGATTCGGGTTGGGCTTGGCTTTCTTGAGGAGCACCATCGGCGGTTGCCAAGACGCCACACAGCTTGGCAAGAGCGTAAATATGAGCAGACTTTGACAGAAGCTGCAATGTCGCCTCGGGAGACTGCACAGGACCTTTATCCTCCTTCAGTGCGCGCTTCGCCTCGTCCATAATATGTACGAGGGTGACGGAGGCTCGCCCAAAGTTGTTCGTGGTGAGAATATCGTGAAGCGATAGTTCCACAGGCATGTGAGCGTGCGCAGTGGGATCTTCTTGCTTCTCTTCTTGCGAGTCAGGACCCAGCATGTCTGTCCATTCGGTTGTGATTTCTACCAACCGGAGAGCACTCAATTTGGGCGAGTTCGGCACAGCGTCCGTGGATGGATCGCCAGCAGCTCCGTTTGTAGTACTGTTTCGATTCACATGTGCAATTTCGGTTATCGTATCCGCTGATGCACCCAGACTCGATAAACTTGCAAACTGCTCGGTGGTGGTTTGCAGCATAGGCAGGTAACTGGCCATGGATTCGGCTTTGGCCGCTTTCGCAGCTTCTCTCAAGACGGCAGAGGTAGATCCTGTGCGGAGGAACTTCGCAAGATGCTGGGAGTAGTCCGCCAAGTTCTGTGCTCGTGAAGCGGATAGAGCGGCATCAAATTCGCGATCGATGCGCGCCTTGGTAGCCTCTTTACCAAGGAATAATAGTCGCCCTACGAGTCGTTGCCTGCTTAGTTGAATGTACGCTGAGACTGCCCGGCTGAATACTCCATCTGGATTCAGCCGCGTCAGTGGAGATTGGATTTCCGATTGTGCTTCGCCAGGGCAGATGGTGTTAAGCGCCTCCACCAATGCAATGGGCCCTGGTGGAGGGAGCAGTGTAAGCACACTAAATGTTCGATTCGAATAAAGATCAAATAGGGCGGCCGCCGCGGCCACACCATGCCGTGCGATGAGAGGGTTAAGGCGGCGTTTTGAAATTTCAGTTGCGGTGATTGCAAAGTCGCGCGCAGACACACATGCAAGATTTCGAATCAGGCGTGTCGCACGATGAACCTCCAGCTCCGTTAGCAGAATCGGGGACTCTATATCGCCCGTGCTTGCAGCCAACTGGAACGCTTGCTCAATTGTGAATCTGGCACAACCATCATAAATCAAGTGTAACGCAGCTGCAGCTGATGAACTACATGACGCAGTCGGGATGGGACAAGGGGCTGAATTCGTTGCGGCTTGTTTCTGCGACATGCCAGGGAGATCCAGTAATTGCAGAGCACGTCCAATGCGACGAATTCTCAGCATGGCCTCTTCCATACCCAACAGTGGGGCGGTGACCGTCATGAGCAGGACACGGCGAATGGTTTGGAAAGCATTCAATGCTCGTGCTTCGCACGCATTAATTGCAAAATGTGCCTTGGAGAGACTCGAAGGGCTGAGAGCTTGAGACGAGGATGATGCGTGCAAACGCTTGATAAGTCCAACGCGCGCAACGTAGTTGCATAGATCAAGGGTAAGGGCTTTAGCTTGCGAAAATAGGCCTATGAACAAGGTTTGACAGATGGCTTGTTGCTCTCCAGAAGTGAATAGTGTAGTCAACGGGCTCGATGCAGAGGTTGGACTAGATGCCGCCGCGCGCGCGAGCACCGCATCGGATGGCATCTCCACCGTGCTTCGGCAATAGGGGCGAACACGAGGCTCTTGGACAAAGGGAAGAACGAGTGAGGACGCTACCCAGAGTGTGGCGGACGCCGCAGCTTGCACAATGTCAAACCGCGCGGTGAGCATTTCTGATGAACATCCAAAGGATGGTGGGGGCGCATATTGATCAAAAGTTAATGCTAGTTGGGGCGCATGACGTGTTCGCAGGCTAGAGTCGGGATGACGCAAAATACGTGCCTTGAATATGCGCACCGACGCGCTGAGAGTCCTCTGACGTGGCAGCTCCCTCGGTAGGTCCTCAGGGCTCTCAGAGAAGAGATCATACTCACGCTCGGTTTTCTCGCGATCGTAGCCAAGAGGGATAAAGTTACCATCTGCATCGCCGAAACGAACGATAATCTCATCCAAGGCGGTCCCCGCACTCTGCTGCACGACATGTGATACTGTCAATGCGAGGGTGGATGCCAAGGTAAACGATCGTACGGCATCAACCGCATTATCGAAAGCAGTACTCTCGATGGTTGTAGGCAGTGCTGGAAGTCTTGATTTCAAAGTAAACGAACCAAGACATTCGGCTAGTAACTCTGGGTTGGCTACTGCGATCGCCCGGTTCGAATCACCTAGAGCAGAATCTTGTTTAGCAAGCGTGGTTGTCCAGGACTCTGTCGGTAGCGGTTGACCGAGCTGATCGGCTGACACGATAGGCCCCGAAACTCCGAAGGTTTCCATAGCGGCATTGAACTTGAATGCGAAAGAGGATAGAACTGCGCGAACCACGCGCGCAGATCCTGGACTTGAGCAATTCGCACCTCCGAGCAATTCAAGATCGACATCCTCATCGGGATCTGGAGGTGCATACGTCGTCGAAAACAACTCAGCGAGCAATGTAGGTACACCACGCTGAGCCGCAGCTACGGCATCCGCTAATACACGGAGCATAAGTGCTGAGCAAGATGAAACCATTGAGAAGAACACATCAACGAGGGTCAGACCCTGACGTTGCATCATCGAGTTAATGGCAGCCTGTGCCGTGGTATTTCCTGCAACGGAAGTTTCTACGCAAACACGAATCGCTTCACGAAGAAGTTCCTGATAGTATGATGCCATAGCCTTCGTTCGAACCGTCTTGTCATCCTGGACGGTTGACGAAGGTGAACATGCGGCGGTGAAGAAGCTGCGGAGAGATGCTGCAACACAGATCTGCTGTGCATGCATAATTACCGCTTGTCTTGCATTGGATGAAAGCAGGGACCAAATCGAGACGGGTCGAATTGAGTCGGCTAGTCCAACTAGGGCAGCCTTATCAATAGGATGGGTGTGATATTGGACGCTGCGCGTAAGGATCGCAGTCGCGTTCTCTGGAGCCAAGATAGCGGGAGTTACCAAGAACCTCAAGAAGTCATAGTGGACTCGACGCTTAACGCAGAGCGAACGCATCAGTGGATCCGAGGTGAGGTTGCGCAACGATGCCAGGGCGGCTGCAACAATATCCGTATGAACCTGCAGGGAAGAAGTTAGGGCACGGATGTCGAAGGCGGTGCTGTAGTGCGTGCGCTCAAGCGCTGCAACATGACCGGGTGTGGCATCAACGATGCTCTTTGAGAATGACACGACGATGGCATCAAGTTGCGTTGGAGGGTGATAGCTTTTCGATGGTAACTGGATGTCTGGTTGAGCTTCACTCTGTGCCGAAGGAGTAAGACTCAACGAGGGCAGATGTCCAAACGCATTGCCAAAGCACGCAGATGGACGAACTGACCAAGCCGTGCCACTTGATGCGGATTCTCCTTGCTCGCTACCACCTTCTGCTCCTTCTTCGAGAGGCAGGAGCAACGCATCCCCTTGGGGGAGGCTTCGTCGCAGGACGAGGGCCCACTGAGTGATGCGGCCTTCCGAGAAAGCAGCTGCAGGACGAGGAGGCCAAGCCGGAAGAAGAAGAGTTGGTTCGCGCGAGCATATGTCAGCAGTCGATACCAATCTATCAATGTCCATGTCAACCTCAGAGCGCTTCGTGTCTTCACTCTCGATTGCCTGAGAGTCGCTTCCAAGAATCTTGTAGTCTAGAGCCTCTTGAGTTCGAATCTGGCTGAGAATGGTAGACAAAGATTCACTGGACGCGGCAGACCGCAGGAACGCGCGGAAAGGAAGCTCCAACGGGTTGTCCGGCGACAGACCCCAAGTCGCCCCCTCTGTCAAAGACATTGCGGCAAGGCCCTGGGAAGCTTCCAACTCACCCTTGTCACCGCGCAATGGCAGCTTCGCAGGAGCATCTGGAGTGTTGGGATCATAGCTACCCATGGCAAGCTCACTGTGAGATGATAGGTCAGCTGCGGCTGCCTGCAGCTGCTGTGATAAGGCCGAGGTCATTGAAATATCAGCATCTGCGTGTACACACCGCACAGCTGCAAGCGAACCTGAGGGTGTTAGCAAGATGCAAGTAGCAGCCGCTGTAGCAAGCTCAAAACCATCGGAGACCACCGTTGCAGACGAGGTCGCAGCTGCGGTACTTTCCCCAGCGCTCACCTTCGCTGCTGTGCGAATTGAGCTCACAGTGGGGCGCGCCGTCAGACTAAAGGGACGGAGTGCGCCCAGACTCAGCATGGCAACGGGCTCACTTGCAGCAGCATGGATCTGAAGGAGAGTCACGGCACTTGGATCAACCAATGCAGGATGAACTGCCAGAACCGAATCACCAATCGACAGGAATAGCAGTGGGACTAGAGGCGCTGCTTCAGTGTTGGCGAGCACGTAAGGGGAAGGTGTATCAATTAATGCCGGCTTGGCGGTAGCCCACCCGCGATGAACTGGTGAACGCATCGTTGGGGCGCTTGGGCGTACCGTTAGCTCGGCGTGACCAAACTCGTCGCCTTCGCTTGTCGCAGTGATCGCAGAGGCGACGTTGGGAGCGAATGTAGGCGAGGAGACAATTACTGTGTTGGCCATTTCCTCAGGAGCTACGACCTGGTTGAGACGGCTTACATCTACCAGATTCAGCCTTTGTCTTAAATCGACCAGACTTGGTGCAGTGCGATCTGCGAACAACGACAGAAGGGTGTTGGGCCCCGGAAGTGAGACCAGAAGTGGAGTGCTTTCGGAGGTACCCAGCAGTGAGCACACGAGCACGATTCTTCGTGGTGTGCACGCCGCGCTGTGGATCGAAAACACACCGTCTCCGGGCTCGCCACGCAACATCGTCTCGACAAGCTGACCCAATTCTGAGGTTGTAATAGTCAATGTTGAAGGCGATGCAGGAGCGAAGTTAATCGTCGATACTGGATTCATGAGGGCCGATGGAAAGGTGTTCATCGGTGCATGGGATCGTGTTGGTGCGCCAGACTTTTGTTCACTCGATCGGATATAATCTGCGGTCGCTTGCATCGGAGTCGAGCGAGACAAATCAACGTCGAGCGTGAGAGGTGCGATATGAATACCAAAGTTCGACACGAAGACAACAGACTTGGAAATACGGTCGTGCTCGTCACTAGACCTCCAATCGGGTGTCGAATACACTGCAACTCCGCTCTCAGTTACAACATCATCGACAGTGCACGTACTGATGAGTGCGAGCTCAGACGAGTCAATATCCTTAACCTGAAACATAGGGGCTGAGCTAGGGCAGGTATACTTGCCCTCTGCCAAGGAAATGGTCGAGGTTCCTTCAATTTGCTTCGTGGACGGCGTGGCCGCTCCGCCAAAGACTGGAAGAACACTTCCCAGACTTGAAACAACTGAGCGGAACTTCGAGAGCAATCGCGAGCCAGTCGACGAATCCGGCTTCACTGCAAGCGGAACCAGCTCAATCGAATGACGCGCACTCGGGCCAGATGCGGCTGTGTAATCGATGTATACGAGGTAGCCTGCTGCGCGCTGCGTTGTGACAAGCAGGATTGCTCCACTCAGAGAGTTCGCAAGAAGAGAAAGCGACTGAATTACATCCGACTGCCCAGGTGAGTCGGAGTCAAGTGGAATCTGAACTGAAAGCGTCTTCATGTCGCTGTGGCTGTGATCCAGAACCCAAATGTCCATTGTGCCTGTCAGTGGATGCGCCACCGCTACTGCGGCTAGTGTCATCCTGCGATTTGGAGCGGCCACGAGTGAGACCAAATTACCATGGGCACTTGCTTGAGTGCCTGAAAACCCCGCAGGGTCATCATCAGTGTCTTGCACCGGGTTAGTTGCGTCGAGTGCTGACGAGAGGGAATGTGCGCCACTACCGACTGAGCTCGAGATCCTCCCAACGGATGCTGCGATCGCGGCCGAAGACGGCAACGAGCTCGACATCGTAAATCGGTGCTGTTGATCCAGTGTCTGGAACAAGGGGCCCTTGGGGGCGTCATTGAATGTGGCATAGCTGTCCCAGACCAGCAACGAGTTGTCCACAGTGATGTAGGCCCAACCATTGGGCTGAATACCTCCATGAACCGACTCAACATCTTCAACCTGTCTGAGTTCTGCGAGTAAGCGAGTGGGGATCGTGCTTGTATCCAGCATCAAACTTGCACTACCGTCGATTGTCAGCCGGGTTCGCTTGACGCCGGTGCCGTGAGGCCTGTCGCGTCGTCGCGACAGGCCAATAGGTGTTTTCACACTTCGGAGCATCAGTTCGTTCCTGATTCTTCTGATCTGGATTTACCGCAGTGGATGGATCTATCTGCGAATTGTGCACACAGCCTGAACGATCGGACCTCCAAACGGGTTGAGGATATCGATCCCTGCGTCTTTCAACTCGCTGCGTGCACTACGCCCTGGATCTAGCTCACTTCGCAACTCAGTCGAGTTCGATCACAAGCGTCCGAGACACGTGTTGGCTGCCAAGATAGCCTCCAGTTGGGTTAATAATTCAGCACTAGGCACTGAATGGACTCACACGCCGCACAGAATACTCAGCAGAAGTCCCAGCCAAAGTGTGCCTGCGCAAATGCGTGCCAAAAATCAAGCGGAGCTAAACTGAAAAGAGAAAGCCGTTTGCGCCCTGAATTGGGGTCGGGGGTGCGGGAATATGTGACCCCATCCACCCACGGCTGGCGTTGCAGTTTTCATCCGTTACGTTGATGTCGTGTTGTAGAAGCGATTTCACGATGTGTGGTCCGTGCGTGGGGCATTGAATGTTATGACGCAGTAGATGACTTCAAGAAAAACTTTAACCAACTCACTAACAAACCTGGCACTCGCCCCAATACTGTCCTCCAGACTGGTCTCGACTGCACACACTTCGCGCGAGTTCGATACCGCCGCTGGAAGTCTGCCTGAAGCGAACTAGCGCCAGCACTCACGCCATGTATACGTCAAACAAACTTAAGAGCATGTACCCAGCGCCCAAGCCGGTGCCCACCGTGGAGTTCGAAACCACATATGCCTCAGAATTCTGTGAGAAGGCCGATGGACCGGTACGTGCAATCGGTGAAAGCAGGACTGTAGCGGGTGGCAGCTGCAACACACACCCACGCCATTTCTTTGGTCGCGCTTGATGCCCTGAATAGCACCAGTAGGCAGCTAGCCAGGTCGTAACCTATATGGCTGGCGAAAACCCAGTCAACTGACTGACCGCCTGAAGTGAAACCTGAAACCCCATCTCGATCAACTGCTTCAACTCATATCTGTTATGATGTCATGCACTCTCACTCCCTCTGCGCTTCTTCCTGTAGGTCTTCCGACAGTCTCAAACCATCCAGCAGCGTGTGGCCGCCAATGCGTTCAAGCCCAAGCTTGCCAATGAAGAAGCCGAAGAGGAGTTCGACCCCTATCGCACAACGTCCTCTGCATTTAATGGAGGACTTCCCATCGCCACAACCTCATCCAATGTTATGCTACGCACCAACAAGCTGCAGCCTTCAGAAGCTCGTGAGAGGATCCTCTACGAGTTTGGCCAGCAAAGGACCAACCCACGCTACGAATTTGCACCTTCTCATGCTTACGGTATCGCTCAACTGCAGCAGCCTCAGTCAGTGCAAGGCCAGACGATGAGCATGACTTCTGTGTATAACCCTTACGAGTATACGCAGGCACCTCATGGAGTTCGAGATAGTGTCTGGGCAGAAACTCACGCGATGAACCGTCTCGGCGTGGAGCGAGAAATAGGACATGATACCACTCGACGTATCCACTTGTCAAACCGAGCTGACCCAGCTGCCCAGCGGGCAAAGGAACTGGAGGATGAGCGATTGGCACGGTACCGTGTATACAAGCGTTCATACGGTGTATTCTAAACCAGTGTGCTACGACCACAAGCTGCTGGGTTTGGCTCAGTGATCGAGGCCAATTTAATTCACAAAATGTGAAACAATGTTTTCATGTAAACTTGGAGAGAAACAGATATGGGAACAAGATGCGCATATTCAAGCTCGCGACGCTCGGGACTTCAATCCGCATCTCGGTGCTGAGCAAGTTCATGCGGTGTGGAAAAAGAACTAGTATAGTGTACAACCACGGAAATGCAAGATAGAGGTGAGGAACTACATCCCAGAAGAGAATAATACCATACATTGCAGCCCATCACCTCAAAACCGCTTTTACAAACTCCGGAGGCGTGACCATAAACGTAAACAATTGCAAGAAAAACAGGACCGCTCTTGTGGCCCTCTCAAGTACCTTATTGTGCACACGGTTGGCAACAAGCTCTTGAGTCATGTAGAAAGTAACAAGAATTGCACCTGCAATAGTTTGTGGAATGAACGAAGATGCAAGCAAAGGTAGCGTTAGCAATCTAATTAGACGCTTGGTTGGCATCAGCGACATCTCCATTCCGCTGCCAAGAACCAGAGGAGTAGCAACTTCGAGTAGTTGTTGTGGCATTACGAGCATAAACAGTGCCATATAGAAGAAAAGACGCAGCCATCCCAGATAACCGCTCGTGTCATTGGGCTTGAAGGCGGTGTAGGCGTAAAGTACTCCGCAGGAGAGGGTTATGGAAATTAGCGTCGGCATGCTGCTGATGAACCTGCTTCTCAACTGCGCGATTAAAAATGTGGCAATACTTAGAACTCCGACGCAGAAGGCAAGCGCTAGATTCATCACGGACGGCCACATAAGTATAGACACGAGGAAGAATGTTGACCAGTCCACACACCAGGCTTTCCATGTGACAAATATGCGCATCGCCTTCACAATGATTGTCCGAACAACTATACACACGATCGATATCGATTGGCGGCGGAAAAAGGCCTTGTCGAAACATAGGTGCAGGTTGCGGAAAAGCGAGTCGGCTGCTTCTCGGAGCTGGGCGGCCTGACTAGCCTGGGTGGCCTGTGCGGATGCATCGTTTCGGGGATCGATCCGATCGGCGTCCCTACGGAGGGCGAAGAAGCGTGAGACTCTGTTCACCGCCCGTTCAAAGCTCCGAGAATCCGCACTAGACTCGTGGAGGCCAACGAGGTAGCGCTCGTACTCCATGACACCTAAAGCTAACAGTAGGCACATTAGCGTGATTATAGAGATGGGCGCCTCGTCAGGGTAGGCTAGTCGATTGAGGGTGTAGATCATGAAAGGAGCGCAAATCACCTCCATGCGTTGGACCTGCCTGAACGGGTCTTCGTCATGAAATACTCGAGAAAAGACCAAAAGCAGATGAACAAACTTAGGAGGCTCGTGTACCTGGTGCTCCTCAGCGGCGGGAGGAGAATCCTTCAGCTGGAAACAGTGCAGTCCCTCCAGTGGTGCATACGGATCGAGACTTCGCAAGGTGATGGGGTTGTTGACTCCATGAAGCATAGGACTCCAGAGGTAGCGGTCCAGGAACCAGTGGTTGATAATCGCGAGACCCATAATAGCGTATGCCAGAACGACTCGCTTCCATTCAGACCACATAAAGAGCCTTCCTGCAAGCAGGCAGACAATTAATGTCGAGTATATCGTGTTTCGGGTTTGAATAAACCCGAACATTACTTTTAAGCGGTTTGCAAAGGCCATGTAAATGCTCTCTACAACAAGCATCGCCGAATCCGATTCCGCACCTTCAAGCTCAATGGTCCCGTGGTTCTCGCACAAGGCAAGGTTGAACGCCTGCCGCATTCCTTTCACCAGGTCGTGCATGCCTAACAAGCCTTCGATCGCCTCAATCTCCTGAGGATAGTACAAGGCGCGCTTCATCACCAAACCCTTGAGATTGAAATCATCATCGGGAGTGGAGACCAGGCGATTGGTCGCGCGGCCTTGGTTTTCTAAGAACGCATCCATGTATGAGCTAGCCATCACCTCCTCTGTCGTAACATCCGTGATATCGGCGGCGATCTCAGGACTAAGATACGTCCAAAACTCCATGACACCGTCGTTTCCATCGAGCAGATCGAGTTGCTTCTTCGCTTGGGCTTTGCTGTCCTCACTGCTATCAGGAGCCTTACCGCCACCTCCTCCTTGAGGCGACTGTCGGGTAGGATCGCGTTCGTCGTGAGCCTGTGGCTTGGTGGCTTCGCTGGAAGGATGCGATCTCGGCTCAGACTCATGTGACGCATTGGAATCTGTCAAATCTTCCCCAACTCGGCTGCCCCCGACACGTTTCCGCCGAACTCGGCTCGAGGCGGGCTGAGCCGACATTCTCAGTACTAGTTACTGATGCTTGATCGGTGTGGACCCGAGTACTAGATGGGTATACCAATCGTACCAATAGCTTGGGTGGGTGGTATCTTGCGTCAATAATTGATTAGTTATGTCACACCTCACCAGGAATATCCTTTTCTGCACGCTGTGGAGAAGTTATTCACATCGATTTGAACTCGAGTATAGTCCTTTACAGGCGGTCATCTGAGCAAGGATTCAAGTTTAGAACCTAGTGTACATGTCGTTTGCGCGCTCTAGACACGCATCAGGGTCCGCGCGCGCTGGAACCTCCACCAGTGATCAATCCAGCAACACGCGATCGAATGAGTCTGCGAGCTCGGCGCCTGCAAGGACCCCATCAAGGACACCAAGCGCGGCTTCAACTGCATACGCACGCTCAGCACTAGCCCCAGGCTCTGTCGCTACCACGGCGAGGAGAGTGGCGCCGCCTGCGTCAAGCTCGACCCAGGAAACATCCTTGGCACGGGGCACGGTTACTAGGACAAGTGGAAGTACTACGTCGCTTAGGACTTCCGGGACAAGAACAGATAGTCAAAGTTTCTCCCATGGACTAACCTCGAGTGCGGGACGCATCTTGTCAGCAACCCCATCGGTCTCGCCTACTCCTGCCTCAAGCTCGCCACAGACCTCACCCTGGGCGCGTAACGGGCCTCTCTACACCCACGTTTGTGAGCCCTCTCACCCACGGCCTGTATTGTGTCTTGCAGCATCAGCTAAACACAACATGGTTGTATCAGGTAGTGCAGATCATGCTTTGAGGGTTTTCTCGCTAGACTCAGGCAGATTCGAACGCGAACTGTTTACTAGGACTAGCGGTCATAAGGAATGGGTGACGACATGCTCAATCATGGAAAGGGATGGTCGTATCGTTTCTGGTGGCATGGACGCTGCGGGATGCTTGTGGCATGCCGGAACGAAGGTCTGTTCTTGGTTTGCGGGCCATACTCAGCCCTTGACTAAAGTGTCTGCTGATGATGGAACGATGGTTCTCACTGCCTCTATGGATGGTACACTCAAGATGTGGGACTGCAGTGGCGTGGATCCGCAAGAACTATTCACATATACCGAGCACGGTGGGCTACCTGTCACAACGTTCAGATGGACGAGAACGCTCGTCGTCAGTGCAGACAAAGGCTCTGTATCATTGATGCGGCGAGCGGGGCTTCACGAACAGGCTGGAGTCGGGGGCAGCCTCCACGTTTGGGATACCACTACGGGAAGTACTGTATTAACATTCCCCGGTCACCCTAATTCGACTGTGCTGGCAGTATCGCTTCTAGGCACGGAATACTCCAGCGCCAGCACGTCTTTCGATCCATCATTCGTCCCAGATATTGTGGTTTCTGGTGGAACCGATGGCTATGTGCGCATTTGGGATACGAGAACAGGCGAAGCTATCTGCTCCAGACGCCTGTCTCAGGGCAATCCAGGAGCTGTTACAGATATCAGCGCATGCGGCTATGGTGCAGCCCATGCAGAACTAAAAGCTGAGTTTATTGAGGCTCAGCGAAAGTGGGATCGGATGCATGACAGAGAATGTAAGGAGGAAGACACAGACAGCCTCGACCGCGAGGCTACGGATATCTATGAAATTGAACGACTCAGTGGGAGAGACAGGCTTGCTGCCGAGTTACAAGACGCTTCCAAGGGCATGTCATACTCCAGGCCTGTTGGGGATATTGCAGACTTGTCTATCATGTGTGCTCTGAATGATGGGCACGTTGCCGTCCTGGATCCACGAGCTGGTTTCCAAACGCGTCTTGCTCTGGTCGGTCATCGTGCGCCCGTGTTGGCCGTTCATGCATGCCCTGACGGTGAGCATGTACTGAGCACATCAGCTGACGGTGCTCTAATGTGTCATTCGACTAGGGCCACCGGATCGGTAGTGAGGGGACAGGTTGTTGTAAGTGGAGCAGCATCTGCATCCAGTGTCCGTGACGAACGCAAAACGGCCTCAGCACCAGCCCGAGCGGCTCCCCCTGCATCATCTGGACTCGGCTTAGCTGGCCTTGCTGACCTCTACGCAGCTCTTGGTGATAGTGAGTCCCCCATCCCAACCGCATCTCAGTCATCTGCGGGTAGCAGGGCAACTGCATCGAGGCCCGCAAGATCAGGACCGACTCCTGCTGACGCATCTCGCTCGAGAGGAGTCATCCCCACACGAGCGCCGTCGTGGGGTATGTGTGTGAGCAAGGGACCCACGACTGATGAGGCGCGAGCAATTGTTGGTAACCGAGACGGTGGCAGAGCCGTTGGGTGTCTCGTAGTGGGGGCCGACTATGCGGTCACGGCGGGTGAAGATGGTACACCACTGGTGCTTTATTTCGCATCAATGGGTCGAAAAGGAAACGCAAGTGCTGAATGGGTTGAGTAACCATATAAATTATACGTTAATTATACGTTGTATATCAGTAGAACAACTAGTTTGGTACTATTTTACTTGTATATCCTAAGCGGCCCAGGGTTATTGGCGCGCTTGTAATGAAGAGAGCAAATGAGGTGGTGACCGATAGATGGCCGAAGCTCCGTTGCAGCATCTTCGGCCAGCTAATGAAGAACGGCGAGATCAACATTGTGGACTTGATATAACCTAATAAACACAACTCCAAGAAGCTACGGTGTTGATTTTTACAAGAGAGAGCTCTGCATATCACGAAGAACGCCAGCTTCGTTCTGAGTGTCAAGTGCATCAGGCTCGAAATCCTCATCCTCCTCCTCTTGGAGGGTCTGGCTAAGACCTGGGTACTGCTCAGCATCATCAAGGGTGCCAGTGTGGCGGTTGTGCATAAGGTGCATGGTGGCATCCATGAATTCGGAGAACGGGGGGTATCGACGCATGGCCAATGGAACCTTCTTGGCATCCAGGTGCTTGTTCCATCGCATGTGGAACGAGTCGCGGAGCTCGACGTGAGGTCGGAGGGCGCGGAAGGTTTCCGTCTCCAATAATCGCTTGTTCTGGATAGTGGCGTGAACGGCCTTCTTGAAGGCAGCAGTTGCGTCACGCTCGAGTTGTGCGAGCTCCGTTCGGGAGGGCTTGGGAGGGAGCTTCACCTGAGGATCGTACAGGGTGTCGACATGGACACCGCGGCGCATGGCGAGCTCGCGATATGAGACCTGTGCTTTAAAGACCTCAAAGAGAGCGAGGTAGGTGTTCCAACGCTGTCGCGAACCAAGGATCTTGAACGTACCATCCTCGAGGCCCATTGACTCAAGAAGATCAGTGAAGTGAGGGGGGCAGTAGAGGCCAAACTCGCGGGGTTGGGGCTTGGCGATGACAATAGTCTTCTTAAACTTCGCGACTACGGGCTGGAACAGGGTGCGCTTCTCGTGCAGAGGCACGTAGAGCATGTTCTTGGGGCATGCGTAATACGCTCTCCTCAGGGCGGTTTCAGGGTTGTCACCCCGTCCGCGGCCAAAAGCGAAAGTGCCTTGTCGATTACCCAGGATCACGCATGCATAGTTGGACATGACACGACCAGTAGCACGAGTGACACGGCAGGTACCCTGATCTGCGAGCATGGCAAAGTCGAACTTGGAGTGGAACTTGGCCCAGAACTCTGCGCGTCGCTCGCGTGCCGTGGTCAGCTCTTCGACGCCTGGCTCAATGTCGTACTTCGTTGCGCTGTGCTCATTGTAGTGATTCTCAGTTTCAGGGCCGAGACGAAGTCGCTCGAGTGTGAGGACATCGAGATCTTCGTACTTGTGCTCGTTCCATGAGTCAATCGTGTACTTGCCTGTCTCCTTCTCCATCTTGAGACGAGCGTACTCGTTCTCAGCTAGTTGTTGCGCAGCTGCGTCTGCATCCTTGATCATAAGGTCGTCGCGCAAAACCTTGGCAAGGTCCTCCGTGAGGTTATCATCGAAATCAGCCTCGTTCTCATCCATGAAGCGGTCTTCGCCCTCGTCTGCAGCGGCGAACTCACTTCGGTTGGTGTGGGTGTCCTGGAAACCTTCATCATCCCAGGCCATGATGTGAGGGGGCACATTGTTGGCGAAGAAGTAGTGATCGGCCTTTTGCAATGCCTTATCAAGGCCCTCCAGGTCGAGGTTCTTGAATCGCTCGGGCGTCGTAACGTTGCCCTGCTCATCACGATAGTACTGCTTGTGCCAGATAGACTGGACGTTGGGAGTACCGGGCAGCTTAGACGTGCGGAGATGGTCCTGTGCGAGCTTGTCAGACTCCGAAAGCTGCTTAAACAAACTGTACAGAGGGTCCTTCTCGTAGCGTGTCTCCAGCTTGGACTTACCGGGCTTTCCGGGCGCGGTGTTCTTCACAACGTGAGTCTTGTACGATTTGTACAGCGGGACGTCGGGCTCAGGGCGGGCGTAGACCTGTGCCGCAGTTTCTTCCACGACGGCTTGGCCAGCCTGTTCACCCGAAGCATCATCAGCACCGCTGCTAAACGCGCGCAGACTCGACTTTACCGCATAGTTCAAAACTCGAGCCTGCGTTTGTGTCGCCTGAAGCGCAGGTTTTGCGAGCCTGCTAAGGGAATGCATGGTATTAATAGATTTGCGATGGGATTGCCTACAAATATAATTCGCTCAGTGTTCGCAACACTTCAGCAATACCGCGCAAAACCGGGTCAAAATGATTCTATAGCGACTCCAATTCCACCGCTTTTCCGATCAGCCTCAGGTTTTCCGTCACCCCCGAACGCGAAAATCCGGCGCCTACCTTTTCTCGACTAGGGGCTGGTCATTCCGACACCCCTCACTGCGGAATCCAATAGAAAGGCTACTTTTGACGCGATATAACGGTGTGTCCGTCAGCACTACGCAGTGGGTATGGACGGATTTCGCTGTTATAGCTCCACTGAAATCTGCATGAGAATTTCCAGCACAAGAACCTGTAAATTCAGTCTCGAAGCGAAGGGATGCCTCGATTTGTACCAACTAGGCGGGGGGCAAGTAGATGGGAGGGGGAGGTGGCCAGGATGAGCAGTGGGTGTGCAAGCGCAGGGGCACTAGATCTGACACTTATATCCACCCCTGACCTCTGCCAGAATGGAAAGCGCTGACACCAGAGACCAGGTCAGGCAACGGTTACTCTTCTAAGAAACTCGCACTGATAGGAATACCAGAAGGACAGGTCGGTGCAACATGGAGAAGCGAAAAACAAACTAGAACTATTTAGCTCCCTCTACAAAACGCCTTCCACCCTATGGCCGACCACGTTGCTAACGGTGGCGAGGTCACACGGGAGGCTGAAGATGATTTCTCTCAAGAAGACTCGCGGAGCGGTATAGACGAGGCCGCCCTGCTAGAGTCCGCCAGGCAGCGGGCCAGTATACAGCGTCACCATGCTCTATTCTACGAAGCTGCGCATGCGACACTGCAGAGAGTGCAGGAACTAGTCCCGGGCTCACCCGCCAGGGCAGAGGTGAGACAATCTGACGAAACGTACGGGGGCAAATCTCAGGCGTCGTTGGTCGGGAAAAGCGTGGGTAGCCTCCCGACAGACCCTTCAAAGCCAGGAAGTTACCGGGACCATCTTGTCCATCGTGGTAACCCAACACCACTTCTTGGGTCCCCACAGAAGAACAGCACTTCGATAGGAGGAGCTAGAGCTCTGACCTCCCCAGTCAGAGCGGGAGTAGGCGATGGAGGATCCCTACTAGCAGCGCACCAATCCTCATCATTGATGGCCACAGCAGCAGCAGCATCACAGCCCCAAGCATCCAGTCACGCTGGCTCACCGCACCAGGAAAGAAAAGCAGAGAGTCGTCGCAAGCTCGAGGCATGGGTCAAGTCGTGGCACCAGAAACGACTCAACGCCAAAGAGGCAGAATTCCAACTCGAACTGGCTCGAAGGCTCAAGCAGCATGGCTTGCAGCCCGCACTCGTGAGTCTCATAGCCGACGAAAAGCAGGACGCATTATTGCAGGCTGAAGGGACTGCCACAACCCCCGCAACTCTTGTAATGCAGCCGAACTCGGTCTCGACCTTATCTGCCAGCTCATCAGGAGAGCAGGTCATCATCGATCACTTCCCACTTCCTCCGAAGAAAAGGCGACCATCACAGGATGAGGGATTGAGTCTGCCGCTGAATGGTGAAGAGGAGGATGAGGACGAGGATGATGAGAAAATCGAATCGATGTACAAGCAAGGAGCGCTTGATGAACAGTCGAAGCCTTATCCCAAAGGCATCCTCAAGGATAAAACCATCACAGACGACAAGTCAGAGACCGAGGGTAGTCCCTCACCAAGCCCAAAGGCCAGTGGCCGTCGAGCCACTGGGGTCTCAGTCGTCGGATTTCAGGATCGAGACGAGCCTGAGTCACCCATGGAAAAGGTGTCGACACCGAAGCCTCGAAGGAGATCGACACCAGGTGTCAAGTCACGTGATGTCAAGGCGCTGTTAAAGGCAGCCGATGATGGCCAACAGGACGAAGAGGCTAAGTCGAAAGACGAAGAAGCACCAAGGGAACTGCGTCCCGGTGCGTCTTTGGTTGAGTTGCTTGGTCTGCCTCACTCCGTCAACAAGACCCCAGAGTCTGAGTATCAACTCAGAGAAGATGTTAATGCACCCCACATTCATGCACAGCACGTTGTTGCAGTTCGACCGGCAAAACTGCGGGTATTCAGTGACACTGTTGCGCTCAACGACCTGAGCAGGCGAGGAGGACGGGATGCGCATAGGTCAACCGGCACAAGCAAAGGTGCTAAGGCTGAGTACCAGTTAGCAAAGTCCCGCCAGTTACGCATTGTGCCGTCTTCATCGGCACTTCAAAAGGACATCACGCCCACCGAAGCTGCTCATTACTTTCCAGACGTTGTGGGAAGGGCTGCCCAAGTCGTATACACTTCGGGCATAATTCTACCCAGGATAAAAGTGGATCTGGATGCCGACCATCAACACGTCGATGCAGGTTCTTCACGTAGTTCTACTCGCACTCCAGTACCTACGCACTCTGCAAATCGTCCCATCCAATCTGTACTTGCGCTTCGCGATGGCCTGACGATTCGAGAGGTCGCTCTGGATCACACTATTACCCTCACAAGCGCGCGCGCGTCGTCCGCGACACCAGAAGAGCGGTCTATGGGCATATTGGTCTCTCGCTGTTATTCAAGTCGAGCCGGCCGTCGATTAGTGAGTCGAAAAGCAACAAGTCATTCAGGCGAGCCGGTCAGTAGCAGAGTACTCGAAAACAGCGTTTCCTTTGGAGTGGGAGAGGTAGCGTCAGATGCGTTGACCTTGCCTTCGTCCTCTGATGGCACTTTAGTGAGTGGAACCGCAGAGCTTCTCTTTCACGATGACCCAGAGTTATTGGAGCTTCGTAGACTGCTTCGAAAGCACTCGAAAGCTCCTGCAAGCTCAACTGGCGAGAGCGGCGTCGAAGCTGAAATTGCAGCAGAGAGCAGCAGCACAAGTGAACAGCAAGACTCCAGTCATCCCAGAGTTACGTCACTCCGGGTTTCGCCGGAGGTGCTCAAACGTGAAATCCAAAGTCCGCTGGATCGAAATCACAAGAAAGCGGTTTCGCTTTCCTCGTCGCTGCGTCTCTCCAAGGCCGTACTTAATGTCTTGGAAGGAGCTCAGCTTGATCCTGTCGCTGCACATGGCGCCACCAGCCCGGAGATGAACCAGATCAGCAGTGCAACCCCGACGGTGTCCTCTCGATCGTTCTCTCCGTCACGCGGAGCAAACTCTCCTCAAGAGTCAAGCATGAAGCGTCGACTGGATGTGCTTACGCAAGCTATATCCCCATCGCGCAGCCAATCGCCGGGTATCGAGAGGATGAGATTGCCGACCGCAGAACCTCCTGAAGTTGATGACATGGGATTATCGGTGCCCAACCCACAGCTTGCATCTCACACTACGCCGCGATCGTTGTCCGAGCTGCTGCTCTCCCCGTCACCTCTAGGGTTCCAATCTATTCAGAACGATCGAGGGATGAAATCAAGTCTATCTAGTCCCGCTAACGACCATGTTGGAACCGACCGTCTCGATAAGTCTCCGACCGATTCCGCTACTGGAGAGAAACCATCGAACCGAAGCCCTCCGTCTCCCTCTTGTAGACGAACGTTGAATGCCCTGAACATAGCTGCTCAAGCAGAACAGGTAGTACGATTACGAGAAGGTATGAGATACGCTTTACGTGAGGAATCAAGCGGGAAAATTGGTACGGGGAACATTGGTGGTCTCAACCCAGGTTATGTCGGAAAATCAGAGCCTGCTCCGAATTTCCTTGATAGCAAAACGCTGCAACCCCTCGTCGAGAAGGAGCAAATATGGATGACATCACCAGTGGATGATCCTGCTGACCCAAAGACACAACAGCAGAGATCGCCTCGACCGAAGGCAATCAGCGTAAGCACTGGCCTGGTACGTGTCAAGCCCATCTCCATGAGCGACCCAGAACGGCCTGGCCAGACAAAATTGTATGATGTAGTGCAAGTCGTCTCAACTCGTGTCACAAATGACGAATCCGGAGCCGTAATTCCAGAGCTCCATGCAACTCCAACACCTGGGGGTATTCAGCAGGGTGAAGCCTCGCCCAGACCCAAAGCACGAGCGACGCGTGGATTCATGCCACAAAAGGTACGAGAATATCGAACATCCGAGAGGCTGGTCAACGCCGCGAGAAACGCGCTCAGGAGAACCAAGGAGCGTCTTTTCTCCGTGGAACACATTGAAGATTTAATCGAGCGAAGCAAACAGTACGAAGCCCAAGTATTGAGCGGGCATACGAGACTTTAGCATGCTCATTCTTGTGATTTCTCTGTACATAGTTCATAAACAATCAGTCACAATGATGTCAATTTTACTATGGAAAGGGGGAGCCCTAACAAATGCGCAGCCACCCACACAAGAGATGAAGCCAGATGGGTGAATGCCGAGGAATTATGATTGTGGATCTAAACTCTAGACTAAATTATTACGAAATCATCATCTTCGTCGTCCTCATCGAGACGGCGGCCGGCGCTAGCCCGGCGTAACGAGCCTCGTCGACCTCTCTGCTTATCATGTACGGCGCGAGTTTGTGCAGTACCATCAAGGTTAAACTCGCTGGCAAAGTCACTTGCGATCCTAACAAAGCTTGAGGCTGGGTCTGAATGCAGCTTTGGCAGCTGACCCTCTCTTGGTATGCTATTTTGGACAACACTTGGCGGAGCAGGAGCAACTGGGTCCAACCGATGATCATCATGTGTGTCATGCTGGGTTGCTACATTGGGTGGTAAGTCGCTGTTCTCATCACTGATATCGGTCTGTGATGCGATCGATGGATACCTCACATTACGACCAGCTGGGTGATTCTGTGCCGATTGGTGGGGGGCGATCCGTTTTGAACGGCTCGTATTGACTTTCTCTTCCTGTTTCCCCACTTCTTGGTCATCCTCATCGTCATCAAAGTCGAATCCATCTTGGAAGTCCTCGAGCGACGGCGACTTTTCTGCACCCGAAATAACGGCATAGGGTTCTGATTCTACGCGCTTGAGCAATCGCCAGAATTCACAAAGATCTGAATAAGTGCGGCAATAAAAGGCAGCTGTCATCGAAGCATCTACTGCCGCAAGCTCGATTGACTGAATCGGTGCGTGCCGATAAGTATCACCACCGCGAAGTTTGGAAGAATCGTCGTCGCTGTCATCAGATGATACAGTCGACGCCGAGGTCAAGGCGTCTTGCTCAAAAGCAGCGAGGAACTTGTGGCGATGTTTTGGATGACCACATGTTGTGGTGTGCACAAGGCCTTCTGGCGTCGCAGCCGATCCTTGTACTGTCTCCTGGGTCGTGTGAGGATCCAAATAAAACAATCGAGTCCCCTGGGCGCCAACGAAGTAGAGCGATGACCTTGGCTTGCCGCCCATAATACCGACAGACATTGGGAACTGCAGTAGATGAAGAATAGAAGCATGGTATTTGGGATCTATAGTATCAGATACGCCAGCTCGAATGGGTACCAGAACAAGGCATGATTTCCAGCGCAAAGCGGTCTGGGAGGGGGCTGTGTCCGTCTCGAAACTAGCAGGATCGGAATGAACCCCTTGTCGAAGTGGAACCTTGATCAAAGGATCAGAAGACTCGCTGCGGTGTGGAAATGCTTCACTTTCGCCTCCAGAATCGGATTCCTCTCTGTCGCTTTCTTCACCACTCATATCCTTAGTGGGATCTCGCTCCAGCCCACGGTCAGGGCTTGATAGTGGATTTGAATGCGATGATCGAATCTCATTTGGAATCTGCCCAGCAACTTCGGCATCAGAATGCGGCTCAGCCTCACAAAATGCCTCCACCTCAAGACGTTCCCGTTCGGTGACCTCATCCTCATTTTCATCCAATGCCGTTACAGAGATGTTACTCTTTACGCTTCTGGTTCGATGTAAGGTGTTAGAGGCCGTGTCTGACCCACCTGAGGGGTCCGCCACAGGAGCTTCCACCTCATTCCCGCCTGCTATTGTGGTAGGCAGACGAGTCGCCATGCGTTGTGTGTCCGGGAGCGTGTCACCGCCCACGTCATCTCCAGGTGAGAAGAGTTGTGACAGGATATCCTTATCCTCATCAGACGATATCATATTCATAAGACGCTGCTGTGCAGGGGACAGCAAATGCGCATCCTTGGTCTCGATTGCTGAAAGGGAAGGATTAGCACTCGGTTTCGGCTGCTTAAACGCATTATCCATAGCTTTGCCGGTTGAAGCCGAACTTGGAGTTTGAGCCTGTACCCTCTTCCGCCTTTCTCGCCTTGCATGGTGTCGCCTTACGTCTGCGAGCACGCTCCGATTCATGCGGGCAGCACGGAGCTGCCACTGTTGCAGCTCTTCAAGATTGTTGACCTCGTCTCCAGAGCAGGCCTTGATAATCTGGTCGAGATACACGGTGTTGCTTTGCATTGATACAATGCAGAAGTTCGGAATCACCTCATCTGGAATGTTTCGCATGCAAAATTTCAGTAAGGTAGCGGCCTGAGCGGGGCCGTACCACTCTCCAGCGTGACGACTGAAGACCGCACTCCCGTATTCAGTGAGTTTGTGTATCGACAATGGCGCTGCCGGTTGATCAAGGAATAAGCTCAGAACCTTGCCGTAGGAAAGAGGTGGATGCCGAGGTCTGCAAAATGCGGACGTCTCGTTGAATTCAGCAACTGCGCTGCCCTTCGAGGTGTTGTCATCGCTCTCCTCCTCACCCTCCAGAGGGCGGCTGGGGCAGCACGGGACTAGCTCTGTCCAGCGATGTGAGAGACAGTGGATCATAAGTGTGTTGGCGAGTAGCATCTGGGCAGATCGAAGCATGCAGCCCCATCCTGAATCAGATGTTATCTTTGGAGGTGCAGGTGGTGAGCGCATGGTAGGGAAGTTCTTTCGATATGTCATCCAAATAAGTGAATCAAAAGTTTCTCGGAACTGTCGATAAGTCCCAGGTGGGAGCCTTGAACCCAACTGTGGTCGTGAGAATGCGGAGTGGACATTAATTAATTCTTGGCCGTGTTCACTATCACGTGGGTTTGCCAATGGATCTAAGTCTCGCTGTGGCTGTTGGTGCTGGTGCTGGTGGTGGCAGCTATTTGGCTGTCCTAAAGCCTTGGATTCGCTTGCCGGTAGTCCGATGGCTGAGGCTAGTGGTGTCGGAGGAGGATGGCAAAACGGGACATATGGCGACTGCGATAACGAAGTTGAGCCTGATCTCGCGTGCGGATCCGTCACGACAGGTACTGGTGAGGTGAGATTCACAGGAGTTCGCATGGTAGCACTACTAATGTTGGATAAAGTGGGTTGTAGTCCTGGAATAGGCAAAGCCGCTGGGGGTGTTACGAGGAAGGAGCCAGAGCCTAAAAGGTTTTGGTAGTGTAGCTCATTGGAACTGACTCCTGAAACGCTGTGTGTAAGTGAGCCGAAGCTCTCCATGGAAATGATGGTCGGTGGCGGAACCGTTAAGTTGGCGTCTACGGAAGCCTCACCTCTTGCCTCTTTCTCAGCTGCCGATTTGAGACAATACTTCCGACCGAAAAGGAATGCTGGCTCATCGAACCGGAATCTGTGACCGCGGAAGAAGCCTGTACGCGACATAATAAACAGTTTCATCCCACGAACCGACTTAGACCACAGTCCAGACGTGTCTTCAACCTGAGGGTCGCAGAACTCGACATCGTCTGCCACTTTCTGCTCTGATGCTTGTGAAAGTGCCATCGACGGAACACGGCTGGTACGACCTGGCGCAAGGGTTGCCTCTGGATGACTTTGCGGGGTCGTATTACCCCGAGCTGTCATGTAATTCGCTGCTGCAGTTCCTGCCCCTGTTCCCTCTCCTGCTGGAACGCTTGGGCTCCTCAGCTTCGTAACAGTCTTGTCATGACCTGCCGCCCCAGAATCATTGATGAGGTCCACACTTTCCCACGATGATTCCCGCTGGAGGGAAGCGTTCAGAGGGTGCTCAAAGTTCGCATCTGTTATGCGAAATCGACCGGTCCCCTGCATGGGAAGCTGAGCTGGCGGCTCGAGTGCGGTCGTCTATGGCGCTGGCGAGTAGGTATACTCACTGCTCAGGTGGGACAGTCTGAGGAGTGCCCGGAGGTCACTTGAAAGTTGGCCTCTGCCTCCCCTATCTCCCTGAACCCGGAATGCCACGCGTGACAAGCCAAGAATCTAATGCTAGAGTGGGAAAAAAAAGGGTTTGTTGCCTGCAATGAGTCAAAGATGCTGAGGCTCTTTGTGGGCACCTTGAGAGGGTTATACTTGAAGTACCGGATGCTTGTGCTTGCGCTGGCCTTCTCCCTCAGTACACGCTCAAAACGTGAATTCATGGTTCAGACCATAACCGAGGGGTGAGATTTGAATGAGAAACCGTGTGATGTAGCAAGTGAACACTCACTCGGAATAAATCACTGCAGTGATTTCAGCGTTCTACAGAAGGATAAGGTCGTGTCTCACGCAGCTCGCCACGGCAATGCGCCCAAACAGCGACCCTTTCAAAGTTGGAAACAGCGTTCGTTCACACTGGGACAGTCGTTTGAAAAAGGATATGACACGCTAGGTCATGTCGCGTTCCTTTGTGCAATTACGTAGAACGCTCGAGCAGTTGTCAACCGCGTTACCAAAACATGTACTACGCAAGCAGTTGAGCAATATTGACCTGCTTTCCACCCTTTCCAACGCTCTGCAAAGGCAAGGAAAAGATATCCCCAGCACACAGAAGCTACAGAGCGCCTTGGAAAGCATGGTGAGATTTCAGTCCAAACGACCCGAGTTGTTTGCTAATCTCCTACGCAAAACAGATGCGCGCAAGAACGAAGACCGCACCGGTTCCGAAATCTCCGACCCCAGCGCATTCATAGGAAGGAGCGAAATGGACATGCCGGACGTAGGTAAGCAGACGCGCTTAACCTCCAACAAAGACGAGACAGCATCTACTGTACGTGATGAACCAGGATGAGTCATCAAAAATCTTATGGATGAAGCTGTTTATGATCCTAGATGTGCTCAGCACTCAAGCGCTCTCGCAGGTTGGAGTCGCAAGACTACTGCTCCGGTCCTCGTCGATGAACGAGTGTGTGGGTTCAGAAAACTATGAGAAAAGTGCATTTCCGTGAACACAGAATAATGTAGCACTGGAAATATGGCTAACTTGCTCGATAGTATAACATGAGGTTACGTAGGCTACGCAACCAAACAAGGCTAGTTAAACCAGTGGACTGTGGAGCGGTAGCGGACAAACCGGCTCCGAGGGTCTAGTCAAAGTAACGTCGCACAAGAACATTGAAATTTGTGTTAACATTCTTAATATTCTCTTCGGTTATGCTGTTAGTAACCGCCTGGAAATGCTCGTTGGACTCGAAGAGGTGCATAGCGTAGCCTATAGGGAACGGCATAACTCCTCCATGAGGAAGGTTGCCATAAGAACCGTCTTCGTCTAGATCAGGGCCTACGACCGAATCGTTTGCTGGTGGATAGATCCTGTCAACAATAGTGGGATCGAAGTTCTGAGGCAAGAACATGCGCTCGACTGCTGGCCTCTCCCAACCAGGCGAATTGAATGCTGTGGGTTCCAAAATGCGGACCCAGGAAGGCTTTTGAAGAGCAAGCGATCTGACAAGTGCTACCGAATGGCAGGCATAGCAACGGGGGTAATCAAAGGCATCGGCCATTTTCTCCCTCCATAGGCGAATGAATGGTGCTCGGGGTCGAGAGAGAATCACAGCGACACCTACGACTTCGTCGTACTTCGGGACTTTGCGCTCACGACCAAAGATAGTTGGAGCACCCGACTTCAGGAGAGGATCAAACGAACGCCATGTGATAACGTCCCAATCAAGGTAGATACCACCCATCTCGTCCAGCACATCGATCCGAATGACATCGCTTTGGTGGGCTGCAAGTGAAAGTTGCTTTGCGCCGATGTGCGTTGGTGGAGGCACAAATCGAACAGTGAAGTATTTCTTCGCCCTGTCCCACCAGTAACCGGAGCCAGGTGCAATGACGTGGAAGTACATCACATCTGGCTTGATGTTCTTCGCAGCACTGACCACGGCGAGATATTGGATAATGCCAAATCGCTCAGGCATGTTATCGGTTCGAATAAAATGAACGATCCTCGGGATGGGCTCGAGATAAGCGCCAAGAATTACGTCGATATCCGTCAAAGCCTTGATTAAACCCGGGTACAGAACTTGATTGTTCTTGTCGTCCAACAGTTTCTGCAGTCGCTCGCGTTGCGCTTTAGTCTCCTCCTTGGTCCACGGTCTTCCTGGCCGACCCTCAAGGAAGTATATCTTAAGTGCATCCTCAATAGCGTCTTCACGAACTTTGTTGGCCGCATCAAAAGCTCCGCTTTGCTCGAGGAATAGGTCGCTTGTGCCTCGGACAGCAGGGAGCCACCCAGTGAGGAGACGAGCGATACGAACTTGGAGCTGTGCGAGGCGCCTGTAACCAAGTCCAAAGGCCGTGCAGGCAAGTTCGTCAGCGTTTTGCTCCATCTTCCGAACGAAGTTTGCGCGATGTTCCTTCGCCTCTGCCTCTGAAGACGGCATGTCGTGGAAGAGCGTCGTAGCGATCGAGTTAAACTTGTGTAGGTAGTCATTGGTTTCCTGCATCGCGTGCAAGGTGCGCTTGCCGAAGTACGAAGGTGTGATGCGAGGGAGATGTTCAAGGAAGATTTGAGTCAACTCCTTGTAAATTGAGTCCATGCTTCCAAGGTCTGTCACGGAAACTACATCCTTCGGTCTCGTCGTAGCAGATCGAGTCGCATGCCTTGGCAAGTATGTGTAGAAGAGAATTTTTGGTGTGTCAAGTTCGAACCTGCCGCCTGCAGCAAAGAGGGACGAGGCGATGACGGGATCCTTCTTGACAAACTCGTAGTCAGCATCATCCTCGCGAATGTTGTAGCGGAAGATGTTCGCGGTGGTGAACACTCGATAGTAACGGAAGAGCTTTTCAAGTGCATTAACGAAATCGCTCGCCCATGGCTTCGACGCGTCGTAGAAGCCGACCACAAAGTCAACCTTGCTGCGCTTCACTAACTCGCGTTCATAGTTGTAGTCATGGAGAACGGGGGTCGCAATGGACGGTGAGTGGTTGGTGAACCCTGCCTCTGCCTTGACTGTGCAGACAAGCAGACCGAGAAGGAATGCCAGGAGTACCAGAATCCTGGATACGGTAGTCTCCTGTTGTCGCATCCTGTGGAAGCAGGTTGGACGGGACGTTTGAATCCTGGGTAATGCGTTGCCGTGTTGCCGTGCTCAGTGCGAGTGACTGCTGAGCTTGGTAGGCGAGGTAGGCTCGCTGGGCGCTAGGCGCTAGATGAGTCTGGAAAGGGCGTGCCCTAGAGGTGCGTTGGGTGAGCAACCAACCGATTGGATTGTAAGGTAGGTCATGAGCATAAACCTGGCTGGCACGCGAGATACCACAACTCTCCATAGCTCAGAATCGGGAGAAACGGAAAAATCTCTTTGTTGGGGAATTCACGTGCGTGACGCTGCGCTTAAATCCTGGATATAAAGTAACTCACATAGGTCCATAACTCCCACGAATTAGCTTGTCGAGACACATATGACATGGTCCACTTTCACGTGGTCTAGCGGTGTGGTGGACGCACTGGAAATTACGCTCGCAGAAAATTTTGAATCAACCCAAGTTGAGCGGGGCCGACTGTCAAGGCTCGGTAGGTTCTGTGGAGACATTAAGCTGGTCTTCGCTGGGGCGAGAGGGATGGGGTGTGGCTCAGCCTTTGTTAAGGTCTGTGAGCTCTTGAGCTTAGATGCTCGTGTATAGGGTCAAAAGATGCATTCTAGTGAGCATAAGTTCAGTAGACGGTGGGTGGGTTTCAAATGATCTGTAATGAAGTGATGGATAGAGAATAAGGAGCTTTATTCATATCGAGCTGGTAATTAGCATGATATGATAACCCGAGCTGAATCTATGATATCGATGCTGGGGTATCGTCTCAAAGTCTGCTGCCAGCCAGGGCAGGGGTCTGCACTGCACCTGGACCAAGAAAGGTAGAGTTTCCGCAGGCGGGGGTGCGGCAATGGCAAAGGTAGGCTAGCAAGACCAGGCCAGAGGGGTGTGAGAAAAGGGAAAAAACACAAGTGTTATTGCGACTTTACGGCGATAATTCCGACGTTTGGAGTCATGTCCGCGCTTCGATTGTATAAGCAGTTCCTACGCCCTGCTGTCTTCAACACATTTGCACGCTCAATTTCTACTACGCGTGTACTCCGATCTCAGGTAAGTTGACACAAAATCCGACGATTCGTTTGATTCACCTCTCTCCGATGCGCTTTTCAATGCTTTGTTGTGGCTTATACCGCGACTGGTACCGCCATAATGCCACAGCTCGTAGCGACTGCGGAGCTGCGTCAGTTGCGATGGTAGTCAGGCCTGAGGCACAGGGGTGCAGAGAAAGCTGCGAACCCGTTTCTCCGCGCGAGGAGGCGATCGCAAGTGCGCGACCAGAGTAGGGTATTTGCTAACACATGATATATGCGGTTCTGGTTTCCCCACGTCAATCTATGCTCTAGGATGCTCCTGCTAAGCCCGTCTCGCCCGAGGTCCAGAAGATCGTGGATGACATCCTTAAGCTCAACATCATGCAGTCGATCGAACTCGTGAACACTCTGAAAACGACATTCGGATACAGCGACGCTGCTTTCATGGCTGCTCCCGCCGCTGCAGCTCCTGCTGGTGGCGCTCCTGCTGCCGCTGCTGCCGCTGCACCTGCTGAGGAGAAGCCCAAGGCCGCAGAGAAGACCAGCTTCACAATCAAGCTCGAGTCTTTCGATGCTAAGGAGAAGATCAAGGTCATTAAGGAAGTCCGTGCTATCACCGGCAAGGGTCTTAAGGAGGCTAAGGACCTCGTGGAGTCGCTTCCTCAGATCCTCAAGAAGGATGTTAAGAAGGATGAGGCAGAGAAGATCGTCGCCGTGCTTAAGGAGGCTGGTGCTGTTTGCGTTCTTGAATAAGCACCTGGTCCATGCGTCGATTTAACCTCGCGGACTTTGAAATGCAAACGATGCATACCTACACACAACAACACCAGCGATCAGAACAGCCACAACCGCAGCCAGAACTCTTCGCCCTTAAACCACGACTTAGGAAGACAACTGGGATCATGATCGTCTGTCCCTGAATGAACTTCGGACGCGCATGCCCTGAGCGAAGTAGGGCATGTACTGTGTTTGGCCTGTAACCATTCGCAGAGTGAATGACTGAGGCATCAGGCTAGCATTGGAGAATTTGAACGCCTGACTGAACGGCATTCAGCAGAGAGCAGAGAGCAGAGGCGTACTCGGACGCAGCGAACGGAGGGCGCAACTGTCGTGGAGTGGAGCTATGGTAGAAGAAAAGCTCGTTTCTTGCTCTGCAATTAGGTTTGCCCCCCATTGCGTTGCGGTCGCATTCATGTGCCTGACATCCTTCGTAACCTCCCCCCTTGCGCATTGCGCGCATGTACTGTGAGAGAATCAAACTCCATTCCCCCCTCCACACATACCTTCAACCCTTTGTTTTTTCTTGTTCGTATGCTCCCCGCATACGAAGCTGATATGATAGCAACCTTCTTTAGTATATTACATTATCACACCTTAGTCACCCCCAGCCCATACGCAGCCAATGCGTTATTTTCTCCCCCCCCCCCCCCCTTTCCCCCCCCCCCCCCCCCCCCCCCCCCCCCCCCCCCCC
>Ga0180217_1001027_pt1 | contig 34427 bp, 24 predicted proteins | sample eDN3rd37CBELigOP_FD_128521 | JGI IMG/M metagenome (GOLD analysis project Ga0180217, IMG submission 128521) | Enriched Organic Plus compost microbial communities from Emeryville, California, USA - eDNA 3rd pass 37_C BE-Lig OP (version 2) (version 2) ... | reverse complement strand
TGTGCAGCCGGCCAAACTCGTCGCGCATCTGCTGGCGGAGGCCTTCATCGAGTCCAGTAAGCGGCTCGTCGAGAAGCAGGATGCCTGGTTCCATCACCAGCGCTCGCGCCAGGGCCACGCGCTGGCGCTGGCCGCCCGAGAGGAGGTTCACGTCCCGAGGACCGAAGCCGGAAAGCTGGACCAGCTCGAGTGCCTCAGCGACCTTGTCGTCGAGCAGCTTGCCCCGAAGTCCCCGTAGGCGCAGGCCATAGCCGACGTTCTGCGCAACTGTCATGTGCGGGAACAGGCCGAGCCCCTGGAACACCGTGTTGACGGGACGCCGGTTCGCCGGAACCCGGGCCATGTCCTTGCCATCGAATGTGATACGGCCGCCGCTCGGCGTATCGAAGCCACCAATCAACTTGAGCAACGTGCTCTTACCGCAGCCGGAAGAGCCGAGCAGGGTAAAGAACTCGCCGGCCTTGATGTCGAGACTTACGCCATCGACCGCCCGGACATTTCCGAACTCGCGGGTGACGTTCTCAATGCCGATCGCGATGGCCATGTCAGCGTGCCGTCTGCTCCCGGATGAGCAATACGCCCTCGGCCGAGACCTCCAAGATCTGCCGTTCAAGAACCAGCGTTGTGGTCGTCGCTTCCTCGACGATCAGCGGTCCCTCGATCACCGCGCCCGGCGGCAGCTTGCCGCGTTCGTAAACCGGGCAGGTCAACCAGCCCAGGCTGCGGCCGAAGTAGACGTCCCGCTTCCCGCGCAGGGCTGCCTCGGTCGTGCGGCTTTCGGCGTTGAGCTTCGGCATGGCGATGACAGGCCCGCTCAGCACTGCCTCGAGATGCAGCCCGGTGATCTCTATGGGAGAAGCCGTCAGGCAGAAGGTGTAGGCGCGCTCGTGGCTCGCGTGGAAGCGTTCGGCGAACGCCTCCTGCGAATCGTCGTGATGGAACGTTGCGAAGACGCCATGCTCCTGGCCCTTGTAACGGGCTTCGACCATGTACGTGAATCGAATATTGGCATCCGCCCCCTTGGCAAAATAGGCGACGGCCTCTTGCTCGAGCTGACGGAAGCGCCGCGACAGTTCCCCCACGGCCTCCGGCGACAGCGGGGCGAACCAGGTGCTGCGGAAATCCGCGCGTGGCTCGGCCGCGAGCATGCCCCAGGCAGAGAAGATCCCCGAGTGCGGAGGTACGACCGTGGTCTTCACGTTGAGATCACGCCCCAGACGCGCAGCAAGCGCCGGACCAGCGCCGCCGCTGATGACGAGCGCGGCATCGCGCGGGTCATGGCCGCGCTGCACCGTGACCAGCTTGAGCGCGTTGATCATGCTGGCATGCGCGATCTCGATGATCGCGAGCGCGGCATCCGCCACTGACAGCCCGAGCGGCTTTGCAACCGTTTCGATCGCAGCGACAGCCTTCGACTTGTCCAACTGCATCGTCCCGCCGGCGAAATTCGCCGGATCGAAGACGCCGATCGTCAGGATGGCGTCGGAAAGCGTCGGCCGGTCGCCGCCCCGGCCATAGCAGGCGGGACCCGGCTCGGAACCGGCACTCTCCGGTCCGACCTTCAGGACACCGCGCTCGTCGATGCGCGCGATCGAACCGCCGCCGGAGCCGATCTCGACGATGTCGACGACCGGTACCTGCACGGGATAGCCAGGCTCGATGCGGGTGTGCTCGAGTTTGTACTCGCTGTTGAGCGTCGGGCGACCTTCGTGGATGAGCGAGCACTTCGCCGTCGTCCCGCCCACGTCCAGCGAAAGCACCTCCGTTGCGCCGATCACCTGCCCGATTCTCGCTGCGCCTGCGACGCCACCCGCCGGTCCCGACTCCACCAGCGTCAGCGGGCTGCGGGTGGCCTGGTCGAAGGTGGAGATGCCGCCGTTCGACTGCATCGCATAGTAGGGGCAGGCCAGATCCTGCCTCGCCAATGCTTCCTCAAGCCGCGCAAAGTAGTGCTGGATGATTGGCTGCACGTAGGCGTTGAGCACCACCGTGTTGGTACGCTCATATTCGCGCCACTGGCGAGACACCTCGTGGCTGGCGCAGACCGTTACGCCAGGCAGCGCGGCAGCAAGTGTGCGCGCACACAGGATCTCGTGGTCTGGCTTTGCATAGCTGTGGAGGAAGAGCACCGCGATGGCCTGGACCTGAAGCTCGCGGCACTTCCGGATGATCGGCTCCAGGCCGTCGAGGTCGAGCGGCCGGATGACGTTGCCGCGGGCGTCGATGCGCTCGTCCACCTCGAAGCGCAAGTGGCGCGGCACGAACGTCTCGGGACTGTGGAACTGCAGATTGTAGAGATCGGGTCGATTGCCCCGACCGATCTCGAGCACGTCCCGGAATCCGGCCGTGGTGACGAGAGCCGTGCGCACACCCTTGCGCTCGGTGATGGCATTGATCACCGTCGTGCCGCCATGCGCGAAGAAGGTGACGTCGCGGCTGCGCAGCCCGTCCTTCTTCTCTGCCATCGCGATCGCGTTGAGGACGCCTTCGGACTGGTCCTTGACCGTCGTCAGGCTCTTGGCCGTGAACACTTCTCCCGTCCGCTCGTCATAGCCGACGAGGTCAGTGAACGTTCCGCCGACATCGGTCGCAAGACGGATCATTCTGCCCTCCCCGGCACGTAGCCGTAGACGCGTGACGCTTCTTCTTCGCTGATGAGGCCCTTGAGCACGTCGTCCTCGATGAGATGTCGCTCGCGCAGAACTGGATCGCCCCAGCCGCCACCACCGCCGGTGACAATGCGAACCACGTCGCCACGGCTGAGCGGGATATGCGGATTGCGTCCGTAACTGCGAGTCGAATTGCCGTCGGCGGAAATGATCTGCACGACGTTGGCCGACCCCTCGGCACCGCCGCTCATGCCCCAGGGAAGCGTTTTGGTACGACCCAGGCTGCAATAGGCGACGGCATCATCGCCGAGGACTTCATAGTCGCGCACGATGCCAAAGCCGCCGCGCCGCCTGCCCGCCCCCACGCCACCTTCGACGTTGAGCGCATATTGCCTCACGATGATCGGGAAGCGCGCCTCGATGGCCTCGACGGAGTAGTTGTAAGTGTCGCCATCGGTCAGCGCTATGAGCGCGTTCGCTCCATCGCGATCCTCGCTGGCGCCCCAGCCGCCATGCTGCGGTTCGATATGGACGAAGGGTTCCCCCGAAGAATCCGTGCCCGAAAGGTAGACGACGCAGAGGCTGGAATAGGAGCCCGCGGAGAAGCGCGACGGCACCAGTGGAGCCAGCGCCTTCCAGACCAGTTCGGACGCATGCACCGAGCCTTCGTAGTACCAGCCGGTCGGCGAGGGCTTCTCCGCGGTAAAGATCGTACCGGGCTCGGCAACGACATCCAGGGGGCGGAACCAGCCTTCGTTCGACGGCTCCTGCGGCGCGACCAGCGCCTTCACGATCGTGCGCGTCGCCGACTGCAGCGCGCCACGCGCGCAATTGATGGGGCCGGCCACCGCCGGGGGGTTGCCGCTGAAGTCGGCGATGATCCTGTCGCCGGCGATGGTCACCGCAACCTTCACCCGGATCGGGTCGTCGGTGACGCCATCCCCGTCGATCACGTCCTCTGCATGGTAGGTGCCGTCGGGCAAGGCAGCGATGGCCGCACGGCTTCGTTTCTCACTGCTGTCGAGCAGGTTGACGAAGGCCCGACGGACGACCTTCTCACCGTACTTCGTCGCCAGTTCCGACATTCGCCGGGCGGCAACCCGTACGGTCGCCACCTGGGCGGTCAGGTCCCCGAGGGCGATTTCCGGGAAACGGACGTTCTCGCCGATGATGTGCAGGAGTTCGTCGGAGAACACGTCGGAGCGAACGATCTTCACTCCCGGCAGGCGAAGGCCCTCCTGGAACACCGACACTGCATTCGGCGCCAGGCTGCCCGGAACCGACCCGCCGACGTCCAGATAGTGGGCGACGTTGATGGCATAGCCCAGGATCGCACCGTCGAAGAAGATCGGCTTGACGATGGCGAAGTCGCAGGCATGCGTGCCGCCGGAATAGGGGTCGTTGGTGAGCAGGATGTCGCCATCCGCGAGATTGCCCTTGAAGCGCTCGATGAGCGCCTTCACCTGTGTCCCGAACGTTCCGGTGAACAGCGTTATGCCGTTCATTTGGGCCACGAGCTCGCCTTCGGAGGTGAGAAGCCCACAGGCGAAATCGAGCACTTCGTAGATGACGGGGCTCATGCTCGTGCGCGCCATCACGATGCCCATTTCATCGACGGTCGCGATAAGCTTGCCCTCGATGATTTCCTGGGTCACCGGGTCGACGGTTACGGTAGTCACGTAAGGTAAGCTCCGGCTTTGGGACGGACCGGAGCAGAGTATGAGTCGGTCAGTCCGTGCGAAAGCCGGTCGGATGGGTGGGGCGTGCCGGCACGGCAAACCTACCCGAACGGGCAGGTTCCTTGAGGGGAAGGTCCCGCGCGGCCATGACGGCGGCCGCTCTCGTGCGCACGTTCAGCTTGGCGTAGATGTTGCGCAGGTGGAACTTGACGGTGTTGTCGCTAAGCGCCAGTCGGCGACCTATCTCCTTGTTGCTCACGCCCGTGCAGAGCAATTCGATCACCCCGCGCTCGCGGTCGGTCAACCCGCTGGCAGGAGCAGTTGCGGCTTCTGTTTCCGATGGCGTGGCACCGAGCAGTGCTCCCAGGCGTTGCCTGACGACATCCGGGAACTCCGCACGGGCTGTCAGCCTGCGCAGTTCGGAAAGAAAGGCATCACCCTCGACCTGCACGAGAGTTGGACACTCCGCAACCGGCGTTGCCAACACGAGGTCGGACACCCGGACCGCCGCGCGCGACAACTCGCCCAGGGCGATCATCAGGCGAATGTCGATCAACGCCAGTTCGATCGTTCGCAGCATGTGCGGCTTCTGCGGCTGCCGAATGCGCAACTGGTCGAAGACGGCGCGCGCCCTTGCCGTCTCGCCCTGCGCAAGAAGAAGCCGCGTCCACAAAAGCGCCGGCGTCGTGCCGCGCAGGTGGGTCGCGAGGTTGTTGGGCCGATCGGCGTCGATCGCCTTGATGCCGTAGCCGTTCGCCTCGGCATAACGGACCGCCGCTTCGACGTCGCCGCTGGCAAGGAGCAGTGCCGCCCGTTCGCCATCGATGAGGCGGGTCAGCCGTTCGAAGCCGCGTCGCTGCGCCGTGGCGCGCGCCCGGTCGATGGACGCGTGTGCGGCAACGTCGTCCTTGCCGACGCGACAGATGCGCTGCTGGGTGGTGAACCCGGCAGCAAGCAGGTCGAACCAGGTATCGTGCCGTTCGAGATGCGGCAGCGCCCAGGTGAGCATTTCGGCGGCCCCGGCAACGTTGCCGCACACGGATTTCAGCTCCGCCATCAGCACCTGGCCGACGGCATCGAGGTCACTCCCCTTGCCGATGTTGGACTGGGCCTCGTCGATCAGGCGGTCGTAGGATTCTGCCGCCGCAGCGAAGTCGCCGCTGAAGAACGCTGCTTGTCCGACATGCGTGTGGAGGTGCATCGCTCCGAACTCAGCGCCGCCGCTTCGGAAGGCATGGATTGCCAGCCGGCCATAGTGCGTGGCGCGGTCTAGGTCGCTGCGTATGAGGTAGTTGTAGGAAAGCATGTTGAGCGCCAGCGCCCGCGTGACGATCTCCCTGTCGCGCATGTCGAGCAGGTCGTTCTCGAGTGCCGCAAGATCGGCCGAACTCACCCAGTGGTCGGTATAGAGGGCGACCAGAACCTGGACGACCCGCAGGTCGCGGCGGAGCACAGCATCGTTGCAGCCCGCCACCGCATGCGTGGCGATAGCAAGGTATTCGTCGGCGAGGGGCAACTGCCCGGCCTTGGCGCTCACCACCGCGAGCCCCAGCGCCGTCAGGGGATAGCGGGAAAAATCGATTTCGGCGGCACGCGACAGGATCGGTTGGAAGATTGCCGCCCGGCCCTGCCCTGTGGCGTAGACCCGGCGCCAGCCGCCGGCGGTCTCCACGATGCGCGCTGCCAGATTGACGTCGTCGCACAGGAGCGCGTGCCGCATGGCGGCCTCGCTGTCACCTGCCGTCTCCAGCCAAAGGGCGGCCCGCTTGAGCGGCGCCTTCGGGTCTAGGTTGCGTCTGGCCGCCTCATCCTGCAGGAAGGCATGGAAGACAGGGTGATAGCGCAGCCATTCGCCACGGCCGGGTATCCGGGTAACCGGCAGTGCGTGGGCGGCCAGCTGCGCAAACTCCTCGCCCATGTTCTCCCCGGGAAAAACCGCCTGGACGAGGTCACGGCTGAGGGCAGGCAAGCATGCTGTGAGCGCCAGGAAGCGTTGCGTCGGGGCGGGAAGATTGGAGAACACCTGCTCTGACAGGTATGCGGCCATCTCGGTATTGGCGCCAGAGAACGAGGCGGGTATGGAATCGCCAGTACCCTTGTCATCGACCAGGAGACGAACCATCTGCAGCGCGACGGCCCAGCCTTCCGTGCGTCGGTTGAGGCTGCGTATCTGTTCCCTGGAGAGTCCTGCGGCGCTGCCACCGAAGAACTCCGCTGCCTCGTCGTCCGAAAACCCGAGATCTCCCGTGCTGATCTGCCTGAACTCGCCGTTCACGCGAAGCGCGGAAATCGGGAAGCCCGGCATGCTGCGCGACATCAGCACGAACTTCACGTGCATGAGCGAGCGGTCCGCCAGGAGCTTCGCGACGACACTCTCTGTCGCGTCGTTCTGCGCGAAATGATAGTCGTCGAGGAACAGTACCACAGAACGGGCGAGCTTGCGCAGGCGCGTTGCCAGGATCGCAAGCAGTGACGAGGGAGCAAGGCTGCTCGCATCCGGCGTTCCACCGTCCGGGCTGAGCTGCACTACGGCATCAAGAATCGCCAGGATGAAATGGCTCTGCTCGCGGTGCTCCGGTTCGAATGCAATCCACGTCGCCAGATAGCCGCTCCTGCGCAGGACGTCGTACCATTGCGCGCCGAGCGAGGTCTTGCCGTAGCCAGCCGGCGCCTGGATGACGGTCAACCGCCTTGGACCCGTCTTCTGCAGCGATTCGAGTAATGCGCGGCGCGGGACGATATGTTGCCCGCCTGCAGGGGGGTCAAACGGGGTCGGTTCGAGCATCCCGGTTTTCTGCAACGTGGTCCCGCCCGTTGCAAGGCGTTCCGCGCGGCAACCCTGGTAGTCGGCCGGTCCTTGTTACATGCGTTTGGATCGCGGGTTCACTGGGACTCCCAACTCCCGGTCACGACTTTCGTCACGCTGTACCGGGCAATCGGCAGGAACATGACGGCACTTACCCTATGCCATCACAACAGGAAGTCCGTGGCGTCCACCTGTGACAGACGGGTGTTCAACAGCAGGATTTCGCCTTCTGCCCCGCTGGTGCCCGTGGTGTTGATCTGTACCAGCACATGCGAACCCGACTGGATTGCGCGGACCTGGCCGACGGCCGAGAACGGGTTGTCTCCTATGAAGGACAGGGTGCCGGCAAAGCCCGTCAGGTCGATGGTGTCGTTGTCGCCGTAGTCCTCGAAATCGGTGATCTGGTCGCGCGTCGCGCCCAGCCCCGTCTCGGCCGCCGAGTCAAACTCGAAGATGTCATTTCCTTCGCGGCCAACCAGCTTGTCCTGCCCCCCGCGTCCGGCGATCCGGTTCGCACCTGCATTCCCCACGATCTGCTGGCCGAATTCGTTGCCGGTGAGGGCGATGGTCTTCGTCCCTCCCTTCGAAGCCGTCGACAGCTGTTCGACCTCAACCCCGGCCCCAAGCACATAGGAGTTCCGCGCGAGTACGCGGTCGTTGCCGTTGCCGACAGCTTCGACCACGACATCGTCCAAGCTGTCTACGATGTACACGTCGTCGCCTCGGTAGCCATAGAGCGTGTCCGCTCCGCCGCCACCGTCCAGCCTGTTGGCACCATTGTTGCCGTCGATCCGCTGGCCGAATTCGTTGCCTGTCAGATTGATCGTCGTGGTTGCGCTACTCGATATGGTCGACAGCCTCTCCACCTCCGCGCCTGCGGTCAGGACGTAGGTATCGCGCGCCAAGACACGGTCGCTGCCTTCCCCGACGGCTTCGACCACCACATCGTCCAGGCTGTCCACCACGAGGACGTCATTGCCGCCATAACCATACAGCCTGTCCCTGCCGCCGCCACCGTCCAGCCGGTTGGCCCCGTTGTTGCCGTCGATCCGCTGGCCGAATTCATTGCCAGTCAGATCGATAGCGGTCGTGCCGTTGTCTTTCGTGGTCGACAGCCGCTCGACCTCCGAACCCGATGTCAGGGCATAGCTCACCTTCGAACGCACGCGATCGGTGCCGCCCAGGACAGCTTCTATTACGATATCATCGGCACTATCGACGATGTAGGTGTCGTTGCCGCCATAGCCGATCAGCCGGTCCTGGCCGCCGCCGCCATCGAGACGGTTGGCCCCAGCATTTCCTTCGATCCGCTGATCAAAGGCATTGCCGGTCAGGTTTATGGCAGTTGTCGCGCTGACGGAGAATGTCATCAGCCGCTCCACCTCCTGGCCGCTGGCCAGCTTGAAGCTGTCCTTCGCCAGAACCCGGTCGTTGCCGCCACCGACCTTTTCGACGACGCGGTCGTCCATGCTGTCGACGATGTACGTGTCGTTGCCGCCGTGACCGACCAGCCTGTCCTTGCCACCCCCGCCTTCGAGACGATTTGCCCCGGAATTGCCCACGATCTGCTGGTCGAATTCGTTGCCGGTCAGGTCGATCGCCTTCGTGCCAGTCTTCGACGCCGTCGTCAGCCGCTCGATCTCCGCACCCACCCCAAGAACATAGGAGTTCCGCGCCAGTACGCGGTCGTTGCCGCCGCCGGCCGCCTCAACAACAACGTCGCCCAGTTGATCAACGTAGAACTGGTCGTCACCGAGGCCGCCGTACAGCGTGTCCGCCCCCTTCCCGCCGTCTATAATGTCGTCGCCATCACCTCCGTAAACCGTGTCCGCGCCGCCTTTCGCGTAGATCTTGTCGGCTCCGCCACCGCTGCGAATGACGTTCGCGCCGTCGGTCCCGGTTATAGTGTCCGCGCCGGCGCCGGTGTTGACATTCTCGAAATTGACGAAGGACTCACCGGAATAGTTGGTGACTCCAGTTTCCAGATTTATGGAATAGCCGAGGGTCCAGGACGTTGTGTCCAGCGTGTCGACGCCGCTGCCGCCGTCAAGGATCTCGGGCGTGCCCGTTGCAGCATAGATAACGTCGTCCCCTGCACCGCCATAATACTGGCCAACGCCGCTCGAGTAGATCGTATCGTTGCCGCCTTCGCCGTAAACCTCGTCGGCTCCTCCTCCTCCATAGATCCGGTCGTCGCCGGCGCCGCCATAGATCAGGTCTGCGCCCGAGCCGCCGTGGATGAGGTCGTTCCCTCCTTCCCCGTGGATTGTATCATCGCCCCCTTGGCCGAACAGTGAGTCGTCGCCGTTGCCGCCAAAGATGGTATCGTTTCCCATGGCGCTGGGCGTGCCAACCGCATGCCCGGTCACCGAGACGTTCAGGACGAAGGTATTGTTCGCATCGAAGACACCGGTGGGACCGCCACCGTAGGGGCGTACCCTGATGTAATATGTTCCAGCAGCGGCAGCTGTGTAGGTGCCGTAGGGGTCTCGGGAATTCCCATTGTCGTCGATGGGAAACGAACCCAGTCCTCCCTCGCCAACCAGGCTATCGTCAAAGGTGGCCAGGATAGTCCCGCTCGCGTTCAGGATCTCGAAGACCAGATCGCGGGGCACCCCGACTGGGGAATTCGCCCCATAGTCGATGTCGACCGTAAGCGTTTGACCCGCGCCGACAGTAACACTGAAGTACTCGGCCTGCCCAATGGTTGCCTCGACGATCGCGGTCATGTGGGGCGTGGAGCTGTTCCCGAACGTCGGATTCTCATCCACCGTCCACAGGCTTGAACTGTCCAAACTCCCCGCGTTGGCAATCGAGTCATTTTCAGTGGATGCATACGAGATGGACGTGTTGCTGCTATCAGCCATCACCCAATCGTCGCCGTCCCCGGCGTTGATGGTGTTCGTGTTGGTGCCTGTCGATCCCTGGTAGCCGAGGATGAAGTCATCATTGGCGGTGCCGGTCATGGGCTCGCCAGTATAGACGTAGCTGATTGGCATGGCTGGTCTCCAATGTTCGGCCTCGGGAGCATCCTCCGAAAGGAACACGATCGCACGCCTTCCAATCACCGCCATTGAAAGGATATCGTAACGTCAGCCGGGGGCAACCTCGAAGAAGAAGTATGCGCAATGCAAGGTTGTGTGTAGCCGCAAGAAACTCCTGTCCGCCTTACGCTTAATATCGTTCGTGCGATCGAAACTTGGGCTCCATGATGATCACCTGACCGATGCGCGAAGGTGGAACGCATATGCATTGCTCGCCTGTAGGACATCCTCGCCAACATCGAGAAGCAGCGGTCGGCCGGGATCGCCCGCTTTTGCCAGGTTCTTTGCCTGTGCTGCCTGATTCTCCGGCTGTAAATGAGACGTCCAGTTAGGTCCGATTTAGCTGAGACCCTCAGCCGTAGCCTGAAACAACCTCTGGCTAGCGACCTGACACCGGGGAGGCCTTCATTTCATGACCCGCAATCGTCGCGCTCAAATGGCCGAACGCAAAATCTTTCGTCCCCTGTCTAGCCTGGAGATCCGGATGCGATGTCGGCCTTGACCATGTTGCATGACATCTGTCAGCCGGTTTCGTGCCAGCGGCGACACCGCGTCAACCGGGTCGGGCAGCCGATCCGGCGACGCCCTGACTCACCCCAGCAGAACCCGCGCTACCGCCTCGTCGGTGACCAGATGATTGACGTAGCCGCCGGCCAGTGTTGCGCGAATGACGGGCGCTTTGTAGAGGCCGCCGGAGGCCAGGATGGAGACGGGTTTCTGTCGCAGCGCCTCCAGCGAGATGGCCATGACGGACCGGTTCAGCGAATGGTCGACCAGGCTGCCATCCGCCTTCAGGAAGTAGCCGAGCGTCTCGCCGACGGCCCCGAGCTGTTGCAGTTCGTCGAGATTGTCCTTCACCACCCGTAGCGAGGGGATCGGTGAACGTTCGTGGAGATCGCCGCAGGCAACAAGCGCCACGTCGGCGATTTCGGTGCGCGCCAGCACGTCGGCGATCTCGTCGTTGTGCAGGAGCGCCTCCAGGCTTTCGGGGCTGGAGCAGTAGATAGGCGCCGTCAGGTAGTGGCACTCGAGCCCGAGCGCCTTCGCCACGGACATGGCGACCTCGAACGTGTTGGTCAGCGACGCGCGCGTCACCCCGCCCATCAGTCCGACGACCCAGGAATTCGGGTTCGGGCGCGTCTGCAGCCGCCTCGTCGCGAAGGAAAGCGTGCGGCCCCACCCGATGCCGACGCCGAGGTCGCGCTCGGCGATCACGGCGTTGAGCAGCTCACCGGCGGCCTCGCCGATCGTGCGCTGCTGCTCGATCGGATCGATCAGCGCCGGCACGACGACCGCGGCCTTGAGATGGAAGCGGCCCTTGAGCCGTTCCTCGAGCTCGACGCAGTCCGCCAGCGGCGTGCGGACCTCGATGTTGACGAGTCCCGCCGTGCGAACCTGGCCGATGATCTTGTTGACGCGCAAGCGGGTCACGCCGAGCTCGTCGGCGATCTCCTGCTGGGTCATCCCGCCGACGAAATAGAGCCACGCGACGCGCGCAATCTCCCGGTCGGATTGGAATTCACCCTTCTCAGTCGCGACCCCGGGTCTATCCAGCACGTTCAGCAATCCGCCCTTCGAACCGCGCCCTGCGCGGGTCCTCCCCACACAGGATAGCAGATCCGCAGGGAACTACTCCAGATTGGTGTGGCGCGCCCTCATCGCCGCAGCGTCGATACTCAGACGCTCGCGCAACGAGAGAATCAGTATCTCGAACAGCAGGTAGAGCGCGCCCTCGTAGAGAGAGCCCATCGGGAGCACGGATGTCGGCGCCGTGGTGTCGCGGGCCATCGTCTGCGCGGGAACGACCAGCTTCGCATCGGCCGCGCGGGGCGCGGCTCCATCCGGTTCCGCCGTGACGCAGAGGCTCTTCGCGCCGGCCGAGCGGGCGACGCCGATGAGCGCGCTGACGGTGGAGAAGTCGCCCGGCCCGGCGGAGACGATCAGGAGGTCGCCTTCGCCGAGGGGCGGCGTGGTCATGTCGCCGACCACATGCGCGTCGAGCCCCAGGTGGAAGAGGCGCATGGCGAAGCCCTTCATTTGAAGGCCCTCGCGCCCCACTCCGTAGAGGGCGATCCGCCGCGCACCGGCGATCATCTCGATTGCCGCATCAATGCCGACCTTGTCGACAGCGACGAGGACCTCGTGAAGCTCGTCAAGTGCCCTGCGATAGATGTCCTGCAATGATTCCTCCAAATGTAGATGCAGGCGCTATGCCAGCGCCCGCGCCAGAGCCTCCGCCATGGCGCGCAAGGTGAGATAGGTCGAGGCCGCGCCCGGATCGATGTGCCCGAGGGAGCGCTCGCCAAGCTTCGCGGAGCGACCACGCCGTGCCAGGATGGAGGCGGTCTTCTCCATGCCTTCCTTCGCGCCGGCGGTCGCCGCCTCGATGACCTCGAGCGAGGTCGCGCCCTTCTGTGCCGCTTCCTTGGCCGCCACGGCAGCCGGCGCCCAGGCATCGACCATGGTCTTGTCGCCCGGCTGGGCACGCCCGCGGTCCTGAATGCCCTGCGAAGCCGCGACGATCCAGTTCGCAAGCGACGCGGCATCGAGGTTCAGCCGATCCGCAACCGCCGCGCCTGCACGCAGGAAGGCGGTCGCATAGAGCGGACCCGACGAGGCACCGACCGCATCCAGGAAGGCCTTTGCCATGCGCTTGCAGGTGGCCTCGATGGTCTCTTCCTTCGGTGCCGCGTCCAGCGCCTTGCCGACCGCGATCCAGCCGATCTCCATCGTCACGCCGTGGTCGCCGTCGCCGATGATGCCGTCGAGCTGGGACAGCCAGTCCTTCTCGGAGACGATCACGGCCCCGACATTGCGCATCATCTGACGGAAGATGCTCGGGGTGATATCTCCCTCGGCCACCAGATCCGTGCTGGCGCGCGTCGCACTTCCCTGCGTCGGGCTGGCGATACCCGCCGCATTGACGGGCGTCGATGCCCGCGCCCCGCCCGCTGCCGAGACATCGCCGACGGTGAGCGCCACCGACCGGCAGGGGTGATCGAGCAGGACGCGCAGCTCGTCGTCGAGGCGCATGAGCGTGATCGAGGCGCCCGCCATCTCCAGCGAGGTCGCGTATTCGCCGACCCAGCTGCGCACGATCCGGATGCCCTTCTCGCCGAGGATCTGCTGGGTCCGGCGGTGCAGCAGGTAGAGCTCCATAAGGGAGGTGGAGCCGAGACCGTTCACGAGCACTGCCACCTCGTCGCCGCTGGCGAGTCCGAGGTCGGCGATGATCGTCGCGACGAGCTGCTCCGCCAAACTGTCGGCGCTTTCAAGCGGTCCGCGGCGGATGCCGGGCTCGCCGTGCAGGCCCATCCCGATTTCCATCTCGTCCGCCGGGATCTCGAAGTTCGGTTTGCGGGTCTGCGGAAGGGAGCAGGCCGAAAGAGCGACGCCCATGGTCCGGGTCGAGGCGTTGGCATGGCGCGCCAGCCGGTCGACCTCATCGAGCGTCAGCATACGGTCAGCGGCTGCGCCCGCGATCTTGAACACGAAGAAGTCGCCGGCGATGCCGCGCCGTTCGTTCAGGCGCTCCTTCGGCGCCGAGGCCACGTCGTCGGTGACCGCCACGCTCTTCACCGGGCATCCGGAGGCAGCGAGTTCTTCCGCTGCCATGTCGAAGTTCATGACGTCGCCGGAGTAGTTCCCGTAGAGGAAGATGATGCCGGCACCGCCATCGACGGCCCGCGCAGCGTCCAGGATCTGTTCCGGCGATGGTGAGGCAAACACGTTGCCGACCGCGGCTGCGTCGGCGAGGCCCCGCCCGACATAACCGGCGAAGGCGGGCTCATGCCCGGAACCCCCACCAACCACCACGCCGACCTTGCCGGCGCGTGGTCCGTCAACGGCCACGACGGCGCGACCGGTCGCGCCGGATACCCGCAGCACATCCGGATGCGCCCCGACCATCCCCTCGATCATCTCGGGGATGATGTTCTCCGGCGCGTTCATGATTTTCTTGGTCTTGGCAGTCACCGGCAAATCCTCGGCGGAGTGGCTTGGGTCAGGTTCGGGGATCAGGCGGCCTGCCGCAGAAGGGCGATCGAGGCCTTCATGTCGGCAAGGACGTCTTCATCCGTTTCCTCGAACGGATAGATGATTTCCATGAAGTAGGTCTGGTCGGACAGCTTGTGGCGCTTCCAGAAGTCGGCCAGCCGCGCCGGCGTGATGATGCCGTCGCGCGTGAAGTTCCAGTGCCGGTCCAGCAGGCCATCGGACTGCTGGATGTGGAAGGCGCCGATATACTCGCCGCAGGTGGACATCCAGTAGTCCATGTCGGCCTGCTCGCCGAACAGCGGCGTGAACAGCGCGTGACCCCAGTCGACCATGAGCCTCACCGGGACCTCGGCATGCGCGTTGAGATCCTTCATCAGGCGCAGGGCGTCGGTTGCGGAAGACGGGAACTCGGTCGCCAGCGGCACTGGCTCGACGTAGAGCGTCTCGAGGCCCTTCCGCTTGGCATGACGGGAGATCTCGACATAAGTCTCGACCGCCTCCTTGTAGATTTCCTCGCGGCGGGCCGGGTTGAGAGCGTCGGCCGTCGAGTAGGACCCGAACGGCATGCCGGCGCCGCGCACCTCCATCTCGGACGTCATGTCAATCGCGCGCATCAGGTGTTCCTTGCCGAGCGCGCGCAGTTCCGGGGTCGGAGCCAGCAGATGGTTGTAGGTGTAGGAAGCGAGGCCGCCGAAGGTGCTTTCGATGGTGATGCCGGCGCGCCGGAACGCCGTGGCATATTCGCGCGCGATCGGGTCGCGCTTCTCTGCCGGCCACCACGGGTCCACCAGGTCCCAGGTGAACTGCACGACATCCATGCCGAGCTCGTCCTTGACGATCTTGGCCATGGCCTCGCCACCCAGCCAGCGCTTGATGGCGAAGGACAGGTTCAATCCGAGCTTCATTCTTTCCTCCGGGAAGCCTGTTGAAAGGACCGCGCTCAGCCGGCGTCGGCTCTGAGATAACGGCGCGAGATGGCATCGAAGGAGATGGCCAGCACGACGATCACGCCGCTGACGATTCCCTGCCAGTAGGGCGAGACGCCGAACAGGACGATGATATTCTCGATGATGCCGATGATCGCCGCGCCGAAGATGGCGCCCAGCGGCGTACCAACGCCGCCCGTGGTCGCGACGCCGCCGATGACGGCCGCAGCGATCGGCGCCAGCACCCAGGTCTCGCCGATCGACGGCTGAGCCGTGCCGAGACGCGCCACCATCAGCACGCCGGCCAGCGCCGACATCACGCCGGCGAAAACGAAGACCAGTGTGCGTATGGTGTTGACCTTGATGCCGAGCATGCGGGCGGCCGCGGCATTGTTGCCGATCGCGTACATGTAGCGGCCGAACGGCGTCTTGACGGTCAGGTAGGAGACCAGCGCCAGCACCACCAGCATGATGATGAACGGCATCGGCACGCCGAACAGGTCGCCGCGTCCGAGGAACTGGATCTCCTTCGGAATGTTGGTGATCGCCACGCCGCGGGTCAGCACCAGGTTGGCGCCTCCGAAGATTCCGGCCGTGCCGATCGTCAGCACCAGCGAATGCAGGCGCAACACCGAGACCAGCGCACCGTTCAGCAGCCCGCAGCCGGCTCCGAGCACGAGCGCAAGCAGCATTGCCAGCCACGGGTTCAGTCCGAGCGTGACCATCAGGATGCCGGCAACGACACCGCACAGGCCGCCGATCACGCCGAGTGACAGGTCGATCTCGCCCAGGATCATCAGCGACGCCTGCCCGATGGTGACCAGCCCGACGAAGGCCAGGGCGCGCGCCACGACTGACAGGTTGTAGCCGCTCAGGAAATAGGGCGACAGCAGCGACGACAGGCCGAAGATGACGACCAGGACGACGAAGACGCCCGCCAGGGGATTGACGGCGAACGCCTTGAACGGATTAAGCCGCATAGGAAGAGGTCTCCCTGCCAAACATGGCGCCGACAAGCGTCTCGGTGCTCGTGCTGGCCGCGTCGAACGACCCGGTCACCTTGCCGGAATACATTGTGATGATGCGCGTCGAGCATCGAAGCAGCTCGTCCATTTCCGAGGAGACGAGGATGATGCCCACTCCCTGCTCGGCCAGGCTCTTCATGATCCGATAGATCTCGGCCTTGGTGCGGACGTCGATGCCCTTGGTCGGCTCGTCGAAGATCAGCACCCGCGGGCGACGGGCCATGGCGCGGCCGATCAGGGCCTTCTGCTGGTTGCCGCCGGACAGGTAGACGATCTGCTTGTTCATGTTCGGCGTCTTGATGTCGTACGCCTTGATGATCTCGCTGACCTTCGCGCGCTCCTTGCCAGCCGAGATGCCGAATACCGAGGTGGTCTGCCCGTAGATCGCCATGCCGATGTTGTCGCGCACGGACATGAGCGGGAAGATGCCGTGATGCTTCCGCTCCTCGGACAGGTAAATCATACCGTTGCGCATGGACGCCGAGGTATCGCCGAGCTTCCAGGGCGCGCCCTCCATCTCGACCGTGCCGGACTTGGCCTTGAGGTAGCCGAAGATGGTCTGCATGACTTCCGATCGACCCGCGCCGACGAGGCCGGCGAAGCCGAGGATCTCGCCCCGCTTCAGGTCGAAATCGACGTTGCTGAAGCCTGAGCCTGAAAGCCCGCGGACCTTGAGGATCGTTTCACCGGCGCCCGCCGGGGCGGCTTCCGGACGGAACATGTCCCCGAGGTTGATAGCCTCACCGGACATCGCCTTGATGAGCCCTTCGGCATTGGTGTCCGCGAGGCGGCCCGCTTCGACCTTCTTGCCGTTGCGCAGGACGGTGTAGTCGTCGCCGATCGTGAAGACCTCGTCCATCTTGTGCGAGATGAAGATGATGGCGTGGTCGCGGTTGCGAAAACCGGAAATGACACGGAACACGCGGTCGACCTCGGTGCGCGTCAGCGCCGAGGTCGGCTCGTCGAGGATCAGCACCTTCATGTCGCGATTGGTCGAGGCACGCGCGATCTGGAGGAGCTGCTGGTCCGAGACGGAAATGCTGCGGACGAGGGCCGAAGGCGGCGCGGCGATGCCGAACCGCTCCAGGATCTCGGTGGCCTCCTTCTCCAGGCGACCGCGATCGAAATAGCTGCCACCGTGGCCGGAGCGATCGAAAGGAATGAACAGGTTTTCCGCGACCGTCATGTGCGGGAACAGCGTAAGTTCCTGCGGCACGTAGGCGATGTTGCGGAACAGGCTGGGGTCTTCTGCCGGATCCTTGCCATCGATGAGGACCCGTCCGCGCGAGGGCGTGTAGGCGCCCGTCAGCAACTTGACGAGAGTCGACTTTCCGGCTCCGTTTTCGCCGGCGAAGACATGGACGCGCCCGAGCTCCACCGAGATGGAGACGTCGTCCAGCGCGGTGACGCCGGGAAAATCCCGACCAAGTCCCTCAGTCTCAAGATAGGCCACGGCTGTCGGTCCAGGAGTTGGGGGGATCCAGGATCCCCGCCGGGCATGTTCAGCGCCGTTGCGGCGGCCCGGCCGAAAAGGAGAGCGAGGCCGCGGCCGAGCCGCGGCCTCGCTTGCGGTCTTACTTCACGTTGTCCTTGGTCAGCACGGCGATGCCGGTGTCGATGTACTTCGGCGTATCGGCGCCGGTCGCCTTCTGCCACATCGTCATCACGGACCAGTAGCCCTGCATTTCCGGCTTGGTCGAGGACGAGCTGTCGGCAACGCCGTCCTTGATCAGCTGGATCATCTCAGGGAGGTCGTCGAGGCCGACGAGATGAACCTCACCGGTCTTGCCAGCTTCCTTGATCGCCTGGCCGATGCCGATCGGACCGGCGGCATCGCAAGCGACCCAACCCTTCAGGTTCGGGTTGGCCTGCATGATCGCCGCGGCCTGCTTCTGGGCAGTCTCGATGTCGTCATTGTCGATGCCGGTGGCGACGACCTTGATGTTCGGATGCTCGGCAAACACCTTCTGGTGGCATTCGGCGCGGATGGCATGGTTCGGCGCGGTGGGCACGCCCATCATGATGGCGACTTCGCCACCCTCTTCGCCGAGCAGCTCGACGAGGCGACGCGAGGCGATCGAGGCCTGCTCGCAGAAGTCGTTGCCGATGCTGGTCAGCTCCATGCCTTCCGGCGCGACCGAGTCGAAGATAGTGACCGGGATCTCCTGGCCGACAGCCTCCTCGAGCGGAGCGCGGTTGCCGCTCGGGTCGAGCAGGTCGATCGCGATGCCGTCGGGACGCGTGGCGATGGAGCTTTCGAGGATCTGGTTCTGCTGAACGACATCAGCCTGCTGCGGCGCGCTGTACTCGATCTGCACCTTGGCGCCGGTCTGCGCCTCGATCGCCTGGGCGGCAGCCTTGGCGCCGTCGTTCACCTTGTCGAACCAAGGATGCACGACCTTCGGGATGATGACGAAGCGATAGCTGTCTTTCTTGGTGGTGCCCGGCGCGGCGTCCTGCGCGAATGCCGCCGTCGAAGCGAGCAGAAGGCCAGCCATAGCCAGCCGGAACAAGGTCTTCATAGTGCCTCCCAAGGTTGGGTTCGAGCTTCAAGTGGCGGCGCCGACGATCTCCTCTCGATCGGCAAACCCGCTCGACGGCACCCGTTACACATGTAATCTGAAATTTACAAGAGGCGCGCGAGCCACCTGTGGAAAGCATCGGATGCAACGATACGATGCGTAGCGCCCTCCCAGGCATTTGCAGCCCTCCCCCGCCCGCACGCGCAGAGACGTGCACTGACGCGCCGATGCGGCCATGCGCACCAACTCGAAGGGACGAGAAGGTTTCGTGTCCGGTCACGGGAAACTTTCATGCGCAGAGGGAACCCCTGGCTCCGCCGCGGGTTGGGCGTTCACCCTACCGCGACCAGGCGGGGCTGCCGGCATGAAAGGTCTGTTGAAATGGCGACTGTAGTAGGACCATCGAAGCACCGAACCGCATCGAGCCACGCCAAACGTCCAGTCCGAAGGTCCTCCCCCACCGAAGATCCGGGCGAGAACGGGCTCCGGACGGGCGATGGAAATCGCGGCAAGATGCGGAAGAGCGGCGCTCCTCGAAAGGGTGGCGCGGACGACAAGTCGACTCCGCCAAGGCCTGGAAACTTCGCATGGTGGGCGTTCTGAGCCCCCGAAGCAGGGCGGGCCACTGAACAAGGATCCATGGATTTCGAGACGCACGGTTTTCCCAGCATATTTAGCTTGTTAGCTGAACTGGACGTCGCGCAGACGGCGTTCTTCCTCGACTTCGACGGCACGCTGGCCGAGATCGTGCCCGACCCTGCCCGCGTCCGGATAAAGCAGGAAACCCTTGCGATGCTGGAGCGGCTGCACGCCCTGGCCGGCGGGGCGGTCGGGGTGGTTTCCGGTCGCAGCATTGCTCACCTCGACGCCCTCCTCCACCCGCTTCGCTTGCCCATGGCCGGCGTGCACGGGCTGGAGCGCCGCAACGCAGACGGCATGGTGATGAGGGCGCGGATTGACGCTGAACTCTACCGCCGGATTGGGGAAGCGGTCTCGGCATTCGCCAACCGCCACTTGGGTCTCATCGTCGAGACGAAGCCGGGATCCGTGGCGCTCCATTATCGGCAGCGGCCCGATTGCCAGATGGAATGCCTCGCGCTCGCGGAGGACCTCGCTCGCAGGGACACGCGGATTCGGCTCCTGCCCGGCAAGATGGTGGTCGAGATGACACTTGCAGCGCGGACGAAGGGCGACGCGATCGCCGACTTCATGAAGGAGCCACCCTTCCTCGGCAGACGCCCTTTTTTTGCTGGCGACGACGTGACGGACGAGGCGGGCTTCGCAGCGGTCAATGCGATGGGGGGCCTTTCGGTGAAGGTTGGGCCGGGTCCCACGTCGGCAAACTGGCGTCTCGCCGACATCGGGGCCGTCGCCCGCGCGTTGTCCGAACTGACAGCCGCGTAATGAGCACAACCGGAGAACGCAGCCAGGGGAACCAATCGACCGCCGCCGGATTTGAGACCGTGAGAGGGCAAGAAGAAGGCAGATCGATGAACGCAATCGTGTCCCCGCCACCGCCGCCCGTCACGGACGAGCCTCCGTCGGGCGCAGTGCCGGAAGCCGGCGACCAACACGACCTTAGCCATACGCCTCGCGAAAGGCTCGTCATCGTTTCGAACCGAGTGGCCGATCTGCGTGCAACGACGCAGACGGGTGGGCTGGCCGTCGCGCTCGCCGACGCTGTGAAGGAAAGCGGCGGTGTCTGGTTTGGCTGGAACGGCGAAAAGGATGGAGAGACCGGAGGTACTGTCGAGGTCGAATCCATCGGCAAGGTCAAGCGCGTCTCCGCGCCGCTGTCAGCAGACGACCTCACCAACTACTATTTCGGCTATGCCAACAGCGTGCTCTGGCCGCTCTTCCATTACCGGCTTGACCTCGTCGATTATCGGCAGAACTACTTCGATGCCTATTGCCGTGTGAACGAGACCTTCGCGCGCCAGCTCCTCCCCTTTCTGGAGCCCGAAGACCTGGTCTGGATTCACGACTATCACCTGATCCCGCTCGCGGGAGCCCTGCGCGGCCTGGGGTGCAGGCAACGCATCGGTTTCTTCCTTCACATCCCGTTTCCGCCGCCGGATCTCCTTGCGGCCGCGCCCAACCACTCCGAGCTGGTCGACGCGCTGCTCGCCTATGACTTGGTAGGGCTCCAAACCAGCACAGACGCGAACAACCTGAAACAGTACCTCACGAAGCATACCTCCGCCGTGCAGGTCGCGGAGAACCGGTTCTCGGTCCATGGCCACACCCTGACGATCGACAGGTTCCCCATCGGCATTGACGCGCAGGGGTTCGCCGCCATGGCGCGCGACGCGGAAAGCGACGTCCAAATCGACCTGATGCGGCTGAAGGTGCTGGGACGCCAGCAGATCATCGGCGTCGACAGGCTCGACTATTCGAAAGGGCTCCCGGAGCGCCTTAAGGCGTATGGACGTTTGCTCGCGCTCCATCCGGAACTCGAAAAGGCGGTGACGTTTCTGCAAGTCGCGCCACCCACGCGCGAGGAAGTCGATGCCTACGCCGATATCCGAATGCAGCTCGAGTCGCTGACCGGCGCCATCAACGGCAGGTTCGCCGACTTCAACTGGACGCCGCTGCGCTACATCCACCGTCCGGTCTCGCGCCGCAAGCTGGCGCCGTTGTTTCGCGGCAGCCAGGTCGGCTTCGTTACGCCGCTGCGCGATGGTATGAACCTGGTGGCGAAGGAATATGTCGCGGCTCAAGACCCCGACGATCCCGGAGTTCTCGTTCTCTCGCAGTTCGCGGGTGCGGCCGAAGAGATGCAACAGGCGCTGATCGTCAATCCATTCGACATCGAGGACATGGCGCAGCAGCTCTACGTCGCGTTGACGATGCCTCTGGCCGAGCGGATCGAGCGGCATGCGGCCTTGCTGGAGCACGTCCTCCGCAACGATGCGCGCACCTGGCTGGAGACCTTCCTGACAACGCTCGGCGCTGGAAGCACGTCGCATGCTTCTAACGAGGAAGGGTCAGATCTGCCGGCCCCGCTTCCCGGCTTTGGATAGTGACGATGACTCCCGTGCATCCAGGACAGCGAGATGCTCCGTTTGCGGCGGGCGGGGACGAGAGCATGCCGGCGACACGTGTGGTGTTCGAAGGCGAAGACGCAGTCGAAAAGGTGGCGAAACTCCTCGGATCCCGAAGCACCGCGGGCACAACGGCACTGTCGAACAGGCTGCGTGAACTTGCCGAGGCGCTTGAAAGATCCGGCAGCAACCTGCGGGCCATGCTCGAGCAACGGGTGCAGTCCCTCGGCGAGCACCAGAGTGAGGCGCTGGCGCAGGTGAAGAAACTTGAGGCGCAAGATCCCGAAGCGTTCCTCGCCGGTGCGTTGGCGGGATTTGCCCTGGCAGGCGCCACAGGCCCGTCCGAGGCAGGCATGGAACCCGAAGGCGAACGGAGTCACAGACCGGAGCACAACCATCACCGCGAGGCCGGCGTGGAAAAGTCGCCCGTCGACACGGCTCAGATCGGCCCCGGCGGGCTCGGATCGCTGGAGGCGCCCGACACGGATCCGCCACCTGAACCGTCGCCTGAGGGCGAGGAACCAGGCCGCATCTCGTGATGAGGCACGACTGAGCCGCAAGCGGCCAAATCCGACGTCAAATTGCAGTCCCGCGAGATCCTCCCGGTCGTCAACCTCCCGTCACCGTTTCTGCTCCGAGTTCAACGGGCCGGCGCGCCTCCGTCCTGTGATTCCTGAAGCGGCTGTCCACGAGACGGTCGATCATGACCGCAAAGGCGATGGAGAGGGCAAGGCTGCCCCCCGCCAGCATCAATGGATGCCCGGCGAGTTGCTCGACCTGCACCTCGAGAGCGATGATGATGACCCTGTGAATGAGGTAGATGGAATACGAGTAGATCCCGATCCTGACGGCAAGTTTCGAGTTCAGCACCCGGAACAGCCAGTGGCGATGCCGCATGACGGCAAGATAGAAGATCGGCAGCAAGGCAATTCCCTGCAATGAGTACCGCAGGGTCTCGCGGAACCTCTGATCCCGAATTACCAGTGTGGAAAGCAGCACCAGCCCAGCGGTGGCTAGCAGCGCCCAATCCCGGAACGAAAGCCGACTTGCGTTTGCCGCGTCATCCGTGCGTCCATTCATCGCGAACGCCAGGACGCAACCGTAGACGATCGAATCCAGCCTTGTGTCTGATGCGTAGTAGGTCCGGGTTTCGGATACACCAACCCAGCAGACGAGATAGATGCGCCACAGGAGTATTCCGGCACACACGGCCAGCGCCACGACGATCAGGCTGCGGTTCCTCAGGTGCGCCGCCAACGCCGCCAGCAACAATACCGGGAAGATCATGTAGAAATGCTCCTCCACGGCGAGTGACCAAAGAACACCCGTTCCCTCGGGTGTCTTCTGGGCGGCACCGAAGTAGATCTCCTCATAATTTGCGAAATAGAAGAGCTGCGATGCCAGTCCTGCCAGGGTTACGTGCCCCGGAAGAATGTAAAGGAGCGTCAGTCCGTAGGCGACCGCCAGCGTCACCAGGAGCGGCGGCATGAGACGGAGAAATCGCCGCCTGTAGAAGCCGACGAAGTCGATCTCTCCGTTCCGGGAGAATTCGCGAAGCAGAAGTGTTGTTATGAGAAAGCCGCTGAGAAAGAAGAAGACGGTCACACCGAGCCCGCCGGGAACAAACCTTTCAAATCCAGCATGAGATGCGAAGACGATCAGCACCGAGACGGCGCGAATTCCGTTCAGAGAAGGGATTTCATATTTTGCATTTCGCGCGCCGCTCATGGCCACAGGATTCCCCCCCACATGACGGCGACTGCTCGCTGGACAGCCTGGTGAAAATAGAAGCGCTAAAGGACGCCGGACATGCGGGGCAACATCCACCTTGCTCCCAACCGCTAACTAAAAAGGATTAGGCTGGGCGAAGGTCATTCGTCAGGGCAGCCTTCTTGCCGGGTGCGAAATCCCCTGAGGCGTTTCAGGCCCGGGCAGCGGGCGCTGATTCGCACGCAACCAAGGCAATCCGCGGCGCTACAGCCCGCGGCCCTGGGGATAAACGCTCGCTTCGTAACTCGAAAGGAGTAGGTTTCAGCACGAAAACGAGGCTGGATTCCGTCGCCACCTTGCTCCGCGACGACATAGAATCGGCACCGGCAGTCTTTCCACCCGTGTTTTTGTTTTCCTTTTTATCGCTCTATCGTTAACGACCGCGGTTACACAGGAAGCGCAGCCTACGCCATTATGTGTTGTTTTATGTGCGTGCCACTCCTTCTATCCTCATCGGGACAGGTAGGACGTCGACACACTTTGGGCGGGGTACATAATGCGTTTCCTATCCAGCCTCCTGGCGCTGATGCTGCTGTGGACTGGCGTGGTCTGGGCTCAGGAGGTCTATCGCCTGCAACCCAACGACCAGATCGAGGTCTGGACGGCAGTTGAACCCAGCCTCCGCCGCACCACCACCATCGGGCCGGATGGATGGCTGTCGTTGCCCCTCGCCGGCCACGTCAAGGCGGCCGGCCTGACCGCACCCGAGCTCGAGAAGGCCCTCGAGGAAAAGCTGCAGGGCTTCTTCAAGGAACCGCTCGAGCTGACAGTGATGCTCCAGCCCGTCTCGGAGCGGACGCAGTCCATCTACATCACCGGAGAGGTCACGAACCCCGGATCGTACCCGTACCGTCAGGGCATGCTGGTCCTGCACGCCGTCAGCCTTGCGGGCGGGCTCTATCGCACCGCCCTGACCACTTCCGACGAGGACAGGCAGATCGAGGTTGCGGGTCTGGTCAAGCGCCAGCGCAGCCAGGTCAGCGCCTTGAACGCACGGATCGCCCGCGTCCGGGCCGAGATGTCGAATTCCGAGTTTGTCGTCGACGAAACGATCCTCCCCGAGGACGAGGCCCGGGAGCGGAAGATTCTCGAGGCCCGCACGACCGACTATGCCGCCCGCCGCAAGGCGAACGAGGAGGCCGTCGCCCTGCGCCGCCAGGCAGTGGACGCGCTGAGAGAACAGATCAAGACGATCGAGAGAAGGATCGAGATCACGCAGCAGCGGCTCGCCGCCATCACCAAGCTGGTGGACCGCGGCTTCGCCAACGAGGCCCAGCAGCTCGAGCTTGAAGGCACGATAACGGAGCTTCAGGGCAGCCATCACGAGCTCCAGCGCGACATCGCCACGGCCGAGCTCGAACTCGCCAGCGAGTTGACGACCTTCGAAGCCATCGAGGGTGAGCGCAACACCGAACTCACCGTTGAACTGCGTGACGCAGAAAGCGAACTGCAGGCCCTCCGCTCGAACCTGGCCGACAATGAGCGGATTCTCGGCCTGTACCTGACGACGGCAGCAAGCAACGCAACCGCTCTGCAGCGCACAGTTGCCTACACGCTGATCAGGACGGTGGACGGGCAGCAACCGGTGGAGATCGAGGCGACCGAACTCTCGCCCGTCGGGCCAGGGGATCTGGTGCGCGTCAGCTATGTGGATCGCCCAGCGGGGCCCTCGAACGGTTCCACGTCGAGCATTGAGCACCTTTCGAGTCAGGTGAGCGAAGCCGAATGAACGTGACCGCCGGCAGGAACGTAGAAATTAGGCGCGACAAGTCATGATCCACGACATCCTCCGCAACGCGGTCTACTACTTCGAGGCGTTTCTCAGGCGTCCGCACTGGGCAATCATTCCATTTCTGGTGGCGTTGGCCGCAGGGGTTGCAGTCATCTTTATGGTCCCGCGCGTCTACCAGTCAGAAGCGCTGCTGATGATCGAGACTTCCCAGCCGTCATCGACCCTGATGCCGACGACTGTCGCCAGCGAGCACCTGCGCTTCGTCGAACAGCGCGTCCTTGCACGCGACAACCTGCTTGCACTGGCCGAGAAGTTCGACCTCTTCCCCGGCCTGCGCCAGACCATGTCGGACACCAAGCTGGCCGATATGGTGCGTAACCAGATCTCGATCCAGACGGTCGCCGCCGAACCCTCTGACCGTTACGCCGGCACGAACGCGATGAGCATACTGGTATCTTACCAGGATCCGATCGCTGCGGCGGACATTGCGTCCGAGATCGTCTCCATGATCATCGAGGAGAACCGTCGCCTTCGCGTCCAGCGTGCGCAGGAGGCCTCTCAGTTCCTGTCGCGCGAAGTCGACGACATGCGCAAGCATCTGGAAGAACGCGAGCGCGATTGGAACGCCTACATGGCAGCGAACGCCGAGGCGCTACCCGGCCGCGTCCAGAGCCTCGACAACGAACTGCAGGAGAAGGACCGCGAGCTGGCTGACGTCGACCGCTCCCTCTCGACGCTCGGGCAGGAACTGCGCCTCCTGGAGGCGGAACTGCGCCTGGGCATGCAGCGCGGCGAAAGCAACGAGCGCGACCGGCAGCAACTCGCGGAACTCGAGGCCGAGCTCGCGACCAAGTCCCTGACCTACTCAGCCGCTCACCCCGAAATTCGTACGCTCACCGCCCGTGTCGAGGCGATGCGCAAGAAGGTCACCGAGAGCGCGTCGTCGGGCGGCGGCGCAGAGTCGCAGCAGTTGTCCCCCGAACTGGCGTTGCTGTCCGAGCGTGTCGCCATCACCAAGGCGCGGCACGACGCCCTGGAGGAACAGCGCGCCAAGATCGTCGAGCGGATATCCGAGCTTCGTGCCACCGTTCAGCGTGCCCCCACGGTGCAGGCGCAACTGGAAGCGATTGAACGCGAGCGGGAAACCCTGCAGCGCAACCTCGACGACATGACGAGCAAGCTGTCGACCGCACGGATCGGCGAACGTCTCGAGCTGGACGACAGCACGGCCCACGTCCAGATCGTCGAGAAGCCCGAAATCCCACGCTATCCGAGCGGCATGAGCCGGGCAAAGATGCTGGTGCTCGTCCTTGGTGCTGCGGTGGCCTGCGCCTTCGGCGGCCTCTATCTCGGCGACACCATGCAGCGCACGGTTCGCGGCACCTTCGACCTGAAGGACACGCTGGCTGGCTCCACCCTGGTGGTAATCCCCCAGTGGTCGGCCGACACCAGGCGCCGATCTGTTGTTGAGGCGACGCTCGACAGTCTTGCGCCGCCTGTCCAGCAGGAGCGGACGACGACGGTATGAGACAACAATAGCCCCCCGAGCCAAGGCATTTGCCCATGGAAAGCATCACCAAAGCACTGCAACGGGCCAAGGAAACCGCCGCGGCAACCGATCTTTCCGGTGTCACCGTAATTCCTGGCGGGCTCAGATCGGTCGACAAGCAGCTGGGCGCCGGGCGCAGCCGCCGTCCGTTCCCGTCGGGCGAAGTCGTGCAGATGCAGGAAAGCCTGCTTCGCCAGAACCATGTGGTTGCCTTTGACGCCGACGCTGGCCCGACGCGTTACTACGATATTCTTCGAAACCAGGTTCTCCAGAATGAACGCAAGGCCGCGGCCCAGATCGTCGCGGTGGTCGCGCCGACGCGGCGGTGCGGAACGACGGTGACGGCGATGAACCTGGCCTTCAGCTTCGCCCGCATCCGTTCGCAGCGCGTGATTCTGATGGATTCGAATGACGACAATCCCTCGATCCGCCGCTATCTCGGCCTGCCTGGCCAAGGCTGGCTCAAGCATTCCCGGCCCGCCGACACCGAATTCCTAACCGAGGTCCAGATCCGGGACATCCAAGCCGGCGTGCTTACGCTGTCACCGCCTGAACATGACGGTGCCGAGACGATGACGCGCATATCGCGCATCATGAGCGAAGTGGAACCGACGGTCGTGATCGTCGATCTGCCGCCCATGCTGACGAACGACAAGGCGCTCACGCACCTCGGCATCGCGGACAGCGTCGTCGTCGTCCTGTCCGCCGGCCAGACGACCCATGCCGAGGTCGAGTCGTGCAAGACGTTCCTGGGGCAGAAGAGCGGGGTTCAGTTCATCCTGAACAAGGCGGGGAGGAACGGGCTTTGAGCAACTGAGGTCGCTGGTCGCCGCCATTTCCCGGCTCATTCATTTCGTTCCCCTGGAGATTGCGGATGTATGCCGCCTACTTCAACCTTCGCGAGATGCCTTTCTCGATCCTACCGGATCCGCGGTTCCTTTACTTCAGTCGGGCGCATTCCATGGCGCTTTCGATGTTGGAATACGGCATCATGAACCAGGCGGGCTTCACCGTCGTCACCGGTGCGATCGGTTCCGGGAAGACGACGCTGATCCGGCACCTCCTGTCGAGTGTCTCGCAGCACCTGCGGGTCGGACTGATCGCGCACACGCCGCGCAGCGAAGACAACCTGTTCGAGTGGATCCTGCTCGCATTCGACCAGCGTATCGAGAACACGTCCTACGCGGCGATGTACAAGCAGTTCTGCGAATTCGTTCAAGGCGTCGCGGCAACCGGCGGCAGGGTCGTTCTCGTGGTCGATGAAGCCCAGAACCTGGCGCCGGCCCGGCTGGAAGAGCTTCGCATGCTCTCCAACGTCAACTCCGACTCGATGATGATGCAGCTCATCCTGGTCGGCCAGCCGGAGCTCAGCGAAACGCTCAGCCGGCCCGAGTTGCGCCAGTTCGCGCAACGCGTTTCCTCCGATTTCCACCTGCCGCGCCTGCTGCCGTCCGAGGTCAACGACTACATAAACCATCGGCTGGCCGTCGCTGGCGGATCGCCGAGCCTGATCACGCCGAAGGCGCGCAAGATCATTGCGGCGGCCTCCGAAGGCATTCCGCGCCAGATCAACGTTCTGGCAGACCGCTGCCTCGCCTACGCGTTCGGGCGCGGGGTCAGCGCGGTGAGCTCCAGGATCGTGCGCGAGGTGATCGCTGACCGGACGCGTCATGGCGTCTTCCGCGGCGAGGCGGAACTCGCCCTCACCTGACCATGGTCTCGAGTAGCAAGGACACCCGGATGGGAAAAGCCGTCGAAAGCGCCGAGGAGTTCCGGCTCGCCGTCATCATCGTGAACTACCGCACGGCCGACCTGGTCATCGATTGCCTGGCTTCGCTCAATCAGCCCGGCGTCATGCCCGCCGGCACGCGCGTTGTCGTGGTTGAGGGTGGCTCCGGCGACGGATCGGCCGCGCGCCTTGCCGACGCGATCACTGCCAGTGGGTGGTCCGAGCGCACCACGCTGCTCGCCCTGGACGTCAATGGCGGCTTCGCCTATGGCAACAATCGTGGCCTTGAGCGCGCCCGCGCTCTCCATGGCGAACCTGAATACGTCCTCTTCCTCAATCCCGACACCGTCGTGCGGCCGACCGCGCTGCATGAACTGGTCGAGTTCATGGACATGACGCCGTCCGCCGGCATCGCTGGCAGCCTGCTCGAGGATCCGGACGGCACGCCCCAGGCCTGCGCCTTCCGCTTCCCCTCGGCGGTTGCCGAACTCGAGAGCGAAGCCAGGATCGGCCTGCTCAGCCGCCTGCTGCACCGCTGGCGCGTGCTGGAGGACGTCGGCGACCGACCCGTCCAGGTGGGCTGGGTTTCCGGCGCGAGCCTGATGATCAGGTCCTCGGTTTTGCGGCAGATCGGTTCCTTCGACGAAGACTACTTCCTCTATTACGAGGAGGTCGACCTATGTCTGAGAGCTACCAGGGCGGGCTGGACCTGCCATCACGTGCCTCAGAGCCGGGTCGTGCATCTTGTCGGACGCTCCACGGGGGTCACCTCACGCAACGTCGCCCTGCCGCGCAGGCCGGCCTACTGGTTCCAATCACGCAAGCGCTATTTCCTCAAGCACCACGGCGCGGCCTACACGGCGCTCGCCGATGTCGGCTGGGTGGTCGGGCATCTCGTGTTCCGGGCCAAGCACCTGCTGCGCGGGCGCAGCAGCGGCGTTCCGCCGCGTATCCTGGGAGACTTCCTCCGTCACAGCCTGGCGCGACCGCGCCTGTCCGGACCCGAGACAGGCTCGACAGGCAGCCGGACGCCCTATATCGCCGCGCCTTCCAAGCCTGGCGCCGGCTGAAGACGCCTACAGGCCAAAGCCGCCGCGCCCGTTTCCCAGCCTCCGTGTCGGGGCTTCAAGAGCCACAGGAACGGCGCAGTGGGGGCACCCTTCCCTGCGCCGCGATCTAACGCGTTGATTTAGCTTGGCTGTTGCGGATGGCGGAGCTTCGCGCGCCCCCGTCAGGCGCTGTTCCCGATGATGTTCCGGGCTGGGCTGCCCGCAACCCCGTCCACCGCCAGGCCCGTATCGACGTTCGGTCGTCCCTGAACGGAGCGCGCGGCCGCAGCCGTCTGAATGTGCCGTTCCATCAGGCTGGCCGAAACCGACGCGTCATGTCGGAGCATGACGCGCTCGCGCGCTCGCTCGCCCATGCGCTGGATCTTTGCCACGTCCGCTTCGATCGCAGCCTTCATAGCCGCGCAAAGGGCCACCGCATCTCCCGCCGGCACGAGCCAGCCACTGTCGGGCGTGACCAGTTCCGGAATACCGGCGACATAGGTCGTGATCACGGGCCGCCGGAGCGCCATGCTTTCCATCAACACAACCGGAAGGCCCTCGGCGAAACTTGGCAGCACCATCGCCCGGGACAGGCGGATCTGCTCCCGCACCTGCGGCTGTCCCATCCAGCCCGCGAGCTTGACCTGCTTGCCGAGGTCACGCCTGCGGACTTCCTCCTCGATCATGCCACGAAGCGGCCCGTCGCCCACGATGGTAAGGTTGAAGTCGACGCCTCTGTCGTGAAGCAGTCCCGCTGCCTGCATCAGCACGGGAAGGCCCTTCTGCTCCGAGAGGCGCGCCACGCACAGCAGGTTGGGCGCCTCACCGGCCAGCACCGCCGGCTCATTGAAATAGGGCTCGTCCAGGCCGCAATGCACGACGTGAATCTTGTTCAAATCCTTTGGCGAGGCCCATCGCATGAGTTGGCTGCGCCCGAATGAGCTCACCGCTACGACGAAGGAGGACTCGGCCATCTTCGCGGCGAGACTGTGCGACTCCGCACGATCGAATTCCTCGGGTCCGTGCACGGTGAAACTGAACGGGATGCCCGTCAGCCCCCACACCAGCACCGCGACCGTCGCCGGATTCGTCCCGAAGTGCACATGCAGGTGCTCGATCTTCTCGCGCCGGCACCAGTCCGCGATGGCCAGCGCCTCGACGTAGTAGGCCAGATGCGCCAGAAGCCCCCGATCAGATCGCGCGGAATAGCGCAACGCCTTGGCGGCGGCACAAAAGGCCTGCACGGGCTTGGTGAAGGCGGTGTGCAGCGCCTGTCGGAGAATTCTCACGGGTCCGAGATCCAGAAGATGTCGGGTCTTGGCCAGTTCGGCGATGTCTTCCTGATCCTCAAGCGGATCGTGCGGCTTCCGGATGGAGTAACGGAAGATCGTGTGCCCCCTGGCTTCAAGGGCGACGATCTCGCGCCGAATGAAAGTATGGCTCGTCGCCGGATACTGGTTGGTCAGGTATGCGATACGCATAAAATCCCTGGACGCTAGAATTCGGCGAACTCGAACGCGCGATTTACTTGTCGGATCCTATACCAGATCGCACCGAGTTGCGCCGACATAGCCAAAGGGATGACGGGCCGGCAATTGTTGGGCGACCGCGGCGAATGGGAGTATGCGGCGTCGAGAGTCGCTTCGGAACTGTATCGTTCGAGAACGGCTGAACGGTGTAGTCGGTCGCAAGATGCGTAGACGTGATTTCTTGGCCCTCCTTCCCGGCATTGCCACACTTCCCGCGCTTTCTCGCACCGCGATCGGCGCCCAAACGGCATCGACCACTGCACCCGCTGGCGGCATCGGGATGAACCTCGCCCCCGTCGCCTATTGGGGATCGGAACTTCCGTTCCTCAACCTCGGATACACGGCGTCACGCTGGCGGCTGCAGCCCATCGGCGGACCGTTCCAATGGGATCTGCCATTGCCGCCTTCCACCCCGGAAGGCTATCCGCTGACGATTCCGCCGGGGCACTACCTGGAATCGTTCCTGGTCTTCACGCCGCATCGCAACAGCCTGCCCGACGAACTCTTCGTCAATTACAAGGGCAATGGGAGGCTCGAATACCTGGGCGGCGCCGAATTGGTGAAGCGCGAGAGCGGGCGCGACATTCTGCGCGACCTCAAGAACGGCGGACCGATCATCGCGCGGCTGATGTCGACTTCGGCCGACGATCCGATCCGTGACATCACCGTCACCTATCCAGGCGCGCCCGAGGGCGAGATCTTCCGCCCCGAGTTCCTCGATCGCCTCTCGGGGGTGTCGGTCCTGCGCTTCATGGACTGGATGGACACGAACAACTCGCCCATCGCCACCTGGGACCAGCGCCCGCGCCTCGAGCGATATACGCAGTCGGAGGGCGGCGTGGCCTTGGAACTGATGGTCGCGCTGGCAAACCGCGCGTCGATCGCTCCATGGTTCACGCTGCCCCACAAGGCTGACGACGACTACGTCCGCCGCTTCGCCGAATATGTGCGCGACAATCTCGACCCTGCGCTGCCGGTCTGGGTGGAGCATTCCAACGAGGTCTGGAACAGCCTGTTCGACCAGTTCAAGTACGCCCTCGAGCAAGGCCAGCGGCTCAACCTGTCGAGCAACGAGTATGAGGCGGGTCTGAGGTATCATTCGCGCCGCACGACCGAGATCCTGACGATCTGGAAGGAGGTCTTCGGGGACGACAAAGAGCGCGTCATTGGCGTCTACGCGGCGCAGGCCGCAAATCCGTGGACCAGCGAAGTCATCATGTCATGGGAGGGTGCGAGCGACCATGCCGACGTGCTGGCGGTCGCCCCTTATTTCGGCGGCTCCCTCGGCGACCAGGAACATGCGCCGACCGTTGCCGGCTGGTCGCTCGACCAACTCTTCGACGCCCTGACCAGGGAAGTTGACGGCCAGAACCGCGAGTTCATCGAACAGCAGGCGGAAATCGCGAAACGCTATGGCGTGGAGCTCGTGGCCTATGAGGGCGGTCAACATCTCGTTGGTTACAGCGGCACGCCCGCCGACAAGGTCCTGCACGAATTCTTCGCGAAGGCCAACCGCGATCCCCGCATGGGCGACCTCTATCGGCGGCACATCGAACATTGGCGCGCCGCCGGCGGCGGCACCTACGCCTTCTTCAATTCGATGGGCGAATACAGCCAGTGGGGATGCTGGGGGCTCCTCGAGAACGAGGACGACGATCGCAACGCGCCGAAATGGCGCGCGGTCCAAGGCATGGTCAACGCATGAACCAGCGCGCCAAAGGATTGGAGCGGGCGCGTGCCTGACCGGAGACGGTCCCGAGCACGTAATAGGACAGCAGGGCTCCGGCCAGGTAACCGATGTTCATGACCCAGATGACGATGAGCGCGGCCAGGATGATCGAGAGGCCGCTGTCCGCCCCGAAGGTGAACAGCACGACCAGGAACACGAGGGCAATCGGAACGATCGCCAGGGGGCGGAACACGAGGCCGGTGATGAGGCCCGCAACAAGGGCAGCGAAGGACGCTATCATCATGACACGCTCAATCCCGGACCGGCGAAGAACGGCCTTCTCGGGACGGACAAGGGGCGCTGCCCGTCCGTTCCGCCAGGGACCAGATGGTAGCACGTTGCTCGTCTGTGGAGCGCATTTCCATGCACGGCACCATTCCTAGTCTCGGGTCCAGGCCCGAATTGTCGGCTACCGACAGCCGCAAGGAAACGCCTCTCTTGGCCTTCGTCGTCATCGGACGAAACGAGGGTCAACGGCTGGTCGATTGCCTCACGTCGATTCAATCAGACCACCTTCATCTGGTCTACGTCGATTCGGATTCCCACGATGGAAGTCCGGTGGTTGCCGAACGGTTAAATGCGCAGGTTATCCCGCTCGATATGACGGAGCCCTTCACGGCAGCGCGGGCCCGCAACACCGGCTTCCGGGCCGCCATGGCCCGCTGGCCGGATCTGGAGTTCGTCCAGTTCATCGACGGTGACTGCTCCCTCCACCATGCATGGATCGAAGAGGCAATCGCCTTCATGCGCGCGCGACCCGATGTCGCTATCGTCTTTGGCCGCCGCCGCGAGCGCTTCCCCGAGCGGTCCATCTATAACGCCATGTGCGACCGGGAGTGGAGCGGCACGCCGGGACCTGCGCAGGAATGCGGCGGCGACATCCTGGTGCGGGTCAAGGCCCTGCAGGAGGCAGGGCTCTATGACGGCACGTTGATAGCCGGCGAAGAGCCCGAGCTCTGTGTCCGGCTGCGCGAGAAAGGTTGGTCGATCTGGCGGCTCGACGCCGAGATGACCCTTCACGACGCCAATGTCACCGCCTTCCGGCAATGGTGGCGCCGCACGACCCGTGCGGGATACGCCTTTGCGGCAGTCGCCGCCCGTCACTGGTCGTCCCCGGCGGCGATATGGAAGCGCAGCCTGCTGCGCTCGATCGGTTGGGGCGGAGCGCTCCCCATCGCCATCGTCTGCGCCAGCCTCCTTCATCCGGCGGCCCTTGTCCTGTTCGGGCTGTACCCGGTCCAGGTGGCGCGGCTTGCCCGTCGCGACGGCTGGAATCGCATCGAGAGCTGGCGCTTCGCCTTCTTCGACGTCCTGGGCAAGTTTGCCGAGTGCTGGGGAGCGGGCAAATTCTTCGTCAATCGGCTGCTGCGCCGGCGCCAGCACATCATCGAATACAAGTAGAGCCGCGGATATCCTTCAAGGAGCCGCGCCACCGCGCCCGGCGGATGCCGACTAAACCTTGCGCTCCCGCAGCCCCAACTGCGGCGATCCCGTTGATGGCGATGAGGGAAAGGCTGGCCGACGTAACGCCCTGCCTCGCCAATGGGGCATGGCCTCGTCCGACATGTCTAGAGCAGATTCGACCTAATCCGGGTCATATCCGGCGGCCTCGAAGTAGTGTCGGCATTCCTCTGGCGTGAATGCAGAGAGGCAGTCGGCGACGACCGACCACAGGTCGTCGACGGTTCT
>Ga0180217_1001024_pt1 | contig 34443 bp, 31 predicted proteins | sample eDN3rd37CBELigOP_FD_128521 | JGI IMG/M metagenome (GOLD analysis project Ga0180217, IMG submission 128521) | Enriched Organic Plus compost microbial communities from Emeryville, California, USA - eDNA 3rd pass 37_C BE-Lig OP (version 2) (version 2) ... | reverse complement strand
TTTACGGATTTGTGACGTACTAGGTAGTTTGTTGTCAAATCTAGCCTCTTTATAATAGGCATTAAACGCTTTATTGATTTGGTTATGCGCTTTCGTGATTGCTTTATCTACTGAATTCGTTGCAGCCTCCGATTGTGCTGGTGCCACTGCTGTAATAGCCGATCCTGCGATAACTGCAGCCGTTACTACTTTAATTGCTTTGTTTTTACTCATTTAGTATGTAATCCCCTTTCCAAAACATCTCGCTTATTATGTCTATTTACTCTACACGCACATAAACATATTAAATTTGACTATGTCAATTCTACCATAATATATGTAAAAATAACCTATTAAATTTGTCGATTTGTGAAAAAATTCACCGCACTATAATAGGAGAATCGCCCTGTTTAATATTAACAATCCTTTCAAATATGACATTCACCATCATAAAAAAGCCCCATAGAGATAATCTCTACAGGGTTCACACTCAAACTATTTATTTAGCATCTACAACCTCTATATCTAAAGTAATAGTTTCCGTAACTGTTTTTGCTCCTGCTTTACTTAAATTGATGACGATAGTAGCTTCCTCTCCAAAAAAGGTTTTCATCGTACCTAAGTTCAATCCGTTTGGTAATTCGATTGGGAGGACATCATTAAGATTTACTGTAATACTAGTATCTCCATCTTCCGTACCATCTGTAAATGATTTATTCACTGAGTAACCATCTACAGAAACCACTGTTGCAGTGAAGCCATCCAGATTGGCCTCAACAATAAGAGAATTCACCACAGCCGTTGAAGGGCCTTCTAATATATATTTATTGGCTGTATCATGACGCAATGTACCACCATTGCTCACAGCTGCCTGGACACTATTTAATGCTAGTTCCAGTGTTGGTGCTGGTGTTGGTGTTGGTGTCGGTGCTGGTATTGGTGCTGGCACCAGCGGGCCACGGATTTTCTTAACAGCCTTCATAATATTTTGTGCTAATTTTGTATCTTTCTTTTCAATAGCAGCAACTTGCTTTTTTACACTATCAATTAATTTCCCTGCTTTTGCTAAATCTTTTTCAATCAGATCTTTTTGTTCAATCTCTCTATACACTTTATAAACAGCCATTTCAGCATCTACAGTCGCTGATAATTTCTCAGCCGGTGTATAATATTTAGCAAGTAGAAGTCTGCGAGCATCTGGGCCGAAAACCTTCGCTACGGCTTTTTTGAATTCAGCATTTTTCTGATCAAGAGCTTCTTGAGCTAGGAGTACTTTTCTTTGCGTTCCACCTTCGACAGCTGTATTGAACGCTGTTTTCTTCGCTGCGATATTGACGTTCACTGCAGCTACATAGTTTTCTGCACGAGTTAAGTATGGCTTTTTCGCTTCTAACTTCTTCGTATACGCTGCTTTTTTACTGCCGCCTTTTTTAGAAATTTCCTTCTTAGCCGCATCATAGTATTCTCGAGCTAGTTTTGCTTCTTTACGGATTGTTGTCGTACTAGGTAATTTGCCCTTGTATTTAGCCGCTTGATAATAGACATTAAACGCTTTCGTCATTTGGTTAGTAGCTTTCGTAATGGCTTTATCTACTGAATTCGTTGCCGCCTCCGATTGTGCTGGTGCTACCGCTGTAATGGCTGATCCGGCGATGACCGCAGCCGTCACTACTTTAATTGCTTTGTTTTTACTCATGATTATGTAATTCCCCTCTCTAATACATTTTGTCTACGTATATAAACATAGTAAATGAACTATGCCAACTTTACTATATGAATCCAAATTAATTTTCCAATATCATCATATCCCGTTTAGTTAGTGGAATGATCTTTGGACCTATCCTTCAGCTAGGCTAAAAGATAGGAACCAAAAAGCAACAACGTATTCCAATTAATATTCTTATTTCAGTTTAATTGTATCTGGAAATTAATTGATGTCGGTTGGAGAGAAATTTCATAACAAGAATTTTCATTTTGCACGTAACTTCCAAAAATGCAGTTCTATATAACTACTTATGTTATGATAAAAAGGAATATATTTCATGGTAATAAAGTATTTATAACTATTTTATTTGTAAGGAGTGTCAAAAATGAAAAAAATCATTTCGCTTTTCGTAAGTATTTGTGTACTGCTGCTATGCCTAGCATTCAACTCAAACGAAGCTCAAGCCGCAAGCTATGATAAGGCCTATGCAGCTAAAACTCTTGTCGTAAAATCTTCTCCAGGCACATCGTATAAAACATTAGGGAAAATTAAATCCGGTACAACAGTAAAAGTATATGGTGGCGTACCTATCGGTAAGGATCAGGGTGACTGGATTTCAGCTGATCAATATGGCTGGTCCAAAATCACGTATAAAAAGAAAACTGCTTGGGTAAAAACACACGAGCTAAGCTTTGCTGATCCATATAATTGGGCACCAGGAATAAAATCAAAAACAATTAATGAAATTAAGAAAAATTATGTTTCAAAAAAGGATAAAACAAAATTAGAAAAGTCTGAAGTCAATGCCAATCAAGGCTTTTACACTATGTATATAAAATTTAATGGAAAAGGCGCATGGCGACAGCTTGTCGTTATTAACTGTAAAACAGGCTGGTATCACGGTTAATTTCCAGAAAAAAATCCACTAACTTACATTAACCCCTACCTAGTTAATAGGTAGGGGTTATTTGACGCTTACGTTTTATATATAAGGTCACAATTAAAAAGATTGTGAACAAGTATACTTAAAGTAAAGAGTGCTTGAACACAATAGGCAATAAAATTAAAGAGCCTAAAATATGCAAGGTTTTATGCACTTCTTGTATATTTAGATTATTTTCTATGAATAGAACATATTTTTATTTTCGATTACCAAATACATTTAATAAGTTGAATATAAATACCCTATTTTTTCATATTAAGGTTTTTTCATACCAGTATGCTTTTTTGTATAATTTTATGGTACGATTGCATTAAGATGCTATACGTATGGAGTGAAAAAATATGAAGCGCATAATCGTACCAATCGTTGGTCTAGTCACTATTGGGACTCTAATCGGTGGTAATTTGTATTGGAAGAACAATGTAAATGAAACCGTACAAGCCGCTAAGCAAGCATTAACTGAAAAAGAATCCAACGCTTCCAATCAAATAAGTTCGGAAAAGAAGTCCGTTAAGCAAATAAAAAAAGAATATAGTGCTCTTTTTGAAGAATTAGAAGCACAAGAAACAAGCAAGATTGATCAGCTAATGGTAGCTGCGAAAGCAGACTATGTTAGTAAAAAGGACTCAAAAACTGAAATTATCACAAAATATCAAGAAACAGCGCAAGAATTAGAGAAAAAGGCTGACCAAAGCTTCAACGCCCTCTATCAACAGCTACAATATGACCTTGAAAAAAACGGACACAATGTCAAAGAGGCTGAGCAGTTTCAGCGTACTTATAAAGAAAAGAAAAAAGAACGATATACACGAATTCTCAGTCAGGTCAAAGATTTTTAAAGCTAAAAATAACCTCATTTCGCCAATCGAAATGAGGTTATTTTTACTTTTTCTTCATTTTTAAAAAAATGATACACGTCACAATCCCAAGAATCCCTCCGCATGTATCTAATAAAACATCCTCTACTAAAGGGCTTCGTCCATTCGTATAATGCTGATGAATTTCATCTAAGGAAGCATAAAGAAAAACAAAGAAAGCCGCCACAATCGCAGCGATCACTTTGCTTTTCCATACCCTAGTGCTGACAATCCATGACAAAGTGCCTAACACAAAGAAAACAAATAAGTGTGCCGCTTTCCGAATGAAAAACTCAACAAAATGAACCATTCCTAAGTTCGACACACTTATTTCACGGCCTGCATACGTGAATTGAATATGAGAAAAAACCTTACCCAAATTACTATCACCTAAAAGAACCGTGAGATAAGGCGTGAGATTCTGCTCACTGTACGATTGTGAGGAAAAAAAGAAAATAAGCAATCCCCATAAAGCAAGAAATACGATGAACAACTTTCGTTTCATCGCTTTCTATACTCTACCATTTGCATTAATTTAACAGACAGTTCTTCTACCAATTCATCGGCGGTAACATTAGGGTCTTGTTCACCCTTTTCAAAAGCTTCTCTTAGGAGTTGATAAAAAGCTTCATTTGATATATTAGTTGATTTCATATTAAACTCCTCTTTACCTTCTTATGTATCACGACTACCTTCCTAAAGCTTCCTCTATCGCTGCAATTTCTTCTGCTGTAAAACGGGAATAAGCGATTTGAAGAGCCATTGCTTCTTGTTCAGGCGTTAATCCCCGCTCAGCAGCTTTATTATAAAGCGCAATTTCTTCTGCTGTAAAACGACTAAATCCAAATGCCATTGCTTCTTCTCTTGAAGAAAAATGTAAACCACCAGATTCTTCTTCAGATTTATTTTCCGTTGAAGGTACTGCCTCAGTGTCTTGTTTGTCCTGTATATCCTGTTTTGACGTTTCCGGCGTTTTACCCGCTACTTCTTCAGTTGCTGAAGATCCTGCTTCTCTCTTTGCATCCTCATCTTCTGTTTTAGAAATGACCTCGGATTCAGAAGCTTTATCACCCGACGTTTTATTTCCATCATAGCTAGCACTTGTTCCAGATTGTTCTTCGTCATTACTTACAGATGCAGAATCGGGATTAGAGTCCCCGTCATTCCCCACTTCTTCTCCCTCTTTTTGGCCTTTTGTCTCATCACTAGAATCTGAGGTGTGACTTTTCTCACTAACAGTAACAGATTCCCCCTCGTCCTTCTGACTCTTTTGATTAACGATAATAAATGCCATAATAATGACAAATACACTGCCAATAACGACAAGGACTTTATTTCTTGTTTTCATACATGTTCTCTCCCAGTTTTTACTTGATTATGATTGTACTCTATATGTAAAAGAGTAGAATGCTTTAAAGATTTTTTTGCTTTTGTAATTGTTCTTTACGTCTATTTATATAAATATTAAGAATTTTTTGTATCTCTTCTAATTTCTCAATAGAATGGACATCTTGTTTAATGTATCTCAATGTTTTCTTCACTGATTTAGGTAATTGTTCAAACATGTTCAACTAGTTCACGCCTCCCATATAGATTTTACTATAAAACCCAAAATCTATAAATAGGGATGTTCTGTAATTAAAGCTACGTTTCGGTCTAATTTTGTCGGATTTTTGAATATGAATAATCATTACTATTTAATAACAATAATGTATAATAAAGGAAAACACATTGAGACTAGGTAGAAATGAGGAGGATAATTTTCACAAAAGAGAGGGAGGGAACCCAAATGCCATACTACCATATGAAAGAAATTTGGACACCTTTAAAAATGATAGGTATTAAGTTTTTCAAGACAGAGGATGGACATCTCTTCGTGAAGGTTTGGAAGCAGAATCGGAAATTAATTAAATAAAAGGAATGGCTTATCAGTATATTTAACATAGAAGGGGTCCTTTACCCTAAACTAAAAGTAACAGCTATGAGGCACAGGCGCCTTCATAGCTGTTACTTTTGACTTTTTTATCTACTTTAAACACTTACCACCACTATTTTACTTTCACAACTGAACCTTGATTCCCAACTAAATCTCTCGCTTTTAGTTTCAGGTATGAATTTTCCTTTGTTTTTTAATTTTAAGTTTATACGTTCCCTTTGAGTTTAATATTCCTTTTGCAATCACTTTGTTTTTAGAATCCAATACTTCTACACTTACACTCAATTTTATCGTTCCCGATACATAAAGTAGATGTTGACTTAATTGAACTCACCTTGAGTGACAGCTTCTCACTGGACTTTAACGTTATTTTATAAAAGACATTCGTTCTTAATGAGATAACTTCAAGATAATACTTCCTTATTTGAAGTTTAAGTGTCTTTCGAGCACTTTTGTCTTTAAAGTCCCCTTAATACTTTCCAAATGACCTTGCCGCTATTGTCTAGTATCTTTACCTTTAAAGCTTGTGAGGAACCCAAATCCTTCAATAGAATCGTGAAATTTTTTGTTGAACGTACAAGAAATTGGTAATAATCTTGGCCATAATCTGCATTGTTTCGCCCCAATTAATATTGGTTTAACTTAATCGTGTTGGCTAATTTTTTATCATTGTTTAATTCTAATTTTATGAAGCTAGCCGCTTTAAAAATTGGTTTAAATTGATACGGACGATTAGCACTATGATTATAATAGTATTCGTCTTCTCCATATACCACATTATCTAAACACTCTGAATACTTAACTTTAAAGTAATAAGTACCTTTTGGGATATATATTAGCAGAGTTGTAGTCGAGCCCTGTGAAATAAAAAAGTTACTATTCTTTTGAATCACATTCAGGTTTTTATCTAATAATTGAATTTCTGTAAAGTATTCTTTCCCCTTAAAGTCAAATGAAAGCTGCCCATCAGAAGGAATAGAAAGTTTATAATAATCTACATCTATTATGTATTGGTAATACTTTATGTCTAAATTAGTTGAATCTGTGTATAAAATATTGACCCTAATCGTTTGTGGCTGATTATAGAAACCACTTTGTTCTTTTTCCCCATTTTTTAGTTGGCATAACTAACTTTAAATTCATATACTGGCGCAGGCTCATTTTCAGCAACATCCGAAAGTATATAACATATATTCCTCTTTTGATAGATAACGAGTCAGCCAGCTTAGCGATGTTTCACCAGTCCTTCCCTCTCTAATTCTGATTGATTCTACTCCTTGTTCATTTTTAAAGATAAATACTATAGAATAGACTAACCCGTATTAACTGATATCGTCGTCAAACCATCATCCACACTCTTAAACTTATACACGTTACTTTCATTGTTCACCTTATAATTCTTATTTAGATTGGTTGATTCAACCTTAACATCAGCCATAGCCTTTGCATCTGTGACCTTTACACTGAAGAAACTCAGGATTATAACAAATGAAAGGATGAATAATATTCTAACTTAAAAAGGAAATCCACATATTAAGTCTGCATTATGTGAAGTTGCTTGGATGGTTTCTAGAAGTCAAAACAAAATGTTAGCCGTTAAATATTGAGCATTAGCTATAAGAAGCGAAAAGAAAAAAGGACTCATTGCCATTGGACATCAAATACTTACTATTTTCCATCATATACCTCAGAACAAAGAAGCCCCTAAGATCCAGTTATGAATCAGTATTATATACATGTAATATAAAAAATATACAATAAACCACAAATCACGGTCACTCGCCTTTTCTATTGTCAAAATTCAATTATTATCAGTTTTAACAATTGATAAAGATCTTAACAAAAAAACTCATTTTCACAAAAAAGGCCGAGTACAGCTAACACTCAGTCAAAGCAACTACGTATGAATAGTAACTGACTAATGAAAAGATGTGGTTCAAACCATGTTCTCCTTTTTTAATATTTATCAAGTAAAATTATTACATTAGGACTAGAATTCATATTGCCGACCCCTTCCTAAAAGTGGTATAGTTGCCTCAAAAGATTATAGGAGGTTACCATGAATAATTTTACTTTTAGAGTTAAGCAGTTTCTTGGTAGAATCGGTCCGAAGGAAAGGGCTGAACACTATAAAGAACAAGGGATGCTTAACTTAGGAAATGGCTGTGAAATCTATGAAAATGTTAGTTTTGGTTCTGAACCCTACTTAATTAAATTAGGGAACAAAGTGCGTATAGCCGCAGGTGCTAGATTTATAACTCACGATGGCGGTATGTGGGTTATACGCAATTTAGGTATAAATAAAGATGCTGACAAAATGGGAACAATTACTGTTGGAAACAACGTCTTTATTGGTCAAAATGTAATTATTATGCCGGGGGTGACAATAGGCGATAATGTCGTTGTCGGCATCGGCAGCCTAGTCACAAAAGATGTCCCCGATAATACAGTTGTTGCAGGTTCTCCTGCAAAAGTGTTCTTTTCGATTGAAGAGTATTATAAAAAGAACATAGAAAAAATAGATTCAACTAAACAAATGAACAAACAAGATAAAAGAGAGTATTATTTGAAAAAATTTAACGTAAAGTAGGGCACAAACCCTCTTTACGTTTTTTATTATTGTGACACATCCCCAATTATAGACGTACTGTAAGTTGAAGCGCCCAAAGAGTTGATTCTGGTTACATGAGAACCAATGTAACTGCCACTGAAAATCTACTTTGAAATTTTTACAGCAATGCTGGAAGGTCCTAGTCTAAAAAGTTCAGAACTAGATGAGAAATTACATCCGATAACTGGAATTCTACACTTGTTCCTGGATAAAAAACAAATGTTATCCAGATAATTATCCGTACTTCTATAACATTTCACAAATATCCCTATCCTATTAGCTGTGAACTTTATGTTTTCAACTGTAATATTCTTATCATAATAATGTTTACTTGTGGTGATTATCGTGTTTCCCCTTGAAAGGTATCGAATCAATAAAAGCATAATCATCAAAAATCCAACCCCTACAGTCCAAAATTATTTTGGATTCATAGTAATATCATCCAACTAAGTGTTAAATTTTTTTAGTAGTTAATACACCTGAATTATCAACTTCGAGTAAATATTTTGAACCATTAGGAGATTTCAAAACAACACCTTGATTAGCATCGCTACCATATAAAAACTCTATTTGACCGTCAATCTTGCCACCGTTTGTGGGTAAATAAGCGTTCCCTAAAGCCGTACCTTTTGCGTAAAATCTCTTAACCCTGACAAGGTTATCTTCTTTCACCCCTTGTATTGTCAAGGCCTTTTTTAGGGTTAGTCTTATTTTCTTTATTGTTTCCCCTTGAAATCTAGGCACATAGATATTCGCGTTACGATTATTTGTCACCTCATAAAGATTTGTTACATTTCCAAGAGAATCTTCCGATGTAACTTTAAAATCAGATGCTATATTATTACCATAAAACACCACACCAAAGCCGTTCAGAGATGTTGATGTTCCTAAGTCTACTTCAATGAAGGCTTCTTCATTCCCTGTAAATTTATACTGAGCAAACTGAGAATCATTTAGACTTGAAGATATAAATGCACCTTTGGCATTTACTACTCCTGATGAACTTGTGACCGTATAAAATCTACTTGCGTTATAAAGAATATCATCTTGGTCACCAAAGAAACGATTAATCTTATACTTTGATTCTCCATAATCCGTTATATACGATATTGGGTTTCCTGAGATACCTACTTCTTCATTAATATAAGGGTCATTGATAAAGTTTTGTGTTCCTTTATCAATGGCCACTTGTGATACCCTTCTTCCTGCTGTGGCTGGCGCATGTGAATAATCTACACGATTCAAAAGACTGTTTTCACCTAAAACAAACATTAGTTGATTTAGAGGAGCATCCCAGTAAGTCGTATTAATGAATTTATTGTAACTACCATCTATATTAAGGAATTTTTCAGTAACAGTTGCCCACTGTAACTGCGTGTTGTTAAAGGTATTAGAGTCGCACTCTACTCCAATATCAATAAATACTCTTGCTCCAAATATCTGTAAACTGTTAAAGGTGTGCCCGTTTGACCATCCTGTAGTACTACCGCTATTCATTAAAATACCAGTATCAACAGACTTAATTTTTACATTGTGGAATGCTCCCATCATTGAGAAGGAGGTATTAATGTCACCAATAGGATTCGTACAGTCAAAATGAATACCTATTCCTGTATAACCAACTCCTCGTAATATCGTACCTGTAACACTGAAATCAACATTTTTTTTCATGCCATCAAAATATAGACACGCCTTTGTTGCTCCTGCTTTTAAGAGGAGTTGCCCGTTCACTAATTCTGCACCTCTTGTGATGCTCACGATATTTATATCAGATAAAGCGATAACTCTCGTTTTTGTTGTCATAACTAAACTTTGATCTCTAGGCACTTCAATAGTCATACTAGTATAAAAATCACCATCCGGTACAACTACTCTAGTATATTCACTAAATGCCTTTTTAAAAGCAGGATGCCAGTCATAACCTTCCGTAACCGTAACTTTTAAATGTTCGTAAGCCAAAATACTAACAGTGTCTTTAAGCTTCTTCTCAGTTTCCGTCAACTGTTTCGTTAAAAATTTAATTTTACCAGTACTTAATTCCCCATTCTCTCCTGTAACTTCCCCAGAATTGCCCTGTTGCAGTATCGTATTACTACTTTCCTTTTTTATTAGCCAGCCAAAAGTAAAAGTGAAAATAGAAAGTATACAAATCCGTAATAAGTTTCTTCTTTTCAAAGTATATTCCTCCTTGTAAGAGTCAAGTACATTGGAACAATTTCTGCACGATGAATGGGACAATCCAAAATAGCTTTCGCCACACCTACGACACCTAATAGTCCGGCCCCCCTTTTGGAGAACGATTAGAAGTTAAGATAATGGATGAACCGTTGTACAAGTCATTGACCAATTGGAAATCATGTGGTTCATTTTTTATGTGACATTATTCTGCACTTTTTCCTTACAAAATACAGCCTTTATCTCTTCGAGCTAATTTCTATGTAATACTTATTAATTTTGAATGGGGTAAAATTCTAAAAGGAGAATTGTTGTATAGATCTAAAAAAGATTAAATACAGGGGATCATGCCACGAAATGCATAGTCCTTTTATGGTGGAAAAGTTACATGAAGGGAAACAATCATTAAAATTTCGTTAATTAACGTACTTAAGCGTAGCAACAAGAAAAATTCACCCGCCAAACTAATCCAGCTCAGCGGGTATTTTTCATTATTCTTCAAATCAATAAATACACTACGCTCGCTCCAGCACTATCAATAATAAGTATATCCTTAACCTGAGTTCCTCTACTGAGAACAAACAACTCGTTTATTTCATCGGACACGGCATATAAAACACAGATTAGTAAAGCTGTCCAGTTCCCCGATATCCCTTTATCTCACTTTTCCTTAAAGCATTTAAGACCAATACCCCAAGTACTAATTAAACAAAGCGGTAGGCACCCTTTCTGACGATGTGATTGAAACCTTTTATATTAAACTCTATATTAGGAGTGGCTTTTTCTATTTTTCACATATAACCTCTGTTGTCCCTGTACTCTGCTAGTCAGACTCTATGGCTGATTGGTTTGACAGGTAGAAGATTAATACCACCCAAAGAATAAAAGCTATCCAGGAAAGAATATTTGTACATTTATATCATTCCTGTTATCCGTTATAAAATTCTTCTCAAACCGCCAAGCATCCCTCGCATTGCTGTGATGTCTCGTTTAGCTGTCCAACCTAGCTCCTGCTTTGCTTTTAAAGCATTGGCATAATATGAGGTAATGTCTCCAGGTCTGCGATTTACGATTTCATAAAGAACTTCTATGCCGTTAGCTTTTTCAAAGGCCTTTATTAACTCTAGTACGCTCGTACCTCTCTCCAGCTTTCCTTTAGCCACTTGTGTAACATACGGCATCAAGTCGTTTGGAATATCATTTGGTGCTCCACAAATCAAACGGCTCTCATTCGCTCCCACTGGACTGAAATATCTAAGGAGTGTACTAAGAAAGCAGGATTTACCTTTGCTATATCAGTTAGAATCCGCTCACCCATAGCTTTTGATTATTCATTGGTAAAAGATTCACAGGCTCTACAAATGGTACAGTGTTTTCTCCATTTAAACTTTAGTTAAGTGTAATACGACGTCTAATCCTTACAAAAAACTATCAGCTAACATATCCTCTTAATTACTCTAACGCTAAGATTCTTTGTCGATTTGAAAAAGTAAAAAAGGATATTCTACCCTTTCAAGTGGAATTTTGATCACCATACTGATACCAACCTATCTTTAAAACTCTGACTTTAATTTAGTGTAGTGTATATTCTTACAACCAATATCCGCCATAGATATCAGATTACTTCTTGGTTTGATACATCACAAATTCTGCTTATACCACTCAATTGCTTCTATAATACCTCTTTCAAAACTCCACTCTGGCTCATACTCCAGCATCTCTTTAGCTTTACTTATATCAGCATTACTATGCTTAATATCGCCTTTGCGTTCAGGCCCAAAAATTTCCTTAATATCCTTTCCTAATGCTTTACACAACCCATCATAAATATCAATCAAATATTCTCGACCGCCATAGGCTATGTTATAAGCCTTTCCTGCTGCTTCGTGGGATGCTATACAAGCCTTCAAGTTGGCTTCAATTACATTTTCTATGTAAGTAAAGTCTCGACTTTGCTTTCCATCTCCATTAATAATTGGTTGCTCGTTATTAAGTAATTGTTTAATAAATTTCGGAATAACCGCTGCATATGCGCCTTCAGGGTTTTGCCTTCTACCAAATACATTGAAATAACGTAAACCATAAGTATCCAGACCATACAATTTTGTATAGAGCTTCCCATATTCCTCATCTACCATTTTAGTAAGGGCATAAGGTGACAACAGGTTACCTTCTCTACCTTCTTTTTTAGGTAAGTTCGGTTCATCACCATATACAGATGAACTTGAAGCATAGACAAATTTCTTCACACCATTTTGTTTGGCAGCCTCCATCATATTTAGGGTCCCCTTAATATTGACCTCTTCATAAAATAAAGGCATCTCTATACTTCGTGGTACACTTCCCCAAGCTGCTTGATGTAACACATAATCGATGCCTTCACAAGCTTTCAAGCATATGTCAAGTTCACAAATATCCCCTTCAATAAATTCATAATTTGGATTATCTACAAACTCATTCACATTTTCTTTTTTTCCAGTTGATAGGTTATCAAGTCCTCTAACTTGATAACCTAATTTAAGTATGGCCTCTACTAAATTTGAACCAATAAAACCAGCTGATCCGGTCACTAAAAATTTAGCGCCCTTTGGAAATCCTAAATGTTTATATCCCAACTTTATAACCTCCAATATAAAAGACCAGAATTCTCTGCATCTTTTCGATTAAACATTCCTTTGATATCAATTAATACACAATCATTTGTATTAACATTTATATTAAACTCAGATGTTGTAGCTACTTCATTCATAACTTCTGAATTAATATAACCTGTGGTTCCAAACATCCCTTTTACATCTTCTAAACTAATAGCTTTAAACTCCTCGTGTGGAACCGCAAAGATAACTGCGTCCATTTCTTTTATATCTTCTACTTCACTAAGTGTTATTCTATACTCACTCCATAAATCTTCTTTATCAGCTGCAGGATCTACAACTTTGACCTCTACTCCGTACTCTTCCAGTTCTTTGATTACATCTACTACTTTTGTATTTCGAACATCAGGACAATTTTCTTTGAACGTAACCCCAAAGATGGCTACTTTTGAGCCATTTATTTGTTTATTTGCCTTTATCATTTTCTTCACTGTACTTTCAGCTACATACTTACCCATATCGTCATTTATTTTTCTTCCTGAAAGAATAATTTGAGAATAGTAACCCATTTGCTCTGCTTTATATGTTAGATAGTATGGATCAACACCTATACAGTGACCACCTACGAGTCCTGGAGAAAACTTAAGGAAATTCCACTTTGTTCCTGCCGCTTCAAGTACCGCCTTTGTATCAATCCCCATTTTATTGAAAATAATAGAAAGCTCATTCATAAAAGCAATATTAATATCACGCTGAGAATTTTCAATAACCTTGGCAGCTTCAGCTACTTTAATACTTTCAGCTTTATATACTCCAACATCTACGACTAGTTCATAAACTTTAGCAACAATATCTAGTGTCTCTACATCCATACCTGAAACTACTTTTATAATAGTTTCTAGTCTATGTTCCTGATCTCCGGGATTAATTCGTTCCGGGGAATATCCAACTTTAAAATCGATTCCGCATTTTAACCCCGATTCTTTTTCCAGAATTGGAACACAGATATCTTCAGTAACTCCTGGATAAACTGTAGATTCAAAGACCACAATAGAACCTTTGGTTAAATTTCTCCCCAAAGTTCGGCTTGCTGCTTCTACAGGGATTAAATCTGGTGTGCGATCTTCTTTTACTGGTGTTGGCACTGCTACAATATGAAATTTGGCTTCCCTAAGTCTTGTTTCATCTGAAGTAAAATCAACACTTGTATTCTTGATTACTTCATTTCCAACCTCTTTTGTAGGATCTATCCCCTTTTTATAAAGTCCAATCTTTTCTTTATTTACATCAAAGCCAATCACATCGATTTTCTTTGCAAAAGCAACAGCAATAGGCATACCAACATACCCTAGTCCAATTAAAGAAATTTTCTCTTCTCTATTAACAATCTTTTCATATAAGTTCAATTTATATCCCCCTCCTTAATCTTGCCACACGACTCTATTCACATAATCTGTATAAGATAATATTATTCTAAGCACCTTATCCGATACATTAGGCATACTATAATCCCCAACAAGCCTTAATGTATCTTTCTCTTGTGTTTCTAAAATCTCTAATCCTTGTAATATTCTTTCTTTCTTAAGCCCTACCATCATCACCGATGCTTCTTCCATAGCTTCCGGTCTTTCATGAGCTTGTCTTATATTCAGCGCCCAAAACCCAAGAATAGAAGATTCTTCACTAATTGTTCCGCTATCACTAAGAACAGCTTTTGCTTTTATCTGAAGTTTTACATAATCATTAAACCCTAAAGGTTTCATCGTTTTTACTAAGGAATTAAACTCTATCCCTTTAGACTCTATCATATTTCTAGTTCTAGGATGTGTACTTACAATTACAGGCATATTATACTTTTCTGCAACCTCATTTAAACTTTCAACTAAATCTAAGAAATTGGTTTCTGAATTAATATTTTCTTCTCTATGAGCTGATACTACAAAATACTTACCTTCTTCAAGTTCCAATCTCTCTAATACATCTGATTTCTCAATGTCATCTTTTCTAGAGTTCAGCACTTCAAACATAGGGCTTCCTGTTTTAATAATTCTATCCGCCGGTATTCCTTCTCTTAACAAGTATTCTCTTGCAATATCACTATAAGTTAAATTTATATCTGCTGTGTGATCAACAATTTTTCTATTAGTTTCTTCTGGAACTCTTTGATCAAAGCATCGATTTCCCGCTTCCATGTGGAATATCGGAATATGTCTTCTTTTTGCTGCTATAGCACATAAACAGCTATTAGTGTCTCCCAGTACTAACAAGGCATCCGGTTTTACTTCTTCCATAATAGGATCTATTTTAACTAAGATATTACCAATGGTTTCTACTGCAGTTCCGGTAGCTGCATTAAGAAAGTAATCTGGTTTTTTCAAATTAAAGTCTTTAAAAAACACTTCATTTAATTCATAATCATAATTTTGTCCTGTATGAACAAGTGTATGTTCTATCGCACTCGAATCTTCTAATTTATTAATAACAGCAGACAATCTTATAATCTCTGGTCTAGTACCCACAACTGTCATAACTTTTAATTTCTTCACAAATTATACCTCCACGAAGTAAGTGTCTGGTTTTTCTGGATCAAAACATTCATTCGCCCACATTACTGTTACTAAATCACTCTCGCCTACGTTTACAATGGAGTGAGTATATCCAGTAGGAATATCTACAACCTGTAACTTGTCTCCACTGACTCTATATTCAATAATTTCTTCAGAATCTATCTTTCTAAATCGAATTAATCCTTCTCCACTAACAACTAAGAATTTTTCATTTTTTGTATGATGCCAATGGTTCCCCTTGGTAATCCCAGGTTTTGATACATTTACAGATACTTGTCCTCTTTCAGGTGTTCTCATAAATTCTGTAAAAGATCCTCTATGGTCACAATTCATTTTAAGGTCATAAGAAAACTTATCTTCTGGTAAGAAACTTAAATAAGTACTATAAAGCTTCTTAGTTAGAGCATCTTCCATATTAGGAATATTTAGATTTATTCTACTTTCCTTAAAACTTTTTATAAGCTCTGCTAAATCTCCAAGTTTAATATTGTGTGTTATAGGCACTCCACAATAATCACCTTGAATAGTTGGATTGCCCTCTAATGCAAGTAAAAACTCTTCTAATACATCATCTATATAGCACAAATTAAGCTCTGCATCTGGATTATTTATCTGAATATCTAAGTCTCTAGCTACATTATGACAAAATGTAGCCACTACAGTATTATAGTTAGGCTTGCTCCACTTACCAAATAAGTTTGGTAATCTATATATATAGACTTTTACATCAGTTTCTTTGTAATAATCAAATAATAAATCTTCTCCTGCCTTTTTACTTCTTCCATAAGGATTATCCTTTTCTGCCTGAATTGATGAAGTAATAAGTACGGGAGCTTTATTATTATGTTTCTTTAATAACTCAAGCAATTTAGATGTAAATCCAAAATTGCCTTCCATAAATTCATTTTCATCTTTTGGTCTATTTACTCCTGCTAAGTGAAAGACGAAGTCACACTCTTTTGCATATTTTTCAAGTAATGAAAAATCACTTTCTCTAGTAAACTCAAATATATCATTATACCCCTTATTCCTAAGCTCGGCGATAAGGTTTTTTCCTAAAAAGCCTTTTGCACCTGTAACAAGAATATTCATCAATTAATTCCACCTTTTAATTCATTACTTGAGTCTCTTTACTCCATTCCTTAAGCTCTTTTTGTACATAATCTAATTTAAGTAATGTTTCTTTAATTTGTTCAATATTTAGAATTTGAGTATTATCCGAGTTATATTCTTCTATAGTAGAAAGCTTTTGATCTCCCTCAGCAAAATACTTATCGTAGTTAAGATCTCTTTGATCGGCAGGAACCCTGAAGAAACCACCTAGGTCTTCGGCCACTACATATTCCTCTTTAGTAAGAAGGGTTTCATATCGCTTTTCTCCATGACGAGTTCCAATTACTTTAATCTCATTATCAGCATTAAAAAGTTCCTTTACAGCTTGGGCAAGATCGCCAATAGTACTTGCGGGTGACTTTTGAACCATAATATCTCCAGCCTCAGCATTTTGGAAAGCAAATACGACTAGTTCTACCGCCTCTTCTAAACTCATTAAAAATCTTGTCATATTAGGATCTGTTACTGTTAAAGGCTGTCCACTTTTAATCTGTTCGATAAATAATGGAATTACCGATCCACGTGAGGCCATTACATTACCATATCTCGTACCACAAATAAGAGTTCTATCCGGAGATACTGTTTTTGATTTTGCCACAAAAACCTTTTCCATCATTGCTTTTGAAATTCCCATTGCATTAATTGGATATGCTGCTTTATCCGTAGATAGACAAATTACTTTTTCAATACCGTATTCGATAGCAGCTGTGAGTACATTGTCTGTTCCTAAAACATTAGTTTTTACCGCTTCAAGAGGGAAAAATTCACATGATGGAACTTGCTTCAATGCGGCGGCATGAAAGATATAATCTACACCATGCATAGCATTTTTTACGCTTGCTAAATCTCTTACGTCCCCTAGGTAAAACTTAAGTTTTTCATTTTTATATTGTTTTCTCATATCATCTTGCTTCTTTTCATCTCGAGAAAAAATACGAATTTCTTTTATATCTGTATCTAAAAACCTTTTCATAACAGCATTCCCAAAAGAACCTGTACCACCTGTTATGAGTAGAATTTTCCCTTTAAACATGTTACCACCCTTTTTCTATTGAATTTATTAGCTTCATCCACTGTTCTAAAATAGCTGTTTTATCAAATAGTTTTTTTGCTTTATATTTTGAAGACTCTCCCATTTTATTTATATCATCAGTAGACAAGCTAATAGCTTTCTCTAATACTACTCTAATTGTATTCGAATCGTCAGCATTGCATAAAAAACCATTTGATTTATCAATAAGGATAGAATAATCGGAAACTCGCGACATTATAATTGGTTTTCCAAGAGACATGCCTTCACACACAGCATTTGGAAGCCCTTCATATTTACTAAATAAACAAACAAAATCTGAATCAGCCATTCTCTGGATAACTTCTTTGGTAGTACCGTGTAAAAATATAGTATTTTTAAGTTGGTAACGTTCAATTTTTTGCATCGCTTCTTCATAAGCTACAGAGTTACCAGTAGTAACCTCAATTCTTCCATACCAATCAATACGTAGTTGCCTTTTATGTTCGTCACTCAACATATTTACCGCTTCAATTAATCCATCCATATTCTTAAGGTACTGATAGCTTGCTGCAACAATCATGTATATCATATCGTCTTTTCGCACATTATTACTAGGCTTTAATTTTGGTAATAATACAGGATTATAAATAGTAGATAGCTTGTATTTATATTTAGGATAATACTCTTCCCACATACTCTGTGCATTTCTTGAATTACATACTATTGCATCAGAAAACCTTTCAAACCATTTAAATAAACGTCCTCTTTTATTAATAAATGATGTAACCTTGGAACTACGCTCATTAGTAATCAACTTCCAATCACGTCCACCTATAGCAGACAAGCATGCGAGAAAATTAGGTGTTTCTAAAAATGAAATTACTACATCCTGATCTCCAGATCTTATATATTTTCGTACTTTAATAATTCGATCAATAGCACCTTTTGAATGAACACAATCAACCTTAATATGATTGTCATCTAATTCCGCTCTAAAAAAATCCGCTTCTCCATAGGTTAAAAATTTGACTTCATGCCCATATTCCTTAAATAATAACGCTAAGTTAACTAATTGACGCTGCGCTCCACCAGAGCCTAAATTATCTATGAAACATAGTATTTTCATAATTTACTAGCCCCTCTTACATCAATGATTAATTCCTCCCATAGATCGCATACACTCCCTACACTGAACTTCCTAGATACCTCCTTTGACTTTACAGAAAAAGTATTTCGTAGGTTTATATTTTCTATCAAATAACATACTCGCTCTGCCATTAGTCCAATATCCCCAGGCGGTACTAAAAAACCATTTTTACCATCATCAATTAAATCCCTTAGTCCTTCATGACATTCAAAAGCAACACTTGAGAGACCTACTGCCATGGCCTCACTTAGAGCATTTGGAAATCCCTCCTGTTCTGAAGTCATTACATAAATATCACTATTATTTAAGACCGAATAAATATCATCTGTTCGACCAGCCAAAATTACTTTATCATTTAAAGATAAATCTTGAATTAATTTTTCTAAGACTCCTCGTTCACTACCTTCACCGTATATATAAAGTTTAGTATTTGGAAAATTTTTATTAATTTTATAAAATGCTCGAATCATTAAGTCAAAGCGTTTAATTGGAGCAAGTCTACCACAAGAAATAAGTCTTACTTCGTCAGAATTAACTTGTGGCATGACCTTTTCTAAAGTTGGTTTTACTATGGGATTAGGTGTAACAAGAGTTTTTCGGGAAAACAATCTGTTAAATCTCACAAAGTTTGAACACTGTACAGTCACTGCATCCGCCCTAAGATATGCCGGTATCCTCAAAATCCTCCAAAATCCTTTTGGTTTAATTACAATCGGGTTACTCCGTTCACTTACAATTAAAGGGATTTTATCGAACATAAGAGATAGTCCCGTAAGAGTATTATTGTTATCAAGAAAAGATATCACTACATCTGGGTTTGATTTAATAATTATTTGCCTCAACTCTTTTGTTGTATTCTTCAACCAAATTAATTTATTTTTCACATTTTTACTACTTATGGTATGTCTAATTACTGAGACTTTTTCGTTCAAACGATTATTTTCAGTATGATAGTTCAGCAATAAAACTTTCACATCATATCCTCTTCGCACAAACTCATTAGCTAGTATTTGTATAACATTACCGGCTCCACCGCCAAAGTCATCAACTATAAACAGGATTTTCATAAACCATTACCCCATCCCTACCGCTTTAAAAATTGATTAAACAACTCTTTATAATTTGTTCGATCGAACAAGGTCAAAGCTTTCTCATAAGCATTTTCTCTAATTCTAATTATATCTTTTTCATGGTAGCTAGTAAGTTCACTGAAAAGGTTTGTTAAAGTATTAACATTATAATTTTCAACTATAATACCATTATTCATTGAGTCAATTAAGGCATCTGCCCCCCCCACAGAGTTACATATCATGGGCACGCCATAAGACATGCATTCAACAAACTTTGTGGAAAATCCCGCTTTGGCGTATCTTTTTTGATACCTTAATAGAATTCCGAAATCTGCCCTTCTTACAATCTTTAAAGTTTCTGCATGAGTTAATCTTCCATGTGCAATAATCGCCAATTCGTTAAAATCCAATTCCTTCCACACTCTCTTTAAATAAGAAGCATCTAAACCGACTAAATCCAACCGAACTGTAATTTTATCTCTATTTAATATTTCAATAGCATTTAAAATTGGGACTAAAATATCCTTACTCCCAGGAGAGCCAGCATATACAAGATTCAAAACAGGTTCTTGATAATAATGATACTTTTTAATCTCTATATTCTTAGGAACATCAAAAGTAGGCGGAACAAAGATTGAGTTACACCCTAAATCTAAATAGTAACGATGTAAATAAGGGCTTATTGAAATGATATTACAAACCTTTTGATCTAGTTTACGTATACGTTTATCAGTGAGGTAGGGTACTATTTTATCGCCAATTTTATTAAATTTTCGCTTTTCATACCACTCTGTCACATCAGCAATCAGTCTAATGCGATTCTGTTTACAGTACTTAATAAGCTTTTTGGTCAATGCATATACATCATTATAAAGTATAATTGCATCAGGTTTATATTCCTTACAATACTTCTCAACTCTTCCAAAAATTTTATCCGCGAAGACTAATTCATATACGTTTTTTACTGATTGAAATACATTACTTTTCCCAGTACACTTGTTATAATAGTAATTAAATCCGTCGAAACTTTTTAATGTTTGCCCTGAATAGTCTTCTCGATCACAAATGAAGTCGACTTCATAACCAATTTCACGTAAAACTTTTGCAATATTGTATATTCTTATACCTGGTGCATTGACTGGAGTACCGACACGCCCTACATATACAATTCTTTTATTTTTCACTCTATCACTGCCTCTTAATTGTATTTATTATATAGTTATGCCTATTATTAACCTCTTTATAGTTTATTTATATTTTTATAACTACCACTTTGTTGTTGAATATAAATCGGCTGTCTCTCTATATTATTATTCATTAAGAATATAAATCGCCCAGCTACTATTGGTAATATAATATTTTTCATGTCAATTACTATACCGTTATAGACTGATAGACCACCTAGGGCGAATAACCACATCAGTATGATGAAGGCTCCTGCTCTTTTATTCAATTCAACATTAGATTTCCACAATAACTTCAGGGCAGAAAGAAAAAAATATAAATAGGGCAATAAAATAAAAAATCCGTAACGAAAACTTGTAAAAATATACTGATTATCAATATAGGCATATTCACCGTATGATTGTAGATAATACCTAGCATTAACCCCTCCTCCTAAAATAAATTGATAAATCGGAGTTTGATTAAATATCTCTATATATTGAAACGTCCTTGTATCTCTCCCAAATTTTTCAGTCAAAGCTAGTAGGGAGTTTCCGTAATGAGTTTCTAATATATAAAAAGTAAGCCCCCCTATAACTCCGATTATAGTAGCAGTTTTCAAAAATTTAACAAATCCAGATTTTCCTGCGAGAGTAAAAGAAGCAATAAATAAAAGAATAATGCATTGAATCATCCAACCTCTTGAATAAATGACTACTGATAAAATAAGACATACTACTATTAACATATAAATCATTAATTTATATTTACGTCCCTTTCCCTCATATCCGAGTACACTTATAGCTAAAAACCAAAACCCTGTAATGAAGTATGTCAATATCGGGGAATTCCCACTAGGTATACCATCGTACATTGAAGAAAAAGAAAAGTAATAATAATAACTTAAACCTATATTAATCAATGCTAGAATTGGGGCGATTTTAGTCAATCTCTTCCAAATCGATTCGTCAATTCCAATCATTACAGCAAGTAATGTAAAATAAACAACAGGACTTGATGAAAGGTACAAAGTTGTTTTTACACCAATCTCTAAAAAAGTAATTAAAGTCCAAGCAGTAGTTGCTAATAAAACTATAACTAAGTTGGCATTAAACCAAGATGAAAACACTTTTTGATTTTTACTATAAATCTTCCAGCTTAGTATAATGACACAAATTAGAGACATTAAAGTTAATGCGACAGTCAAATAATTAGTCGTTCCAGTCCCTTGCCATGCACTGCTTCCAGGAACTCTGGACCATTGAACGTTTTTATATAAAATTAAGTCTTTTAACATGAGCATAATAAAAGGTGATATAAATAATATCGATTTTACGTTCAATGTTAATTTATTGTACATTTTATCCTCCTGATGATTATGTTTCTTTATATACTTTTTGTGTAAAAATAATTACTTGAGGTACAATTATTATTGCATAGCAAAATGCGCCTACCCAAGGTATAACTATTGCTCCATAGCTCTCCGCTAGATACAGCTTAAGAAGAAAACTTATAGGGGTATATAAGGAAAAAATAATAATTTGCTTTTTCACTATTCCTGAAGCATTCAAAACCATAAAATATGGAGAAATCACTGATAACAAAATTTGCATTACACACATGCCTAATAACAGCAACATTGAAAAGGAAAATTCCTCACCTAACCATATTTTAAATACCGGTTTTGATATAATTAATAATCCAACAGTAGAAAATGTTGATAGTCCTAATAATATTAGAGACATTTTTTTAGTGTTACGTTTTACCCAATCTAATTCTCTGCGTGCCAAGGCTTCTCCATTAGCTGCCCACATCGGAGCACTCAGCATAGTACATACAGCACTTATCAAAATGGTTATTTTAAATAAAATAGAATAGGTTGCTGCTTCACTTAAGCTTATTACCCTAGCAACGATAAAATTATCAAGAGCCAACCCGAATGTAGTAAGGACTGACAGTATAAAAAAGGAAAAGCCTGTCTTTGTTAGACTTCCTATTAATGTGAAATCAATATTTTTGACAGAGGGACGATAGTTTTTTCTTTCGAAATAATAATATACCAACATATTTAAAGCAGATACAATAACAACTATCATAGAAGAAGCCCATATCATTACCAAAGGCCCTAAATCAAATCTTGCAATTATATATACTGAAATCAAGCTTATGATATAAGCAGAGGACTGCCATAAATGGCTTTTATATCCTTCTTGTAAAGCCATTTGGGTCCTTTGTACAAGAGCTAGTGGAATAGTTAATAGTTTTGAAACCACAATTGCGAATATAACTCCACCCACTAATGCTATGGCCTTTTCAGTCTCAGCATTTATAACCTGAGCCCAATTTACAAAAGGATATAACACCAGGAATATTAGCATTAGTATTCCTGAAACTAGTAGGAGTACTGCATAAGTGCTAGAAATTAATTTTTTGCTTAATGCTTCATCGTCAAGTCCGTGAGCCCGACTGAGTCTTGTCTTAAGTCCGCTTCCTAAACCTAGATCAGCAAATTGAAATAATGCAAAAAGTGATAGGACTGCACTCCATAAACCATATATTTCTTCACCTAAATAATTATACGTTATACGAACAGTTATCAGAGGGATTGCCATAGCTAAAACTTTTGCAAATACTCCTGTAACAGCGGTTAATGCTATTTTCCTGTTACGCTCCTTCACTCTGCCCTCAGGCGTAGATGTATCATAAGCCCCATGTGAAACAAGTGCAATAATTTTCCCTATTTTATTCATGTCTAATTTACCGCCTCAAATCAACATATAACCTTATTAATGCATCTAAAGTACTTATATTTATTTCTACCTTGATGCCATAAAATCATAAAAATTTATTTACAAAGTTCATTATTTCGATAAATTTACCCACTCATCTTTATATTTTTGAAAGACAGTTTCAATAGTATAGTTTTTTTGAAGCTTTTTATTAGCATTAGAAGCAATTTGAATGCGGGCATCTTTATTAGCTAATAAAGATTTCAACGCTTCAATAATATCTTCTGAATCTTGTGGATTAATCAATAATCCGCAATCATCAGCAAGCATGTCTGGAATTGCTCCAACTCGTGTAGCAATTACTGGTTTTGATAAAGCCATTGCTTCTAAAATAACATTTGGGAATCCCTCTGTATAACTTGGTAGGATGAATATCTCAGATGAATTCACTAAATGCATAGCATCTTCATGAGATTTCTCTCCTTCATATATGACTCCATCAAAAGAAAACTTGTTTTGTAAGTAATTTAAATACTCATTACTACAAGGACCAATAATACATAGTTTCCATTCATCATACACTTTGTATATTTCTTCCCAAGCACTTAATAATTCTTCAATTCCTTTTGTTTTTATAACCCACCCTAAAAAGACAATCGTCTTACTTCTACTAATATCCTGTTGAGGCATATTAGAAATGTCAATCGGATTTGGAACGTACACCATTTTAACTTTTGGCATACGTTTTTGTATTACTCTATATGTTGCGTTGTCGATAACCATAACTTCCGAAGCAAGTTTCATTGCCCTTGATATAAGTCTCCACTCTATTGTATTCTTCACTGCAATTTCCTGCATACGTCCAAAGCGGATATGATATATAGTAGGTATACTTTTCCACCTTGCAAATACTAGAAACAGAATATCTCTTATGACGGCTAATTGACCACTTGTAGTTAAATGTATCACATCAGGTCGATCGTATTTAATTATTCGTTTTAACTCTTTATACTGTTTTATCATTGCAAATCCGCTATCTACCACTCTATTCCATAATGTTCTTCCTTCTGTAGATCTGATTTTCGGTGCAATGTTAATTATAAGCAAATCGATTTCATTTTGCTTTTTTGTAATATGATTTGTTATTAATTGCACCCAATTAGCAATGCCTCCATACGGTGGTGGAACAGGAGCTATAAGACAGAGTTTAATTCTCCTTTTCATACCAGGGTAACTCCTTCAACTAATTTAAAATGTAACATATTTTGTATCCAATCTATTTACATAAACTGTTTATTATGAGAAAAGGTACAGTTTTTTATATTTGCATCTAAAAATCTATTCCCAACAGCATTCAAAAAAATCTGTGCTGCCTATAATTAAGATTTTATCTTCAAAAGGTATTTTTTTGGTCCAACATTTGATAGCCTCTCAAATATTTATCCATCCTGTTTAATAGTTCTTTTTTATTAAAATTTCCATCATAGTATTTTTTCGAATTTTCACCTAACAGCTCCAATTCTTCACTTGATTTTAAAGATAATTCAATAATTGTCTCAGAAAGTTTTTGAGCATCCCCAGCAGGACTAAATAAACCTGCGTTAGACTCTTTAATAATTTGGTTTGTCTCACCTTCAGCAGATGCAATGATCGGCACCCCACACGCCATATAAGATTGAAGTTTTGCTGGAATTGTCATTGAAAAAAGTGGACTATCTGTTAAACATAGAAAAGCCGCATCACTAGCTGCCATAAATTCGGGAATCCGTGTTCCTGGTTGTTTAGGAATGAAATTAAACATATCGGAAACATTATTTGAACACACTAATTCTATTAAGGTTTCTTTATATCTACCATCCCCAACAATATTAAAACGAATTTTTCTTTTTAAATTTTTTTCTTTTAACAGCACAGCAACTTTAGGTAGTATATCTAATCCCTGAGATATACCAATATTCCCCGCAAAAATTATATTAAATGCAGTATCATTTGGGATTTCACTAATACTAGTTTTATCCATTGGTTTATAGAAATCTTCTGCATACTGAGGCCAGTACTCAATTTTTTCTTTTAAAACCCCGCGGTTAGTAATAGCAGTAATAAAACTTCTTGATGTTGTAAAGATTTTTGTACAACGAGCATATATATAATCAACCATTCTCCCTACCAAATTAATTATAAATTTATTTTTTACTCCTGATAAAATCTCAAAATTTTCTGGCCATAAATCCTGAACATAGAGGTAACACGGTATGCCTCTCTTCTTTGCATACCATACACCTGGTAAGGCTTGTGTCATCGGAGACACTTCAAATATAAATACATAATCAGCTTTTATACGAGTAAATAGATACCAAAAAAATCCTGAAACAACAAAAGACATATAGTTTAAGGCAAGCATTATCGAGTTGCTTCCTCTTGGAACTAGTGGAATTCTAATAATCTCAATCCCGTTATATATTTCTTTTCTCTTTTTAAACAACCCATATCCTTCAAAATATTTACCTTGTGGATAATTAGGAATTCCAGTTATGACGGTTACTTTATATCCCTTTTTAACCCACTCAGTACAAATATCATTTATACGAAATTGTTCAGGGTAGAAATATTGTGCTATAACCAGAATATGTTTTTTCAAGTCATTATTCACCCTTCTTAATTATTTTTCAGTTGCTATAATTGAGTCTCTCAAATCTCTAACTCTATAATTATCTTTATAATCACTCAACCTCTGATCATAAACCAAATTACCAAACACCTTATTAACAATACCTATCTTTCTACCCATAGCCTGTAATATTGGATTAAACACCTTAGTTAGTTCAATCTTTCTTCCATGTGCTTCAGCAATTAATTTAACCATCTCACTCGTCTTAACGTACTCGCTATTTTGCGGAAAGAATAATCCACTTTCTTCATTATCAATCATAAGCTGAATAAATTCGCAGAGATTATCTATATGGAGCATGCTACGCTGATTTTCAATATTAGGGAATATAGGAAACGTCCGAGCTACTTTAGCTAGTTTTGGATAATTACCTTTAGACCCTTTACCATAAATCATTGGTGGTCTTATAATAGCAATTTTGAAATGATTGGTTTCTAAAAATTTAATACCTTCTTCTGCTTGAAGTTTACTGTTACCATAAAAGTTAGCAGGAATAGGCACCGTATTTTTATCAATAATTCTAGGTTTGCTTATATAACCACTGTCACCATATACGATGATGCTGCTCATAAATACAAATTGTGCAACACCATCGTTCTTTGCTTTTTGTGCAACTTCTATTGTTAAATCCCGATTCACTTTATAATAAAGAGATTCCATTTTGGGATCAGGGTTTGCGTCCACATGTGCTATCCCTACCGTATGAAACACCACATCGTACCCCTCAAATGAATTTTCTCTCCATTGTTCATCTCTTAAGCTTATAGTATCTATAGAATACTTATCTGGATGTTGTGAGACCCATTTTTTAAATGAAGTACCTACATAGCTATTAGCTCCAGTTATAAGTATCTTTTTCATTTTGAAATAATCTCCTCTTTAGTAGCCGCCGCTTCTATAGATTCTAAATCAATATCAACTAAGTACTTATTGACGTATCTATCCTCACCGAATAAAACAACCCCAACAGTCCTAATAATAATCTTTAAATCAAGCCACAAGCTAAAATTCTCTACATAATAAACATCAAATTTATATCGGTTCTCCAAGGAAAGATAGATATTTCCACTAACCTGTGCCAATCCAGTCATACCTGGATTCATATTTAGTCTTTTAGAAATTTCATCTGTATAATCAGCTAAGGACGCCACTCGCTCAGGTCTTGGACCAACAAGACTCATTTCTCCCTTCAATACATTTAGCACTTGTGGAATTTCATCAATTTTGCTTCTCCTAAGAAACTTTCCAATCGCTGTGACGCGATTATCATCCTTCATTACTTCTTGACCTTTAACCATGTTTTCTGAACCTGGCCTCATAGTTCGAAATTTGTAAACCTTAAAGATTTTCTTATTTAGTCCCGGCCTGTCTTGTAAGAAAAACACTGGTCCAGGAGAAGTAACCTTAATTAAAATTGCAATTACACCCCATATTGGAAGAAATGGAATAAGTACTATTAAAGAAATAACAACATCAAATATCCGTTTAATAAATTTTTGAAATTTCTTATCCTGCATGACTATCCCTCTATCTCATAATCAATAGGAATCAAATACCCATCCCTAAGTTTTATTTTGCCTTCATCTTTATTTATTTCAGCTGACCATATTCTATGTGTTCCATCCCCGTTATTATAGAACGCACCTGGATAAGGATGTGTAACTGCTCGAACCAACTTATCAGCTTCATCCATTGTCATACTACTAAAAATCTCGCCATCTGTTGGTTTTCTTCCTGGCCACTCGGTAGCTTCTGATTCATTTTGTTTCGTAAGTATAATATTGTTATTAACAATATTATCCCAATACTTTGAAATTAGTGTAATATGCATATCATCGACTTTTCGATAAAGCTCTGTTGCTGTAGTATTCTCATCAAGATTGATAACTCCTTGACCGATAATGTCACCCGTATCAACACCTTCATCCAGCTTAAACATGGTTACACCAGTTTCTTTTAACCCTTTAATAATTGCCCATGGTATCGCCGCTCTTCCTCTACCTACTGGTAATAAAGTAGGATGCATCCCAATGCAGCCATACGTAGGCGCTTCAAGCACTTCTTTCTTAGCAATTTGTGACCAGCCGATAATAAATAGCCAATCAATTTGATTTTCTTTCAAAGCATTAAGAACTTCTTGATCATTGATGTTATCGATTTTTAAAAGTGGGGCACTATGCTCAGTTGCAATATCATCAAGATATATTCTCCCAGACTTCTTCTTGGCTTTTTCATCCTTAAGAGTGATAAGTAAATCTAAATTCCCACCAATCCTATATATTTCTTGAATGCAACTTAGCCCTAATTGAACACACGTTGCAAATGCTATTTTCTTCTTCAACCTATAACATCCTCTCTAATATCTAGAATCCACGTCTAAATACACTTTCAAAGGCTTCAGCATAAACCATTCCTGACTGTCCACCACGGTATGCAGCAAGACCTTTCATCGCTTCATTACTTCTAGGATGAGGATAATCTCTCATAACTCCACGATATTGTGCAAGAGCTTCTACCTTTTTATGAACACCCTCTTCACCAACTTCAATGAAAGTATTCGGTGAGAATTGGTTCATCGTTTTATTTAATCCCCATTCTGTAGATGATGGTACTTCCATAAAAAGCAGTTCTTTTAGTGGTGTAACATCGTTTCTTCGTTGAAATAACCTCACTGCGGCTTGGCAAGCAAGAGAAGTGTGTAGATGATCATTATTTAAATCTGCTGGATGATGGGTAAACACTACATCAGCATTGGTTTCTATAATTGCTTTCTCTATGAATTGAACAAGCTTTAAATGTGGTACCATGTTAAATTCGATATTCGGGAAATTACCTGTAATAATTCTATCTACTCCTAAAATGTTTAAAGAGCTATTTACATCTTCATTTAACTCTTCTGTGCTTGGGCGGTAATTTCTTGCATTCACTTCACCTGATAAGATACAGACATTTACTGAATGTCCTTCCTGAGCAAGCTTATACATTGTAGCGCCTGCTCCTAAAACCTCATCATCTGGATGTGCAACAACAACTAAATATGACATATTATTTACCTCACTTGTGTTTAATTTCATTACTTAAATTTAAAATTTTTTCTAACTTTTCATACAATTATTATCAGCTACAACATCTATTGTAATATCAGCTCTTGTAACCTATAAATCTAGATTTCAAAGTAAATCTTTAGCTGCTTAGTACTTAATTCGAATTTCAACTCTTCCAACTAACTACTAACCAGCTAAAAAATTTCGGGTATATAAAAAAGCAAGAATACTCCCAGGTGAAAATATGGATGTACAATAACCCAAAATTCGAAGGATGTAGAATTAATCACCCCAAAAAACATTTAAATAATTCGGGTTTCATTATCAACATCCTTCAAATGGCTATCACATATTACTTGCTAAAGAAGTTTTCTCACCAAACTTAGTATTAGCAATCCCTACTAATGTTTCTTTCAACTCTATTGCATCTTTATGAGGCAAAGTCTCAATCATAGAATATAATTCTTCCTTCTCCATCGGCTCTGCTTTTCCAATATGAATCTTAGGAAACACTTGCTTCGCCTGAACTTCATTCTCGTTCAATAGCTCCTCAAACAACTTCTCTCCCGGCCTTACCCCTGAGAATTGAATACCAATCTCCTCTTCTGTATATCCCGAAAGAGAGATAAGGTTTTGAGCCAAATCCACAATCTTAACAGGCTCTCCCATATCTAGAACAAATACTTCCCCACCCCTAGCAAGAGCACCTGCTTGGATAACGAGTCGTGAAGCTTCAGGAATGGTCATAAAATATCTTGTCATTTCTGGATGAGTGACCGTCACTGGCCCCCCTGCTTGGATTTGCTTTTTAAATAATGGGATAACACTCCCGCGGCTTCCAAGCACATTTCCAAAGCGCACAGCAACAAACGTTGTCTTGCTTTCTTTTGCTAGATTCTGAATAATCATTTCCGCAAAACGTTTTGTGGCACCCATCACATTCGGTGGATTGACTGCTTTATCAGTTGAAACGAGGACAAAGCTTTTTACTCCAAACGTATCGGCAGCCTCCGCCACGTTTCTCGTACCAAAAATATTATTCTTAACTGCTTCCATTGGGTTATATTCCATTAGTGGAACATGCTTATGGGCAGCCGCATGATACACAACATCTGGCTGATATTTATCCATAATATCAAAGATTCGATCTCGATCCTGAACATCCGCAATAATTGGGATGACTTTCATACTATCAGCATATTTTTTTCTTAATTCCATATCAATTGTGTAAATACTATTTTCACCATGACCTAAAAGAAGTAATGTTTCTGGCTGGAATTTCGAAATTTGCCTGCATATTTCTGAACCAATTGAACCACCAGCACCTGTAACAAGTACTGTTTTCCCTGTCAATTTTGCTGAAATCGTGCTCATATCTAATTCTACTGGCTCCCGGCCAAGTAAATCTTCCACCTGAACATCTCTCATTTGATTAACAGAAATTTTCCCCGTCACAAGGTCTTCTATTAATGGCATAATCTTTGTTTTCGCTTTTGTTTTTGCACATTCTTCATAGATTTTTTTCATCTCTTGTTTTTGCAATGAAGGAATCGCAATAACAATGTTTTCGATATTTGATTCTTCTACAATTCTAGGAATATCCTTACTATTCCCTTGTACTTCAAGTCCATAAATATCAAGTTTATACTTTTTAGGGTCATCATCCACAAAGGCAACCGGATATAAATCTGCATCTGTATTTTTTAAAAGCTGTCTTGCAACCATTGTTCCAGCTGAACCTGCGCCAACAATTAATGTCCGTTTCTTGTTCGGGTTTGGCGCAATAAACCGGTCTCGGAAAACTCGCCATGAAAACCGAGAACCACCAATTAAAATGACATGCAACATCCATGTAATTCCTAACACCCTAAAATAAATATCTTGAGTTACAATAAGTTGAACAATGGCTGTCACCGTAATCGAAAACGTAATGGCCTTAACAATCGCTGTTAATTCTCCAACACTTGCATACGCCCATGCTTTTTGATAAAGACGATAAATAATCGCAAATACATGATGGCTTATAAGTAAAGATATCGAGCTTACCCATAGCATAGGAATCGTATACACATTCATATAGGGATTTAAAATAAAGTATCCAATAAATATTGCAAATAAAACAATGATGGAGTCCAACAGAACTAATAATGGAACTCGCCTTTTATAAACCAATTGCAATCCCTCCTTCATCTAAAATATGTTCTACTTATTGCAGTTTAAGTTTCAATCTTGTCTGAAGAACTATTCTTAATGGTTTGTTCCAAGAATCTCAATAAATCATCTTTTATTTCCTTATGTTGCAACGCAAACTCAATCGTCGTCTGAATAAAACCTAGTTTCTCCCCAACGTCATAACGTTTCCCTTCAAAGTCATAAGCAAACACGCGTTGAATTTCATTTAACTTCTGAATCGCATCTGTTAGCTGAATTTCTCCACCCGCACCTATTTCTTGCTTTTCTAAAAACATGAAGATTTGAGGGGTTAATATGTATCTTCCCATGATGGCTAGGTTAGAAGGCGCAGTTCCTTTTTTCGGTTTTTCCACGAAATTGTTCACTTGATAGCTTCGGCCATTCCGCTCACTTGGATCAATAATTCCGTAACGGTATGTTTCCTCTTCTGATACCGTTTGAACTCCAATCACAGACGATAGTGTTTTGTCGTATTCATCCATTAACTGACGCAAGCATGGAATTTGCGCTTGAACAATATCATCTCCTAATAACACAGCAAACGGCTCGTTACCGATGAATTTTCGCGCACACCACACCGCGTGTCCTAACCCTTTTGGTTCTTTTTGTCTAATGTAATGAATATCCACTTTAGAAGGGGCTTGGACTTTCTCTAACAATTCAAATTTGTTTTTCTCCATCAAATTGGCTTCTAACTCAAAGGCTTTATCAAAGTGATCTTCAATCGCTCTCTTCCCTTTTCCCGTTACGATGATAATATCTTCAATACCGGAAGTGACGGCCTCTTCAATAATGTATTGAATCGTCGGTTTATCGACAATCGGCAACATTTCTTTTGGCATAGCTTTTGTAGCCGGTAAAAAACGTGTGCCTAACCCCGCTGCAGGTATAATTGCTTTTCTTACTTTCTTCAATCATCCACCGCCCCTCCTATTTATAAAATACTAATCTTTTATAAATAGATAGTTAATGAGAAAACATGTTAAATACACGTATCCTCATTAACCATCTAAAAAAAATCGGATTTTTTTCGATAAATCTATTAAAAAATTATATATACTGGACGATAATATAGATAACATGATTTAATATAATAAATTCGGGCATCTAACCCACCCTCACATCATACTCCTGACGACAGGCGTCTAAGGTATGCAAATATAAAGCCACCCACAGTATAATCGAGTACTTCCGTTGATAACGGTTAGAAAGCCTCACCGGTCAATGTTCCTGACAGTCTATGAAGTTTTTTTAAAATAAACCTAAAAACTTCTTCGTTTTTACCTTCTGCGGCATTTCCTTATAGACTTGCTTTCCTTCTACTAATAACGCGGCATTTTCCATAAACAGATAAACCGTGTTTTTGCCAAATCCCTTTTCAATTTCACTATAAGCTCCCTGCATATTGAAGCTTCTGCTTGTGATATTGTGAGCATCCGAGGCGATGAAGTGGGTTAAATTCGCTTCTATTAGTTGATGCGAAAACTTCTTAATTTTCTTCCCAAATCCTCCTGTAATACTCGCTGCGGTTACTTGTATTAACGCACCCTTTTCGACAAATTGATATAACAGATCTGGATTTGTAATAAGCTCTTGGTTTCTTTCTGGATGAACAATAATCGGCGTAAGCCCCTTTAATTGAATGTCATATAATAGTTGCTCAGCATAGCGTGGAACATGTCCTGAGGAAAATTCAATAAATAAGTATTGTGTTTGATTAAGCGTGAGAATTTCTCCTGCTTCATAGTCAGAGAGAACATCTCCATTAATTCGCAGTTCTTGTCCAGGAAGCACGGTAAGAGGGATAGATTCTTTTCCAAAAAGCTCATTCAATTTCTCTACTTGCTGTAAAATAAATTCTTTCTTATTCTCAAACTGCCCGTTTTTATGATGGGGAGTTGCGATAATTGTATGAATCCCTTCTGCCACGGCTTGTTTCGCCATTGCTATACTTTCTTGTCCATCCATAGCTCCATCATCAATACCCGGTAAAATGTGACTATGTATATCAATCATCGCAAAACCCTCCTTTTATATCAAAAATATATCCCCAGTCTTTTTATCCATATACAACCATTATTATAGACCTATCAACTCAACAAAAAAAGGTTTTTATGTCACATTTTTGTAATTTTTTTGTTAATTACTTACCATAGTAATAGTAATAATGACTCTCTTTTTGCTGTTTATCATTTAATACACTTCCGATAATTTTAGCTTGAGCTGCCATAAGCAGCTCCTTCGCTTTTTTAGCAGCTTCGGTAGCCGTCTGATTACTATGAACAACTAGAATTGTCCCATCGCATTTACTAGCTAGAATTGGTGCATCTGTCACCGCTAGCACTGGCGGCGTATCGAATAATACCATATCAAAAGATTGCAAAGCACCGTCCAATAATTCGGTCATTGCCTTTGAACCTAACAGTTCCGCTGGATTTGGCGGAATTGGGCCGCTTGTTAAAAGATATAGATTCTCGATGTCCGTTTTAGAAACAGCCTTGCTTAATTCCATTTGTTTTGTCAGTACATTTGTTAAGCCCACTCTATTTTCTTTTCTAAATGTATAATGAGCAGTTGGCTTCCTCAAATCTGCATCAATTAGCAATACTTTTTTTCCTTGTTGTGCAAAAACAACGGATAGATTTGATACAGTCGTGGACTTCCCTTCTGCTGGTCCTGAGGATGTAACAACTATAGAACGAATGGATTCACTCACGGAAGAAAACTCGATATTCGTGCGAATCGTTTTGTATTGCTCAGCTATAGGCGAACGTGGATCCGTATGTGTAATCAACGTCCGGTTTAAAGGTTGCTCTTTTCTCTTTTTTTTACCAAACATTAGCATGTTCACCTCAAGTTTATATTGCTTTCTTTTGTACTGAAACTGAAGAAGATTCCGTTTCCTCATTCGGGGTAATCGTTGTAACAACACCTAA
>Ga0180217_1001021_pt1 | contig 34468 bp, 31 predicted proteins | sample eDN3rd37CBELigOP_FD_128521 | JGI IMG/M metagenome (GOLD analysis project Ga0180217, IMG submission 128521) | Enriched Organic Plus compost microbial communities from Emeryville, California, USA - eDNA 3rd pass 37_C BE-Lig OP (version 2) (version 2) ... | reverse complement strand
CGCAATTCCCGGCCGTCACAGGCACTTCGGCGGAGACTGCCGCGGCGCTCGACACCGTCCTGCGCGCCCTGCTGGTCCGGGGCTGGGAGGTGCTCTCGCCCGCCACGACGGATGCGGGAGTAGCGGGCGGCGCTGCGCTCGACACGCCGGTCGCGTGGCTCGCCCGCGCGGAGGCTGCGCTGCGCAGCGAAGCGCAGGGAACCGACGGGGCCGGCCTGATCGGCTCCGCCTGGCTGGCGCAGAACTATGTGTCGAACACCGCCTTCTGGCGCAGGCTGGCACTGCAGCGCCTGCATGCGCTGGCGCAGGCGATCCGCCAGGGCATGCCCGTGCCGGTGCCGCAGCCGGGCACACCGGCGCCGCTCGACGGCACGGACGGGACGCTGCTGCTCGCCTGTGCCGTGCTGCGGCTACGGCTGCTGCGCATGGGACTGCTGGCCGCACTGCGACGGCGCATGTTCAACGATGCCGGTGCGGACTCGCTCATCGCGGTGCGCAACGGTGTCCCGGCCTCGACCGCCGGGACGCTGGGGCAGGAGATCGAAGCGGCGCTCGGCCTGGAGCAGTGGCGCGGCACGCCCGATGCACCGCCCTGGCCGCCGCTGGTCGATGACGCACCGATGGGCAGCGGCGATCACAATGCGGCGCAGGCGCATCGGGCCGCCCTGGTGCTGGAGGAAGCCCATGCCGATGCGGAAGCGGCCGCCGCTGCGGCCGGCAGCGCCTTCGAGCAGGAGCAGGAGGACCGGCTGCTGGCGCGGGCCGACGCGCTTGGCGCGCGGCTCGGCCTTCCCGGCACGCCACGGCAGCGCATGGACGGGCTGCGCGCATGGGGGCTCGAGCTGCGCGAGCAGCCGGCGCGCGGGCTCTTCGCCCTCCCCGGTCCGGCACCCGATTCCACCGCGCTGCAAGCAGCCGCCGGCAGCGTCGCCGCGCGCTACGCTCCTCCCCTGTCGCTGACCGAGGCGCGCGGCCATGCGCAGGTACCGCGCCTGCGCTACGACCATGACAGCCTCTACGCCGTCTGGTGCTGGGTGCGCGTCGCCGGGCGCGACCCGTGCGAGAAGGCACAGGTGATCTGGACGCCGGCGACCGAGCCTTTCTCCATCGCCGAGCCGAGCGATGTGCTGGGCGCGCGGCCCGCCACCGTGCAGCTGCCCGACATCCCGCGCCTGATCCGCGACATCCCGCGCATCGCCAAGGCCCGTGCGCGGCCCTTCGCCGCCTTCGCCGCACCGCCGGACAGCAGCTACATCACCGGCGACGAGCCACAGGACACGCAGCGAGCCTGGGGCATCGGCTGGATCTGCAGCTTCGGCATCCCGGTGCTGACCATCTGCGCCTTCATCCTGTTCAGCATCATCTTCTCCATCCTGATCGTCCTGCCGGGCTTCGCCTGGATGCTGTTCCTGAAATTCTGCCTTCCCGTGCCGAAGAGGTCGTCATGAGCGGCACGCACCCCCCGTCCGTCCGCGGCATCCGCCTGCCGCTGGTGGGCCCCTCCGGCTGGGGCTGGATCGATGACCCGGACGCGGCCGACCAGGCGGTGCGCGCCGTGCTGCTGACCGAGCCGGGCGAGCGCATCGGCCGCCCGCTCTTCGGCGCCGGGCTGCGCCGCTTCCTGTTCCAGCCGAACAGCCTGGAGACACGCACCCGGCTGCGCCTGGCGATCGAGGAGGCGATGCGCCGCGACCTGCCGCGCCTGACGCTGGAAGGCGTGGAGATCACCACCGCGCCGCGCGAGCCGGAGCGCCTGGAGATCGCGGTGCGCTTCCGCATCCCCGGGGCCGCGGTGCCGCAGGCGGTGGCGGTCGGGCTTTCGCTGCAAGGCGGGAGCTGAGCCATGGCGATCCAGCCGCCCCGCCTGGACGACCGCTCCTTCGAGGATCTGCGCGACGAGCTGGTGCGCCGGATCCCGGTGCACGCGCCGGAATGGACGGACCGCAGCCCGGCCGACCCCGGCATCACGCTGGTCGAGCTCTTCGCCTTCCTCGGCGACAACCTGCTGTACCGGCTGAACCGTGCGCCGGAGGCGGCGAAGCTCGCCTTCCTGAAGCTGCTGAACCTGCCGCCGCGCCCTGCGGTACCGGCGCGGGTGCAGGTGCGGCTGATGCTGCCCAAGGGCGGCATCGAGCCCGTGACACCGGATTTCGCGCCCACCGCGCCGCGGCTCGAGCTTGCTGCCGGTCCGGTGGTGTTCGAGGCACAGGAGGAGATCACGGTCCTGCCGGTGGAGGTGCAGGGCTGGACCAAGGCGCGACACGCCGAGCCGGTGCCGCCCGAGGGCACGGAGGCGGTGAACCAGCTGCTGGAATCGCATCTCGGTGAGGCACCGCCTCTGCTCTCGGCCTATCGCGCCACGCCGATGCCCGAGGTGCAGGGAGGTGCATTGCCGGCCGCGACCAGCACGGCGGGCACTCTCGATGGGCGCCTCTGGCTCTGCCTGCTGGCGCCCGAGGACGCGATCGCCGCGCTGGCGCCGCGCACTCCGGCGGAGGCACTGGCAGTGCTGCGGGAGCGGCTTTCCGGGCGCGTGCTGAATCTGGGCATCCGCACCGATGATGCGCTCTGCGGGCCCGCCGATGTCGCGCGCTGTCCCGATCCGGGCGCGCGCGGGACACCCTGGCCGGTGCGCTGGGAGATCTCCACCGGCCGCTTCTCCGGCGCGGCGAAGCGGGTGGACAGCGCCGTGTATGAGCGGCTGTCGGTGGTCTCCGACGATACCGAGGGGCTGACCCGCTCCGGGACGGTGCGGTTGCGCCTGCCGGATGCCGCCAAGGGCGTGCCGCGCTTCGGCGACTGGACGGCGGAGAGCTTCGATCCTCCCGATCCGGACCTGCTCGGCATCGGCGGCCTGCCGCCGCGGCTCGACGACCTGAAGCTCGCCGCGCGGGTGCTGGCCTGGATCAGCCTGCGCCGCCCCGATCCCGCGCACCCGCCCGTGCGGCTGCGGCTGGTCGAGGGCAACAGCCTTACCGCCGAGCAGGCGGTGACCGCCGCGCCGGAATTGCTGGGCTATGGCGAAGGGCGGCCGGGTCAGACAGTGACGCTGTCGCGCACGCCCGTGATCGCCGGAAGCGAGGTGGTGCAGGTGCGCGGCGCGCTGGGATGGGAGCGCTGGACCCGGGCCGAGGACCTCGCCTCCGCCCGTCCGGACGACGCGGTCTACCTGCTGGACCCGGAGGCGGGCACCATCACCTTCGGCGACGGGCTGCGCGGGCGCATGCCGCTGCCCGGCGAAGCGATCCGCTGCCTCGGCTACCGGGCGGGCGGCGGCGTGCGAGGCAATGTGCCGGCCGGTGCCGTGTCGCGCGTGCGCAACGCCAGGGTGCCGCTGCGCTGCGAGAACAGCCTGCCCGCCGAGGGCGGCCAGGATGCAGAGACGATCCCGGAGGCCGAGGCGCGCATCCCCCGCACCTTCCGCACCCACCACCGCGCGGTGGCGGCGGAGGATTTCGTCGAGATCGCGCTGGAGACTCCCGGGCGCAAGGTGGGACGCGCGCATGTGCTGCCGCGACACAAGCCGCAGCAGCGCGCGGATGGCGTGCCCGGCACCGTCACGCTGATCGTGCTCCCCGCGCATGATCCCGTCACGCCCGACACGCCGACCCCGGACCGCGAGATGCTGCGGCGCGTCTGCGCGCAGCTCGAGCCGCGCCGGCTGGTCACGACCGAGCTCTATGTCACGCCGCCGGAATACGTGCCGGTGGACCTCTCTGTCGCGGTGGAGGCCGAACCCGGCACCGGCGGAGAGACACTGAAGCGCTGGGTGGAACTGGCGCTGCGGCAGCACTTCGCCCCGCTGCCGCCCTATGGGCCGGACGGCACCGGCTGGCCCTTCGGCCGCGCCGTGCGCGACCGCGACGCGGAGGCCGCAGCACTTCGCGTGCAGGGGGTGCGACTGGTGAACCAGGTGCTGCTGGAAGGCGAAGCCATCGCGCCCGATGGCACGCGCACGCCTGCCAGTGGAAGCGTGCCCATGGCTGCCTGGCAGCTGCCGGTGATCCGCAGCGTGCGCGTTGCCATCGCAGAGACCGCCGAGCCGATCGCGCCCGAGCCGCCGGCGCCCATGGATGGGCTGCCGGTGCCGGTCGAACTGGAGAAGTGCTGAACATGCGCCCACCCGGCATGCTGCACCTGACCGGCCGGGCGATGTGGCGCCGCTGCGACTATGCGGCGACGCGCATCGAGGGAACGCCGGCGCGCGTCACGCTGGCGACGGTAGCCTCGGTCGCGACAGAGCTGCCGGCGGCCGATCTTGGCGCCTGGCGCGCGGCGATGGGCGCCGCGGTGGTGGTGGACTGTCCGCCCGATCTCTGCGACTGCGCGGCGACGGTGCTGGCCGACCCTAGGCACGGGCTGTTCCTGCTGCGCGACGGCGCCTGGGCACCGCTGCCGCTGCCCAGGGCGCCGGCTGCTCCGCCGGGTCCCCTCGATTTCGCCCCTGCGGCGCCGCCCGCCCCTGCCGCGCCCCCGCGCGGACTGGCGCGCGATCCGCTCGGGCGGCTCTGGCTGCTGGACGCGGCGCCGCCGACAGTTCGCCTGCTGGGCAGCGACTTCCGCCTTGCCGCGCTGATGCGCCTGCCCGCGGATGCGTCGCCCTTCGCCATCGCCTGCACCCGCTGGGGCGTGGTGGTGGCCGATGCCGCGACGCCGCGCCTGTTCGTGCAGGTCTGGGGTGGAGAGTGGCGCGTGCATGGCCTGCCTGAGGCGCCCCTGGCGCTCGCCGGTGATGCGCGCTTCCACACGGCCGTGGCGGTGCTGGAAGGCCGCCGCATCGCCGTGCTGCGCGACGCCGCGCCGCCTGCACTCTTCGCCCTGCCCGCATTGCGGACGCCGCTGCACGCCGTGGTCACCGCCGAGGACCGGGTGCTGATCGCGGATATCGGCGGCACACCCGGTGCGCCGCTGCCGACCCCGCTCACCGAGTTCCGGCTCACCGCCGACGGGCCGGAGGCCGAACGTGGCTTCGCTGTCCGCGCCTTCGACGGGCGCGCGCTGTGGCTGGATGCACAGGGCCGCCTGCTGGCCTCCACCGCAAAGGGAGCGCGTGCGCTCTATGCGCGGGAGGCGCCGCTCGCCACCGAAGGAACGGTGGAGACCTTCGCGCTCGACAGCGGCGTCTTCGCCTGCGTCTGGCACCGAGTCTTCGTGGATGCCTGCGTGCCAACCGGCACGGCGGTGGTGCTGGAGGCGCGCACCGCCGACAGCCTGCCGCCGGACGCGCTGCAGCGCGCGCCACGGCCACCAGCCGACATCGCCGGGCCGGCGGTCCGGGACCCCGACTGGCCACCGCTCGGCAGCCTGCTGCCGGAGGAGCAGATCGGCTGGTCGCCGGTCGGCCTGCTGGACCGGCGGCCGGCCTATGCCGATAGGCCGCTGCCGCCCTTCGCCACCGCCCTCCCCAGCGAGGATCCGCTGCGCGAGGCACGCGGCCATGCGGAGCCACCGCCGGAGACGATGGTGACGCTGGAAGGCGTGGTGAAGGCGCCGCCCGGCCGCTGGCTGTGGCTGCGCCTGCGCCTCTCCGGCACCGAACGCCGCGCGCCCGCGGTCTTCGCCCTGCGCGTCACCTGTCCGCGCCCCTCGCTGATGGACCTGCTGCCCGCCTATTGGCGCGGCGACCCCGTCGCGGCGGATGCGACCGACCGGGCGCTGGCGCTGTTCGAGGGCTTCACCACCGAGACGGATGCGCGCATCACCGCGCTGCGTCACCTGCTCGATGCTGCCACCACGCCACCGGAGGCGCTGGACTGGCTCGCCTCCTTCCTCGCACTCACCTTCGATGCACGGGTCGGCGAGCCGGTGCGCCGCACTCTGCTGGCGGAAATCGCAACGCTCTGGCGCCAGCGTGGGACGTTGCCGGGCCTGACGCGCCTGCTCTCCATCCTGGCGCAGGCGCCGGTGCAGATCATCGAGGGATTCCGTCTGCGTCGCGAGAGCACCGCCATGCTGGGCACGCCGGCCTGGGGCGTGCTCGGCCCCGGGCTGCAGCTCGGTGGCGACGAGGGGCCGGAGGCCGAGCCGGCGGAGGCCTGGGAGGAAGCACTGGCCCTGAAGCACAGCGCGTTGCTGCTGCGCCGCGCCGCCCTGCGCAAGGAGGGCGGCACGCCCTGCCCGGAGCAGGAGCCCGCGGCACCCCTGGAGGACGACCCGCTGATCCGTTTCCACCGCCGCTTCGCCCACCGCTTCACCGTCGTGGTGCCGGCGCACCGGACGGAGGAGCTCGCCGCCGTGCTCGATCTCGCCACGGAGGCGAACAAGCCGGCGCACACCATCCACAGCATCTGCTGGCTGGATGCCGGCTTCCGCCTCGGTGCCGGCAGCCTCGTCGGCATCGCCCGCATCGGGCCGCGGGAGGAGTTCCGGCCAGGCATCCTGGGCGAGCGCGCACCGCTCGGCGCCGGGCGCATGCTCGGCCGCCTTCTGCCGGAGGACCGCCTGCGCCTCGGCAGCACACCCCTTTCCCACGACAGGACGCGCTGGGCATGAGCGACACCGCCACGCTGTTCGCACCGCTCGAGGACGCGGATCCGGCGCGCCCGGGCGATCCCTTCTCGCGCCTGCGCTACCACTACGGTCAGCTCCTGGGCGCCGAGGACTTCGCCGCCGAGCAGCGCTACCACCTGCTGCGCGAACGCCTGACGCTCGCCGCGCTGCACGGCCATGGCACGGTCTGGGGCCTGCGCGTGACGGCACGCGAGGATGCCGCGACCAATGCCGTGCAGCTTGTCTGCGACCCCGGCCTCGCCGTGGACGCGCTGGGACGGATGATCCATGTGGAGCAGCAGGTCTGCCTCGACGTGACGGGGCTGGCGCTGACGCCCTTCTGGGCCGAGCTGGCACCGCCGCCCGGCGCGGCGGACGGCGTACGCACCCGCCGGGCCCATGTCGTGCTGTCCTACCGCGCCTGCCTCGCGGAGGAGGTGCCGGCGATCGCGCCGCCCTGCTCGGACAGCGGCGAGGCCACCGCCCATTCGCGCGTGCTCGACCGCTGGCGGCTCTGCCTTGCCGCCGAGGCGCCGCCCGACCCGCACCCGCTGGCACGCGACTGGACGGGCGATGCCGCCGGCGGCGGCGATCTCCGCGCAAGGCTGCTGGAATTCATCCTGTCGCCGCCCGCGGAGATCGCACGCCTCTGGTCCAACGGCGACGAGGCGCCGCTGCTGCTGGCGACGGTGGACCTCGACCCCGTCGGAGACCCGGCCGAGCGGACCGCCCTGGTGGGCGAGCCCGACAATGCCGTGCGGGCCCTGCTGCCGGACGTGCAGATGTTGGCTTCCCTGGCGACGGGCCTGCGGCTGGTCGGCGCGGGCGCCGAGGCGGCCTTCTGTCTGCTCGCGGCAACTGCAACCTCCTCGGGCGGCAAGATCACTGTCACCGCCAGCCTCTCCGCCGCGCCGGAGGCGCAGAGCATCACGGCCGAGAGCGCGCGCGTGCTGCGCTTCGATCCCGCCGCCGGCTGGACGGAGCCTGCGGTCACCGGTCGCACCCCCACGGGCAATGACATCGCCATCACGCTGGACGAGGACTGGACCGCCCCCACCACCTGGCAGCTTCTGCTGACGGGCGAGGGCGCCATGCCACTGCTGGACACGACGGGGCGGCCACTCGCCGGCATGGCAGGCGACGCGGTGCCGGCGTCGGGGCGCGGGCGCGACGCCACCCTGGTCTCCCGCTTCACCCCCGCGGCACCCTGACGGAGGGGCGACGATGAGCACCACGCTCGGCCTGCAGCAGGCGAAGCTCTTCCTGGCCTTCGCCAAGAAGCTGGACAATCCGAACGCCGTGCTGACGGCAGCCGAGGAGGCGGCGCTCGCAGCCTTCGCGCCCGCAGAGGCCGGAGGCGGCTTTCCCGGCGGCGTCCCGGGCGATGCACGTGGGCGGAATGCGCTGCGCCGGACCAACTGGTTCAACGGCCGCTTCCTCACCGCCGAGGCGCTGCGGCGGCAGGACACCTATTTCGATCTGCGCGCGCGGCTCGATGCGCATGCGCTGATGCCCGGCGTCGCTCACGGCCTCGGCCTGTCCGCCGAAGGGCTGAACGCGCTGCCGGTCTGGGATCCGGAGCGTCGGGTCCCGCCCAGCACCGGCGGCTTCGACAAGGGGCAGACCATCACCCTCTCGCCGGGCCTCGCCTTCGACCATATCGGCCGGCCGATCCTGGTCTCCGAGCCCTTCGGCTTCACGCTGGAGCAACTGATCGCCACCCAGTGCAAGGCACCGCGGCGCGTCGCCCCGGGCGGGGTGGAATTCGCCCCCTGCGTCTGCCTCGTGCCGGAGCCCGAGGGGCCGAGCGGCGGTGCGCCCGCCGTGCGCCCCGGCCCCTATCTGCTGGTCATCGAGGCGGGCGAGGTGCCGGAAGGCGAGGCCAGGATCTATGGGGAGGCCTGCGCCGGGCCCACCCCCACGACCTGCCAGTCGGAGTCCTGGCGCGGCGCCTTCGGCCTCTCTCTGGTGCGCGTGCCGCTGGAACTGCCCTTCGAGCAAGGGCTCAACACCGCCTGGGCATTGCGCGGCACCGCCTCCGCCTGGTGGTTCGACGTCTTCGAACACTCCCTGATCCGGCGCTGGGATCCCGCCTTCGCCATGGATGACGGCTTCCGCAGGCCGGCTGGTCCCGGCAGGCACGAGGCGGGGGCCGTGGCGCTCGCCATGGTCTGGCTCGGCACCGACGGCTCGGCGCTCTTCCTCGATCCTTGGATCCCCCGCCGCAGCATCGTGGCCACACCGGGCGAGGACTGGCACCGCACCCGCTTCGGCGCGCCGCCGCGCGCCGCCGCCTGGGCGCGCATCCACCAGTTCCAGGCGATGCTGGCGGAAAGCCTGGCACGCGCGCCGCTCATCGGCGGGCAGGGATCGCCCGCGCGCATGAATCTCTGGCAGCGCGGCTTCCGCCACATACCGCCGATCGGATTCCTGCCGCTCGATCCTGCCGCCGTCGGCGCGGCGGGCATTGACGGCCAGTCCACAGGCAATGCGGCGCTCGACCGCATCATCGCGGCGGGACAAGGCCGGATCGGCGTCGTCTCCGGCCTCGTTGCTGCGGCGAAGCGACAGGCCTTCAGCTACTTCCAGGGCACCACCGTGCTGCCCTGGTGCGTCGTCGCGCTGCACGACGACGACATCCTGGAAGACCTGGCCAATGTCTTCGACAAGGATCCCGTGCGCGTCGCTGAACGACAGTCACGCATGGATCCGCCCTCCACCATTCCGGGCGGCGGGGAGACGCGCGACGACAACGCGACAACCGCCTTCCTCGAGCGTCTCGGCGCACTCTTCGAGGTCCTCGGCCTGGACGAGCTGGTGAATCGCCGCACAGAGATCGTGAAGGTGGTGATCCCGCTGCAGGGGCTGACGCGGCCCCATCCCGTGCTCGGGGTGGTGCCGGAGGATGCACGCAGCCAGGCGGCAAGCTGGCTCGGCGCGCAACCGCCCTCCTGGTGGAGCACGGGAGCGGTGCTCACCGATGCAAGCACCATGGCGGGGCTGGCGCAGCGCCTGCCGCTCGAGATGCTGCCCCGGCATTTCGCCGTCTATGTCAAGCAGCGCCTGGTTCTGCTCGACATTCTGGTGGTGCTGATCGAACTCCTGCAGGCCATGGTGGTGCTGGCGCGCGATATCCAGCGCCAGGCGGCGATGCAGGCGCCAGGGACGCAGCGCATGGTGACGACCGCAGCCTACCGTACGGCATGGTCGCAGCAACCGGCGGAGAAGCGCGCGCTGGCCGAGGCCGCCCTGGCCGAGCCGCTGGTGCGCGAGACGCTGGTGCGCGCCGCCGTGCTTGCCACGCCGGACCTGCGCGTGCCGGCACGCAACACGCAGTTCGTCGAGACGCTGGCAGCAGCGGAAGCCTCGCTGGCGGACAGCATCGCCGACCCGGCGGCACGCGAGCGGGTGGCGCTGGACCGCGTGGCCGACACCTATGCGGCGGAGCATCCGGGCTTCGCCGTGATGCAGGTGCTGGCCGCAGTGCAGCCCGCCGCCGAGACAAAGGCGACATTCGCCGATCTGCGCTACCAGGCGGCGCAGCGGCCCCTGCGGGACTCGAGCGGCGCGATCGCGGAGGCGATGGTCGCCGACCGGGTGGCCGCCGGGCGACCGGCGCTGTTCGAGACGCCGGAGGCCGTGGTCGCCTATGGCGCCATGCGTGAGGCGCTCGCGGCCAGGAGCGCGCGCGACTATCTCGCGGAGGCCCCGGCCGGCATCACCGCCGCCGAGGTGCTGGCCAGGCCGCCAGCGGAGGCGGCGCGGCTGCTCGGCGGCGAGGATCGGCTCGCGGCCTTCACCGAAGCCGTGACAGCCGAGCGCACGAAGATCGCCGAGGCGGCGCGCGCCGTCACCGCCGCACCGCCGCCACCGGAGGTGGTGACGAAGGTGAGCGAGGCGGTGGCGCGTGGCGAGGACGCCGCCACGGCGATCGAGGCCGCCCGGGCGGAAGCGGCAGACGACCCTGCCAGGCGCGCCTATCTGGACGGCGCGGCAACCATGCTGCGCACCCTCGGGCCACAGCGCGCCCTGGCGCTGGCACGCCTCGGCACGATGCGCCCGGGCGGATAGCACGCGATGGCCACCCCCGCCGTCGCCATCCGCCGCCTGACGAGCCGGGTCCGGGCGCCGGACCCCGAGGCCGCGATGATGGCCGGCCGGCTGGTGGAGGTCGCAGCGCGACGGCTCGGCCCACCGCTGGAGGCAGCGCTGCCAGGCGTTCTCGGCGCCGCAGGGCTGGATCGGGAGGCAGTGGTCGCGCTGCCGCGCCTCTCGGTGCGACTGCAGCTGCGCGGCGAGGTGGATGCGGCGAAGCTTGGAGCCGCCTGGGCGGAGGCCCTGGCACGCGCGATCCTGGCGGCCCTGCCAACGGCGCGCCGGACCGGGCGGGAGGCGGGCGAGCCGGGGGCAGCCGAACCGGGCGAAGCCATGCCGCGGGCCACCATCTTCGCCGACCCCTGGGCAGCGGAGGCCGCTCTGCTGCGCGCCATGGCCGCGGGTGCGACCTTGCCCTGGTGGGCGGAGGCTGCCGGCCTCGACCCGGCCCGGCCGGGTGCGGCTGCCGCGCTGCTCTCCGGCTGGATCGCGCGCGATCCGGCGCGGGCAGCGGCGCGCATGGTGGCGCTGATCCAGGACGTGCCGGAGGTCGCCACGGCGCTCGACGCGCCGTCCGCGGCAAGACTGGCGCGCGGCTTCCTCGAGGTGCTTCGCGCCCTGCCCATGGCCGTCGCAACCCCTGCGGATGCGGCGACGGCCGCCTATGCCGCCGCGCTTCCGGCCCTGCTGGCACGCCTGCCGGCGCGGCTGCGCAGCGTCCTTGCCGAAATCGCCGCGGATCTGCGGCCGCCCTGGATCGCCGCGACCGTGCTTGCCCAGGCACCGGCCTGGGCGCCTGCCCTGCCGGCACTGCTATCGGCACTGTCCGCGCTGCCCGCACCGATGCTGCGCGGCACGGCACCGCCGACCGTGACGCCGGCCGGTCCCGACCGCCCTCCACCGGCCATGCCCGAAACCCGGCAGGACACTGCGGAGGTCTGGTGCGGCGGGCTGCTGCTGCTGCTCCGCCCAGTCGCCCGCCTGCAGGCACCCTGGCTGGCGCTGGGCGAAGGACTGCCGCCACGGCTGCTGGCCCTCGGCCTGGTCGCGCTGCAGCGCCTGGCCGCCCCCCTGCCACCCGCTGCCCGGCGCGCGGCGCTGGAGCGGGACCGGCCATTGCTCGCGGTCTTCGCCGGCGCCGCCCCGCCCGAGGCGCCCCTGGACGAGGCGGTGCTTCCCCCCGCCCTCGCCACGGAAGCGGAGACGGCGCTTGCGCGGCTGCTCGCCGCGGCCCCCGCCGGCATCGCCCATGCACCCGGTGCGCTGCGCAGGGCCTATGGGCGTGACCCCTTCGCCGGCGATCCCGCCACGGACGCGCTCTGCCGCCTGCTGCTGCGGCCGGGCCGGCTCGCCTGGGACGAGGCCTCGGCCATGCTGTCCTGGCCGGCGGATTGCGCGGATATCGCGCTGCGCCGCGCCGGCTGGGACATCGACCCCGGCTGGGTGCCCTGGACCGGGCGGCGGATCACCTTTCGCTACGGCATGCCATGAGCCGCCGGCCCGCCCTTGCCGACCCGACCGGGCTGCTGCTGGCCCTGGCCGCAGGGCGGTTGGCGCTGCACCTGCCGGAGGCCGGCCTCGCGCCCCTGACCGAACCGCTGCAGGCGGAAGGGCTGGCGCTGCCCGAGGCCCTGGCGCGGACAGAGGAGACCTTGATGGCGGTGCTCGGCGCCGCCGATGCGCCGCTGGCCCGGCTGGCGCGCGCGGCCCGGCTCTCGGCCTTCGACCTGGACTTGCTGGGCCTTGCGGTGCTGCCCGCGGTGGATGACCGCGCGGCAGAGGCGCTGGAGACGCTGGCCCGCGGCGCACGCCGCCTGACCGCCGGCCGGGCCGCTCGGCTGCTGCTGCCCGCCGGCCACGCCGCGGCGCCCTTGCGACAGGCGCTGCGGGAGAGCCCGCTCTGGCGTTGCGGGCTGTTGCGCGCCGCGGAAACCGCCCAGCCCCCGGCCGAGCGGCGGCTGGAGCCGACACCGGCGCTGCTTGCCGCTATCGACGGCGCCTGGCCGGAGGCAACCGCCGAAGGCTGGGTGGCACAACCGGCGGAGACCACCGGCACCGCGCCCGCAAGCCTGGAGGCCACCATCGCCGCCATCGCCGCCTGGGCAGAGGGCAAGGGTCCGCCGCTACTGCTGCTGGACGCGCCCCGCCCCGACCGCGCGATCGAGGCGCTGGCGATGGCCGCAGCACGGATGGGCCGCCCCGCCCTGCTGCTGCACGCCCCGACCGTGGATGCGCCCTCATCGCCCTCCCCGCCACCTGCATCACCCCATGCATGGCCTCCCTGGGCCGAGGCTGCGGTCGCCGCCGCCGCGACCAGCGCGCTGGTGGCCCTGGTAGCCGAGGGCGAGAGCCTGGCCGGGCCGGTGGTGCCGCCCATCGCCCCTGTTGCCGTCATTGGGCCGCAGGGGATCGGTGGCCGGCATCTGGCCTGGCGCCGGCTCGCCGTCCCACCGCCGCGCATGGCAGAGCAGCACGCGCGCTGGGTTTCCGCCCTGCCCGGCCTGCCAGCGGCCGAGGCGACGGCACTGGCGGCGCAGACCTGGATGGCGGCCGGCGACATCGCTGCCGTCGCCGCAGCAGCAGAGCACCACGACCCGGCCGGGCTGCTGGCCGCCCGCATGGCCATCGCCCCGCCGCGCGCTGCACGCCTCGCCACGCTGCGCGACCCCGCCGTGCCCTGGGAGCGCCTGGTGCTCGAACCCGAGACGGCGGCAAAGCTCGAGGACCTCGTCCGTCGCTTCCGCCATCGCGCCACGGTGCGCGAGGCCTGGGGGATGGATCATGGCGGCACGGCTCTGGTGGCGCTGCTCTCGGGCGATCCGGGCACGGGCAAGACGCTGGCCGCCGAGGCGATCGCGCTGCGTCTCGGCCTGCCGCTGCTGGCAGCCGATCTCTCGCGCATCGTCTCCAAGTATATCGGCGAGACGGAGAAGAACCTCGCCGAGCTCTTCGCCGCCGCCGAGGGCTTCGCCGCCGTGCTGTTCTTCGATGAGGCGGATGCGCTGTTCGGGAAGCGCACGGCGGTGGAGGACGCGCATGACCGCTACGCCAACATCGAGGTGAACTACCTGCTGCAGCGGCTGGAGCGCTTCGAGGGCATCGCGCTGCTTGCCACGAACCTGGCGCAGGGCATGGACGAGGCCTTCCTGCGCCGCTTCGACCTGACCGTGCCGATCCCCCGCCCCGGCCCCGAGCAGCGCTGCGCGCTGTGGCGCGCCCATCTGCCTGCGGCGCTGCTGACGCCGGAGGTGGATCTCGGCGCCCTTGCCGCCGGCTGCGACATGACCGGGGGCGAGATCCGGAACGCGGCACTGACGGCCGCCTTCGCTGCGGCCGAGGCAGGCACCGCCATCGGCCCGGACACGCTGCACGCAGCCATCGCCCAGGAATTCGCCAAGCAGGGACGGCCCCTCCCCGCTGGCATCGCCCCCCTTGGCACCGACGGAGGCCCCGCATGACCGCCATCGACGACACACTCGCGGCGCTGGCCGAGGCCATGGCTGCAAACCGCGCCGCGGCTATGGCGGCCTCGGCGGCCGGCGGTGCGCAGGACCGCACCGCGCAGGCGGCCGAGGCCGCCGCCGCAGCACTCGCGTCGCTGCTGGCGCGCGCGCAGGGACGGCTGCAGGCGCTGGCGGCGCAGGGTGCGCGTGTGCAATCCGCCCGCGCGGCGCGCACCACTGTGCTGGAGCAGGCCGAAGCGGCACGAACCGAAGGCGACACACCGCCGCTCGCCGATGCGCAGGCAACCGCGCTGCGCGATGCGGTCGCCACCGCGCTCGGCATCGCAGCGGAAGAGATCGAGGCGAAGGCGACGGCGATACGTGACGCGGTCACCGCGCTGGATGCCGCCATCGCAGCCCCGGTTACCGCGGCCGAACAGGCGCTCGCGGCAGCACGCGCGACGCTCGCAACGAAGCAGGCAGCCCTGGCGGCAGTCGAGGCACAGGCGGCAGCGGCCCTCGCGGAGGCGGAAGGAGCAGCCCCGGCGCTCGCCGCCGCGCTGGATGCTGCGCTGACCCGGCGAGCGACAGCCATGGCTGGCGTAGCGGCAACAGGGCAGGCGGCCCGACGCGCCGCCGCCCTCGACTGGGCCGACTACGAGACGGCACGGACGGCGCTGAACACGGCCGCCGGCGACGCGACGGGTACGGGGCTGCAGGGTGCCTGGGATACGGCGGCGGCGGCGCTGGGCTCGGCACTGGCGGAGGTCGTGGCCGCAGAGCAGGCGGTGGTGGGCGCGGAGTTCGACCTCACCGCGAAGCAGGCACAGGCCGCAGCGAAACGCACCACCCGCCCGGCGGACGGGGCGGCCGTCATAGCCGCCATCCTGGCGCCGCCCCCACCCAATCCGAACCCATGACGCCCCTGCCGGGTCGGCGCCGGTCGCGGTGCCGGACCGGGCCTGGCCGATGGTCCGGTCGCCATGCCGCGGCGCAAGCTTGCCTATGCTGACGGGGCCAGTGCTGACAAGGCTGGGCCCTGTACCGCCCGGCGCAGCGCGGCCCGCGCAAGCAGGCGTGTGGAATCGAGCGTCGGCAGTGGTGAATTGGAGTCGTTCAGGATCAATGGGATCTCGGTGCAACCGAGCACAACGGCATCGCAGCCCCGGTCCCTCATGCGCCCGATGACCTGCTGCAGGCAGGCGACCGCTTCGGGCCTGAAAACGCCGCGAACCAGCTCATCCATGATGATGCGGTTGATCTCCTCGCGCTCGGCAGCGTCCGGGCGCACATAATCCAGTCCGCGTGCTGTGAGCTTTTCCGGGTAGACCTCGCTTCCGACGAGCCAGCGCGTTCCGGTCAGGCCGAGGCGCCGGAAGCCGCGCTCGACGGCATGTTCGGCGACGACCTCGGCGATGTGCAGCCAGGGCAGCGGTAATCGAGGCGCAACACCAGGCAGCGCCTGGTGGATGGTATTGTCGGGACAGATCAGGAAATCGGCGCCAATTCTTGCGAGCTTCTCTGCAGAGGAGAGCATCAGCTCGCCCACGCCCTGCCAGTCGTCGCGCTCGAGGCATTTCACGTAGTCCGCGAGCGAGGATGTGTGCATCGAGATTTCGGGATGAGCGTGGGCGCCGAGATGCTGTGCCCCCTCCACGCAGATGGTCCTGTAGCACAGGGCTGCGCCTTCGGCAGAGCAGCCAACGATGCCGATATGCTGAGGCATGATGATCCCCTCCCGGGGCGAGCGTCGAAAGGACCGCCGTGCGGCGCCCGTTAGCGCAGATCCCGTTCAGGTGGAATCGCCTGAATTGGGTGAAGATGCCCGTGCAGCCAAAGAGTTGGAGCACCTGCTACGAGCCCGGGCGAACGGGAGATGCTCCAGCGGCCGGGCCGGCCGGGCCTCGCTCGCACGGGCGGATCCCGCGGGCAATGTCGGCCAGGAACGAGGCAGGATGCCCGTCCTGGCGGCCAGGAGTTGGATGCATGGAACCCTCCAGGCGTCTTGTGTCTTCCATGCACCTGGCTCGCCGAATCGGAAGTGAATCGGGTCGGCGGTCCCGGCCGATGACGGCGTGCGGGGATCCGGTCTAGCATCGGGCGATCGGAAGGAGGATGCGCCGGATGCAGCTTGGCATGATCGGTCTCGGCCGCATGGGAGGCAACATCGTGCGGCGGCTGCTGCGCGCCGGCCATGCCTGCGTGGTGTTCGACCGCGATCCCGCGCCCGGCGCCGCACTGGCGGCGGAGGGAGCGCAGGCGGTGGACAGCCTTGCGGCGCTGGTAGCGGCCCTCGCCCCGCCACGTGCCGTCTGGATCATGCTGCCCGCCGGTGCTGCGACGGAGGCAGCGCTGCAGGAGCTCCGCGGCCTGCTCTCCCCGGGCGACGTTGCGATCGATGGTGGCAACAGCTTCTGGAAGGACAGCATCCGCCGCGGCGCCATGCTGCGCGAGAGCGGTCTGCACTTCCTGGATATCGGCACCTCCGGCGGGGTCTGGGGCCTGGAGCGCGGCTACTGCCTGATGATCGGTGGCGAGGCGGCGGTGGTGGAGCGGCTGGACCCGATCTTCCGCGCCCTGGTGCCCGGACGCGCCAGCGCCGCACCGACACCGGGCCGTGGGTCGCGCGATCCACGGCCCGAGGAGGGCTATGTCCATGCCGGCCCGAATGGCGCCGGCCATTTCGTGAAGATGGTGCACAACGGCATCGAGTACGGGATGATGCAGGCCATGGCCGAGGGGCTGGACCTGATGGCCCATGCCGCGAGCCCCTCGTTGCCGGAGGCGCACCGCCTGGCACTGAACCTGCCCGATATCGCCGAGGCCTGGCGGCGCGGCAGCGTCGTCGCTTCCTGGCTGCTCGACCTGACGGCGCAGGCCCTGGCGCAAGATCCGGAACTGGCCGGCTACTCCGGCACGGTGGGCGATTCCGGGGAAGGACGGTGGACCGTGCAGGCGGCGGTGGAAGCCGGCGTGCCGGCCCATGTGCTGGCCGCCGCGCTCTGGGCCCGCTTCGCCAGCCGTGACGAGGACCACTTCGCGGGCAAGGTCCTGTCCGCCATGCGCAAGGGTTTCGGCGGGCATCTGGAGCCGCCCAAGCAGGGATGAGGCCCCTGGTGCTGGTGATGGGCGTCTCGGGCGCCGGCAAGAGCACGCTGGGTGCGCTGCTGGCCGAACGGCTCCGTGTGCCCTTCGCCGATGCCGATACCTTTCACCCGCCGGCGAACATCCGGAAGATGAGCACAGGCGTGCCGCTGACGGATGCGGACCGCTGGCCCTGGCTGGACGCCATCGGCGCCTGGCTGGACGCGCGGGCGACGGAGGGGGCGGGCGGTGTCGCCACCTGCTCGGCGCTGAAACGGGCCTACCGGGCGCGGCTGCTGGGGACGCGGCCTGGCGTGCGGCTGCTCTACCTGAAGGGGGAGCCGGAGCTGATCGCCACGCGCCAGGCTGCGCGCACGGACCACTTCATGCCGGCGAGCCTGATGGCCAGCCAGTTCGCCACGCTGGAGGAACCGGCACCCGAGGAGAACGCCATCGTCCTGTCGGTCGTGCCACCGCCAGCAAGGATCGTGCAGGATGCGATGCGTGCGCTGGGGGAGACATGATGTTCGAAGGCTTCGCGACGCGCCGCCTGCCGACCAGTGGCTGCCCCGAAGGCATCCATCTCCGCATCGGAGGCTCCGGTCCGCCCCTGCTGCTGCTGCATGGCTACCCGCAGACCCATGTCTGCTGGCACCGCGTGGCGCCGCTGCTGGCGGATCGCTTCACCCTGGTGCTGCCCGACCTGCGCGGCTACGGCGACAGCGGCAAGCCGGAGCCGGGCGAGCGCTGCATGGCCTATTCCAAGCGCGCGCTGGCGGAGGACATGGTGGAGATGATGCAAGCGCTCGGCCATGCGCACTTCTTCCTGGCCGGCCATGACCGCGGCGCGCGCGTGGCACACCGGCTGGCGCTGGACCAGCCGCAAGCGGTGCTGCGCCTCTGCACCATGGACATCGTGCCAACGCTGCACCGCTTCGACACCATCGACACGCGCGGGGCGCTCGGCGCCTATCACTGGTTCTTCCTGGCCCAGCCCGGCGGGTTGCCGGAGCGGTTGATCGGGGCCGAACCGGAGTTCTTCCTGCGCCACACGCTCCGTTCCTGGTTCGGCCAGGGGGAAGCAGGACCAGCGGAGGCGGCGCCGGAGGCCATGGCGGAGTATCTGCGCTGCTTCCGCGCGCCGGGCACCATCCGCGCCACCTGCGCCGAATACCGAGCGGGCGCGACGGTGGATCTCGAGCATGATCGCGCGGATTTCCAGGTGGGCAAGCGCGTGACCTGCCCGCTGCACCTGCTCTGGGGCGCCGGCAGCAATCAGGGGAGCGGCGTTCTGGAGGCGTGGCGCCGTTTCGCCGCCGGGCCGGTCACCGGGCGCGGCCTCGCTTGCGGCCATTTCCTGCCGGAAGAGCGGCCCGAGGAGGTGGCGGCGGAGCTGTGCGCCTTCCTGGCAGACAGCGCCTGACGGCGACAGGGCGGCCCGCCGCGCGGATTCGCATCCCCGAGCGCTTCCACCCACGCGCGATCTGCTCTAGGGGGCGGCCGCATCCGACCGAAGGAGGAACGGCCATGCCGCTCGACCCCGCGCTGCGCGAGACGCTGCAGCGGATCTCCACCGCCACCATCACCACGGTCCTCCTCAAGAAGGGGCTGCGCAACATCTGGATGCGCGGACCGCTTCCCTTCAGTCCCGCGGCCAGGGGAAAGCGCCTGGTCGGCCCCGCCTTCACCCTGCGTTTCGTGCCGGCGCGCGAGGACCTGGCGACACCCGAGAGCTGGTCCTCCCCGCGCTCCACCCGAGCGGCGATCGAGGACATGCCGGCGGGCTGCATCGCCGTGGCGGATGCGATGGGCGTGACGGATGCCGGCATCTTCGGCGACATCCTCTGCGCGCGCCTGATGAAGCGCGGCGTCACGGCACTGGTGACGGACGGCGTGGTGCGAGACGTCGCCGGCGTGAACGGCACGGGCATGCCGGTGTGGTGCCGCGGTGGCGCGGCGCCGCCCTCCGTCGCGGGCCTCACCTTCGTCGGCTGGCAGGAGCCGATCGGCTGCGGCGGCGTCGCCGTCTTCCCCGATGACGTCATCGTCTGCGACGAGGACGGCGCGGTCTGCATTCCCGCCGCCTTCGTCGCCGAGGTCGCAGCGACGGGCGAGGAGCAGGAGCGGCTGGAGGCCTGGATCGTCTCGAAGGTCGAGGCGGGAGAGAAGCTGCCGGGCCTTTACCCACCGAATGCGGAGAACAAGGCGCGCTACGAGGCGGAGAAGAAGGGCCAGTGAGCCGCCGGCCGGCACCTCGGCCGGAGGAGTTCACCTTCTGGACCGAGGAAAAGGTGCGGGTCTCCGACACCGATCTCAACGGCCATGTGAACAATGCGGCCTACGCCGCCTATTTCGAATCCGCCCGCGCCGAGCTGCTGACGGCCGTCGCCGGTGCGCCGGCGGAGCGCGAATTCGGCCTGGCCCTGGCGCGCGTCACCATCGAGTACCGGCAGGAAGTGCACTACCCTGCCCGGCTGCGCATCGGCAGTGCGGTGGTTGCCATCGGCACCACCAGCCTAACGATCGCGCATGCGCTGTTCCTGGCGGAAGCCTGCGCGGCGACGGCCGCCTCGGTTTTCGTGCTGCTGGACCGCGCGACGCGCCGGCCCCGACCGGTGGACGAGGCGCTGCGGATGCGCTTCCTGGCCCTGGCGCCGCCCGCCCCGGCGCGGGGGGCTGTCGAGGTTCCGGGCAGGCTGGACTGACCGCAGTCAGACACGGCCCCGGTCCATCTGCAATGGCACGGATCGGGGCCGACACGCAGCGCGCCGCCTCGGACGCAATCCGGCTCGCACCAGGCAGCCCATGTCCTGGGCGATGGTGGTGATCGAGAACGCCAACGACCGGCCGATCATCCTGGCGAAGCGGCACGAGGACAGGGACGCCCCGAAGCGGTGGGGGAGCGTCCGCTCCGCATGATCGCAGAGGCGCCCGACCTCTGCTTTGCGGCAGGTTGAAGGTGTTCAAACGGCCAGCAGGAATGGCTCGGAGCAGGCCGCCAGCTGCGGCTGCGCGTCAGCAGGAACGCCAGGATGTAGTCACACGCAGCATGTGACGGCCCGGCAGCCTGGCTCGGCGCATGGATCGCACCGGGTCGAAGCCCTGATCGGTGATCGTCTTCTTGCACAGCGAAATCGCCGGGAGACCAGTCCTGGCTCGCGCATGATCCGCGAGCCTTCAGCGCCAGGTGGTCGGCCCGCCAAGCGGCGCATAACCGAGGTCCGGCCGCCAGGCCGAGGCATCCCGGCCGGCTGTGATGCCGGCCGGGCCTCGCGTCTCAGCCGAACAGCGCCATGGCGAGCCCGGCCGCCACGGCACCGCCCCCGGCGATGCGTGCCAGCTTTTGGGTCGCGGTGCTGGCCGCGAACAGGCCGAGCCCGTGCAGCGCCGCGGTTGCCAGCAGGAAGCCAGCGCCATAGGCCAGCGGCGCGCCGGCCGTCATCTCCACGCCATGTGCATGCCCGTGCAGCAGACCAAAGAGCGCCGCCAGCGCCACCCCGGCCGCGAGTGGCAGCCGCAGCGCCAGCGCCGCCAGCGCGCCGAGCAGGATGACGGAGGCGAGGATGCCCGCCTCCACGCCGGGCAGGGCGATACCGGCCGCTCCCAGCACGCCGCCCGCTACCATGGCCGTGAGGACGCCGCCCGGCAGTGCCCATCGAGCCGCCCCGCCGAGCAACCCGGCCCAGAGGCCAAGCGTGGCCATCGCCAGCAGATGGTCCGCGCCGGAGAGCGGGTGCATCAGCCCGGCGAGGAACCCGGACGCCTCGCCATGGCCCGGATGCGCCAGCGCCGGTAGCGGCATCAGCAGCACTGCCGCGAGGATCGCGCTGCGCCGCATCATGCCGCCGCCCTCGGGGCGATGCCGCCCTCCCTCAGAATGAACTCCGCAATCTCCGCCACGCCTTTATCCTCCTTGAGGTTGGTGAAGATGAAGGGCCGCTGCCCACGCATGTGCCGCGCGTCGCGGTCCATGACCGAGAGATCGGCGCCGACCAGCGGCGCCAGGTCGATCTTGTTGATTACCAGCAGGTCGGAGCGCGTGATGCCGGGCCCCCCCTTGCGCGGGATCTTATCCCCGGCCGAGACATCGATGACATAGATCGTCAGGTCCGCAAGCTCAGGACTGAAGGTGGCGGCCAGGTTGTCGCCGCCGGATTCGATGAACAGGATCTCGAGATGCGGGAAGCGCTGCACCATGTCGTGCACCGCGGCGAGGTTGATGGAAGCGTCCTCGCGGATGGCGGTGTGCGGACAGCCGCCCGTCTCCACGCCGGCAATGCGGGCAGGGTCCAGGGCGCCGGCACGTGTGAGGAACTCCGCATCCTCCCTGGTGTAGATGTCGTTGGTGATGACGGCGATGTCGTGTGCCGCGCGCAGGTGCCGGCAGAGGCGTTCGGTCAGCGCGGTCTTGCCGGAGCCGACAGGGCCGCCGATGCCGACGCGGAAAGGCCCCCGCGCGGTGCGCGCTTCAGCGGGTGTGCTCATGAGCGGAACAGCCTTGTGTATTGCGTCTCGTGGCGCATGGAAAGCAGGTCGAGCATGGGCGTGGCGCTGCCCAGCCTGTCCAGGTCGGCGGTCAGCCCGGCATCGGCCGCCTCCTCCACCGCCGGGTGCAGCGCGGCCGTTGCGATCTGCCCATCGGTCTGGCCGAGCGGCACCAGCCGTACCCCGGCCGAAACCAGGTTCGCGGCGAAGGCGGCCAGCCAGCCCGCCAGCGCCGGGCGCAGCGGCACACGGTGGAAGGCCGCGGCAGCGCCGAAGGCCACGGGATGTGCGAGCCGCCGTGGATGCCGGGCGGCGAAGGCGCCGAAGCGCGGCTCCGGCCAGGCAGCCTGGATGACGGCCGCGAAGGCGGTGCCCTGCTGCATCGTCTCGAGCGCCGTCTCCGCTGTGCCACGCCAGGCGGCGGCGAGCACCGCCACCGCATCCAGCGCATTCTCCCGTCCGGCCGCTGCGGCGCGCCAGGACGCGGCCAGCAGCGCGCCATCCACTCGCCCCGCGCCGGCGCGCAGCACCGTGGCGACATAGGCGACAAGGCCGGCGCGGTCTTGCACCCGCCTCTCATCCACCGCCCTTTCCAGCCCGTGGCTGTAGCTGAAGGCGCCGATGGGGCAGGCCGGCGACAGCCAGGCGAGCAGCCGGTAGAGCGCGGACGCGTCCGGCGCGTCAGTGATGATGGTGGTGTCCATCGCCATGATGATGCCCGTGCGGATGGTCCGGCCTGCGGTTGTGCTCGCCATAGGCGCCGCCCTCCGGATCGAAGGGCGCACTGACCTTGCGCAGGGTGGCGCCGAGGCCCTTCAGCATCTCGACGATGACGTGGTCCTCGCGGATCAGCAGCCGCGTGCCCTCGATCTGCGTGGGCAAGTGGCGGTTACCGAGGTGCCAGGCGAGGCGCGCCAGCCTCTCCGGCGTCTCCGCGGTGACCTCCACCAGCGGCTCGGGCGCTGCGCGCACCAGGATGACGCCGCCGCCTTCCAGCAACAGCCCGTCGCCGTCACGCAGCGCGACCGCCTCCTCCAGGTCCAGCAGGAAGGCCAGGCCCTTCTCGCCGACATAGCGGCGCCGGCGCCGGAAGCGGTCGTCGAAGTCGAGCGTCACGGTGTCACGCGCCGTGCGCGTCCCCCAGTGGCCGGCGCGCAATACCTGGGTGGCGCGCGGCAGGGCCTCCTCGGTCATCGGCGCCTCAGAACAGGAAATAGCGCTGCGCCATCGGCAGCACCTTGGCGGGCTCGCAGACCAGCAGCGCGCCATCGGCACGGACCTCATAGGTCTCCGGGTCCACCTCGATCCGCGGCAGGGCGTCGTTCAGCACCATGTCGCGCTTGCCGATGCCGCCCCGCGTGTTCTCCACCGGCAGCAGCGGCCGCTGCAGCTCGAGGCGATCGACGATGCCGTGCCCCAGCGCGGCCTTCGAGACGAAGGTGACGGCGGAAGCGACCATCGCCTTGCCGAAGCCCGCGAACATCGGCCGGTAGTGGCTCGGCTGGGGCGTGGGAATGGAGGCATTCGGATCGCCCATCGGGGCCATGGCGATGCTGCCGCATTTCAGCACCAGTTCCGGCTTCACGCCGAAGAAGGCGGGCGACCACAGCACGAGATCGGCGAGCTTGCCTACCTCCACGCTGCCGACATGGGCGCTGATGCCCTGCGCGATGGCGGGGTTGATGGTGTATTTCGCGATGTAACGGCGGACGCGGCGATTGTCGTTATCGCCCGTCTCCTCCGGCAGGCGGCCGCGCTGCTGCTTCATCTTGTGCGCGGTTTGCCAGGTACGGATGATCACCTCGCCCACCCGGCCCATCGCCTGGCTGTCGGAGGACATCATGGAGATGGCGCCAAGATCGTGCAGGATGTCCTCGGCCGCGATCGTCTCCTTGCGGATGCGGCTTTCGGCGAAGGCCACGTCTTCCGGAATGCGAGGGTCGAGATGATGGCACACCATCAGCATGTCGAGATGCTCGTCCACCGTGTTCGCGGTGTAGGGCATCGTCGGATTGGTGCTGCTGGGCAGGAAGTTCGGCTCGCCCACCACACGGAGGATGTCGGGCGCATGACCCCCGCCCGCGCCCTCCGTGTGGAAGGCCTGGATGGTGCGGCCGGCAATCGCCTTGATGGTGCTCTCGACGAAGCCGGATTCGTTCAGCGTGTCGGTGTGGATGGCCACCTGCACGTCCAGCGCATCCGCCACCGCAAGGCAGGTGTCGATGGCCTTGGGCGTCGTGCCCCAGTCCTCGTGCAGCTTCAGCCCGCAGGCGCCGGCCAGCACCTGCTCCTCCAGCGCCGCCGGCAGGGCCGCATTGCCCTTGCCGAGAAAGCCGAGATTCATGGGGAATGCCTCGGCCGCCTGCAGCATGCGCCCGAGATGCCACGGGCCAGGCGTGGCGGTCGTCGCCAGGGTGCCATGCGCGGGACCGGTGCCGCCACCGACCATGGTGGTGATGCCGGAGGCGAGCGCCTCCTCGATCTGCTGCGGGCAGATGAAGTGGATGTGTATGTCGAGACCACCCGCGGTCAGGATGCGACCCTCGCCCGCGATGATCTCCGTGCCCGGCCCGATGATGATGGTGACGCCCGGCTGGGTATCCGGATTGCCGGCCTTGCCGATGGCGGCGATGCGTCCGTCCTTCAGCCCGACATCGGCCTTCACGATGCCCCAATGGTCCAGGATGAGCGCATTGGTGATGACGGTGTCCATGGCCCCGGCGGCGCGCGTGGCCTGGCTCTGCCCCATGCCGTCGCGGATCACCTTGCCGCCGCCGAACTTCACCTCCTCGCCATAGATGGTGAGGTCCTTCTCCACTTCGATAACCAGATCGGTGTCAGCCAGGCGCAGCCGGTCGCCCACGGTAGGGCCATACATGCCGGCATAGGCGGCACGGGAGAGGCGCGTGGGCATCAGAGCTTTCCTTCCGTCTCGCCACGGAATCCATGCACCACCCGGGCACCCGCATAGGCCACCAGGCGCACGCTGCGCGTCTGGCCGGGCTCGAAGCGCACGGCGGTGCCGGCAGGAATGTCGAGCCGCCTGCCCTTCGCCACGGCACGATCGAAGCGCAGCGCCGGATTGGCCTCGGCAAAATGGTAGTGGCTGCCGACCTGGATCGGCCGATCGCCGGTATTCGCCACCTCGATCTCGATGCTGTCGCGGCCGGCATTCAGCTCAAGCTCGCCCGGCGCGGGGAAGAGTTCACCTGGAATCATCGGATCGGCTCGTGCACGGTGACGAGCTTGGTCCCGTCCGGGAAAGTGGCCTCCACTTGGATCTCGTGGATCATCTCCGCCACGCCCTCCATCACCTGGTCCCGCTTCAGCACCGCGGCGCCGTCGCGCATCAGCTCCGCCACGCTGCGGCCATCGCGCGCACCCTCCACGACGAAATCGGTGATCAGCGCCACCGCCTCCGGATGGTTCAGCCTCACGCCACGCTCCAGGCGGCGGCGTGCGACCATGGCAGCCATGGCGATCAGCAGCTTGTCCTTCTCGCGTGGCGTCAGGTTCATGTGGTGCGGGATCCTGCGTTGCGTGCGGCGATCATGGCGCGCCTCCCGTCAGGTCGTCCACAGCCGCGGCAAGCGCGGCGGCAGGCTAAGGGACGAGGCGCGCAGCGCGACGATGGCCGCACCCACCGCCCGCCGCACCGCGGCGGCGGCGCCAAGCCACCGCGCCAGCAGCAGCCCGGGACGCGGCATGGTGGCGCCTCCGGGCACAGGGTGCGGGAGGTTGCGCACCAGGCCGAGCTGCGCCTCGGCATCCGGTGAGGCCAGCAGCAGCGTGCCGAGCGCCTCTGCGCCGGCGAAGGCGAAGGGTGCGTCGAGCTGTGCCGTGATGTCACCGGAAAGTGCCAGTGAATCCGCCCAGCGCAAGCCCTCCGGCCCGTGCAGCCGCCAGGCATCCAGGACGCCGCCGCGACAGAGCCGCTCGCCACGTGCCGCGCGGCCGAATACCAGCATCTCAGCCGCCAGCAATCGCGCATTGGCGGCCAGATGCGCCTCCATCCGGCGTTTCAGGCGCGCCCCGTCGAACAGGATCGTCTCCTGCGGGATCCATTCCAGGGCGGCCTCCTCACCGAGGCGCAACGTGGTGGCGATGTGCGTTTCCGGCCCCAGGCTGCGGTAGATCTTCTCCGCCGCGGCGCTGCTGAGGGTGGCGCGCGCGCCCGGCTCCAGTGCCACGGACTGGTGCAGCGCATCCCCGCCCGCAAGGCCCCCGGCGCAGTTCACCAGCGCGGCCAGCGGCGGATCGCCCGTCTCCGGCGTGGGAAAGAGGATGCGCAACGGCGCCTGCTGGTAGAGGTCGCGCAGCACGCCACCGCCCGGCCCCGCGCCGAAGACCAGCGCGAAGGCACCATCGGCACGCTGGTGCAGGGGCAGAATGGGCGCGTCGCGCGGCATGCCGCAGGATCGCATGGCCCCAGCCGCGCGCAAGCCCTCGACACCATGCCGCATGGCTGGGCACGGAGGCCGGATCCTGCCCAGCACATGGGCGTGCCCTCACCGCCAGCTGTGATGCTTGCCAGGAGGAAGGATCTGGCACGGAGCTTGCTGTCACCGGCGCGCTCCGGGAGTTCAAGGTGCTCGATCGCCCCGCCTCCGACACCGTGCCGCTGGCGGCCGCATCCCTGCGCGGCCACACATTGGACCTGCTCGGCCTGACCGTGCGCTACGGGGGCTTCACCGCGCTCGATGCGGTGGACCTTTCCGTCCAGGCCGGGGAGGTGCTGGCGCTGCTCGGCCCTTCCGGCTGCGGCAAGACCACGCTGCTGCGCAGCGTCGCAGGCTTCGTGCGCCAGGCCGCCGGCCAAGTGCTGATCGATGGTGCGGCGGTGGATCACCTGCCACCCAATCGCCGGCGCATCGGTATCGTGTTCCAGAACTACGCCCTGTTCCCGCACATGACGGTGGCGGAAAACGTCGCCTATGGCCTCGAGGCGCGGCGCGAGCCCCGCGCCCGCATCGCGGCGCGCGTCGCAGAACTGCTCGAGATGGTGCAGATGGCGGGCCTGCGGAACCGGCGGCCGGCGCAGCTTTCGGGCGGGCAGCAGCAGCGCGTCGCCCTGGCACGGGCGCTGGCCATCGAGCCCTCGATCCTGCTGCTGGATGAGCCCTTCGCCGCGCTGGATCGCTCGCTGCGCCTCGACATGCAGATTGAGATCAAGCGCCTGCAACGTCAGCTCGGCCTCACCGCCATCCTCGTCACCCATGACCAGGACGAGGCGATGAGTGTCGCCGATCGCATCGCGGTCATGCGCCGCGGCCGCATCGAGCAGCTCGGCACACCGGTGCAACTGTATGACGAGCCACGGACGCTCTTCGTCGCCGGCTTCATCGGCACCACCAACCGCCTGCCTGGCCTGGTGCAGGAATACGACGGCGGGGTGGCACGGCTGCGGCTGGAGGCGGGCGCGACCCTGGCGGTGCCGACGCCTGTGCCCTTTGCGCCCGGTGCACCGGTGCTGCTGACCGTGCGTCCCGAACAGCTCACCCTGCATGCGGAGCCGGCGGAGGGCCGCTTTGCGGTCGAGCTCAGCCTCGCCCTGCCGCTGGGCGGACTGACCATCCGCGAGGCACGCACCACCGACGGCGCCGTCCTGCGCCTGAGCGAGCCTCGCCGCGGCGCCATCGCCAGGCTCGGCAGCCGCGCCTGGTGCGCGCTGGCTCCGGAGGTACGGCCCTCCCTGTTCCCCCGCCCCGATCCCGAGGAGGACTGACCATGCCCATCCGCACTGGCCGCCGCGATCTGATCGCCGCGGGCCTGCACGCGACCCTGCTCACCGCTGCCGCGGTCACCGCCCCCTTCCCGGCCCGTGCCCAGCGCCGCGGCAGCATCACCTCCGCCATCTATCCCGGCAGCTGGGACGAGGCGTTCCGCGAGCATGTCGCGCCCGCGCTGCAGCACGCGCATGGCATCGAGCTCGAGATGCAGCCGCTCTTCGCGGTGGACCAGATCGCCAAGGCCGCCGCAGCGCGTGGCATCCCGCCCTTCGACTGCTTCGTGCTCGATCCCGGCCCGCGCGCGACCGGCGTGGAGCGCGACCTGTATGAGAGGTTCGATGCGTCGAGGCTGACCAACCGCGCCAACCTGCCGGCGCAGTTGGTGGACGAGTGGGGCGTGGGTTGCGCTGCACAGGTGGTGGGCATCGCCTACAACCCGAAGAAGGTGCCCAAGCCTGGCGGCTATGCCGACCTGTTCAAGGAACCCTGGGTGTCGCGCCTGGGAATCACCGGCTTCCAGACCACCTTCGGCACCGTCAGCCTGATCGAGATCGCCAAGATCTTCGGCGGCAGCGAGACGAACATAGAGCCGGCCCTGTCGGAGCTGAAGAAGGTGCTGCCGAAGATCGCCGCCGTGGGCGCGCCGGCAGCCATGCCCGGCCTGTTCCAGCAGGGCCAGTGCGACGTGATGTACACCAACACGCAGACGGTCACGACCCTGCGTGACCGTGGCGTGGACATTGCCTTCGCCGCACCGGAAACGGGCGCCAGTGCCTTCTTCACCACTCTGCACATCGCCAAGGGCAGCGAGAATATCGAGAACGCATACCGCTATATCGATACGGTGGTCAGCCGCGAGGTGCAGTCGGCGCTGGCGCAGAAGCCCTACAACTTCGTGCCGGTGAACAAGCAGGTGGCACTCGGCCCCGACCTGCCCATGCGCAACCTGGACGAAATGGCCCGCTTCAACACGCATGACTGGTCGAAGATCAACCCGCTGCGGGGCGAGTGGATCCAGCGCTTCAATCGCGAGATGGCGAAATGAGCATCGCGGTGGTCGGCTCCCGGTCCGCACCCGCCATGGCGGTGCGCGGCTGCCCGGCCGCCGCCCTGTCCGCCTGGACGCCGGCGCTGCCCCTGGCGTTGGCCTACCTGGCCTTCTTCGCCGCGCCCCTGCTGATGCTGCTGGCCGTCAGCCTCTTCACCGACGACAGGCTGACGACCCTCGGCCTGAAACAGTGGGAGCGCTTCTTGTCCGATCCTTTCCACTGGAAGGTCGTGGCCGACACCGTGCTGCTTGGCCTGAAAACGGTCGCCGCCACCGCACTGCTGGGCTTTCCCCTGGCGCTGGTCTATCGCGCGGCGCCGCCCATGTGGCAGCGCGTGCTGCTGTTCATCGTGATCATGCCGCTGCTGACCAGCGTGGTGGTCCGCACTTTCGCCTGGATCGTCATCCTGGGGCGGAAGGGGCTGGTGAACCAGCTGGTGCTCGGCCTCGGCCTAGCCTCGGACCCGCTGCGGCTGCTGCAGACGGAACTCGGGCTGGTGATCTCGCTGACGCAGATCGAAATGCCGCTGCTGCTGCTGCCGCTGCTCGCGGTGATGGCGCGGGTGGACCCGAACCTGCTGGATGCCTCTGCCTCGCTCGGCGCCTCGCCCTGGCGAACCCTGTTCCGGGTGATCCTGCCGCTAACGGCGCCCGGGCTGGCAGCAGGATGCGTGCTGGTCTTCGCATCCTCCACCACAGCTTTCATCAGCCAGTCGGTCATCGGCGGTGGGCGGCTGGTCTATCTGCCCGCCATGGTCTGGCAGCAGGCCATGGTGGTGGCGGACTGGCCCTTCGCCGCGACCGTGGCGATCGTGCTGCTGTTTTCCGTCTCCGCCGTGATCACCGTCATCGGCTATGCTGGCCGGATCGCCGGAGGCAGGATCCATGGCTAAGCGCCGCACTGCCGGGGAACTGGCCTACGCCGCCACCATCGGTATGCTGGCCACGCTCGCGCTGCTGATCCTGGTCGCGCCTATCCTGGTGGTGCTGGCCACTTCCTTCACCGACAGCCGCTCCATCCGCTTCCCGCCGACGGGCTTCTCCCTCCGCTGGTACGAGCTGCTGCTGGATGGGGTGCGGTCTCGCCAGATCCACCGGGCGGCGGGCAACACGCTGGAGGTCGCGGCCCTCGCCGCCGGCCTCGCCACCCTGTTCGGCACAGCGGCGGCGCTCGCGCTCTCGCGCGCCACGGGCAGGGTTGCACGGGCCATGGATGCCTTCTTCATGTCGCCTCTGGTGCTGCCCGGCCTCGCTTTCGGCCTTGCCGCGCTGATGTATTTCACCCTGCTCGGGTTCCGCCCTTCGCTCGGCCTGCTGGTCGCGGGCCACCTGATCGTGGTGGTGCCCTTCGTGCTGCGCACGGTCAGTGCCTCCCTCTCCCAGCTCGATCCGGCATGGCTGGACGCGTCGTGCAGCCTGGGCGCCGGACCGGTGCGAACCTTCCGCCGCGTCACCCTGCCGCTGATCGCTCCGGGCATTGCCGCCGGCGCCTTCCTGGCCTTCATGGCCTCGGTGGACAATGTGCCCGTCTCCCTCTTCCTCTCCTCGGCACGGACGGACATGCTGCCGATCCGCATGTGGGGCATGATGGAAAGCACGCTCGATGTCCGTGTCGCCGCCGTCTCCGGCACCCTCGTCATTACTGCCTTCCTGCTGATGTTGGTGATGGAGCGGTTGACGGGCCTCACGCGCCGGATGCGAGGGTGAGCCGATGCGCCTGATTGCCGAGCCGCTGACCTCCGCCGCCTTCCTTCCCTTCGGGGATGTGCTGGAGGCACCTGCCATCCCGGGCCGCACCGACTTCGATGCGGCGCTGGCAAATCTGCGTCCCGCCGCACGGCCTGTGCTGAGCCTGGTGACGAAGGCACCCATGAGCAGCCTGCCGCTGACCTCCACGGTGATGGAGCGGCATCGCTTCTCTTCGCAGAGCTTCGTGCCGCTGGAAGCAGGGCGGTGGCTGGTGGTGGTGGCGCCGCATGCCGCGGCCGGCGGGCCGGACATGGCCCAGGCTCGCGCCTTCCTGGCGCAGCCGGACCAGGGCGTGACCTATGGCGCCGATACGTGGCACCACCCCTTCACCGTGCTCGACCGGCTGGCGCGCTTCGCCGTCTTCATGTGGCGCGAGGGCGTGCCGGCCGACGATGAGTTCATGGACGTGCCGCCCTTCGAGATCGCCTTGCCCTGACGGACGCCCGGGAGGAACCGATGCCCTATGATGTCAAGCGCGACTTCATCGGCTACGCGAACAATCCGCCCAATCCGCAATGGCCGGATGGTGCGCGGCTCGCCGTGAATTTCGTCATGAATTATGAGGAGGGCTCGGAGCCCTCGATGCAGGATGGCGAGGGCTATACCGAGACCGGGCTGACGGAGGCGCATGGCCTGAACCAGGTGACCTCGGGCCGTGACCTGGCTGCCGAGGGCATGTTCGAATATGGCAGCCGTGTGGGTTTCTGGCGGCTGATGCGGCTGTTCCAGGAGCGCGGGCTGCCGATGACGGTATTTGGCTGCGCTCTGGCGCTGGAACGCAACCCGGCCGCCGCAGCCGCGATCCGCGAGGCAGGCTTCGACCTCTGCTGCCATGGCTGGCGCTGGGTGAAGCATTTCGAATTGCCGGAAGCGGACGAGCGCGAGCATATCGCCCGCGCCGTCACCAGCCTGGAGAAGAGCCTTGGACGCCGCCCGGAGGGCTGGTACTGCCGCTATGGGCCGAGCGTGAACACCCGCCGCCTGGTGGTCGAGCATGGCGGGTTCCTCTACGACAGCGACTACTATGGTGACGAGCTGCCCTTCTGGGTGACGGTGGAGGGCAGGCCGCACCTCGTCGTCCCCTATTCGCTGACCAACAATGACGGGAAATATGCCGGCTGGATGGGCACGGCGGACCAGTGGTTCTCCTTCATCCGCGACGCCTTCGACATGCTCTACGCGGAGGGTGCGGATCAGCCGAAGATGATGTCAGTCGGGCTGCATATGCGCCTGATCGGCCATCCCGCGCGTGCCGCCGGGTTGCAGCGGCTGCTGGACTACATCATGGCGCGCAAGGGCGTGTGGATCACCCGCCGTGTGGACATCGCGCGGCACTGGATGGCCGTGCATCCCTATCCCGGCAAGGGGCTCAATGAATGAGACGGCGTGAGCACCTCGTCGTCGCCCTCGGCCCGCAGCGCTACCGTGTCGAGCGCCCCTGGGGCGACCTGCCTGCTGGACCTGGCAAGGTCACGGATGTCGCCTGCGATGCCGAAGGACGCGTCTATGCCCAGCTGCGCGCGGATCCCTACACGGACCCCGAGGTGCCGGCGATCATCGTGCTCGCTCCCGATGGCCGCCGCCTGGCTGCCTGGGGCGGGGGGGAGGTGCTCGACGGCCATATGGCGAGCGTCCACCCAGACGGGCGCGTTTTCATCGTGGACCGGGACGCGCATGAGGTGATCATTTTCGACGCCGCCGGCCGGCGCCTCGGCGGCCTCGGCAAGCGCCACGCGCCCGGGGAGCCCTTCAACGCCCCTTGCGACGTCGCTTTCGCCCCGGACGGCACGATCTATGTCGCGGACGGCTACGGCAATTCCCGCCTGCGCCGCTTCTCGCCCGACGGCACGCCACTGGGCGCCTGGGGTGAACCGGGCACCGGACCAGGTGCCTTCTCCACGCCGCATTCGGTCTGGGTATTGCCCGACGGGACCGTCGCCGTCGCCGACCGCGAGAACCACCGCGTGCAGCTCTTCACCGCCGAAGGCACTTTCCTGCGGGCAATCGGCGATCTGCACAAGCCGATGGATGTGCATGGCGGACCGGACGCCACGCTCTACGTGACCGATCAGGTCCCGCGTCTCTCCTGGTTCGACGCGGCGGGGCGGCTGCTCGGCCGCTGCCGGCCAGTCCTGAACGGCGCCCATGGCATGTGGCGTGCGCCCGGTGGTGAGATCCTGCTGTCGGAGCAGACGCCTTCCCGGCTGACCCGACTGGTGCCGGTCGAGACATAGAGGCCGGCGCGCCTCACCACCGGCAGTTGTTCCTGCAAATGTCACGATTCCTTCACCACTTCGAAGGCGCGCTTCGTTAACGATCCGTTTATGCGCCCCGCTGAGCTGCGAGCAGTCCGGGGGAACCGCGCATGTCCGACACCGAACTTTCAGTGCTGTCCAGCACCACCAGGGACCTTGGTGGAGAAGCGGCCGGCGGCGCCGAGGTGGTCGCCTACGACCCGGCCCGCAAGCTGACGCTGGCCCTCGGCCCGAACGGCATCAACATCCTGGATACGGCGACCGGTGACGTCATCGGCGCGATTCCGAAGAGCGCCATCCTGACGCCGGACAGCGTCCCAGGCGTAAGCGAGACGGTCCTGCCGCTCGGCACTGCCAACAGCATTGCCATCCACGGCGACATCGTGGCGATCGCACTGGATGGCCCCGCGACGGGCGAGAACGGCGCCGTCGCCTTCTTTCAGCTGAACGGGGACGGCAGCGCCGCCACCTGGATCCGTACCGTCACCGGCCCGTCCGCGGGCAGCTTCGCCGTGCCCGACATGCTGACCTTCACGCCCGACGGCAGCAAGGTGATCGTGGCGATCGAGGGCGAGCCCGTTTCCGACTACTCGACGGACCCGACGGGAGGTGTCGGCATCATCGACACCGCCACCGGCGCGCTGCAGATCGCGGATTTCACGGGCTTCAACGACGACCGTGCTGCCCTGATCGCGGCTGGCCTGCGGCTGAACGGGCCGGGCTCCACGCTCGCTCAGGATGTCGAGCCCGAGTACCTCGCCGTCACTTCCGACGGCAGCACGGCCTATGTCACGCTGCAGGAGGCGAACGCGATTGCGGAGGTGGACCTCGCCGCTGCGACCGTCACCCGCGTCATGCCGCTCGGCGTGAAGGACCACAGCACTCCGGGCCAGGGCATCGATCCGTCCGATGAGGATGGCGTGACGGCAGTGCAGGAGGTGCCCGTCTTCGGCCTCTACATGCCGGACGCCATCGCGGTGCTCGAGCAGGACGGCAAGACCTACCTCGTCACCGCCAACGAAGGCGACGGCCGCGAATACGACGCCATCGAGGACGAGATCCGGGTCGAGGACCTCACGCTCGATCCTGTGGCCTTCCCGGACGCCGCGTCCCTGCAGCAGGAGGAGAATCTCGGCCGTCTCACCGTCTCGGCCACCGATGGCGACATCGACGGCGACGGCGACCACGACCTGCTCTACAGCCTTGGCGCGCGCTCCTTCTCCATCTGGGAAGTGACGGATGGCGGCCTGGTCCAGACCTATGACAGCGGAGATCTGATCGAACGGACGCTGTTCGAGCAGTTCCCGGCACTGGTGGATGACGGCCGGTCCGACAACAAGGGCCCGGAGCCCGAGCATCTGACGCTCGCCACCATCGACGGCAACCTCTTCGCCTTCGTCGGCCTCGAACGCTCGAACGCCGTCATGGCCTTCGAGATCGAGAGCCCGACCAAGGCGAGCTTCGCCGGCCTGGTCAATACGCCGGGCGACGAGGCACCCGAGGTCTTCACCGTGGTACCCGAGACCGATGCGCCCGCCGGCAGTGATGGCCCGCTGCTCATCGTGCCGAACGAGGGAAGCGGCACCGTCACCACCTACGAGCTGGCCACGGATAGCACCTTCACCCTGCAGATCCTGCACGCCTCCGACTTCGAGGCGGGCATCGAGGCCACGCAGCGAGCAAAGAACTTCGCCGCCATCGTGGATGTGCTGGAGGACAGCTACGCCAACAGCATTACCCTGTCCTCGGGCGACAATTTCATCCCCGGCCCCTTCACTGCCGCCGGCGCCGATCCGGCCGTGCTGTCGGCGCTGCGCAGCTACTATGAGCAGAAGTTCGGGGTGAGCCTCCCCTCCCTGTCGCTCGACTTCAACCACCTTGACATCGCCATCCTGAACGAGATCGGAGTCCAGGCGAGCGTCATCGGCAATCACGAGTTTGATCTCGGGCCGAATGCCTTCAACAACGCATCAATTTTGCGGGCTCGGATGCCGCTGTCAGCGCCATCGGCGCGCAGTTCCCCTATCTGTCGGCCAATTTCGACTTCTCGGGCGACAGCGGCCTGAACGGCAACTTCACCAGCGCGCTGCT